>Ga0302195_10002049_pt1 | contig 15955 bp, 16 predicted proteins | sample II_Bog_N1_2_FD_198778 | JGI IMG/M metagenome (GOLD analysis project Ga0302195, IMG submission 198778) | Peat permafrost microbial communities from Stordalen Mire near Abisko, Sweden - II_Bog_N1_2 | ecosystem: Environmental > Terrestrial > Soil > Wetlands > Peat | place: Sweden: Abisko...
GCCTCAGGTAAACAAATTCAGGTTGGAGGAGCCGGAAACAAGTTGTGTTCGCGGAGGACGGCTTCGGCGGCGCTCAGAACTGCTGCATTTCCGGTGCAAAGGGGGTGATTTCCCGAAATGGCCGGAACGTAACTTGTTTGTTTCGATAGGTGTTATGGGCCATTATCGATGTAACATTATTGTTTTCATGAATATGGTAGGAAAACGGGGGAGGGGTGGGTAGTGACGCGGTCGCGGTTGAATCGAGGGATTGGAGGAAATTGCGTGATTTTTGGTGCTTTTGAGACCATGAATCGATTGTGCGCGTTTCCGCGAATTAGACTGCAAACTCCGGGAAAAGATTGGAGACTGTTTCCCAGACTGGCTGCGCTTTGTCCGGGCTATTTTCGTTGCCGGCCTACGAGAGTGCTAATTACAGTGAAATCCGCCGCCCAATTCAATGGAATGCCGCCACCGAATACGGCGTAGTGCAGTCCGGCGATTGCGTCAGGAGAGGCAACAGCATCATCCACGCCGCGGGCGCGACGGAGTGTTTATTCAAACATAACTTCCGGTTAGCCGGTCAACGTCCCGGAACGCTAAGCTCTGGAATGCTCAAGCCGCCATGTTCAGTTCGCCGCGCTGTAGACACACTCGGGCTGTTCTTGGTTTGCTTAGGATCAGGTTGTGAATCAGGAGGACCTATGAGACCGAACAAGGAGACGCGGAATTCCGCCGAGGGCACCGCCCCCGTGCCAGGCAAGGCGGTCAGGGGATTCACGGACGAGGAACGCGTCGCAATGAGGGAGCGCGCCGAAGAGCTAAAGGCGGAAGAGCGGCGAGGCCCGCGCGCGAAAACGACGGATGGGGAAGATGACGTGCTTGCGAAGATTGCTGAGATGCCGCAATCGGATCGCACCATGGCCGAGCGGCTTCATGCCATCATCAAAGCCAGCGCACCGGTCCTCTCGCCGAGGACCTGGTATGGGATGCCCGCGTATGCTAAGGATGGCAATGTCGTCTGCTTCTTTCAAAGTTCGCACAAGTTCAAGGCGAGATACGCCACGCTCGGCTTCAGCGACAAAGCGAACCTCGACGAGGGAACCATTTGGCCAGTCGCCTATGCATTGAAGGAGCTGACTGCCGAGGACGAGGTAAGGATCGTGGCGCTCGTGAAGAAAGCGGTGCGCTGAGGAAATCTCTGCATTGGGGATTGTGTTCCGCCAATCATCCTGTCCCGTTCCTCAATTCACGGTTAACAGCCCATAAGCGGCCAATCGGTGCCCATTTTCGTTCAGGTGGTGTGGAGTTTTCTTATCTCGGCGAGGATCTTGATGAGGCGTTTGGAGAGCCTGAGGAGCCGATTGCGGGCGCTGCCGTTTGGGAGCGAGCGACGGAACATCTCCATGACATGTTGAGTTGCGATTAGTGTGTCGATGATGCCGTCGAGGCCTATACGCGCGGGTGCGGCGGATATCTTTGGTTGTGGAGCCAGATGCCTTGGTTTGGAACGAGCCAACTGGAACTCGCGTTCGAGATCGGTGAGGGCAACATCGACGTAACGCATGGTCATAATCACCCCATGTCGAACCTCAACTTCACATCGAGGCTGTCAGCAATTGCCCAAGGAGTTGTCCATTGTCAGGTATGTGCCCGGTCTGTACCCAGCGCTTATGCTACCCACCCCTCCCCCGTTTTCGCCCCATTCATATGAAAACAATAACGTTACCTCAATAATCACAAGAAGCACCTGCGAAAACAAAGCAGTTACGGACAGCAAGAATTCGCACAATGCCGAAAAACCGCTCGAAACCCGAGAGAAACAGGCGGCGCAAGCTGCGGAAAGGACACATTTGGGTGCTAGACCGGCAATTCAGCCTGCGCTAACCGCCTCGACCGAATCATGTTCCAACGGCTGCTTGATCGAGGGCTGAACGTAGCCTTCATCGGCCAAATGTCGGCCCATCTGTGCATACATCTCCGGGTTGGTTGGCTGCCATGTGCCGAGTCCGTCGACATAGCGGTTGTACATGCAGAAGGCCGCGGCAATGAGCACAGTGTCGTGAATCTCAAGGTCCGTCGCGCCCTGTTTGCGCGCGGCCTCAACATCCACCGCAGTGACCAGCTTCCCATCCTGCTGCACCTTGCCGGCAATCGCCAGCAGAGCCTTGAGTTTGTCGCTCACTGGCGCCGCGAGATAGTTTGCCTTCACGCTATCGACAACCGAGGCATCGCCGAGATGTGCGGCAGCAGCGGCTCCGTGGCTCAATTGACAGAACTGGCAGTTGTTTCTCGAAGAGACATAGGTCGCGATGAGCTCGCGCTCGCCAGGCGAAAGGGAGCTCGGCTCATGGAGCAGGATATGGGCCAACTGGCGCATTGGCTTGGCCGTCTCAGGGCGAAAGGTGAACCCGGCGCTGATGCCGGGAAAGCCCTCGGGAAGATCGATATGTGGCATGTTTTTCTCCTTGATGGCAGGAATTGGGGATGGATGGAAATGTGGCTCAGGATAGCTCGGTTTCGGGGTCCAGCGCCGGTGCAACGTGTTTTCCGCGCAGCAGGAGCCAGCGTACGGGCAGACCGGCCAGTACCACGGTTGCTCCCAGCAGCGAAGGCCATAAGCTATGCATCAGCAGCATGATGGCAAGCAGGCCGCTTCCGGCGATGAAGACGATGGGCGCCAGCGGAAACCACCAGCGCCCAACCGACTCCGATATGCGGAAGAGCGTAGCTACAGTGAGCGCCAGAAAGACGACGGCGGAAAAAATGATGAAGGCCAGGATGCGGTCGAAAGCTCCCAGGGCCAGCACTCCCAGGGCCACGCCGGTTTGCAGCAGGACAGCGTTGGCCGGCGAACCAAAGCGGGGATGAAGGCGTGCAAAGAATGCCAGCGGACCGGTTCGATCCCCTTGGCCGTTGCTTCCGGCTTCCTCCCGTGCCAGCGCGTAAGTCACACGCGGCACAGCCATGCTCAGGACCATGAGTCCGCCAAGGACGCACAGCAGCACGCAGGCTGAGAGCACGCGCCCGCCCTGCGCTCCAAACAGCGCCTGGCCAAACTGGGCAACAAAGGCTGTATTGTTCTGAATCTGCTCCATCGGAACAACGGCCACAAAAGCAAAGCTGACCAGCAGGTACACGGCGGTGACGATGAGAACGCCCGCAGTGAAGGCGATGGGCAGATTGCGGCGCGGGTTGCTTACGTCTCCGGCAATCTTGCCTGCCTCCCACCATCCGCCGAAACAGAAGAAGGCGCTGATGGCCGCTCCGGCGATGGCGCCGATGAGCGGATCGGACCCGCTGCGGCGCAACGTAAGCGGAGCGAGGTTGGCCAGAGTGGCCTGGCCGGAAACGAGTGCCCAGCCCACCAGTCCAGCCAGCACAGGGACTTTGAGCCAATTGAGGGCAGTCATGAAGCCGCTCGAGAGGCGCGTTCCGGCAAAATTGATTGCGCCCAGCGCGAGCAGGATGAGCGCGGGCAGTGAAGCAGCCAGCCACCCCGGAAGCGGAACGAGCGACTGAACATAGGGGACCAAGCCCACGCACAGCGCAGCCGCGACGCCGGGATACATGACGACAGCGGCCATCCATCCGTAAAGAAAGGCGACGCGGCGTCCAAATCCGTGGCGCAGGTAGACGTATTCGCCGCCGGCTTGCGGAAAGCGCACGGCCAGCTCAGTAAAGCAGAGAGCGCCGGCCAGGGTAACGATCGCCATCCCGCACCAGACTGCTGCCAAAAGCGCAGGTGAACCCAACGATCGAGCCATGCCAGCCGGGGTGAGGAAGATGCCGAGGGAGATGGCCTCGCCCGTGACAACGGCCGTGGCAGCCCACACTCCCATCTGCCGGCCCATCTTCCGCCCCGGCTGTTGCCGTGCCCGCTGTTCGGTGCTCATTGTTCCGACATCCTACGCAGTCTGGCTGCAGCCATGCATCGGCCATTCGGTGGAGGTTTGTTCGAGGCTGGCTCCAAAATCTGCCGCATTCAAGGTATCGATGCATCCCGCCCCTTCGGTGTATCGTCCAATTCGTATGACAACCGTGAACTGCGCCCCGCGTCCCGCGCCTGAGGCGGAAGAGCTTTACCGCCGCTGGCTCCAGTTTCTCGACGATGAATTCGTCCGGCACAGCTCCCCGGAACGGCGGGCGGAGATTGTGCGCGACCAGCTTTACCAGCTCTATCTTGGCCGGCCGCACGGGGGAAAGCTCAACCTGACCCTCACCAGCGAGCTGCCGGGCAACATTCTTGGGCTTTCGCTGGACTCGGCCAACGTAACGCTGGAGGCGGAGTATTTTTGCGACGTCGACAGGGAACGCTATGCCCAGCGCAAGCCGCTGCTGTGGTTCTGGCAGATGTTCGACCGTTCGCCGATCGGCTTGAATCTCTGGCTCGGTGTCCGCTTCCGCTGCATGCTCGGCCGGCACATATTTGAGCACATGGGCAACAGCGTGAAGATCTTCCACGGTGTCGACCTGACCTACGGTTACAACCTGAAGATCGGCGACGGCGTGACCATCCGGCAAGGCGCGCTGTTGAACGACCGGGGAGGCATCACCATCGGTAAGAATGCGGTGATCGGGTCGTTTGCACGGATCTACTCGCACACCCACGCGGCTGACAATTTCGAGACGGTCAGGTCGGTGCCGACAGTGATCGGGGATGGTGCGCACATCGCGAGCCATGCCATCGTGCTGGGCGGGCAGACCGTTGCCTCTGGCGAAGCGATCGGCAGTTTCCCGGCAGACAAGGCCTGAGGATCGAGCCGGGCTCCCCGGAGCCTACCGCGGGGGAATCATCCCGCCAAGCGCCACATCGGACTTGGCCGCCCGGCGCAGGATTACCGCGTGTCGTAACTTATCCCACCCGGCAAGCCGCAGGGTATCTTCAACTGCGGTCCATCCCTGACCCCAAGGGCCGGGTGTCGTCCAGGCCTTGCGGGCGAATTGGCGCATCGGCATCTTCTTTACGCCGCTGGGGTGGCGCAGTTTGAAAAGATATGACCGGCCGCGATTCTCCAGTTCGACCACTTTAGCCCGGATTGATTCGATCCTGTAATCTGAGCAGCCGGTTGTTCCATTCGGGACTCAGCGCAGCATTCCACAGGTTCCCTCTCCTACTGGCCTTATCCTGAATGCATAGCCTTCCGTGTCCGATTTCGCACAAACCGTCAAGCAGCAGGCCGACATCGTCAAGGTGATCGAGGGGTATATCCGCCTGCGCAAGGCGGGGGCGTCGAATTACTCCGGACTTTGCCCGTTTCATAAGGAAAAATCGCCGTCGTTTTCTGTCCATGCGGTGCGGCAGTTCTATCACTGCTTTGGGTGCCAGGCTTCAGGAGACGTCTTCAGTTTCGTCGGCAAAATAGAGAACGTCAGCTTTCCAGAGGCGGTGCGAATTGTGGCGCAGAAATGCGGGATTCCGCTGCCCAAGCGCGAATTTTCCTCGCCCGAACAGGCCGCTGAATCCCGCCAGCGCGTCAAACTCCTGGAATTGCATGAGACGGCTACGGCCTTCTTCGAGGAGCAGTTACGCGGACCTGAGGGCGCTGTGGCGCGGGAGTACATGGCGGGGCGCGGTCTGTCGCCGGAAGGGATCAAGGCCTTCCGCATCGGTTGGGCGCCGGACAGCTTCAGCGCCCTGCGCGACCGGCTGAGCGGCATGGCGGATGACGAGACGCTGCGGGCTTCCGGCCTCTTCAGCTCCAAAGAGCAAGGGGATGGTACGCTGGGCCACATCTACGACAAGTTTCGCAAGCGGGTGATGTTTCCCATTGCCAACGAGAGCGGGCGGGTGATCGCCTTTACCGGGCGGACGCTGGAGACGGGCGAGAAGGCGGGGCCGAAGTACTTCAACTCGCCGGAGACGCCTCTGTATAGCAAGAGTTTGGTGCTGTTTAACCTGGACAAGGCGAAGACCGCCATCCGCCAGGCGGAGTTTGCGCTTCTCGTCGAGGGGCAGATGGACTGCATCTCCGTTTTTCTGCGCGGGATTCAGAACGTAATTGCCACCAGCGGGACGGCGTTTACAGAGCAACAGGTGGCGCTGTTGCGGCGGCATACTACGAATATTGTGGTCAATTTCGATCCCGACACGGCGGGCGCCAATGCGGCGGAGAAGTCCATTGCCCTGCTGACCGAGGAGGGGTTCACGATCAAGATTGTGACCCTTGACGGGGGCCTGGACCCGGACCGGTTTATTCGCGAGCGGGGCGTGGAGGCATACACGCAGGCGGTGCGCGGGGCGCGGAGACAATCCGATTACCTGATTGAGCGGGCGCGGCAGGAGTTTCCGGGCGCAAGCGCGGAACAGAAGCTAAAGGCGATGAACTACTTGCTCCCACACATCCGGCGCATGCCGGAAAGGCTGGCGCGCGACCAATTTGCGGGAGACGCTGCGCAGAAGCTTGGGATTGACTCCGCGGTGTTGCGGGAGGAGTTGCGGCAAGCGGCGCTGAAGCGGCGGGACCACATCGAAGTGAAGGCGGCGAGGCTTACCGAGGTGGAGCGGGTGCTGCTGAGGGCGCTGGCCATCACCGATCCGGAAAACGAGCTTCCGAGGAGACACGCGGTTCAGGCCGTTTCCACGCAAACAGCCTGGTTTGAGCACCTTGGGACGTTCACTGCGCTGCAGGCGCTTGCTGGGCGGCAAGCAATAGACCCTATGGACGTGGTTGAAAACCCGGCGCAGCGCGCCTTGTTGGCCGAAGTGCTGTTGGCGGAGACCAAGCCTCCTGCGGAGAGCGAGGTGCTGAGCGCCATTCAGGAGCTTCAGGAGCGGGCTATTGTGAACCGGCTGCGGGATCTGCGCACCTTGATTGCGGAGGCGGAGCGGCGGGGGGATTTCACGGAAGTTGCGCTGCTGACTCAGCAGAAACTGGATCTGGATCGGGCTCTGCGGCATTTGCATCGGGACGGGGTGTGAAACGGCGGACAGGTGCCTGGCGATGAACGGGGCGAGTGTAGGTTCGAGGTTTCCCACCCTTGCGACAGAAAAAAGTCGCAAGAATGGGGCACGGAGATTTGGTGACGGGTCGGGCGCGGGGTCATCACTCCCCAAGCGCAGCGAAAGGAAATCATGAAGCTGGAACCGAGAATCGAGCGATATCGGAACTTGGACTGGCTGTTGGCCAATAAGGTGGCCATTGCCGCTCAGATCGAAGAGGGCTTTGCGCAGGCTGAGCGGAGAGAGCTTGTGGATGCCGAGCGAGCTATCCAGATACTCCAAGATCGCCGGGTAAATCGGCGAATTGTCTGAAAACCCTACTTCGCCCTTTCCATAAGGCGTTTCCGTTACCCGTGCATCGAATCGGCGCCAAAGTGCGTCTAATGAACAGGAATTGGAACGGGTGAGAGAGAAAACTACCCGGCCCGGCAGCAGATCGGCTTGCAAGCGCCTTGACTGAAATGAAATCGGCATTGGCATTCGTGGGAGCGGCTGTGGTAATCTATTGATCTCTGTGAGGATGCGCGCCCCTCTGCCCCAACCATGAGCTCCGGCTCGCGGGCGACCCAGGCGAAACCTGAAGCGCTTGTCATCCTGTTCCGAGCAACTACCTGAGACCGCTTCTTTTTTGCGGGTGACCGCAGGTCCATCTCCATACGCGCCTTGATTTCCGCAAAAGGTATTCCACAATGGAAATCTTTTTGGGCGTGTTCGGGGTTAGGATGCGCACCGGTGCGCAATACGGTGCTGAATCTCTATTGCGAAAGAGAGTAGGAGTATTTTGGCGATTGACGACAAATTCGAACACGATATTGACAGCCTGATCGAAGTGGGCAAAGAGAAGGGCTATCTCACCTACGGCGATGTGAACGATATGCTGCCGGAAGAGATTGGCTCGGCCGACGATCTGGATGACTTGATTACAACCATTGGTACCCAGGGCATTGACCTGTTGGACAGCCCCAAGTTCGGCGCCGACAAGGACTTTGAACTGGAAGAGGGCGAAGATGTCGAACTCGACCTGACGCCTGGAACGCTGGAAAAGACAAACGACCCGGTGCGCATGTACCTCCGCGAGATGGGCACGGTTCCCCTGCTCACGCGTGAAGGCGAAGTGGAGATTGCCAAACGCATTGAGCGCGGCCAACTGCGCGTGCTCAAGGCCATTTCGCGCTCGCCGATCGTGATCCGCGAAATTGTTGCCCTGGGTGAAGACCTGAAGCGCGGCGTGCGCAATGTAAAAGAAGTGGTCATCTTCGACGAGGAAGAGCTCACCGAAGATGTGGTGCAGGCGCGCGTGAAGGCCACAGTGGCCCGCATCGATGCGCTGGTGAAGCACCAGAAGAAGATTCTCGCGCATGAAGAGAAGCAGGCTGCGCCCTCGGCCGTCAAGGTGAAGGCCTCGGGTGTGCGCCACACTCGTTGGCTCATTGCGCGCGAGAAGGTATTCATCTCGCGCATCGTCCGTGAATTGAAATACACCGCCATGGAGCGCAAGCGCCTGCTGGACAAGGTCAACAAGACCGTGGACACCATGCGCACGCTGGAGCGGCAGATTCGCTCGCTCGACCAGAAGTTCGACGCATCGAAGAGCGAGGAGTTGAAGAAGGAGTATCGCCGCCAGCAGAAGAATTGCAAAGCGGACCTGGAAAAGATCGAGGGCGACGCGGGCGTTTCCATCGCCGAGCTCAAGCGCACGCAGCGCGAGATGATCCAGGGCGACATGGACGCCGAACAGGCCAAGCGCGAGCTGATCGAAGCCAACCTGCGCCTGGTGGTTTCGATCGCCAAGAAGTACACCAACCGCGGACTGCAGTTCCTCGACCTGATTCAGGAGGGCAACATCGGCCTGATGAAGGCGGTGGACAAGTTCGAATATCGGCGCGGGTACAAGTTCTCGACGTATGCCACCTGGTGGATTCGTCAGGCGATTACGCGCGCCATTGCGGATCAGGCACGAACGATTCGTATCCCGGTGCACATGATCGAGACCATCAACAAGCTCATCCGCACCTCGCGTCAACTTGTGCAGGAGCTTGGCCGCGAGCCCTCGAGCGAAGAGATCGCGCGCCGCATGGATATTCCGGTGGCCAAGGTACGCAAGGTCCTCAAGATCGCACAGGAGCCCATCTCGCTGGAAACGCCGATTGGTGAGGAAGAAGATTCGCATCTTGGCGACTTCATCGAAGACCGCCAGGCCGTGTCTCCTTCCGAAGCGGTCATCAGCGTGAACCTGAAGGAGTACACCTCGCAGGTTCTGCGTACCCTCACGCCGCGCGAAGAGCGGGTCATCAAGATGCGCTTTGGTCTTGAAGACGGCTCTGAGCACACGCTGGAAGAAGTGGGGCAAAGCTTCCAGGTTACGCGCGAGCGTATCCGGCAGATTGAAGCCAAGGCGCTGCGCAAGCTGCGGCATCCTTCGCGGAGCCGCAAGCTGAAGGCATTCGTCGAAGGCGTCAAGGACATGTAGTTCGGGCAATTCCAGTTCGGCTGAACGTTAGCCGTTAAAGGGCCGCAGCTTTGGAAGGAGCTGCGGCTCTTTTTGTGTCTATGTGACTTCCCAATGCGTAAGAATATATACGTATGTATATATTGACTATAGACACGGTACATATATTCTTCTATAGTGAGATTCACATTGTTTTTACTAAACAGGGGGAATATCCAATGCCCGTCGCAGCCGCTCCGAAAGCTCCCGCTGTCCATGCACGCAAGGAACGCGTCCTCGTTGAATTTCCTGAGGACCTTCTCAGGCGCGCGGATGAAGCTGCCCGCGAGATGGCCAAGAATCGAATTGATTCGAACCGCCGTCGAGCAGCTTCTGGAGGATATGGAAGCGAAGCGCTTTGAGCTGGAACTGGCCGCGGGCTACAAGGCAAATGCCCAGCTCAGCGCAGAGATTGCGGAGGAATTCATCCACGTGGACCGAGAGGGCTTCTGATGGCGGGCAAGCCTTTTCGAGGCATGGTTGTTGACGCTTCGCTCGATCCGGTAGTCGGCCACGAACAAGGCAAATCGCGGCCTTGCGTGGTTGTGCAAAACGATGTGGGCAATCGCTTTGGATCGACCACGATCATTGTGCCGCTGACCGATGCGGCGCACATCCGAACGCCGTATCCGATCTATGTGCTGGTAAAAAGAGGAGACGGAGGAACGACGAAAGATAGCTACGTTCTTTGTGACCAGATACGCTCGGTAGATCAAAGTAGATTTCGAAATGTATATGGTGCGCTTTCGCCTGAAACGATGGCGCGTATCGACAGAGCGCTGCTGGTCAGCCTGGGTTTGCCGGGAGCATCCTTCAAGCGGCCCCCTGCCGTTTAGAATTCCATTGCCCGGTGAGGCCTTGGTTGAAGTCCCTCCAGTGAAGACTTACCCCCTGGCCGCTGTTTCAATCCCCGCCCATTCCTCTGCGCTCAGCTTCAGCTCTGCGGCGGCGATGTTTTCTTCCAGATGCGTCACCTTTGAAGTGCCCGGAATCGGCAGCATCACGGGCGAGCGCTGAAGGAGCCAGGCTAACGAAAGCTGTGCGATCGAAGCATGATGGCGAGCGGCAATCCGCGCCATCGTCTGTGCCGACGGGCTTTCCGGCTTCAGCATTTTTCCGCCGGCCATGGGGTACCAGGGCAGGAAACCAATTCCCCTTCCCGCACAGTAGTTGAGAGTTTCCTCATGGCGGCGATCAGACAGACTGTATCGATTCTGGACAGTGGTTACGCTTATGAACTTATTCGCATCTTCGATTTCAGTCTGCGTGACTTCGCTCAGGCCGATGTGGCGAATCTTGCCCTGCTCCTGCATTCGCTTCAGCGCGCCCAGCGATTCTTCGAGCGGAGTCCGCGGGTCGATGCGGTGGAACTGGTAAAGATCGATGCAGTCCAGGCGGAGCCGGCGGAGACTCATTTCTACGCACTGAATGAGATACCCGGCGCGGCCAACATATTCCGTCTTCGCTGGCCCCTGACGCGTAATGCCGCCTTTGGTGGCGATGACCAGGCCGGGCTTGTAGGGATACAGTGCCTCACCGATCAGTCGCTCGGCAATCTCCGGACCGTAGGCATCGGCAGTGTCGATCAGCGTGATGCCAAGCTCGACGGCACGCTGCAGAACGCGGCGCGCTTCGGCTGGGTCGCTGGGCTCGCCCCACGCGCCGTCGCCTACCAGGCGCATGGTGCCGTAGCCAAGACGATGGACAGGTAGATCGCCGCCGATGAGGAAACTTTCGCAGGAAGACGCGGAAGGTGCTTGAATGTTCATAATCGCCCGAAACCGTCCGGATGAAGTAAGCTTCACCCATGGCAAGTGTACGTCAAGGGTCGATTCATCTGTTTCGACTAGCGGGCGTGGATCTATTTCTGCATTGGTCGTGGTTTCTGGTGGCGGCCTATCAAATCGAGAACCGCAATGGCAGGTACGGTTCCATCGCCTACAGCGTATTGGAGTATCTGGCGCTGTTTCTGATCGTGCTGACGCATGAGTTCGGCCATGCCATAGCTTGCAGGCAGGTGGGCGGGAAGGCAGACCAGATTGTGCTCTGGCCGCTGGGCGGGGTGGCGTATGTGAATCCACCGCAACGGCCGGGGGCAACGCTATGGAGCATCGCGGCTGGCCCGCTGGTGAACGTGGCGCTCTTTCCTGTGTTGCTCGCAGGTGTTATGGTGGCGCGGTCGCTGGGATGGCCGGACACGCTGCCGGATGTTTATCGGTTGCTGCGGGCGGTTCTTTACATCGATGTGGGCCTGCTGGCTTTCAACATTCTGCCCATTTACCCTCTGGATGGAGGGCAGATTCTTCGCTCGCTGCTTTGGTTCGTGTTGGGACGCGCCCGCAGCCTGATGGTTGCGACCGTTCTGGGATTTGTTGGCATCGTTGGGTTCTTCGGCCTCGCGTTGTGGTGGCGTTCCGTCTGGATTGGGGCAATTTCCGTCTTCATGCTCATGAATTGCTGGGCTGGCCTTCAGCACGCGCGGCACTTGTTGCGGATTGCGAAGCTGCCGCGGCGCCCTGGATTTGCTTGCCCCAGTTGCCGGACGGCGCCACCGATGGGCGCTTACTGGAAGTGCGGCGCATGTGGACAGGCATTCGACACTTTTGAAACCAGGGCGATTTGTCCGAACTGCGCTACACGGTTCGACCTGACCAGGTGCCTGGATTGCGGCGAACAGCATTCGATGAACGAGTGGGTGGTTGGCTCGTATGCAGGCGTGGGCACGATGAATGGCAGCTATACGGCGAAGTAGCGGCCACATGAGCCTGGGGAACCCGGTTGGCGGCCGTTGCGTATCTTGAAGAGAAGAGCAGTTAAGGAGAACCAGCCATGAGCAGCATTCCGTATCCCAACCCGCAAGCCATCTTCTATCAGCATTATGAATCTGTTCGCCGCGACGAAGTGGTTGGCATTCTGCTGGCGCTGTTCCTGGGCACCTTCGGGATTCACCACTTCTATCTGCGCCGGACTGGCCTGGGGATTCTCTATTGCTGCTTCTGCTGGACGGGGATCACGTCGATCCTTGGCTTTATCGAGTGCTTCTTCATGCCGGGGCGCGTACGTGAATTCAACGCGATTCAAGCCGCGGGGATTGCGGCGGCGCTGGGGATTCCTATCCCCGGATGGGGTCAGCCTGTGAATGTCACCGTGAATATGCCGTCGGCCGGCGTTGCGGCTTCAACCCAGCCGGGAACGCTGCTGGCCTGCGGTCGCTGTCAGCAGACTAACCCACTCGGAGCCCGGTTCTGCGCTGGATGCGGCGGAGCGTTATAGAACTGCTCTCTGACGCGGCGCACCACTTTCGAAGCGCACAGCGCACTCTGTTTACATGTTTGCCTGGCCCGAGCGCATGGACTCGTTGAACTGCGGCTTGGTGAAGTTCAAAGCTGCTTCAAGAGTGGCCTGGTACTCCGCTGCACGGGCCAGCAACGCCGGTGTGGCCGCGGCAAATTCGCCTTCCAAAGTCATTAGACCTTGGCCTGCCTCGTGGCCGGCCATGCGCAACAAATCGGCCTCGGTGGTATTCAGGTATTGCGCATCGCGGGGGTCGGCAATCCACACCGGCTTGCTTTCGCCCAGCACTCCGGAGAGCCAGTAGACCTTGCGCAGCAGATATTCCAACCGCTCCGCGTCGGTGGTCTCGGTAAAGAGAAATTTCTTTTGCCAGCGGCTGTAGTAGCGGGTGGTCACGGGGACCGGCTGGCGATTGCCGGACTTCAGGAACTCCAACTGCCCGTAATCGACCGTCTTGCGGACCGCGTTGTAGACAAAACTCTCGGCGTAGGGCTGCTCCATGGCGGGTACAATCTCAGCAAACGTGAGCGTGACCGCGGCGGCCAGCTTGGCGTGGAGATTGTGCGTGCCACCATCGGCCAAGTGCATTTCGCCGTGGACGATGTAGGTGTCCGCGCCGGAGGTCGACTGGTGGAAGGGCCACTGAAACTGACCGAAAGCAATGGGCAGGCCGCCGAGGGTCACATAGCACTCAGGCCGCGGATTGCGCAGGCGCTTGGCCTCGCCCGCAAGGTGGGCCGTCATTGTGGGCAGCAGGTCCGGCTTGTCAAATTCGAACGCCTCGCTCAGTTCCAGCCGGAGCGTGCGGCCGGCCGCTTCACCGCCCTTCAAGCCAAGCTGAAAAACTGCCGTGGGCTGTCCGTGGAAGTCACGGCCCTCGGTGACTGAGACGAGAAGCAAGCCAGCCTGTGCTGCAGCGGCTTGAACGGAAGTGACAAGGGAAGACTTCAATTCGGCGGTCATTCGGGGAACATCCTGCGTTCGAGTATCGTTGCAAGACCATTCTAAGGGACCGGACGGCCAGCCGTCGCATTTACAATGGAAAACGTGCCGTCTGAACCGTCTTCGCCGATCATTCTTGCCGAAAACCTGACCAAGGTTTACGCGACAGGCCGACTCCAGGTCACCGCGGTCCACGGGGTTTCGCTCTCTGTGCAGGCGGGAGAGTTTGTGGCCATCGTGGGCCCCTCGGGTTCGGGCAAGTCCACCCTCTTTTACCTGCTTGGCGGGCTTACGCAAGCAACCACTGGGCGCGTGGTGATTGACGGCGTGGATTTTGCCACGCTCAACGACGGCGAGCGCACCCGCCTGCGCAAGCATCGCATTGGATTTGTCTTTCAGAAGTTCAACCTGCTCCCTACCCTATCGGCCATGGGAAACATCGAGATCGCATACGCTGTGAGCGGGCGGAAAGACCCCTTGGACCTGAAGTACCTCGATCACCTGAGCGAACTTCTCGCGATCAAAGGGCGTCTGGATCATCGGCCCTCGGAACTGAGCGGCGGCGAGCAGCAGCGGGTGGCCATTGCGCGCGCACTTATTACCCGTCCGGCGATTGTGCTGGCGGATGAACCGACCGGCAACCTGGACACCAAAAACTCCGACGCAGTGTTGCAAATGCTGCTCAGGTCAAACCGTGAGCTGGGCCAGACCACGCTGATGATCACGCACAATCCCGACGCTGCGGCCATTGCCAGCCGTATCTTATACATGCGGGACGGGGAGATTGTGCGGGAAGAAAAGGGCGCGGCCCCGGATTTGGCGCTCTCGGGGTCAAACGCTGCGGCCTCTGCGAGTTGACCTCGTTGGTTTGACCTGGTTTGGGGCGCCCGGTATACTCAATACTGCAACAAGCGGGAGTAGCTCAGTGGTAGAGCATCGCCTTGCCAAGGCGAGGGTCGCGAGTTCAAATCTCGTCTCCCGCTCCATTCCGCCCTCCGGCGCCAGCCGGGTTGGCTACGGCGGTTTGGAGCGATCCAAAAAATCAGGCAGCCCTGCCAAGGCGCGGTACCCAAGTGGTAAGGGAGAGGTCTGCAAAACCTTTATGCGCCGGTTCGATCCCGGCCCGCGCCTCCAAATCTTTCAATGACTTAGAGTCGATTCCCGGCAGCAGTAAAAAGCCGCTGTAGCGGAAACTGTAGCGGGTGGCTGTTGTTTTCTTAATGAATCATCCCTTCTGATGCTCTCTGTTTCAGCGACAGTGCCTACATTTATCCCGCCATTCTGGACCGCCTCAGTATGCTTGCTTATTAAAGAATAAGGCGTTATCTTTTCATTGCAAAGCGCTCTATGAAAGGATGCTTGCATTAGCCCAATGCCGATTCATCGCCAGACTGGAGACTATGCCCAATCCTCCACAACGGGGGAGACGGTTCGCGCTTTCGTTCCCTTACCATTGCCGCCCGTCCCGCCGCTCGAACTGGGGCCATTCTTGCCGCTCCTAGACCGCGCTAATCAGGCATTGAGAAGGCTGGATGGACTTTCCACACTTCTGCCGGACACGGAACTGTTCCTGTACCTGTATGTTCGCAAGGAGGCGGTTCTGTCCTCCCAGATTGAGGGCACTCAGTCTTCCCTCTCCGATCTGCTGCTGTTTGAGAATGCGGGCGCACCGGGCGTTCCGATGGACGATGTGCGAGAGGTCTCGAACTATGTGGCAGCCATGCAACACGGATTGGAGCGTCTGCGCGATGGCTTTCCGCTCTCGCTGCGCCTGATTCGGGAGATTCACGGCATTCTATTGAGGGGCGGACGCGGTGCGACCCGAACGCCCGGAGAATTCCGCCGCTCACAAAACTGGATAGGTGGAACCCGGCCCGGCAACGCAACCTTTGTGCCGCCTCCACCAGAACGGCTAATGGAATGCCTCGATAGCTTTGAGAAATTTCTCCATGATGAGGATCAAAAGCTGCCCTTACTGGTGCAATTGGGCCTTATCCATGTGCAGTTTGAGACAATCCATCCCTTTCTGGACGGCAATGGAAGGCTGGGACGCTTGCTGATTACGCTTCTGCTCTGTGCCAGGGGCGCTTTACGTGAGCCGCTGCTGTATCTCAGTCTGTATTTCAAGACTCATCGTGGGCGCTACTATGAGTTACTGCAAAGGGTCCGCACAGATGGCGTTTGGGAGGAATGGCTGGAGTTCTTCTTGGAAGGGGCGGAAGCGACAGCGAAGCAGGCCGCCGATACAGCCGTGGAACTGATTCGTCTCTTCGATACGGACCGGAAGCGTATTCAAGTTCTCGGACGAT
>Ga0302195_10002052_pt1 | contig 15950 bp, 15 predicted proteins | sample II_Bog_N1_2_FD_198778 | JGI IMG/M metagenome (GOLD analysis project Ga0302195, IMG submission 198778) | Peat permafrost microbial communities from Stordalen Mire near Abisko, Sweden - II_Bog_N1_2 | ecosystem: Environmental > Terrestrial > Soil > Wetlands > Peat | place: Sweden: Abisko...
AGTTCTATCGTCTCGGCGGCGCGCACGCCATCGCCACGCTTGCATATGGCACAAAGTCAATCCAAAGGGTGGAAAAAATCGTCGGCCCCGGCAACCTCTACGTCACCGCCGCCAAGCGCCTCGTCGCCTTCGACTGCGCTATCGACATGCTCGCCGGCCCCACCGAGATCGTCGTCACCAGCGAGCGCGGCAATGCAACCGACATCGCCTCCGACCTCGTCGCACAGGCAGAGCACGACCCTGAAGCTCTGGCCATCTTCATCACCACGCGCGCCGGCTTGGCGAAAGAGGTTGTCCAAGAAGCAAAAGCGCGAAGCGCCAACAACCCAGTGGCGCACGAATCCCTCACCCGCAACGGCCTCGCCATCGTCGCCGCCAACATCGATGAGGCGCGCGACCTCACCAATCGCCTCGCCCCCGAGCACCTCACCGTCGACGCTGCTTCCGATCTCGATTGGGTCCAGAATGCAGGCTCCGTATTTATTGGCCGCTGGTCACCGCAGCCCATGGGCGATTACATCTCCGGCCCCAATCACACCCTGCCCACCGGCGGCATGGTCCGTGTTCGCGGCGGCTTGAGCGTGAATGACTTTGTCAAGCTCATCACCGTGCAACAATATTCCGCGCAATCTCTCCGCACCCTCGGCCCCCAGGCCGCGTTGCTCGCGGATGCCGAGGGACTCGTCGGCCACGCCGCAGCGATTCGCACTCGCCTCAAGAGGAGGAGCCCCCAATGATGGTCCCGGCAACAGGCAGACTCATCTCCAAAGACAGCCCGGAGGGAGGTCAGGGCTTTAGCCCTGACATTCAGCCTCCAACGCAGCCGGGGGCTTTAGCCCCGGAGGAATGCTCGTTGCGAACCTCGCCAGCCCCCCGCCTCCGCGTCCAGGCCATGAAGGAGTATCACCCTCCCCTCGGCAGCCGCGATCTCCTCCGCCTCGACTTCAACGAGAACACGCTCGCCTGTTCGCCCAAGGTCCGCGAGGTCCTTGGGAGCATCTCCGCAGGCGCTCTCACCCGCTATCCCGAGCGCGAGCCTCTGGAAGCCATCGTTGCTGCGCATCTCGGCCTCGAAGCGGAACAAGTCGCTCTTACCAACGGTGTCGACGAAGCCATTCACGTGCTCTTCGAGGCCTTTCTCGAACCCGGCGACGAGCTGCTGCTGCCCGTGCCCACCTACACCATGTACGAGGTTTACGCCTCCGCAACCGACGCGCGCGTCATCGCAGTACAGGCCGATGACAGCCTCGAATTTCCCATTGCCCGCCTGCTCGCCTCCATCACGCCCAAGACAAAGATCATCGCCATCGCCAATCCCAACAGCCCTTCCGGCACCACCGCCTCACGCGCGCAGCTCCTTCAACTCGCGCAGTGTGCCCCCCACGCCGTGCTGCTTGTCGATGAGGCCTACTTCCACTTCCACGGCGAAACGCTCATCGATCAGATCGGCAAGATTCCCAACCTCATTGTCGCGCGCACCTTCTCCAAAGCCTATGGACTTGCCGGTCTGCGTCTCGGCTTGCTCGCCGGTCCGGTCGAAATCATGCGCTGGGTGCGCCGCGTGCTGTCGCCCTACAGCGTCAACTCGCTGGCTCTCGCCTGCCTTCCGCCCGCGCTTGAAGACTCCGCATATCTCAACTGGTATGTGAGCGAAGTGCTTGCAGCGCGCACCGAGTTCGAAGCCGCTCTCGATCAGGCAAAGCTCCGCCGCTGGTCCAGCCGCGCAAACTTTGTTCTCGTCGACATCGGTCCTAAACACGCGGAATTTGTGCGTCTCATGCGCGCCGCCGGCGTCCTCGTTCGCGACCGCTCTAACGATCCCGGCTGCGACGGCCGCGTCCGCATCACCATTGGAACCCGCGATCAGATGCAGAAGGCGATCGAGGTACTCAACGAAACCGTGCTCACGCTGAAGTCTGCGTAGCCGCTTCCGTCCGCCCCGGAGGGGCGGCGCGAGAGTAGCCCAGGATGAAATCCCGGGTTGCGAAATCAGAGAATGAAATTGCGCCCCGTAGGGGCGCTGCGAAGACCTACAGGAGCAGATCGATGAAGAAGAAATCCGCCATTCCCCGAATCACTCCGGCCTCCAACCCCGAAGGATTGATGAACGCGAAGCCCCGCATCTCCATCGTCGAGCGCAACACAGCGGAGACCCGGATCGCCATCCGTCTGACCGTTGAAGGCCGCGGACAATACAAAATCTCCACCGGCATCCGCTTCTTCGACCATATGCTTGAGCTGTTCACCCGCCACGGCGCCTTCGATCTCGAACTCACCTGCAACGGCGATCTCGACGTCGATCAGCACCACACCGTTGAAGACGTTGGCATCGCGCTGGGCGAAGCCTTTGACCGCGCCCTCGGCGACAAGCGCGGCATCCTGCGCGCCGGCTACTTCCTCATGCCCATGGACGAAACGCTCGCCATCGCCGCCGTCGATCTCAGCGGCCGCGCCGCCTTTGCCGTCGAGACCAAAGTCCGGACGCGTCTGGTGGGCGATCTGCAAACGGAACTGGTCACCGACTTCTTCGAAGGCTTCGCCCGCGGCGCACGCGCCAACGTTCACGTCAAAACCATGTACGGCCGTTCCAACCATCACAAGATCGAAGCCATCTTCAAAGCCTTCGCCCGCGCCCTGCGCGTAGCCTGCTCCCGCGACAAGCAACTCGGAGACATGCTCCCCTCCACCAAAGGCCTCTTGTAACGGTCGTCCACCGGCGTTCGCCGATCCGCCGTGAATGAAATATCCAGTGTCCTTTCTCCCGGAGGGAGAACATGAAAGTAGCCCAGGACAAGCGCGGCGCAGTCCTGGGACAGCGCCAAAGAAAGGACCCTCCGACCCGTAGGGACGGAATGAAATCCGCTTCAAAATCGTTCTCTTTTGAATCCGACATTGACTAAACACCCAATTCTGCGAGGAGCAAATGCGTGTAACCGTAATCGACTACAAAGCCGGCAACCTCACCTCCGTGCTCAAGGCGCTGCGTCATCTCGGCGCCGAGCCTGAGGTCACTGACAGCGACCCCGCGCTCGTCGAATCCGCCGAGCGCATCGTGCTCCCCGGCGTAGGCCACTTCGCCGCAACAAGCCGCCTTGACTCGACCGGCCTCGCCCCCGCCATCCGCGCAGCCATCGCGCGCGGCGTTCCCTTCCTCGGCATCTGCGTTGGCATGCAATGGCTCTACGCCGGCTCCAGCGAAGCCCCCGATCAACCCGGCCTCGCCCACTTCCCCGAGCAATGCGCGCGCTTCCCCGAAGGCTCCGAGAAGGTCCCGCACGTCGGCTGGAACTCGCTCGAAGCACGCACCGGATCGCGGCTGCTAGCCGGCGTCGATCCCGGCGAGTTCGTCTACTTCACGCACTCCTACAACGCCCCCGTCTCCACAGATTCCGCATCCATCACGCACTACATCGAGCCCTTCGCCTCCGCCGTCGAGCGCGGCAACGTGATGGGCGTCCAATTTCACCCGGAGAAGTCCGGCTCAACCGGGCTCAAAATCCTGCGAAACTTTTTCGAGGTACGCGAATGAAGCTCGAATATACGCTGACACTTGCGCATTACAAAGCCGCGAATCAACTTCACAGGCGGCTGAATTTGAGTCGCCGCCTTCTCCCCTGGCTAGGTCCGTTCGTGCTGTTCTTGAGTATCGCCGGGTTCGTCTCGTTCAGCGTCTCCCATCACTCGGAGTTGGCAGCAGACTCTGTTGCATTCATGGCGGGAGCCGCTGTCGTCACTATAGGCGCGCCAATTTCGCGAGCGATCAATCTGCGCAAGTGTTTCAAGCAGTTGTTCCCTCCCAACCGTGCTGATCGCGGGAGCCATCTTGAAATCGGTGACGATTGCATAATCTCCAGCGTTCCCGGAGTGAGTGAAGGAAAGATATTTTGGCCAGGAGTCCACGCATTCGCGCAGGATGAGCGGGTGACAATGATTTACCTTGCTCCGAAACGCTTCCTCTTCTTTCCCACATCTGCTCTCTCGCCGGAGCAATGCAACCAACTCAACCAGCTAGTAGATCGCCACAGAATCAATCGGAAGCCATGATCACCAAACGCATCATCGCCTGTCTCGACGTCCACGCCGGCCGCGTTGTCAAAGGCGTGCAGTTCGTCGACATCATCGACGCCGGCGATCCCGCCGCCCTCGCCGCCCGTCACGCTCGCGAAGGCGCGGACGAGATCGTGCTGCTCGACATCACCGCCACGCACGAAGGCCGCGCCACGCTGCTCGATACCGTGCGCCGCACCGCGCGTGAACTCTTCGTCCCCTTCTGCGTCGGCGGCGGCATTCGCTCCGCAGACGACGCAGCTCAAGTCTTCGACGCCGGCGCCGACAAAGTCAGCGTCAACTCCGCCGCGCTTGCCGATCCTACGCTCATTGACGCCATCGGCCGCAGCTTCGGCGCGCAGGCCGTCGTCGTCGCCATCGACGCCCGCCGCGATCCGCAAGCCGCCGATCCCGTCCGCGACGCGCAAGTCTACGTGCAGGGCGGACGCAAGCCCGCCGGCCGTCGTGTCGTCGAGTGGGCCCGCGAAGCCGAACAGCGCGGCGCCGGCGAAATCCTGCTCACCTCTATGGACTCCGACGGCATGCGCACCGGCTTCGATTGCGAGCTCACCGCAGCGGTCAGCGAGGCCGTGAGCATTCCCGTGATTGCCTCAGGCGGCGCGGGAACTGTGGAACATTTTGTCGATGTCTTCGGCCGTGGCAAGGCCGATGCGGCGCTCGCGGCCAGCATCTTTCATTTTGGTGTTTCCAGTGCACGCGCGCTCAAGCAGCAACTAAGCAATGCCGGCATCTCCGTGAGGCTTCCATGCTGATTCCTTCCATCGATTTGCTGGGCGGTCGCATCGTCCAGCTTGTGCAGGGCGAGAAGCTTCGCCTCGCGTTTGACGATTTCGAATACTGGATTGAGAAGTTTTCTCGCTTTCCGCTGGTCCAGTTGATCGATCTGGATGCGGCGATGCGCCAGGGCGATAACTCGGCCCTTGTTGCGCAGATCGCCAAGCGGTTACCGGTTCAGGCCGGTGGCGGCATTCATTCGGTCGAGCGCGCCCTGCAGGTGCTCGACGCAGGCGCGAGGCGCGTCATCATCGGCTCGGCGCTCTTCACCTCGGAAGGGGATGTCAATACAGCTTTCGCAACTGAGCTGGCTGCCGCCGTTGGCGTCGAACACATCGTCGCCGGCATCGACACAAAAAACGGCCGCATCGCCGTGAAGGGGTGGAAGGCGCTGGTGGCGCTCACGCCGGATGAAGCCATTCCACAGCTCGACCCGTTTGCCTCCGCATTCCTCTACACGCACGTCGACGGCGAGGGCCTCATGCAGGGCTTTCCCATCGAGACAGCCGCGCGCCTGCGCCAGCTCACCACGCGCCAGCTCATCGTCGCCGGCGGCATTCGCAGTCAGCAGGAGGTCGATGCGCTGCAGGCCCTTGGTGCTGATGCGGTGGTGGGCATGGCGGTCTACACCGAACTCCTCGCAGTTTGATGCGGGCCCTCCCTTTCAAAGCAGGATGGGGGGCCGAGGATGGGGCAAAAGCGGATATGGGCTATGCTGGTGACAGACGCTTCCCCACCCTGTTATGAAAGGAGTCTTCAATCATGCCAACAAAGCAGAGCGGGATAAGGCTGGCAAAGCGGCTGGATGAGGTTGGATTCTCCGACATTGTGCAGATCCGCAACAAGGTGATGGAACTGCGCGCGGGCGGCCTTCAGGTGCACGCCTTGCACGGGGGCGAGCCGTTCTTTGAGACACCGTCCGACATCAAGTTCGCGGCCATCCAGGCACTGGTGGAGAACCAGACCCACTATGCGCCGTCGTCTGGGGTGCTGCCCCTGCGCAAGGCGCTTGTCGAGAAGCTCGCGGCAAAAAACGGCATTCATGCCGGTACGGATGAAGTCATTGCCACGGTGGGCGGCTCGCAGGGATTGTATGCTGCGTTTCAAAGCGTGCTCGATCAGGGCGACGATGCTCTGGTCTTCTCGCCTTACTGGACGCCGATCGGCGACCTGGTGACGGGAGCGCAGGCACGGCCGCTGCGTGTGCCCACCAGCACCGCGCGCCGCAACGGCATCCGCAATACGCTCGCGCAGTTTTCGACGCCGCAGACGCGCGCCATCTACTACAACACGCCGCAGAATCCCAGTGGCCTGGTCTTTACGCGCGCCGAGGCGGAAGAGGTCGCAGCCTTTGCCATCGAGCGCGATCTGATTGTCATTGCCGACGAGGCCTACGAGGACCTGGTCTACGACGACGATCATGTATCCATCGCTTCGCTGCCCGGCATGGCCGAGCGCACTATCACCTGCTTCACCTTCTCGAAGACCTATGCCATGACCGGCTGGCGCGCCGGGTATGCCGTGGCGCAGGAGCCCTTCATGACCGCGCTGCGCAAGATCGTTCTCTACTCCACCAACGGAGTGGCCACGCCGGTGCAATATGCCATGATCCAGGCGCTCGCCACGCCCGAAGCGCAGATCGCAAACATGCGCGAGGAGTATCGCAAGCGCCGCGACCTGCTGGTCGCCGGCCTGAATGAAGTGGGATTGGAGTGCGCATCGCCCGCAGGCGCATTCTATGCCTTTCCCAACGTGGAAAAGATCCACAAGAACAGCCGCACGGCCGCGCAGATTCTGCTGGACAAGGCGCATGTCGCCACCATTCCCGGCTCGGTCTTCGGCGCGCAGGGCGAGGGCCATCTGCGCTTTAGCTACGCCGTCACCGTGAAAGAGATCGAAGACTGCGTGGAGGCGCTGCGCAAGTTCTTCGCTTAGCCGGCGCTCCTATTCCTGCGGCTCACCCACCGCGCGGCTGGTCTCAACGCGCGAGGCTCGCAGCAGGCGTGCGATCTGTTTGAGATGCAGCTGCACCGCATAGGCGCGCAGAATCTCGGCTTGCGAAAATCCAATGCCGGTGTGCCGCACCGCATCCATACGAGCTTCAAGCTGCTCAATATCCTCTTCCAGGCTCATCTGCGGCGGAGCCACATCGAAGCGCCATGCGTGGATGCGGCCAGCCACGTGGTGAAAGCCGCTGCGAATGTCAGCAGCCAGGTTGCCCAGGGCGGGCTCCAGTTGCTGCGCATAGGCATCGTGATGGCCGTCTTTGACGGAGAATTCGAGGGCCACCAAGGCGTCATAGAGTGAGCGGCCAAACTGCGAGAGCATGTTCAGCCCCTCGCGCCAGCCTGGGCCGCCGGATGGCTCATTGCGCGCGGCCGCCAGCAGTTGATTATTGCCCCGCAGCATGGCCAGCGCATCTTCGCGCAGCGCAGGCAGGTTCTCCGCGGGCGCCCCGCTGAACCCCTGCAGAATGGCCTCGAAGAACGCGCCCAGCACCAGGAACTCCTGCGCCAGGCCGTCGCGGAGCCGTAGCCGCGCGCGATCGGGAAACACCAGCGTGGTCACGGCAAGGGCCACCAAAATGCCCAGCACCACTTGGCCCACGCGGTCCAATGCCAGGCTCCAGCGCGGCCCCGTCTTTTGTACCAGCATGACAATGGTGATGGTGACGCCGGCCAGCCGCGAACTGCTGCGCAGCCCCAGCAGTCCGCAAACAACCACCGCAGCCACCACCGCCAGAATATAATTCCACGGAAGCGTACCAAATAATGAAAAGGAAAAACCCAGCACCGCGCCGATCAGTGTGCCCAGAATGCGGTCGCGCGAGGCACTGATCGTCGATCCAACATTGGACTGCAGCACGATGATGGCGCTGATCGAGCCCCAGTAGCCATCGTGCAGGCCGAAGCGCAGCGCCAGCCACCAGCACAGCGCCGCTGCCAGCGCGGTTTTGGCCGCATGAATGAGCAGCCGCTGCCGCTCCCAGGAGAGCATCCCGGGCTTCCCCGCAGGCTCCACGCCCAGCTTGATGGCAAGCTGCTGTTGCGACCACGTCTTGTTTGCCTTCAGGCGCATCGTCGCCCGCCCGTCCTTCCCCCCGTCCTTCCCCAAGGCTATCAGCTTGCGAGCCCAGCAGGACTCGCCGTAAATCGCCTTTCCCGTTTAGCATCATGGTATGGACCCAGCGTTGAGCAAGCCGGTAGAAAGAACAGTGCGAGTTGGCTATCCAACCACCTTGGCAGCGGATCTGCTCGATAATTTCCCCTCGGAAGTCGAGATCGTTCCGTTGTCCGACGGACCCGGGCCGCAAGTCGACATCGAGGTGTGGATTCCAGACCCGTATCCGACGCGCGCCATGCGTACCTGGCCCAAGCTGCGCGGCGTCCGCCTGGTGCTTTCGCTGATGGCCGGCACCGAGTGGATTCCCGGAACCGTTGGCCCGCATGTCACCATCTGCAACGCACGGGGCGCGCACAACATCTCCACCGCGGAGTGGACAATCGGCACCATCCTTGCCATGCTGAAATACTTTCCTTTCTTCCTTGAGATGCAGCGCGAAGGCCTGTGGAAGCGCCGCTTCGAAGCCAGCGCCCGCTACGCTGCCATCACCGGCGACACCAGCCCGCTGTACCCGCCCGTAATGCTGGAGGAGCTAACCGGCAAGAGAGTGGTGCTGATTGGCTACGGCTCCATTGGCAGGGAGATTGAACGCATGCTCGAGCCGTTTCATGTCGACCTGGTGCGCGTGGCCCGTACCGCGCGCGTCGGGCCTGAAGTTCATGCCGTGGGCGATTTGGACAGCCTGTTGCCGCAAGCGCAGGTGGTCATCCTCATTCTGCCTGCCACGGCCGAGTCGCACAAGCTCATCGGTGCGCGCCAGCTTGCCCTCATGCCGCAAGGCGCGCTGCTGGTGAACGCCGCGCGGGGGCCCATTGTGGACACGGATGCGCTGGTTGACGCATTGAATTCAGGCTGGATTCGCGCCGCTGTCGATGTCACCGATCCGGAACCGCTCCCCGAGGGCCATCCGTTGTGGAGCTGTCCTAACCTGCTCATCACGCCCCACGTGGGCGGCTCGAGCCCGCAGTTTGCGCCCCGCGCCCTGCACATCGCCGCGGATGAACTGCGCCGCTATATCGCAGGCGAGCCGCTGCAGAACGTCGTTCAGGCGGCGATTTAGTTTGCGATTGGCGCCGCGCGGCGCCAATCGCGCAACCCCAAAACGGCCAGCGCTACAAGCCCGACAGAGAGCACGGCCGTAAGCCACAGGCTTTTGTACGCATACTCGCCGATGTACACGCCGTCTATCACAATCCAAAGCCACCAGTTGGCCGTGTGCTTTCGCGCCTGCCACCAGCTCGCCACCAGGCTATAACTCGTCAACGCCGCATCCAGGTGAGGCAGCGCCGCGCCCAGCCGCACCATCAACCACCCCAAAAGCACCGCGCCAATAGCGCCCACCGCCAGGCCCGCGACCCATCCCCGCACGCTCAGCGGAACCACGCGCACTTCACCATCGGCGCGCACGCCGCGCCACCAGTGAAACCACCCATACAAAGTGAAAGCCACAAAGAATATCTGCAGCAGAGCATCCGAGAAGAGACGCGCCTGATAGAAGACAACAAGGTAGAAGATATCCGCCGCCAGCACCACCGGCCAGCAGATCAGCAGGCGCTTGGTGGTCAGCCAGATTCCCACCCATGTAGTTACAAATCCCGCCAGCTCCACCCAGTTCGCGGCAAGATAGTTCGAAATCGCCATCCAAGTGGTCATGACCCGCTTCCCGGCCGGGTGCGCTCCGCGGCCCATCTGCGCAAATCATGCAGCAACTTTTCGCCGGCGCCGCTGCGGAACCAGCGCGCATGTCCAACCAGCCAGCCGTCATAGGCCAGGACCGCGCGCTCTTCCGCGTGCAGTGCGCCCAGAAAATAGTCGGCCTCCGACAGCGCAAACTCTGCATGGCACAACGCTGTCATCGGCGCCAGCGCCGCAGCCTCTTCCTCGCTCAAGGGCCGCACCGATTCATAACCGTCCAGAAATGCGGCCAGTGCATCCATGTGCACGGGGACGCGACCGGGGTGTGCGGGGTCCTCGACCAGAACAAGCCACTCCACGATGTTGCGCTCGATCGCATGAGCCAGATCATGTACGGCATTGGTCCGGTCAGCCAGACCGAAGTCGATGATCGCCACGGCCTGCGCATCGTCTGCCACATTGCTCCACAGCAGGTTCGACGCGTGCAGATCGTTGTGCGTCCACAGCGGCCGGAGCGCAGGCAGCAGCGGCAGCAACTCTGCATGAAACGGCGCGAGCAGCTCAAGCGCCTCCTGCGCGCACGCCCGCAACGCCGCATGGGTGGCGATTGCGTCGCGTGCTGCCAGGTAGCGTTTCAACTCCGCAAAGGGATCTTCCGCGGCGAAGATGCTGAAGCTCGCCACCAGCGGGCGAGGCCTGCGCGGCGCCGCATCAAATCCCTCTGAGGCGCCGTGCAGACCCGCCAAGGACTGGCCCGCGGAGCGCGCATGCGCCACTGTGCGAAATGGTGTCCACGAAAGCGCGTCGTGATAAATGTCCACGCCGGCGGCCGCCTCATGCACCTCATACGTCCACTCGCCGCTCTCCATTGCCGACTCTCCCCGCGCGTTTGCAAAGACGCGCGGCACCGCCGCTCCATGCTTGCGCAGGGAATGCAGGAAGCGATGCTCTTCCAGCAGTCCCTCCCGATCACGCACGCGTCGGTGATGCCGCTTGATGAAGACTCTTCCGCCTTGCGTCTGCACCACACTGGCCGCTGAAAACGGCCGCGGGCTCACCGACAGAATCTCAAGCGGCTCGTCCCGTCCAGGAAACTGCCGCAACAACGTGCGCACTTCGTCCATCGCCAGAGGAGCCCAGTCGGGCTCTACCAGCGCGCCGTCCAGTCCGTGCGCTCTCACCGTTGCGCTCATCGTACGATCATCCCTCACCCGAATCCGCGAAACCAAAAGTCTGCAAACTCAAAAAGTGTAATGTGCTGAGAGCCGCACCGTGGTTGGCGCGCCTAGCCAGAGGAACGTATCGCCATAGCTCGCGCCCGTGTCCGACCAGTAGCGTTTGTCGCCAATGTTGTCGGCATAAATCCTGAAAGTCATGCGGCCCTCGTCGCCGCCCGGCGTGTAGCGCGCGCCCAGGTTGAACAGGTTGTAGCCCGGCACGCTCACCAGGTCGTCGCGCGTAGCTTCCTTCCGTCCGGAGTAGCCCCATCCCGGCATCAGGTGCAGGCCGCGCAGGTGCGGCAGCGCCAGGTCCGCGAACAGAGTTGTGCGCAGGTGTGGCACATTGAGCACCTGCTTGTTGTCGAAGGCCGCCGTCCCCGTGTCGTCAGAGATGGCGCGTATCGCCGAGGCCGAGGCCGTCAATCGCAGCCAGGTCGCCGCCTTGCCCTCTACATTCACTTCAATGCCGTCGTGCGTCTCGCGGCCCTCGGATTCAAAGCAAACGTCTCCCGGCCCGTAGAACTCGTTCGCGTCGCAAAATTTATCCGGAGCCTGGATCACCTTGGGATAAAAGAACGGCGCGCGCATGCGATAGAACGCCGTGGTGAGCAGGATGCGATGTCCCGGTTCGAACTTCGCTCCAATCTCGGCTTGCCGCGTGAGGAACGAGGCAAGAAACTGGCTCCCGTTGTCCACCCACCACGGTGCTTGCGGCCCCAGCGACAGCACCACACCATAATTTGCATAGAGCGTCACGCTGTGTGCGGGGTTGAAGGTGACGGCGTATTGCGGCAGCCACACAGCCTGGTCGGTGAGGATGGGCAAAGTGGGAACGGAGTAGATCGGCTGGTTTGACGTGTCGTAGGTTGTCGGGCACGGATCAGTAGCCGGTCCTGGTGCATTGGCGACAGTGCAGGGGCTTGTGGCGGCCAGCGAGTAATTATGGTCGCGCAGGGAATCTTCCCGTCCGCCTACGAGCAGTTGAATGCGACCCGGAAGATGGATGCGGTCCTGCAAGATTGCGGCGGACTGGTGACTGTCTTCCCATAGCCTGCGCGGGCCGGCGGATTCAACAGGGATATCGATGGGAGCCGGCGCGAGGGGCTGGTAGATGTTCTCCGAACCGACGTAGCTGTATACAGCGCCGTCCTGAACGATGCCATCGGGCGAATACGGATTGGCAAAGGTAAAGAATCCAGGCTGCTGCACACTGCGCAGAAACAATTCGCCCCCCGCTGCCAGATCCTGGGCGATGGCCCCAGTCTTGATGTGGCCGGTGATCAGCGCCTCGGCTTGCGCGTCGATGCGCAGTTCGCCTGGATCACGGTAGTCGTAGATGCCGTAGGTTCCGTCGGGACAGAAGAAGTACGCGGGCGCGTTTGGCGCATTGGGACAGTCTGCATTTCCGTTGCCGTCGAGCGACGAGCCATACGCATAAATCACGTTGTCGTCAATGAGCGAATGGCTCAAGCTGGCCGCGGCAAAGGCCAGCCAGTTACGCGGCAGGTTGTAGTCCAGGCGCGCGCCGGTGTTGAAGGTGTCGTATGTGTCCGGCAAGCCCCACGGCTGATCGCCCGGCATGGTCGAGGGGTAAAGCTGGTTGATATCCGGTACCGTGGCGCCACCCAGCAACTGGTAGCCGCTGGCATCGCGCTCCACCTTGTGCTGGTACTCGAAGTCGCCCTTCAATATCGCCTTCGGACCCAGCTTCCAGTCGGCCGCGCCCGCGCCCGCCGCGCGCCAGCCGTTGGTGTCGTTCACATAGCTCGCAATTCTTTCCGCGCCCAGGTTCGCGCGCACACCCACCTGCTTCTGCCGGCCAAACAGAGATCCAAGGTCCACCGCTCCATAGGCACTGCCGCGGTGATCGGTTGCCAGGTCGAGCGCCTTGATGGCCGCCGGCCGCTTGGTCACATAGTTGATGAGCCCGCCCGCCGAGGCCACGCCGCTCTCCACGCCCGCGATACCCTTGAGCAGCTCGACGCGCTCCTTGTTTTCGAGCGGCACATCCTGCTCTCCGGCGATGGTCATGCCATTGATCTCAAGCCCGGTGGCAAGGTCGATGGCGAAACCGCGAATCTGATAAACGCCGTAGTAGCCCACTGGCACATAATCGTCGCCGATCGACGCGTCGTTCTTGACCACGTCAGAGAGCAAACGCGCCCCCTGGTCGTTGAGCAGATCGCGCGTCACCACGGTCGCCGAAAGCGGCATCTCCTTCAGGGTTGCGCCGTCCAGCGTTCCCACGGATACAGCATCCGGCAGATAGTCGTCCTTCACTTCGCCGTGGACAACGACGGTCGTCGTCACGCTTTGCACCTGCTGCGCGGGCGGCCTGGCAGCATCGCCCGGCTGAGCCGGTGTGGTCGCCGGGCTCTGCGCATAGCCGAATCCTCCAGCGCCCAGGCAGCACGCCAGCAGAAAAGCCCGCGCAATCGAGGCGCGGCGCAACGTGCGCACATGCCCAGACACCGTCCGCAATTGGCCTGGATTGAGATTCGAGGTAGTGCAGCCAGCTTCAGACATGGTTTTCCCTTGTTTCTTAGCGCTTGAAACAAGAGAACTCACGCTGGAATTTCGAGGAAGAAGGCCTTTTCAGACCCCGGGAAACTTCCCACGCCGGCATTATCCGGATCGGGTTCTAGGGTATCTTCTCAGCCCCACTCCGTGGAGCACCCCTGTTTCAATATCCTGATTGAAACACTCCGCGCCCGGTTTGGCAAATTGCCCGGTTCATCGCATCGACACAGCCAAGTGCGGCGGGACTTCATCCTCGGGGAAATATCCGCCTCAGCGTCAGCGCCACAAGGAATCAACGAGAGCGCGATAAGCGCCGAGTTGCGGCATGGCAAGGTCCTTCACCTTGGCCGCATCGTCGGCGCGCCGCACCGTCAGAGCCTCGCGCGCATGCGGCAGGGCCAAAAACTCCTCGGCTTCAATGGCGTTCATCGGTCCGCCCTGCAAGGCCAGACTCAATTCCGAAGCAGGCGAAAGCGCTGCCCGATAAGCCGGCTCAGCAAAGCAAAGGTAACGCTTGGCCTCCACATGCAGGCGAATGGGATCGAGGACGGCCGCGGGCAGGTGCTTGCCCAGAGCCGTTACCGCGAGTTCCTCGTGCTGCGTGTCGACGCCCCGCGCGGCCACGTCTTCGCCCTCGCTATGCAACAGGTGACCCAGGTCGTGCAGCAACGCGGCTGCAACCAGAGCGCCGTCGCTTCCCTTGCGCTGAACAAACCATGCCGCCTGCAGCGAGTGCTCCAGCACCGTGACCGGCTCGCCAAAGTATGCCTCGCCGCCCCCGCTCGCGAGCAATTCAAATACTTGATCCACTGAGGAAATTTGATCCATCCTGTTTAACCCTCCACTGCCCTGGGCACGCGAAGCCGCTGATGGGCCGCGAGCACCAGCGCCACCAGCGCCGTCAGCAAGGCAACACCCGCCAAAGACAGAAATGCATTCTTCCAGCCGAAGGCCACAGTAACTCGCGCCATCGTATCTCCGGAGAGCCAGCCCGCCAGGTAGCCCACGCCGTCAATGATTCCCGCGGCCGTGGCGCTGCCCCGCTTGCCGCCGAAGTCCAGGCTCATGGCGCCGGCAAGATACGAGTACGGCCCAAGCAGAAGAAATCCAACTAGGGTCACCAGCACGACGGGTGTCCATTGGCTGGCATGACCAGGCGTACGCGCCAGAACGACAAGACACAACGTGCTCGCCGACATGCCGGCCACCAGCACCAGGTTGCGCCCATTCAGTCCCAGCTTGTCGCTCACCACGCCGGCCAGCAAAACGCTGATGCCGCCAAAGAGCGGAAACAGCGCGCTGCGCGCCGCCGCCTGGCTACTGGTCAGGCCCACGAACTGCACAAAATAAGTTGGAGTCCAGAAGTTGAACGTCTCGCGCAACAGCGTTGTGCCCAGCGAAAGCAGACACACTAGCCAGAAGGGGAAACTGCTCAACAGCGGGCGAAGAATCGCAACCAGGCCGGGATGCTGCTCGTCCTTACGTTCGCCGTCGGCTCCATACACATTCAACGGATTGGCCTCAGGGGCGGGCAGGCCGCGCTCTTCCGGAGTCTCGCGCAGAAAAATCAGGTTGACCACAAGTAACGCGGTCAACGAGCCGGCGCCGGTCAGGAACACGCCTCGCCATCCCACCCCGTGCCCGAGCAGCTCGCTCATGACCCAGCGGCATGCCGCGTCGCCAAAAAGAAAGCTCAGGCTCAGCACCGCCATCACTGTGCCGTAGGTCGAGTAGGAGAACCAGCGCGAGGCCACCTTGACGAGCCCAACCCAGCCCGCGGATTGAAACAGCCGGTTGCCCACCCACGCCAGCGTAAACAGCGGAAAACCACCGCTGAGCACGAACAGCAGCGTGAACAGGATGGAGCCGGCCATGCCGGCGAGGAAATTGCGCCGCCCGCCAAACATATCCGCCATGGATCCGGAGACGAACTTGCCCACGGCATATGCCACCGTGCCGGCCGATGCGATGAAGCCGAGCCGCACCTGCGCCTCGCTTGCCGGAATGCCACGCTGCGCCAGGTCGTGCATCAGGTCGGGCAGCACCACAGACAGGTTCGAGCGGCAAAAATAATAGCCCGCGTAGCCCACGCCCAGCAGCAGAATCGTGCCCGCATGCCAGGCGGTGAAGCGAGGCTCCCGTCCCGCCTGCTCAGGGGATTCCTGTCCTGCTACGGCAGTTGCGTCTCTCTGCACATCGGCAGACTATCATGAAGGTGCCGCACCTCATGTTAAGCAGAAGTCCGTGAGCATCCGCCTGCGGCCACTTGCCGTTTCGCCGCGAAACCTTTTCGTGGAAAATTCCTCGTTCCGCGCCGGCGCAGGCGCTACATTTGAAGTGAAAACAATTGATAGGCGAAGAAAGACGTCTCTTCGGGCAATTTTTCTTGAAAGGTCTTCTCATGCATGGTTTTTCTTTCCCCGTACGTGTTCGCCGTCGTGCGGCTGCGCGATTGCTGCTTGCCTGTTGTCTGCTGGTGCTCACCGTCGCGCCGTCGCTGGCCCAATCCACATTCGGAGAAATCTTGGGCACGGTGCACGACTCCAGCGGTGCCGTGGTGTTGGGCGCACAAGTCATTCTTGCCAACACCGGGACCAGCGCCACACGCAC
>Ga0302195_10002072_pt1 | contig 15871 bp, 11 predicted proteins | sample II_Bog_N1_2_FD_198778 | JGI IMG/M metagenome (GOLD analysis project Ga0302195, IMG submission 198778) | Peat permafrost microbial communities from Stordalen Mire near Abisko, Sweden - II_Bog_N1_2 | ecosystem: Environmental > Terrestrial > Soil > Wetlands > Peat | place: Sweden: Abisko...
GATAATTCGAATGCTGCGCGTGGGCATGGTTTGCGCGCCGGGCGTGTGCATGGCCATATGCGGATCGGGCGGCGACGATTCTTCGATAAACATACAACTGTCTCCTGCCGCCGAAGGCCAGAGCTTGTGGCGAAGGGCGACCCGGTGAATTGTACACAAATTGATCCATGGGAAGCACTTAGGTAACGAGGACCACCAGGCTCATCTCGCAGAATCTGCTATTACGGGCTTTCGTTGTAGGAGTACCATGGATTCGAATTATTTTCTCCAAGCCGGGCGGGGGTGAGGTTTGCCCCGAGTGCGCGTGGGCGACCATGAACTCGAGAATTGCGCCACGGCAGGGGATTTCGGGCGGCAGCAGGACATAAACATCGCTGCCGGCCCTAGTTGACCTGGTTGACGAACGTACGGCAATTTGCCGTGCGCGGATTCCCCTGATGAGGGGATTAAAGGGGGCAAACTGAACACTGCGCACCCATCCGTAGCAGCCATTCTTCGGCGATCGGTCCTGGCGATCGCTCTAGCCGCTCCCGGCGTGCAATCTGCGTTTGCGGCCCCAGCTCCGCTCGACTCGCTTGCCGCCATTCATCTGCTTACAAACGATCAGGCTTCAAAACGGCTTGCGGTGGATTTCGAAGCTACGGTCATTTATTACCGCAGCTACGAAGGCACCATGTTTGTGCAGGATGGCGAAAACGCGATCTACGTCCAACCCTCTTCAGAGTTGACGCTCAAGCCGGGCGACCGCATTCGCATCCGCGGCACCACGCATGAAAGCTTCAGGCCGTTTATCAACGCCAGCTCGATTGCAGTACTGAGCCACGACCCGCCGTTGTCTCCCGTTCCAGCAACCTTTGATGGGCTGGTCCACAGTCAATTTGACTGCCGGCTGGTGAGCATTCGCGGCCGCGTGGCCGCCGCCGACATCGTCATGAGTTCCGATCGGCCCAGCATCGCCATCATGTTGTTCGCGGAGGGCGGCGGCAACATTGAAGTCCAGGTGGAGGGCAACAGCCCGGAAGCGCTGCCTGCCCTGATCGACTCCGAGGTAGAGGTTTCCGGCGCGGCCTCAGGCAAATTCGACGGCAAGATGCAGATGACGGGAATCATATTGCATGCGCAATCGCTGGACCAGGTGAAGGTGCTCAAGGCCGCGAGCACGACTCCGTGGACGCTTCCAGTGACGCCGATGGGCGAAATCTTCAACGGTTACGGGCAGGCCGGTTCTTCCCAGCGTCTGCGCGTGCAGGGAACCGTTACCTACTACATGCCGGGCTCGGCAGCGGTACTGCAGAACGGCAGGCGCAGCATCTGGATCAACACGCGCTCGCGCACCGGCCTGCGCACCGGTGACCTGGTGGATGCGACAGGGTTCGCCGACGTGCACGACGGGTTCCTGAAGTTGGCATACGGCGAAATCCGAGATAGCCATCAGTTTGCGCCGGTAACGCCGATTCAGGTCACCTGGCAGGACCTTACTCAAAGCCACAACGTGTTCGACCTGGTCTCGACCGAAGCGGAGGTGATTGCGAAGGTGCGCGAAGCCGCCCAGGATGAGTACGTGCTGCGCGGCCAGGGCCACCTTTTCTCGGCCATCTTCAGGCATCCCACTCCAGACCCTCTGAATTCAGAACACCTTCCGCCCATGGAGGACATTCCCCTTGGTTCCATGGTGCGCGTTACGGGCGTCTGCGTCCTGGAGGATTCGAATCCATTCAATGTGAATGTTCCCTTCGACATCCTGATGCGCTCTGACGACGATCTGGCGGTGGTGGCCGATGCGCCGTGGTTCGACGTGCGGCACCTGACCATGATCGTGGTGGTGCTGCTGGTGACGATCTTCGTCATCGGCATCTGGGTAATGTGGACCGAGCGGAAGGCGCGGCGCTACAACGCGCACCTGGCTTATCTCGAGCGGCGGCGCGGCAGGATTCTTGAGGACATCAACAACTCAAAGCCGCTGGCCGAAGTGCTGGAGCGCATCACCGAGCTGGTGTCGGCGCGGTTGAAGGGTGCGCCGTGCTGGTGCAAGGTGTCCGATGGGGCCATGCTGGGTAGCTGCCCGGGCGACGAATACGTGTCAAAAATGCGCGTGGTGGAGCATGAGATTCCGGGTCGCTCAAGCGGCACGCTTGGACTGATGTATGCCGCGTTCAATAAGAGCGGCCGGCCGGGCAACGACGAAAGCGAGGCGCTGAAACAGGCCGCCGGCCTGGCCACGCTGGCCATCGAAACCTCGCGTCTTTACAGCGACCTGGTGCATCGCTCAGAGTTCGATCTGCTGACCGACATCCACAACCGTTTTTCGCTGGAAAAACATCTGGAGAGCGTAATTGAGTCGGCCCGCCAATCGGCAGCCGTTTTCGGAGTGCTGTACGTGGACCTGAACGACTTCAAGCTGGTGAACGACAATTGCGGACACCACATCGGCGACCTTTACCTGCAGGAAGTAGCGCTGCGCATGAAGCGCCAGTTGCGCCCCGGCGATGTGCTGGCGCGACTGGGCGGCGACGAGTTTGCGGTAGTGGTGTTGCGGATTCACTCGCGCGCCGACGCGGCGGTGATATGCGAGCGGCTGCATCGGAGTTTCGAACAGCCCTTCATTTGCGACGGTCAGACGATCACCGGCTCGGCCAGTATCGGAGTCGCGATGTATCCCGACGATGGCGCTACCAGAGAGAGCCTGCTGGTGGCAGCCGACTCATCGATGTACGTGGCCAAGCAGTCGAAGCCGCGCCGGGGGAAGGCAGCTTCGGCGAGGCGGTAAGCCGGGGAGTCGGCAAGACAGCAAGACAGCAAGTCAGCGAGTCGGCGCGGAGAGCTTGCCGCGTTTCGCACTGCGCAGGTCCGCCGAGCTATTCACCTTTCAACCCATTCTGCCGATAAGACCTGCGGGCGCTCATGCTCGCGGGCACGGTATTGACTCGCCCCGAAGCGTCCAGTGCCTGGAATTCGAAGGCTCACCGGAGATGCGTGGAGATGGTCTCACGCTTCCGCTGCGGAAAGCGTGCGGGGAACCCGTTCATGCCGATCAGAAAGAAGATCTCGATTGTCGCAATGGCGGTGGCTTGCAGCGTTCTTTGGGCATCGAGCGCATTTGCGCAGCAAGTGCCGGGCGAGAGGTTCACCACGCTCGCCACCATCAGGAACATCAGCAACGCTGAAGCGCAACGGCACAACTCTGTGACGTTCAATGCGACGGTCACCTACTTCAGGCGCTATCAAAGTGTTTTGTTCGTTCAGGACGGAGACGCCGCGATCTTTGTAGCGTCGAACACCGACTTCGACCTGGTCCCCGGCGACCGGGTTCTGATACACGGAGAAATGCGGCCGAGTTTTCGTCCCTATGTGGTGAGCAGCGAAGTAAAGTTTCTGGGCCACGGCCAGGTGCCGGCGCCCTATCACCCAACTTTTGCGGAGATGATTCGCGCCGAAACCGATTGCAGGCTGGTGACCGTGCGGGCCACGGTTCGCTCGGCAGACCTGGCCAGGGATCCGAATTTTATGGCGGTAGTAACCACCATGCGGCTGCTGGTTGACGGAAACGTCGTTCAGGCCTCCGTGGACAACGACAATCAGAACGCAATGAACGGACTACTCGACGCGGAGGTCGAGATCACCGGAGTTGTGTCAGGGGATTTCGACAACAAGATGCAGCAGACCGGGGTGCTGCTGCACGTTCAGTCGGTCAATTACATGAAAGTGCTGAAACGGTCAACGATCGATCCGTGGTCCATCCCAGTAACGCCGATGGATCGAATCATTATCGGTCGACGAGTGTTCGATACGACTGAGCGGATGCGGGTTCACGGCACGGTTACTTATTACGAGGCCAACCAGTCGCTGGTTTTGCAGGATGGCCCGCGCAGCCTGCGGGTAAAGACGGAAACAGCCTCGGATGTGGAGGTGGGCGACCTGGCGGATGTGATCGGATTTCCCGATGTTCAGAATGGGTTCCTGACTCTCACCCAGAGCGCAATTCACGACGACATGGTGAAAGCGCCTGTTTCTCCGGTGCTTTACCACTGGAGGGACCTCTCGGTTGGCGGCAACGCAGGCCAAAGCCATATTTTCGACCTGGTGTCGATCGAGGGACAAGTTGTAACCGAAGTGCGCCAGGCCACCCAGGACGAATACGTGCTGCAAGGCGACGGCCATCTTTTCTCAGCAATCCTGCGGCATCCGGGATCCGCAAGCCGGATTCCGCTGGCGCCGATGGAGTGGATTCCGGTGGGATCGAGGATTCGCGTAACCGGCATTTGCATGTTGACCGATGCCAATCCTTTTAATGGAGAGGTGCCCTTCAATATAGTGATGCGTACGATTGACGACGTAAGGATTCTTACCCGGCCGCCCTGGCTGAATGTGACCCACCTTCTCTACCTGGTTGCCCTGCTGTTGATTGCAGTGTTGGTTGTAGGCGCGCGTGGGTGGTATGTCGAACGCAGAACCCGGCGCCGGACCAGCGCGCTGGCGCACATCGAGCAACGCCGCGGCCGCATTCTGGAGAACATGAATAACTCGCGCCCACTGGCCGAGATCCTGGAACAGATTACGGCGCTGATTTCATTCAAATTACGGGGGCTGCCCTGCTGGTGCGAGACAGGCGACGGCGTCACAGCCGGAAACCGTCCTGACAATGTGCTCGACCCCGCATGGAAAGTGAGTAAGCTCGCCATTCCATCGAACTTGAGCGCTCCCTTTGGGTACCTCTTTGTAGCGCATGTGGGGCACACACCCTCCGCAAAGGAAATCGAGGCAACGATGGCGTCATCGGTTGGGCTGGCTTCGCTCGCGATTGAGACTTCGCGCCTGCACTCCGACCTGGTGCACCGTTCGGAATTCGACCAACTGACCGAAATTCAAAATCGTTTCAGCCTGGAGCGGAACCTCGACCTGCAGATTGACGTGGCGCGGCAGTCGGCAGGAATGTTCGGTTTAATCTACATTGACCTGGACGACTTCAAGCAGGTGAATGACCGCTATGGCCACCTTGCCGGCGATATCTATCTGCAGGAAGCGGCCGTGCGCATGAAGCACCAGCTAAGGCCGGGCGACACACTGGCCCGCCTGGGAGGCGACGAATTCGCGGTGCTGGTGCCGGATGTGCGAAATCGCGCGGCAGTGATGGACGTGGCGTTGCGGCTGGACGGCTGCTTTAAAGCGGCCTTCAGGCTTGGAGGGCCCCTGATTTCGGGAACAGCGAGCATTGGAATTGCGCTCTATCCCGAAGATGGCGCCACCAAGGATGGGTTGTTGAGTGCCGCTGACGCGGCGATGTACATGGCTAAAAAGGACCGCCGGCGAGACCTCTCGGGGCAGCCGGAATCTCTGCGGTCAAGCGCTTAGGGCTGGCCCAGGATGATTTTGCCCACATCCTGCTCTCATTAAAATCGATGAGGGCCGGCATTAACGAGGCTGTTACGAAATTCGCAATGAAGGAAGGTTTGCGGCTCGGATGAATAGCAGGGGCTAAAGCCCGCACTCATTTGGCGATGGTTATGGCCCGGCTAAAGCCGTGCCCTTGTTACAAAGAAGGTTTAAGCGTGGTTTTGTAATGGTCTGATTGACGCAGCGCCTTTTTTGCCTGGCGCTTCGACTTCAGTTTGTCTCACGCTGCCTATTTCCGCCGCAACTCACACAAAAGGCTCATACACTTAAGGTACTGACACTAAAGAAACATGGAATCGCGACGGATTCTTCCTTATTCTCTTGCTAGTGGGCTTTGAGAGACCTCCTGCTGGCCGCTTCGGATTGCATAAGCCAGGCACCGGCAAGCTCAGATTCCCATTGACACCTGGGACCCCGTTGCGCGGACAATTCGGCATTGAGCAAATGTGCAATCGGAACGTAATCCGTAAGCAGATCGCGCAAACCAGCCGACGCCTACCCGCGTCCCGCAGGATTGCCGTTTTTGTTTGCCTGGCAATTTGCGCCGCGTTGGCCCATGCCGCACCGGCTACCATTACCTCTCTCTCCGGCATTCACAATCTTACGAACGAGCAGGCTGGCCAGGCGATTCCCGTTGTTCTTGAAGCGACGGTGACCTATTACGCCAAAGGCAGCATCGATTTGTTTGTCGAAGATGGAGGCATCGCGGTCTACGTTCAGGTGCCTACCAATCTTGACCTTGTGCCGGGCGACCGAGTGCTGGTTCACGGCAACACGCGCAACAGTTTTCGCCCCGACATTGTGGCTGAAAGCGTTACGCGCATTGGCCATGGAGCGATTCCCGAACCTGTACCCGCAAGCTACCGCCAATTGATTCGTGCCGACCTCGACAGCATGCGCGTATCGGTGACCGGCCAGGTAAGGAGCGCCAACCTAGTTACATACGGCAAGATGGTGAACATCTACCTTGAACTGCTGATGGACGGCGGCAATGTGGATGCAACCATTACCGGCAGCGACGGCAGCTTGCTGAAGAAACTGCTGGGCGCAGAGGTTTCAGTCACCGGATCGGCATCGGGGATATTCGACAGCAAGAACCAGATGACGGGAGTGGTGATCGAAGCTCCTTCAATCACTGACCTGAAGATATTGAAGCCGGCTGCGACCGACCCCGATTCGCTTCCTTTCACGCCGATGGACGAGATTCTTCAGCATTCATTCGTGAACGACCATACGGAGCGCGTGCGTGTTGAAGGCACCATTACCTACTACCTGCCCGGATCGGCGGTGGTGCTGCAGAATGGGGCAAAGAGTCTATGGATCGAGACCAAGGACCAACAGCCGATGAGCATCGGCGACAAGGCGACAGCCTCGGGATTCCCCGCAGTCCGCAATGGCCTGCTGACGCTGACGAGCGCCAAGGTTGACGATAGCCATGCCGGGGCCCCTGTTAAGCCCAAGGCGATTGGCTGGGACCAACTGTCTTCAGGAACAGATGCCTTCGACCTGGTTTCGATTGAAGGCCAGGTTGTAAAGGAGTCGCGCGAAGACGCGCAGGACGAATACGTACTCACCATGGGCGGCCATCTTTTCTCGGTTTTGTCTCGTCATCCTGACCAGGATTTGGGCTTTAGTGTGCCGCCGATGCAGGAAGTTCCGGTGGGAGCCACTGTGCGTGTCACGGGCATCTCGTCGGTTTCATACGGGTCAGACCCCTTTGAAGGGCCGGTGGGCTTCGATGTTCTGCTGCGCTCGTACGACGACATTGTGGTGGTGGCCCAACCGAGCTGGATGAATGTGCGCAACCTGACCACTTTGGTTGCGGTTCTGGTCATCGTCAGCTTTGTATTCGGCGTGAGGGTGATGTGGACCGAGCGAACAGCGCGCCGGCAGAACGCCACGATGGCCTACATCGAACGCCGCCGTGGCAAGATTCTGGAAGATATCAACAACTCCAAACCGCTGGCCGAGATTCTGGAAAACATAACGCAGCTTGTTTCCACTCGACTGGGCGGAGCTCCGTGCTGGATTGAAGTGGAGAATGGAGCGACCCTCGGGAACCACCTCTCCGGCGCGGTGCAAACAGGTTTCCGCGTAGCCGAACACGCAGTTGTGCGCCGCTCGGGCGTACCCCTGGGAATGATTTATGCGGTATTCGACAGGAACAGCAAGCCGGGCCGCGATGAGTCCGAAGCCCTGGCGCAGGCGGCGGGCCTGGCCACATTGGCAATTGAAACCACGCACCTGTATGCCGATCTTGTGCACCGTTCAGAGTTCGACCTGCTTACCGACGTTGAGAACCGTTTCTCGTTTGAACGGCATGTCGAGAATGCGGTTTTTGCCGCACGCAACTCTGCCGGCGTCTTCGGACTGCTGTATGTCGACTTGAACTACTTCAAGCAGGTGAATGATAACTTCGGCCATCGCACCGGCGACCTTTACCTGCAGCAGGTGGCCGCGCGCATGAAGCACCAGCTTCGTCCGGGCGACGTGCTGGCGCGGCTGGGCGGAGACGAGTTTGCCGTGCTGATTCAGGATGTGCGCAATCGTGCAACGGCCGAGGAAGTGGCCCTGCGGCTGGAACATTGCTTTGACGAGCTGTTTGAATGCGAAGGTGTGGTTGTGCGGGGCTCGGCGAGCATCGGCATCGCCATGTACCCGGCCGACGGCTCCACCAAGGACAGCTTGCTGAGCGCAGCCGACGCTTCAATGTACGTGGTGAAGCAGACCCGGGCGAGCTGATTGCCGCATGGCCTCGCGATAAAATTCTGTTATGCCCCCATCCGTAGTCTCGCCTGAGGTACTGGCAAAATACGAGCCGGTCATCGGCCTTGAAGTCCACGTGCAACTGCTCACGGCAACCAAGGCCTTTTGCGGCTGCACCAACAAGTTCGGGTCCGATCCCAACACCAACGTCTGCCCGGTCTGCCTGGGGTTGCCCGGCGCGTTGCCCGTGCTCAACGCCCGCGCCGTCGAATTTGCTACCTCCGCCTCGCTCGCACTCAATTGCACGGTCAATCAGCACTCCATTTTTGCGCGCAAAAACTACTTCTATCCCGACTTGCCCAAGGGCTACCAGATATCGCAGTTCGACAAGCCAATCGCCGAGCATGGATGGATTGAGATACCCACTGCTGATGGCAGCACGAAAAAAATCGGCATTACGCGGCTGCACATGGAAGAGGATGCGGGCAAGAGCCTTCACGATGGGTTTCCCGACTCGGCCACTCGCACCTATCTCGACCTCAACCGCTGCGGCACGCCGCTGGCGGAAATTGTCAGCGAGCCCGACATCCGTACCCCTGACGAGGCTTTTGAATATCTCACGCGGCTCAAGGAAATCCTGCTCTACACCGAGGTCAGCGACTGCAACATGGAAGAAGGTTCGCTGCGTTGCGATGCCAACGTGAGCGTGCGTTTGAAAGGTGCGCCGAAGTTTGGCACCAAAGTTGAAGTAAAGAACGTGAACAGCTTCAAGTTCGTTCGCGCCGCGCTGGAATATGAGATCGAGCGCCAGATCGACCTGATTGAAGAAGGCGGCAGCGTAAAGCAGGAGACGCGCCTGTGGAGCGCGGATGAGGGCCGCACATACCAAATGCGGTCGAAAGAGCAGGCGCACGATTACCGCTACTTTCCCGAGCCCGATTTGCCGCCGCTCGTCTTGTCGGACGAATTCTTGGAACGCAAGAAAGCGGAGCTGCCTGAGCTGCCGGAGGCGCGCCGCGAGCGCCTGGTTGCCGAGTACGAGCTGAACCCAAGAGACGCGCAGACGCTGACCGCCTCACGCGAATTTGCCGACCGGTTCGAGGCCGCGGCAAAGACCGCGCGCAATCCTCGGCGCGTGGCCAACGTGCTGCTGAGCGAAGTGGGCGGACGGCTGAATGCTCTCGGCATCGAGTTCGATCAATCGTCCGTCACCATGGCCGGCATTGTGCAGGCCGCCGATCTGCTCGACGAAGGCAAAATCAGTTCGAAGCAGATGAAGCAACTCTTCGACATCGCCTTCGAAAAGAGTGAGGACTTCGGCCCAGTCTACGAACGAGAAAAACCGCAGCAGATTACCGACACTTCGGCGATTGAAAAGCTGATAGACGAAGTGATCGCGGCGAACCCAAAGCAGGTTGAACAGTATCGCGCCGGCAAAACGACACTTGCCGGATTCTTCGTTGGCCAGGTGATGCGCGCCTCAAAGGGGCAGGCAAACCCGGCGCTGCTGAATGAGCTGGTGACGAAAAAGCTGGAAAACAGGGAATAGGGAGCGAGGGAGCAAGAGGACCGCCGCGGCTGGCCTCACTTTTCCCGGGTGGATAGCTTCCGCGCCGCCTCTCGCCAGGGCGTGCACGCAGTGTACGCCGGTATCGCCGTTGCATTGTCTTTGCGCGCTGCCAATAGCTTGCGCTTCACCAGCCACGCCACCGCGGCCTGCGCCGAGCTTTTTGAAACTCCGATTGACTCGGCCATATCCCGGTAGCTCACGCACACCTCGCCGCCGCGCCGCTCCTGCTCCGCGGCGATCCACAAGTAGACCAGGAAACTTACGGGCTTGTGATCGTGTCCCACCAGATCTCGCATCAGTGTGTCGAGCACGTAATCATCGAAGGGGGCCATACTGTACCGAATATTACTATAGCAACGAATGGCAGATTGCACCCTTCGGCACCGCGCGCTATGCTCGCGTCAAATATTGGAATACGGGTACTGGAATTCGAAAACTGGAGGCGGGGATGATTCGGGGAATCAAATTCATCAGCATTCCTGTGCGCGATCAGGATGCCGCATTGAAGTTTTACACTGAGGCGCTGGGATTCAAGGTAGTGACTGACCAGCCGTTCCAGGATAACCAGCGCTGGATCGAGCTGATGATTCCTGGCGCCGACACCGGTCTTGCGCTCTTTACGCCTGCGGGGCACGAGGGGCGCATTGGCGATTTCCAGCCCATCTCGTTCTGGTGCGACGATGTTTTTGCCACGGCAAAAACACTCAAGCAAAAGGGAGTTGGATTCGAGCAGGAGCCTCGCGCCGAGCAATGGGGCTCATCAGCCATCTTCAGCGACTCTGAAGGCAACAAGTTTGTGCTTTCGAGCAGGGGCAAACCAAAATAGGCGGAAAGCCTGAGTATATGGCCGGCGACGGGTGCGCCGGCATCTTCACTTCAAATGCAGCTCGGTGACGAACTGCGCGCGATCGTCCCACGAACTCACCGTTTTCACTTCGCTCTTCTTGCCGTCTTTCTCGACCCAGAGGTCGAAGTCGTCGGACTTGTTCACCTGGGCGAAATAGAAATGCCCCTTGGCAATCGACGTGAAGCTGCGGATACTCTTGGATTTTTGATTTTTCAGGAAAACCGTTGCGCCCTGGACCGGGTTGGATGCGGCATCGAACACCGAGCCCGAAACGGTCCGCTCGCCCAGGTTCTGAGCATGGGCGACAAAGCCATTCATTACGCTATACGGATTAACAAAGATAATTCCAATTACCAGCGCCGCCAGCGCCAGCAGACGTGCGCGGCCGAGACTCACTCTTCCTCCTCTTCGTCTTCTTCGACGAGGTCGTCGTCTTCATCGAGTTCGTCGTCCATACGGGCCAGCTCCAGGGGTTCAACGCCAACCACTTCGAACTCCGAGCCGCACTCTTCACAGGCGACCACGTCGCCTTCTTCCATTTCGTCTTCTGCTACATCCAGTACGTTATCGCATTCAGGGCAGCTGGGCATGGCAGCCTCCTCTCTTCTTTTTCATTACATGGTCGGCGGCTTCAGGATACTCGCCAAAGTTTTCGGATAATTGCTAATTCTGTTTAGCGGCAATCTCAATTTGCAAACAACCGCACTATCTATTTGAAACCATCGAACTTCAATTTCGCCACACTGTCTGACCTTAAGACTGCGGAAAAACCAATTTGGATTACGCTTCGGCTTATCGAAGCGGTGTTCGAGACTGGGTTCCGCTATAGTTTTAAGGGCAAACCGGCCTCAGGTCAAGAGCTTGCAACCGGCGGCCATTGTATCCTGCCCGCCTTGCGTATCTCTGCGGAGAAGGTCACTCGAATGCTCCCGCATAGCAAATGTTTGAGTGCTGCGGGGTCCATACGGTTCCCCCATGCAACCCAAGCCCTTTGCACTTGCCTCCAAAGTGCCCCCGGTGACCCTGTGAGGTGGCCCCGCTCAATGACATCGGCCAGCCCGAGAGTTTACCCTGATGCTTACCATGGCTCGAATCGGTTCAAGCCAGCTCGCATTCCCTGACTTTCGCGGCGCTACACGCCGCATTGTGCTTGCCAATCTTATCGCCTACTTTCTGCTGGTCGTGGTCGGCCTCATTTTCCGTGACGGCTTTCCCGACATCCTGCTCAGCCTCAGCTTCATCCCCGGTTCTTTTCTCCACGGTGCGCTATGGCAGCCCATCACTTACAGCTTGGTGCACGTGGGCATCTTCGGTACGTTTCTTGAACTGCTCTCGCTCTGGTTTATGACAGGCTTTCTTGAGTCGATGGGCCAGCGGTCCTCATGGGTAATGGGGCTGTTTGTCACTGCGGTTCTGGGAACTGCCGCATCGGCCCTTCTGCTTTACGGTATCTGCCAGGTAATCGGCTATTCCCCCGGGGTGAGGCCCATCGCGGGCACCTTCGGCGCCATCTTCGCCATGCTTGCGGTGATAGGTGTTCGCTATGGCGAGACCCAGTTCATGCTTTTCCCACTGCCCATTGGTATCAAGGCAAAGTACCTGGCGGTCATCTACACCCTCGTCGCCGTTGCCATGCTCTTCACATCCCAGGGCATTTACGCCTTTGCGCAGCTCGGCGGCGGCCTGAGCGGATTGCTGTGGCTGGGGCGCGCACCCAGCCGGGGATTCAACTTCACGTTCAGCGAGAAGTGGTATGGCCTGCGCAACCAGTATTACCGCTGGAAGCGCCGCCGCGCCGCCCGCAAGTTCGAGGTCTACATGAAGTCGCAGGGCCGCACCGTGCGCTTCGACGGCAATGGCAACCAGATTGACGACGACCCGAACGACAAGAAGCGGTGGAATTGATAAAGGCAGGGACTAGGCACTAGGGACTAGGCACTAGGGAATAGGTTCCGTGTCCCGTTCAGCATTTGCGCGGCAGCCATCACAAATCTGACGGGTCTCGCGCGATAAAATAGTTCTCGCAATGTCAAACAGAATCGCCTTTCTATTTCCCGGACAGGGCTCGCAGGCTGTAGGCATGGGCCGCGACCTCGCCGACAAGTTTCCGATCGCCGCTCAAACCTTTGCTGAAGCCGATCAGGCTCTCGGTTTCCCGCTCTCAAAGCTCTGCTTTGAAGGCCCCGAAGGAGATCTCCGCCTCACGGAAAATACTCAGCCGGCCATTATGACCGTCAGCGTAGCCGTCGCGCGCGTGCTTAAAGAGAAGGGAATCGAGCCCGCTCTCGCCGCCGGACATTCTCTTGGTGAGTGGTCGGCCCACGTAATCGCCGGCACTTTCAGCTTTGCCGACGCCGTGCGTGCCGTTAAAGCCCGCGGAGCAGCCATGCAGCGCGCAGTTCCGGCGGGCGAGGGCGCTATGGCCGCAGTGCTGGCACTCGATGCCGCGCAGGTTGCTGAAGCTTGTGCTGAAGCCGCTCGGGAGACCGGCCTCATTGTGCAGGCTGCCAATCTCAACTCTCCTACGCAGACCGTCATCTCAGGTGCTGCCTCAGCCGTCACCAGGGCTGCGGAAATCTGCAAGGCCAAAGGCGCACGCCGCGCCGTCATGCTCCCCGTCAGCGCTCCCTTCCACTGCGCACTCATGCGGCCCGCTCAGGAAGAGGTGGCGCGGGTGCTGGGCGGCCTGGCCATGCACGATCCGCACTTCCCGGTTGCCGCCAACATGAGCGGCGTGATGGTTACCACCGCGGCTGCCGCGCGCGACGCGCTCATTCGCCAGGTCACCGGCGCAGTGCGCTGGGTTGAATGCATGCAGTCGCTCAACGGCCGGTCGCTATCGGCGGAGGGTTACGTTGCTGCTGCGGATGTGTTTGTTGAAACCGGTCCCGGCAAGGTGTTATGCGGCCTGCTTAGGCAGATCGATCCATCGCTGCGGTCGCTGAATGTTGAAGATGCTGCGAGCCTGGAGAATGCGCTGGCGGAGTTGTAGCGTTTTGGCGTGTGGCGAGGCTGCCGATAATTCAAGAACTGGCGATGATTTCGAGGGCCGGGAGGCCCTCGGTACAGCCGGTCACCCCCCAGCGAATACAAATCATTCGCCGGGGGCCCCGGGTCGGGAGTGGCTTCGGGAAAACTCAACGCGCGGAGTTGAATTACCGAAAAACCATCGCGCAGGGGTTAAAACCCCTCTTATTTAAAGCCCTTTTTCGGCACGACTGAAGTCGTGCCCTTATTACAAAGCCCCTTTGCTCGTGTCTCGACTAGTTTTTCCGCAGTCAACGAGACCGGCGTTACACTTTCTTGCGCGCTTATTTTTCATCAATAAACTTCCAATCTTCGACCGACCCCGAACTGCTTACATATACCAGCAGTGACTTTCTGAAGGTGAGCTGCTTGCCGCCTTCTCCCCAATTGCTTTCTTTATCGGGGTAGCCCATCAGGTATTCGAGCGCATGCCCTGACATGCCGCGAAAAATCGCGCCGCTCTTGATTGCGGCCAACTCTTTTTTTGTCACCTGGTGCGGAACATCCGTAAGAAGGAGACCGATCACCCGTTTCAGAAACGTTGGCTCTCGCCCATCCAGCGGCGGCAGCATAAGCTGAGGCATCGATGTAAGTGAAAGCGCTTTGTCTCCATTTGGAAGCTGCACCTCGATCACGACTCCGGCCGAATCAACATATTTTGCGGCCAGAACAGTGAGCGGCACAAGCAACGGAATTTCTTCCGGGGGAACTCGTTTGGAATCGTCCTGGTTCACAATTTCGTCCGTGGTGCTGTCTGGCCGGTAAAGCTGCGTGAATCCTGCTGCGTAAACTCCCATACCTATAATGTCGGGCAACTCGCGCTGCATGCGTTCGGCGGCAGCGTTGATGACCGATATGGGTTCTGCCAGGTCTGCATTTGCGAGTGTGGTTGGATATTGCGTGGTCATTGCGGTGGTTCCGTCGTCGAACTGCACCACGACGTCGAAGCATGGATTGAGAGTGGCATCATCGGTCACGCTCTCTCCCATTGCGTTATCCGTGACGCCGGGTATTTGGGCATGATGCAATTGGACCGCAATCACATTGGCTTTCTTGCCCGAATATCGCAGGGGAAGTCCGTCCATGGCATGCGGCACAAAGTACCGCGCTGGATGGGTGGCTTCCTGAGCGTTAGCGTTTGCCGCTTGAATTGATGCGGCAGTTTTGGTTGCAATTCTCCACTCAAGCAACTGGCTGCTGCTACCAAGGTCCTCGATGGTTCCGCTCACAATCACGTCCTGATGCAGAAACACGAACCTTACCTGGCCAAGAGTTACCTTGGTGGAATTAAAGGTGGTTCGCCAGGGCGCTAAATTGCCGTCTTCGATTGTTGGGTCTGTTGGCGACGAGACGCCTGCTGTTGCGGGCTGGGTTTGTGTTGGAGTACTGGCAGTTGCCGGAGTCGTGAGTCCCTGCGCATGAAGGCCCGCGGAGCAGAGAATCAACAGCGCTGGTAGCGATGGCGATTTCATTTGCTCAGGCGAACCTCACGTTGATGAAGGTCTCACTTTGATTTCGGCCGGGAAGCACGAATCCAGAGTACCGCCGAAGCCAGCGGAATGGTTGACTTTTCGATTCGCATGTGACGTCGGCGACACGCCCTACCCGGGGGATTATCCCACCATTCCCAGTTCCCGCAGCATGAACGCGTAATCAAGCGCTATCTCTTTCAGGTAGTCGTAGCGCCCGCTTGCGCCCCCGTGTCCGGCCTTCATATTTGTTACCAGCAGCAGCGGAAGCGTGTCTTTTTTCAGCGTTCGCAGCTTCGCCACATACTTCGCCGGTTCCCAGTACATTACCTGGCTGTCGTGCAGGCTGGTTTTTACCAGCATTGCCGGGTAATCAGCCGCGCGCAGGTTGTCGTATGGCGAATAACTGAGCATGTAGCGGAAATATTTTTCCTCGTTGGGATCGCCCCACTCCTCATATTCGGGCACAGTGAGAGGCAGCGTGGCATCGAGCATGGTGTTCATTACGTCTACAAATGGCACATGCGACAGAACTACGCGCGGGAGTTCGGGGGCCATGTTCACGACCGCTCCCATCAGCAGGCCGCCGGCCGATCCACCCTCAATTGCAACGCGCGCCGGGTCGCCGTAACCCTCGGCCGCCAGGTGCTCAACGCAGGTAATGAAGTCGGTGAACGTATTGCGCTTAACCAGCATCTTGCCCGCGTCGTGCCACGGCTCGCCCAGGTCTCCGCCGCCGCGAATATGCGCATAGGCCATCACCAGGCCGCGGTCGAGCAGGCACAGCCGATTGCTGTTGAATCCGATCGGCAGCGCATATCCGTACGACCCATAGCCGTACACATAAAGCGGGTTCTTCCC
>Ga0302195_10002078_pt1 | contig 15840 bp, 9 predicted proteins | sample II_Bog_N1_2_FD_198778 | JGI IMG/M metagenome (GOLD analysis project Ga0302195, IMG submission 198778) | Peat permafrost microbial communities from Stordalen Mire near Abisko, Sweden - II_Bog_N1_2 | ecosystem: Environmental > Terrestrial > Soil > Wetlands > Peat | place: Sweden: Abisko, Stordalen...
TCGTTGTACTGCCAGGCTCCATTGATCCAGGAGTAGAGGCGAGCGTAGAGTGTTTCTCCATTGGTTGGCAGACCGGTTACGCTGGCCTGGGTTGCGGTGATGGGGGTGGAGTTGAACAGGTTGTACGATCCGACTCCTGTGCTGCCTATCCCCAGCACGTACTGCGTAACGCCCGTGCCGGCTGTCCACTGGAAGGTCGCGCTGTTCGATGTCAGTGTGCTGCCGGGCGTGGGAGAGGTCAGTACCGCTGGCGTCGCGGCTGCTGAGTAGGTGTAGTCGTTGTACTGCCAAGCTCCATTAATCATGGAATAGAGGCGAGCGTAGAGCGTTGTCCCGTTGGTTGGCAGACCGGTTACGCTTACCTGGGTGGCGGTGATGGGGGTGGAGTTGAACAAGTTGTACGATCCCACTCCCGTGCTGCCTATCCCCAGCACGTACTGCGTAACGCCCGTGCCGGCTGTCCACTGGAAGGTCGCGCTACTCGATGTCAGCGTGCTGCTAGGAGTTGGAGAGGTCAGTACCGCTGGCGTCGCGGCTGCTGAGTAGGTGTAGTCGTTGTACTGCCAGGCTCCATTGATCCAGGAGTAGAGGCGCGCGTAGAGTGTTTCTCCATTGGTTGGCAGACCGGTTACGCTGGCCTGGGTTGCGGTGATGGGAGTGGAGTTGAACAGGTTGTACGATCCGACTCCCGTGCTGCCGATGCCCAGGACGTACTGCGTAACGGCTGTCCCGGTCGTCCACTGGAAGGTGGCGCCGGAGCCTGTCAGTTTGCTGCCGGGCGTGGGAGAGGTCAGTATCGCCGGCACCGGCGTTGGGGCTGCCGTGTAGGTGTAGTCGTTGTACTGCCAAGCTCCATTAATCATGGAATAGAGGCGAGCGTAGAGCGTTGCTCCATTGGTTGGCAGACCGGTTACGCTGGCCTGGGTTGCGGCGATGGGGGTGGAGTTGAACAGGTTGTACGATCCCACTCCCGTACTGCCGATCCCCAGCACGTACTGCGTAACACCTGCGCCGGCTGTCCACTGGAAGGTCGCGCCGGAACCTGTCAGTACGGCGCCGGGAGTGGGAGAGGTCAGTGCTGCCGGGAAATTGACTGAATAGTACGCTTCCGCCCCGGCACTTTGCGAAAGGCCAGGAGCCACGGCAATTGCGATGAGCCACTCAGATTGCGAAACTGTGATCTGTCCCGTGTATTGGGTGGAACTGATGGTCGGCCATGTACCGTCCGTTGTGTAGTAGATTGTTGCTCCTGGAGTGGCGTCGGTGATCGTGACTGTCTGGGGTGACGTAAAAGTGCCGCCCTTCAGAGAAAGAGCAGGCGTCGCTGCGACTATGGCGAAGTACGCTTGAGCCACCGAACTTGGCGGAACACCGGGCGCAACGGCAATCGCTTGCACCCACCCAGACTGCGAAACCGTGATTGGCACTGTGTACTGCGCCGAAGTGCTGGTCGGCCACGAGCCGTCCGTTGTGTAGTAGATTTTTACGCCAGGGCTTGCATCCGTAATAGTGACGGACGCGGATTGTGGCCATGTAAACACACCACCGTTGGGGGATAGGACAGGGGTCGCGATTGTGAATGCCGCGGAGGCAACAAGGCTCTGTGAATAGTTGGGGGCGATTGCCAGCGCGTTGATCGTCTCTGGCTGTGAAACGGTGAATTGACCCGAATATTGCGTTGAGTGTGTCGTTGGTCCGGAGCCGTCTGTTGTGTAGTAAATTGTGGCGCCCGCGGTCGGGTCGGTGATGGTTACGGACTGGGGCGATGTGAGCGTGCTCCCGGCGGGGGAGATAATGGGCGTTGCGGCGGCAGAGACCGAATTGACCGTGAAGATACCCACAGGCATCGGTCCTGCGAATGTGTTCGTACCGCTCGTTTGCGTGTCAACTTCAACTTTCAAAGTATAGGGGCCGTTGAGGGGCGCGGAGAAACTGAGGTCGATGGTCAGAATCATCTGATTGCCGCTGAAGACAACAGAACTGCCCTGGGCATAAAGCGTGCAACCGCTGATCGAAAGTGAGTTGTTTGATCCCGGCGCAATGCCCATTTCCGACACGCTGGCGGAAGACGTATCCCACAACCAGAAATATGCAGAGTTTGTATCTGTGCCTGTCAGCCTCACCTGCACTTCACAGTTTCCGATGAAGAAGTACACGTAACTAAGGTCGGAGACACCTGCCAAATCGGACGCGGTGACTACGAAAGACTGGGCAGATCCTGATGCCATGACCGGGGAAGCGCCAACGATAGTAACGTTTGGTCCGTCCTGCACGACAGGCAGGCTCTGGCGCTGGGCAGTGATGTAGCTGTTTTGCTGTCCTGTGGTGGTGTTGGCCGCGTAGTCGAAGGGAATCGTGGCATTTCCGCTGCCGCTGGTTGTTCCCGGAAAGCTGATCCAGGAAGCATTCGAGGACACGGTCCATGAGCAGGTTGAAGGCGCTGAGATGGTGAGGTTGGCAGTGCCTCCTGCCGCAGCGAGCTCCGATGCCGAGAGCGATGGAGCGGCGCAGGGGGTGTCATAGCTGACCGTGATTCCCAGCGAAGAGGATGTCTGCGAACCGGCCGTCAATGTTAGCAGCGAATACGGGTCTGACCAACTGCTGCCAGGGGCGAACGTGCCATCTTCGAAATTATTTGAGAAGGCGACTGGATTCATATCGAGTTGATAGGTGTGCAGTGGGTCCAGAGAGCCGGTCTCGTAGTGAATGAGAGCGCCATTGGTAAGGGTAATAACCGATTGGGGAGGGGTAGCCATGGCCAGATTATTGGGAGTGTAGAAGCCGAGCGGCTGGTGAAACTCCAACCAGAGCCACGATCCAGAAGTAGGATCACGGAACACATGAAGTGCGCGCAGCCCAGAGGAGTCTTCCGCTGGCACGAGGGTGTAATCACCGGAGGAAGTGATGTCGGCCTCATCGGTCTTGGGTATCCACGCAAGCAGATCAGAGCGGTGCTCGGCAGAGTAGGGTCCTGCATTATTCCATGGGTAGCCCATGGCGGAAAAGGTATCGCCATACTCAATATTGACCGCGGCAATGGGTGGAGTCGACGCGGCAGATGCAGAATCCTGCGCACGAGGGGCGCCCGGGGTGACCAGACCGGGATTGGAAGCAACGAAATCTAGTGGCCCAAGCGGAACAGAACCAAAATCCAGCGTGTTGGCGTGATTTAGGCCCAAGTTGTGGCCGAGTTCGTGAGCAGTTGCGCCCCACACCTGGGGATTCACATCGTCCGGTTCATACCAACTCGAAATCGGCAACCAGACGACGGAGTATTGTTGGTTGATTGTCGACGTGGCGCTCTGACAACCGATGTTTGCGAATCCGCCGAACCAACAAGAACTCACAGGAAACACAATCACGAAGCGGTTGTACTGCGTGAAATCCACTGTCCCTGCGGCGGCGGCGGCGGCGATAGCCGCCGTCTGCATAGCGCTGGTCGAGTTGCAATCGTAAGCTTGGGAGAGCGCGAATGGACCGTACACGTCGGCCGTGGCCGACGTTTGGCCGTAAGAAACCTCGTTCCAGAATCCGTTGACTGAGGGATTGGGCCCTGTAAGAACTTTTTGCCAGTAAGCGGCCTGGTCCAAGCCTGCGGGAAACGCTGGTGTATTGCCGGGAAAATTCACGATGAGAACAGCGATGTGCTGCGTTCCCGTGGTGGAGCATGTAGCCGGAGCGGCATCCGCCGACGAAGCAAAGGATCTGGCTGCTTTGCTCCGCGCCGGCGCACATTGCGCGATCTCCGCTGGCGTGGCCCTGACAAGAGAATCAGACACCATGATGTTATCGAGGTTGACTCCATGCACGGTCACCTGGCTATGCACCATGCGATCAATGCCGGAGGGTACCGCAACAAACGAGAGGTCCAGATCCCGATCGAAGGTGTGCAGGGTGTAATGGGTGGAAGCAGTGCCATGCTGAAAATCGTCGGCGACCGAAGCTACCAACTCCCCGGTGAGGACAGCATCCTGCTCAAGCAGAGCCGCGGCCGATGGTTTGGCTGCAAGAATCGCGGTGCGAGTGGAGTCGTCCAACGCATAGGATCGAGAGTCCGCAGGAGCATCGCGCAAAACTTCCTTCATGAGATCGCGGCGGGCGACAAGCGCAGAGTCTAGTTCTGGACCATAGACCACCCCGGAGTGAACATCCGACGTGATGGTTCCGTTTACCACTTTCAGGGCCTGTGAGCCTGCGGCGGTAGCCTGCGCTGTGAGCGAAAACGGCATGGAAAGGCTCATCCAACCTAGGGCAACAGCAATACTGCAAGCGATTCGGGTTTTCATGGCTATCCCCTTATGGTCAAAGCAGACGCCACCATCCATTGCTTGATCCATGTGGCGAAGAGAATGCCAACTGGAGTTGGAAGGTGCGCCTAGACCTGTCTACCGAGGCATGACGCAGTTATTCCTGCCAGTTCCCGTGGCAGAGCACTAAGGGATCTGCCACGGGGAAACTGGGAACATGATACCTCTTCACAGCAATTCTGGTTAGCGGGTGGCCCACCTCTCATTCTTCACTTTCTCTCCCCACCGAAACTGCGGGCGCCCCCTCCTTCGCGCCCTTTGCGAAGGGTGGGATGCGATGCAGCCCGCACGCCAGCATTTTGTTTCCTGCGCGGTCCCAAGGCGTTTTGCCTTCTTGTGCTTACAATCATCTTTCGTTCTCTTCATGCCTCCTTTACGGCGTCCGGCCAATACTCGGTAATGGAGGGTAAATCAATGAACGGACGTCTCATTGCAGCAAGCATTTTGACTTTGGCTATTGTGGGTATTGGAACGGCACAGGGCGCGGTTGCTTCTGGCGGGGACGACTCACATGCGAGCCAGGGTCAACTGAAAAAGATGGCCCGCGAAGCGCATACGCCGGAGCAGTACAAGGCTCTTGCTGCTTCTTATGAGAATCAGCAGAAGGATTACCTGAAACTGGCGGCCGATGAGAAGCAGGAGTGGATTCGGCGCAGTCCGCCTACACCGAGCCTGCGCGCCAAGTATCCAACGCCGGCGGACCAGGCGAAGTCCCTTTACGAGTATTACGTCGAGAAGGCATCTGAAGCTGGAGCACGCTCAGCAAAGTACGCGCAGTTGGCGGAACCGGCGGGCGCTGCGGCCCCGCAGCGGATGTAAGAGACGCAGCAAGTCTTGAATTAAAGAAATCGATGGCGCAGAGGAGAGCCGGCCTCAGGTTCTCTTCTGCGACCTGCTTTTTCTACATATGATTTTTATCGCTTATTTATGTATGCCCGGCTAGGCTCTATACAGCAGCCTGGAACACCGATACAGAAGAACCCTTTTCCTTTTGTTCATCCCCATGTTGTGGGAAGGACGAATTCGCCGCCATGGCTGCGCGCCTCTGAGTCCTTCGCCGTGTATGGTGTGGCACTTGCGCAGCAAGCGTTGTGTGGCTGATCTGCGACCGCAAGGAGAAGAATCTTCTTTCTCCCTTCCGGCAAGCTCAAGGAGGAAGGATTGACCACGCAAACCCCGCCAGCAGATGGAGGCAGGATACTTGTTGTCGACGACGATGCGTCGACTCGGCGAGCCTTGCGCGTGACCCTTTCCGGCATGGGCTTTGTTGTTGTGGAAGCGGGGCGGGGAGAAGAGGCGCTTTCGCTGGTGCGCGCGACTCGTTTTGACGCGGTGCTGCTTGACGTGGATATGCCGGGCATGGGCGGAGTGGAAGCCTGCCGTGCGATCCGGCGCGCCGTTCCACGACTGCCGATCCTGATGCTGACGGTGATGGACGGCGAAGAAGACAAGGTGTTGGCGCTTGACGCGGGAGCGGACGATTACATTACAAAGCCCTTTCAATTGCGCGAGCTGACGGCACGGCTGCGTTCCGCTGTGCGCAGGCGGAATACGCTGGACGTGAATCGAGATGAGCCGATACGGCATGGGCAGCTTGAACTGGATCCGGTGAAGTACAGGGTGCAGAAAGACGGACGTCCGATTCACCTGACGCCGAAGGAGTTCGAGGTGCTGCATTACTTAATGATGCATGCGGGGGAACCGATTCCTCACGCGCGGCTTTTGAAGTCGGTGTGGGGTCCGGAGTATGGACGGGAACTCGAGTATCTTCGAACCTTTGTGCGCCTGTTGCGCAAGAAGATTGAAGACGATCCGTCCAATCCGCAATACCTGCTGACGGATCCATATATCGGGTACCGGTTCAGCGAACAGCAGGCGGCAGAATAAAAAGAGTTCCGATCGAGGATTGCCCGAACTGAATGGTTCCGCGGATTGAAGCGGAAGTGCCTTTAAGCCAACAGAGCGCTTGTCTCTTCCGATGGCACTGCATTCATCCTGGCCCCCATTTTGGCAGCATCCCCCTCATCGGCCTGAGGGTCCGCGAATCGATATCCGACGTAAATGTCGGTGAGGAGATAAACGGGATTGGCGGGATCGTCTTCAATCTTCTTGCGCAATTGATTGACGTAGACGCGAATGTACTGAATCTCCTCGCTGCAGTTTGCGCCCCAAACGGCGGTGAGCAACTTGGAGTTGGTGACGACGCGGCCGGCGCGACTCATGAGGCAGTGCATGATGTCGAATTCCTTGCGGGTGAGGTGCAAGGGCACGCCCCGCTTGGTTACCGTTCGCTTGAGCGGCTCGAGACGGAATTCGCCGATTTCAATGGGAGCGGTTTCGGCGCGAACCGGCGCGTGAATGCGGCGAACAGCGGTGCGGATGCGCGCAACCAGTTCCCGAGTGCTGAAGGGCTTGGTGACATAATCATCTGCGCCGAGCTCAAGCGCCTGGACCTTCTCGTTTTCGCCATCAAGGACGGTCAGCATGAGAATGGGAAGCTTTGGAGACAGCGTGCGAAGACGGCGCAGCGTCTCGATGCCGCCAATGCCAGGCATGTTGATGTCGAGCAGAATTACGTCGAACGAGGCAGTGCGGAGCATTTGCAGCGCTTCTTCTCCGCGAATTGCTTCTGTGACTTGAAATCCGAGTTCGGTGAGAGGTGGCCGCAGCGCTCTGCGGATTGCGGGTTCGTCGTCGACGATCAGTACGCGAATGGGACGCTGGGTCATAAGTTAGTCCTCCCTTGCAGCGCAGTCGGAATATCGGCAAAGAATGTGGTGCCCTCCGCCTCGCCACTGGTTGCCCATACAGTTCCGCCATGAAAAGAAGCAATCCGCTTGGCCACTGAAAGGCCGAATCCCTTGTTCTCAGTTCGTCCGACAAGGGACGAGGGCAGTTGATAGTGCTCAAAGATGCCTTCGAGATCGGTCTTCGAGATGATGGGACCGATATTGTGCACTGAAAAGATGACTTTGGAGTTCTGCTCGACGGCGCGAATGGTGATCGAGGCGCCCGGATCGGCATACTTGCATGCATTGTCGAGATACTGGCCGAGAAGCATGAGAATCAATTGGCGATCGCAATGGAGCACAAGGCTTTCATCTTCAAGCTCGATTACGACTTTCCTGCTTTCCAAGAGCGGCCGGATCGCTGCCACGGCATCATCGATGATGGGTTCCACGCCCACGGGTTTGGGATGAAGCTCGATTTCCTTTGCATCGAGGCGCGCCGTGGCCAAAAGCCTTGACGTCAGGTTGCTCAACAGACGAGCCTGATCGTCGATGAGCGCTACCAAATCGGCCTGAGTCTCCGACAGCTTGCCCATTTCGCTGAGGCCCGCGCTGGCGGCCAGAATGGCAGTGAGAGGTGTTTTGTAAACCTGGGCGAGCCCGTCGAGCACCGAGGAGCGAAGGCTCTCGGCACTGCTTCTTTTCGCGTGGCCCCTGACAGATGAGGGGCGCAATAAATCAAGGCTCTCAGGCATCCAGCCACCATCTCTCAAACTGACATAGCTTTGGACTCAGAATGCTGCAGATAGTACGACCACCGATGGATCCTCCAGAGCTGTCACGTGGGCGAAGCCGGTGGGATACCGGCTCGACCCCGAGAATTCATCGATATCACGGATTGTATATGAATCGCGTGAAAATCTCTTTGGATATTTTTAATAGCTTCTTTATGGAATCTTTGTGTAACTAGAGTTAATCCGAAACGACCTGACCGGCTTGCGGGCCCCGTGAAACCCTCGTGGGATTCAGCAGGACCAGTGCGCTCTGAAGGCGATAAAAAGCCGGCGACCAGGTCTATGACTCCACTCACTTTGCCTTATCCTAACAAGACTTTTTTTCGGGAGGAACAGTGCCAATGTATTCAAATCTTGATTGCATTCTAAAAATAACGGCCTGCGCAACGATGTCCTTGGCCTTGATGGCTGGCGCCCAAACGCCGGCAACACCAGCACCAGCACCCGCGGCAGCCCCAGCACCAGCTCCGGCCGATGCGCCCGCGGCCCCGGCCCCCCTCTCCACCTTTGTTCTCACGGGTCCGCTGTCATGGCTCCCTCCAGCGACCTTCGACGCCGGACCGTTGGGCAAGCTTTCCGTCAACGGCATCCTGACCGGTTTCTCGCAGTTCCAGAACAATTCCGTGCCGGGAGACACCAGCGCGCAGGCCACTCTGAGCAATGGACAGATCTTCATTCAAAAAGCGGACGGGAAACTCCAGTACTACATCCAGGCGGGCGTCTACACCATGCCGACTCTCAGCGTGCCGTTTGTTAACGCCCAAAATACCGTGAACAATTTCTACGGCCCTGTTCCGGTCGCCTACCTGAAGCTTCCGGTAGGAAAGACCACCCAGTTCCTTATCGGCCAACTTCCCACACTGATGGGCGCGGAGTCGACCTTTACGTACCAGAACTTCAACATCGAGCGCGGCATCGTTTGGAACCAGGAAAACGCGATCAATCGCGGCCTTCAGGTGAATCAAACTTTGGGTAAGTACCTGTCCGGTTCGGTCAGTTGGAACGATGGTTACTATTCCGACCGCTACTCTTGGCTCTCGGGTTCGCTGACCCTTACGAAGGGGCCTCATAGCCTGGTGTACGACGGGATGGGGAACCTCGGGCAAACCGCCTATACAACGGCGGCCACAGGGGTCGTGAACAACAGTTACATGCACGCGGTGATCTATACGTACGCCAAGGGCCCATGGATCGTTTCCCCGTACTTCCAGTACGGCAAGGTGCCCATCTTCCCGAAGGTCGGCGTCCTCAAGGGCACATCCACAACCGGCGGCGCGATCAACGCCAGCTACGCCTTCAAGAGCGGCTTCTCGCTTCCGGCGCGCGTGGAATTCCTCAAGAGTTCGGGGAGTGCTACCGACGGATCGTTCAACTTGGTGGGCTTTGGAGCGGGCAGCGGAGGCGTAACTTTTACTGCGACGCCAACCTACCAAAAGGGAGGCATGTTCCTTCGCAGCGATCTAGCGGTGGTGCATGCAACGAGCAGCACGACAGGCGATGTCTTTGGCAAGACGGGAGCGGACACGAGCCAATTCCGGGCCGTACTTGAGTTCGGGTTCATCTTCGGCAGCAACATTACCGGGAAATAGCGGAGCGACGGCATCAGCGCAGAGCTGGCCTTCAAGTAACTCGTTGAGCTTGCTCGCAACTATCCGGCCGGCAGATCGAAAGACCGGCAAACTACAAGGCTCCCAATGGCCAACCATTGGGAGCCAATCCACGAAACTCACTTTCCAGGAGAATGCTCATGGCAGAACAGAAAGCACCTCAGATGCAGGCCACTCTGGGCCTTACCGGATTGACCAGCAACGCAATGGCTCTTATCGCCCCTGGAGCCTTCTTGTGGCTCACCTTCTACATCCAGGCCACCACCGGCACCACAGCGCCAGCAATGTGGCTGGGTATCTTCGGCGCCCTGCTGCTCTGTCTGGCTACCGCTGTGGCCTACGCAGAAATCTCCAAGCTTTATCCCGGCACAGGCTCCAGCTACTACTATGCCGAACAGGCTCTTTTGTCGCAGGACAAGATGTTCAAGTACGCCCGAATCGCCAAGTTCGTCGTCGGCTGGGGCTCGCATCTCTATTACTGGGTCTATCCTGGCGTGATGGTTGCCACGACCGGCATCTTCTGCGGTTATGTCGTCGGCTTCCTCTATCCCAACGTCATGAGCGGATCGAACCCAGGGCCGGTGTTCATGGCATTGGTTGCGGTGGTGTTCTCGATTTTTGTTGGCTGGATCGCATCGAAGGGCGCAGGCGCATCGACGGCTGTGAACCTGGCTATCAATGTGATTCAGATCTCAGCGCTCATCGTCTTCAGCATTCTGGCAATCGGCTACCGCGTCAGCCATCCTGCCGGCACACCTTCCTTCCAGTATGACGGGCAATCGCTGGCTACTTACACTTATCAGTTCGCGACAGCCAAAGATGGCACGACCGTGCGCGATGCCACCGGAAACCCTCTGCCGCTGCTTGATTCGGCAGGCAAGCCGGTTCCCTTTACCATCGACTATACGGAGAAGGATTCCACGGGAGCGTTCCTCGCGCACCCGAATGCGATGTCGGTGATCGCGCCGCACAAATTCAGCTACCTGTTCATTCAGGCCACGGTTGCCATTCTCATCCTGGTTGGCTTTGAATCGGTCACTTCGATGGGAGGCGAGGCAAAGAATCCGACCAAACATATTCCAATCGCTGTGATCGCATCGCTGTTAATTCAGGGGTTGGTTTGCTATCTAATCGAGTATTTCGCGGCGAACTACTTTCTCAATTCAGGGTACACAATGGCGAGCGCATCCAGTTCCGCCGCACCTATCGGCGACATGATGATTATTGTCGGCGACGGGTTGCTGGGCCAGGGGCATGGGAAGTACTTCATGCTGGCTGAGGCGGTCACCGTGTTCTTCGCGCTCATCGGCACAACGCTGAGCTGCATGAACACCGGCGCTCGCGTGACGTATGCCATGGGCAAGGACGACGAAGCGCCCGAGCACTTCGGCATTCTTCATGCTGAGTCTCTCTCGCCGCGCAAGGCAATCTGGACCCTGGTCGCGATCTCCGCAGTCATCGGCGTCATCGCCGTCAGCCTGGTATTCGGCGACGCCGGCGCACCGACCGATGCTGCAATCGCCGCTCTGCCTCATGGAATTTTCTCCAACTTCGGCTACCTTTCTCACGACCAACTGGCTGGGTTGCCGAATTCACTGCTGACCATCACATTGACCTCCAACTTCGGCACGTTCATCCTCTACGCATTGAGTTGCTTCCTGTGCATCGTGGCCTTCCATGGGCGCCCAGACTATAGCTTCATCAAGCACACTCTCATCCCCGGATTCGGTTTGCTTGCGAACCTGGTATGCATGGCGTTCTACATCATCAGCCCCGCCTTCGGGTTGGGCACGTTCAAGGAACCGCTGCTGGCGGTGGGTATTGCCGCTGTTTGGGGCATTTACGGCGCGATTTACTTTATCCGCTCCTCGCAGAAGAAAGGCAAAGCGGTCCTGCTCGTTTCGAAGTCGTCCGTTTAAGAACACGTCAACCTAACCCTCAACTGTGCTGGGTGGCGTCTGCCTTCGATTCTCTTTACTGAGGACGATGCGCGGAGAACCACCCAGCATTTGTTTGAAATCAATTCTTCGTATCTCTTTCAAAGGGGCATTCATCCACGGGGAAAGTGGTGGGTGTCTGAGGCGGCGGCGCCCATGTTGGAATTGCAGTTTGGTCAGGCAAGCGATTTTGGGAAGGTGCGCACCAACAACGAGGACGCAATGGGTTCGTTCATCCCAGCCTCGCGTCAACAAGCACGGACCCACGGGTATCTGTTTGCCGTTGCCGACGGAGTGGGCGGCATGGATTTGGGCGAAGTTGCTTCGGCGACTGCCATATCTGTAATGACCGGGGAGTTTGCCACGGCCCAGTCCGGCACGATGCTTATCAGCCTGCTGCCGCGCCTGATTCAGCACGCCAATGCGGCAGTACACGATTGCACCTTGACGGCGGAATACCGGGGAAAGAACATGGCCACGACCCTGGTGGCCTGTGCGGTAAGGCACGATCAGGCCATTGTCTCGCATGTCGGCGACTCGCGCTGCTATCTTGTTCGCGATGGTCAGCCCAAACAAATCACGCAGGACCATACCTTTGTGAACGAGCAGAGGAAGATGGGCCTGATCTCCGCCGGCGAAATGGCCGTTTCCGAATCGCGGCATGTGCTGACCCGCTCGCTGGGACCGCAGATGTTTGTGGCCGCGGATACAACGGCAATCACGCTGCAGGCTGGAGATGTGCTGGTTCTTTCGACGGATGGCTTGCACGACGAGATGAGCCCCCGGGAGATGGCCAGTATTGCCGCGCAGAGCAAGAGCGTGGACGAGATTGCCCGCGAACTCGTAAAGCGGGCGGTTGAGATCGATGGCGGCGACAATACGACGGTCCAGGTGATTCGAGTGCGGTCAGTAGAGCAGGTGGGCATGTACCGCGGCCGCCCCTACCGGCTGCCGCAGTGACGCTGCCCGGCCGATCACCCGTTTGAGCTTTCCGCTGCGAGAAAGTCTTGCTTGAACGGGGCGGACACTTATGAATTCTTTATCTTTTCTTTATCCATTCTTCACTAGACTTGAATCTGTCCCTCAAACAATTCCTTCTTCAAACAGGAGACTCATGACCAAGTACAAACTCGAATACATCTGGCTTGACGGCTACAAACCCGTCCCTGGGCTGCGCGGCAAAAGTCTGCTCAAATCATTTGAGAAGCCACCCACCTTGGAAGATTTGCCGCTTTGGGGCTTTGACGGAAGTTCCACCCAACAGGCTGAGGGCAGCAAGTCAGACTGCGTGCTGAAGCCGGTGGCGCTTTATCCCGATATCAGCCGCAAGGATGCCTATATCGTCCTCAGCGAAGTCATGCACCCTGATGGGACGCCCCACTCCACCAACTACCGCGCCACCATTGAGAACGATCCCGACCTGTGGGTTGGCCTTGAGCAGGAGTATTTTCTTTACAAGGACGGCGCCCCGCTTGGCTGGCCGGCTGGCGGTCAACCTATCATTCCTCAGGGCCCTTACTACTGCGGCGTCGGCTACAAATACATGGGCAGCCTGGCCCGCACCATTGTTGAAGAGCACTGGGAAGCCTGTCTTGCCGCCGGCATCAACCACGAGGGAATCAACTCCGAGGTCGCCAAAGGCCAGTGGGAGTTCCAGATCTTCGCCAAGGGCTCTGCTAAGGCAGCCGACGACGTCTGGGCCGCCCGCTATTTGCTCATCCGCCTGTGCGAGAAGTACGAAGTCGACGTCGTCCTTCACTGCAAACCGCTCAAGGGCGACTGGAACGGCTCCGGCATGCACTGCAACTTCTCCACCAAGTACCTGCGCGAAACCGGCGGCAAGGAATATCTCGAGGCCCTCATGAAGGCCTTCTCCGAGCACATTCCCGAGCACATCGCCGTCTACGGCCCGGACAACCATCTGCGCCTGACCGGCCTGCATGAAACTCAGTCCATCGACAAGTTCAGCTATGGCCTCTCTGACCGCGGCGCCTCCATCCGCCTGCCCGTGAACTTCATCAAGAACGGCTACAAGGGCTACCTGGAAGATCGCCGTCCGAATTCGGAAGCCGATCCGTACCAGATCGTCTCGCGCGTTCTGAAGACCATCAACAGCGTTCCCAAACCGTAGGCGGCTGCGTCAAAGCCCAGCCGAAAGACTGAAAGAATCTGGGATGTGCGGAATTGGAAAGCGCAATGGCTTTCGAATTCTTCACATCCCTTTCCATTTTGCCCGAGTCCGGGGAGAGATGGGGCGCTTCGCGGGCGCCAGTTGCGGAGGGAGTGCGGATACGAACGCAATTGTAGAAAGTAATAGATGGTCGGGACGGGGAGATTTGAACTGCCGCAGGCTCGGCTTCGCCTCGCACCCCTCTCAGATCGGACCGGTGCGCTTCCGCTTCGCTGCAGCGCAGGTCGGGGTGCTTCGTGGTCGGCAGTCAGGAATGCACTGCTTTGGAAAGATTCAAGGCGGGAATGAGATTAAATGGTCGGGACGGGCAGATTTGAACTGCCGACCCCTCGCACCCCAAGCGAGTGCTCTACCAGGCTGAGCCACGTCCCGACACAATGGAGCCGGTTCGCTGAGGGGCGAACCGGCTTTTTGGGGTCTTGATTAGTCTACACCAGTTGGACCCGGTTGGAGGCGGGGCGGCGGCCTTTGTCGGGACGGCGGGAAAACGAGTACACTGGCGCGCATGCGAATTGCTGCCGAAACTTACTCGCTCAACTCTCGGAATGGGCTGGCCGCTGTCCCGTTTGCGGCACTCTCCTCTCTTGCAATAGCACTGTACTGGCTGGCTCTGGTGGCGGTGCCGCCGGTCGGGTGGGCGCAGGGCGCGGGACAACACTTGCTGATTTATGCGATCGATGTGGAGGGAGGCCAGTCTACGCTGCTGGTTTCGCCTACGGGCGCGTCGCTGCTGGTGGATACGGGATGGCCGAACGGGAGCGGGCAAACCGGGAGAGATGCCGAACGAATTCAAGCAGCCATGCACGACGCCGGGATCACACGGATTGATCATGTGCTGATCACTCACTTTCACACGGACCACGTGGGCGGCGTTCCGGAGCTGGTGAAGCATATCGAGGTGGGAGAGTTTCTGGATCACGGGGTGAACCGCGAGGACTCCGATATTACGCGCCACGATTATGCCGCGTATCTGAAGGCCATTGAGGGCAAGCCGCGGCGTATTGTGCATCCGGGGGACACGATCAGCATTTCGGGGCTGGACACGATTGTGATTACGGCGGATGGGGAGCACATTGCGAAGGTTCCGGGGGTGAAGCCGGAGCCGAATCCGAATTGCGCAAGCGAGCCGAAGTGGGATCTGGATGAGACGGAGAACCCGCGGTCGACGGGGATCCTGGTGCGGTTTGGGAAGTTTCGTTTCCTCGACCTGGGGGATTTGACCAAGGCGAAGGAGATTCCGCTGGTGTGCCCGGAAAACCTGATTGGGAGGGTGGATTTGTACCTGGTCAACCACCACGGATTCAACCTGTCGAATTCAAAGGCGTTTGTAGATGCGATTCATCCGCGGGTGGCGATTATGGACAACGGTGCGCACAAGGCGGGAAGTCCCGAGGCGTGGCAGACGGTGCATGAGAGCCCGGGGCTTGAGGACCTGTGGATGCTGCATACGGCCGAAGGGTCGGACGCGGCGCATAACAGCGCGGACCCGCTGATTGCGAATGTGAAGGGCGGCGCGGATGGGGCGTATTTGAAGGTGGCAGCGGACGCGGACGGAAGCTTTTCGGTGACGAATTCGCGGACGGGAACGACGAAGAGGTATGCGGGGAAGTAAGCAGCCCGGCACATCTCATTGCCTTTTAAGGACAGCGGTGCCTTTCTCGTCGCTGAGAATGGCGCTTTCCAAATGGCGGAAGGCGGCGGCCTTGTCGGCGGGGAGCTGGACCTGGCGGACTACCAACTCCCGCTCGTAGTGGAGCTGGTTGCCTTTGGCGGTGACGGTGGAGTGGTAGGTGGCGAAATCGGCATCCACATTGACGGGATCGGGTGTTTCATCCACGACGTAGCCGGCGGGCAGAGTGATATCGAACGAGTCGTGCCAGCGGCCGGTGGCGTTCAGGTCGATGGGGACGGTGCGCGGCTTGTCGTTGAAGGGCAGCATGTCAGACCCCACGACGCGCGGGCGGACAAGCAGGAGCGAGCCGGCGGAGTGGGCGTACTGGGCGGCGGTGAGCTGGTAGTGGATTTCGATGGGCTTGTCCAGATCGCTCGGCTGGACATATTGGAAGGAATTTAGAACGACACCGGGGACATCGCGCGCGATGGAAGCTTCCAAAGCTTCGCGGCGCTCTTTTTCATCGGAACGCTTGAGAATGTTGCGGAGTTCACCGCCGCCGCTGCCGGAGCGAACGGACTCGACGGAGCCGGCGAGTGTGCCGTCTGGGGCGAGAGTGAAGGTTCCCTTGCGGTCGTTGCCGTTGGCGTCCGGGGGAAGGAT
>Ga0302195_10002083_pt1 | contig 15812 bp, 9 predicted proteins | sample II_Bog_N1_2_FD_198778 | JGI IMG/M metagenome (GOLD analysis project Ga0302195, IMG submission 198778) | Peat permafrost microbial communities from Stordalen Mire near Abisko, Sweden - II_Bog_N1_2 | ecosystem: Environmental > Terrestrial > Soil > Wetlands > Peat | place: Sweden: Abisko, Stordalen...
GGCTACGTCATGCCCTACTACCCCTACACCGGCGAGCAGGTGCTCTTTGCCAAACGCGTGGGAGTGATTCCCGCGGCGCAGCGGATGGAAGTGAAGAAGATCGTGAAGGCAGCCGTGCCCGCCAGCCTCGACGACAAGATCGAGCACGGAAGCCGTCAGGCCTTTGCCGTCTTCGCGCTGCCGGGAAGCGCAGCTCTCTATGCCACGCCGATCGGCTACATGCAGGGCAGCGAGGAGGGCTATTACACCGACCTGCTCTTCTACTACGACGATCCGCGCGCCATCTACGACCACTGGCCCAAGGATGTGTGGGCGGCCGTCGATGCGCATCAGGTGAAGGCAGGGATGAGCGAGGTGGAAACCCGCATGTCCATTGGACGAAACCTGCATTCAGATGGTAGGAATGAGGGCGACCGCACCGTGACCTACGACCAGGACGGGAAGCATTGGACGGTCACCTATCAAAAAAACCAGGCCACGGCGATCAAAAGCGAGTAGAGGGCCGGCGAGGAACCCAGATTCTGGGTTTGGATAAGGTTCTTGCCGAGCGTCGAGCCTGCTCTTTGACCTATCGCAAACACGAATGAATTTGATGCTAGAAACATCTCGACCCCTGGCTGCAGATAAGCCCTGTAGAATCAACCAGAAGACTGGAATGGAGGAATGGCTCCTGGGGAAACGGGATAATTCTTCCGAGATCCACGCAACCTTTTCAAACCTTATGCATCTATACATTTAACAAGCAGAGGCTTCCTCGAAACATTCCCCGCCCAAGAAAGGTACCCATTCCTTCTTGAAGGCCCGCAAGGGTCTCTTCTCAAATTCCCCTCTGACCCCCTCCCACCTTTGCCTCTCGAGCGGGCCTACCGGAAGGTAGGCCCATTTGCTCGTCTGTGGCCAGATAGAATGAGCGAGATGCCTTCCTCCACTCCAAGGAGCTATCCCGAGCTGAAAATCCAGGCAATCGACACGCTTTTCGAGCAAGCGGGCCTCACGCGCAGCCTGCGCGGCAACATGGCCGGCGTCACCCGCCGGATGCGTTTTGAGCGCGCCGCGCCGCAGGAGTTCGCCACTCCCGCGCCTCATCCGCAAGTGGCTCAGAACGGCGTCGAGTGGCTGGCGGTGCCGGGCTGGCAGAGGACGAGCTGGCTCTTGCACGGATTCAGCACGCGCCGGGGCGGCCGGAGTCGGCCTTACTGCGCCAAGGATGCACCGGGGGAGTTGAACCTTGGCTTCACGGCTGAGGACGAACCGGAGACAGTGGCCGCAAATCGCCGCCTGCTGGCCGAGGCAATCAGCCGAGACCCGGCAACGCCGCTGATCTCCCTCCGCCAGATTCATTCGAACCTCGTGATTCAGGCAGATAGGGCAGACGCCTGCCAGCAACCGCCGTGCAAAGGCGACGGCCTGATGACAGATCAGCCCGGCCTGCTGCTGGCCATCCAGACGGCCGACTGCATCCCGGTGCTGGTGGCCGACCGCAAGCGGCGCGCTGTCGCGGCCTTTCACGCCGGCTGGCGAGGGACAGTGAAGCGCATCGTCGAGACCGGCATCGGCAAGATGAGGCTTGCCTTCGGGTCACGGCCCGAAGACTTGATGGCCGCCATCGGCCCCGGCATCGGCGCTTGCTGCTACTCGGTGGGCGAAGAGGTGCTCTCGGAGTTCGAGTCCCAGTTTGTTTACTCCCGCGAACTCTTCCGCGAAGTCTACGACTCCGACCCAATTCGGACCCGCTACCCGATGCTCTTCCTGACGCAGAGGGCGCCGGGCCACTCCGAGATCGGGCCAAACCTGCATTTGGATTTGATCGAGGCCAACCGGCGTCAGTTGCTCGCAGCCGGTCTCAAGCCCGGCGCAATTCGATCGGTAGGCGGCTGCACGAGCTGCCAGCCAGAGCTCTTCTTCTCCCACCGCGCTTCGCAAGGCCGCGCGGGACGCATGATGAGCGTCATCGGCATCCGTCCGGATGCTGCTCGACAATAATGCTTCGCCCGTACATTTCAGAGAAGAAGGCAGGTGGCCCAGGCGTTGATTCTGCCTCCTTCGATCCTGTGCCGAGATGGAAGGCTGTGCCCCGCTCATCGCGATAAGGCATTATCGCAATGAACGGGCCACCGGGCCAGGGCGCGGGTCCGCTCACGTCGCTCGCTTGGCGCTGGGGCACTTCGGCGCTCCTGACCGGCGGCCGAGTCTCTGCCTGCTTGATGCTCAGTAGACGATTTCAAGGGTACAGGGGCACAGCACATGACACTGTGATGAGCGGGCCACCTGCCGACTCACAGGGTCAGTTGGCAAATGCCCGTTTGGAAAGAACACGAAAACCAAAAACGGGCCAGGCTGCCTTTTATGAAATCACCGTCCGTTGGGTTCCGTGGTGCGATTTAAATACCCCTCTGGTAAGAAATTCCATTTCCGGCCCAAAAGCGCATTCCAAGATTGGGGCTTGAAAGTGAATTTACCGGCCACCGGGGTAAACGTGAGTTCACCAAAACAGATTTTTCCACTCCGGTTATAGAGATCCACACGAACAAAATCAAAGTCGGAAGAAAGTTCTGAAGCAACCGCAAGCATCTCCTGGAAATTATCCGGCTTTTTAATGTCCCGGTCTCTGAACCGATCTCGATAGGACACAGGGAGCTTGCTCCAATTTAGGTCATAAAACGGGTTGATGTCGTGTAAGTGATTGTCAACCTGTATAACTTCAGGCTGCCCGTGGAAACACCAGAATCTATAATCCAACGGCCCATCCAGCTCTCCGTCATCCAGGAATTCTTCAACCAAGATTCTGCGATGTATCTTGTAATATTGATATTCGCAGCACGACCAGTAATAATTCTCCTTGATCTGTTCACGAAGTTGTTTGACGACCTTTTCTCGATTCACCGGGTCGCTCAAGACAATATTTCCGCCTGAACCATGATTGGTCTTTGCCAAACATTTCGAAGGCAACTCACCGAAGGGAATGTCTTTGGGATTCGTACCATTCCAGAGCAATTTCACTAAATACTTTTCTCCCACTTTCTCGCGCACATATTCACGCGCCAAGAATTTGTCACTTAGACGCGTGAGGCGCGGACTCCCGTGTCGATTTATCAGGATCATCCTTGTGAACAGTTTCTCGGAGAACGTCACCGGGCTTGACGTATCAAGCTCTTTCCCATAGAGCATTGCGAAAGTTCGCCTCAGCTGTGCCTCACCTTCCATTCGCCTGAAGAGACGCCGCTTCAACATTTGCAATTTGTAGGGTATGCGCACGTCATCGCCTTCCGGTCTTGTCGCTTCACATCCTGGTTTTTACGTTCAATCAAACTCCTCGATGAGGTTGGGTCTTCCATGTCTCGACTTTGAGACATGGAAGACCTCGAACCACGTCTTGCCGCGCAGCCCCATTACGCAGTGGCCGCGTTCGCCACAGACTGCAAGCCCCGCGCTTCGATCTCAAACTCGCGAATTTTGTACTTTTGGATCTTGCCGCTTAGGGTTGCTGGGAACTCGGTGACGAATCGTACATGCGCGGGGATCTTGTAGTAGGCGATCTGGCCCTCGCAGAAGGCTCTGATCTCTTCTTCTGTAGCTTCGACGCCGGGCTTCAGGCGAACCCATGCGGCGACGATCTCGCCGAGCCTTGCATTAGGAATGCCGACAACCTGCGCCTCGCTGACCTTCGGATGGGTGTAGAGGAACTCCTCGACCTCGCGGGGATAGATATTTTCTCCGCCGCGAATAATCACATCTCTGCTGCGGCCGGTGATGCGCAGGCAGCCGTCTTCGCGCATGACGCCGAGGTCGCCCGTGTAGAGCCAGCCGTCCTCATGGATGACCTTCGCTGTGCCTTCCGGGTCGCCGTCGTAGCCCTTCATCAGGGCATAGCCGCGAACGCAGATTTCGCCCTGCTCGCCGCGCGGCAGAGGCTCGTTGGTGACGGTGGAGACAACCTGAATCTCGGTCTGGGGCATGGCGCGGCCGACGGTGTTGACGCGGACTTCAATGGAGTCGGCGGCGTCGGACATGGTGACGACGGGCGAAGTTTCGGTTTGTCCATAAGCGATGACCAGCTCGCCGATGTGCATCTCGTTGAGGACGCGCTTCATCAGCTCGATGGGGCAGGGCGCGCCGCTCATCATTCCTGTGCGGAGGCTGGTCAGGTCGTAGGAGGCGAAGTCGGGCAGGGCAAACTCAGCGACGTACATCGCCGGGACGCCGTAGACCGAAGTAGCCCGCTCGTCGTGGACGGCCTTGAGCGTGGCGCGGGCGTCGAAGGTCCAGTTGGGCAGGATCAGCGCCGCGCCGGTGTTCAGCGAGGTCATGGAGCCGATGACGCAGCCGTAGCAGTGGAAGAGCGGCACGGGAACGACGATCTTGTCCTGCTCGGTGTAATGAAAGCCCTGGGCGAGGAACTGGCCGTCGTTGATGACGTTGTAATGCGTGAGCATGACGCCCTTCGGCAGTCCAGTCGTCCCGCTTGTGTACTGGATGTCGGCGATGTCCTGCGGATCGACGTGGTCGGGCAGGCGGCCTTCGGCGTCGAGGAAGGCACTCCACTCCGGCGAGTCGAAGTAGAGGACGTGCTGCAGTTCATGGTCAAAGCCGTGGCGGGCGCGGGCGAGGATATCCTCGTAGTCGGCGTGCTTGTCCTTGTGCCAAAGGAAGAGCGCCTTCATGCGCGAGCGCTGCAGGGTGAATTGCAGCTCGTGCGAGCGGTAGGCGGGGTTGATGTTGACCAGGGCAGCTCCGGCGCGGGCGACGCCCATGTGCATGATCGTCCATTCAATGCAGTTGGTCGACCAGAGACCGACGCGGTCGCCTTTGCGGACACCGAGCGACCAGAGACCGCGGGCAACCTGATCGGCGGCGGCGCTCAGTTCGGCCCAGGTGAGGCGCTTTTGCTGATGGCAGCTGGCCACGGCCAGGCGGTCGGGAAAACGGCTGGCGGTGCGGTCGAGCAGCGCGCCAACGGTGAGATCAAGCAGCGGACGGCTCGGTCCGCGCGTGTAGCTTATGGTCATAAGTTCTTGCTCAACAGGCATAGTTGTGGCTCAGAAACAACGAACGGAGTGTACACCCGCGCACCCTACGGCAAATTGTGATCCAGCCCACAATATCTTCATGCCGTCCTGCTCATTCAGTCGAATCCGCATCGGCGGTTCCTCGCCTGAAAAAGGGCGGCTGCTTAAAGCTCAATACCATCAGCTCGATGAATGATTTATCGGGATGAACGTCCGCGCGATAGTAGAGGATTCCGCAGACCACCGCATAGACAAAGGCGATGGCAAGGACAATCGGGATGACCCTCGTGATAAGGAAGAAAATCATCTCCCACGGCCCCCACGGGCCTCCGGCCTCGACCACCTGTCCGTATCGAGTGAGCACCCAGTAGTCGCCGCCGCCATGGCCCTGAAGCCTGAAGTACAGCCTGCCTTTCTCCATTCTGGGATGACTCACATCGGAGAGGATGGGCATCTTCACGCCCGCCGCCGTCTCAAGAAAAGGACGCAGGCCCGCGATGGTGGTCAGCTTGCCCTCTCGATCCCACCCGATCCTGTCGACTTGAAGCACGCAGGGACAAAGATTCGTCTGAAGGCGTGGAAGCGGGGTCCTGGGAAAAATGATCACATAGTAATCTTCTCCGGGCAGCGCCTGATAATAACCGGCTCCGGCGACTGGAATCTCCTTGGAATCCAGTTTCATGGTCTCGCCAGGCAGGACGAAGAGCTGGGCGACGAGTCCTCGATCGCCGTCTTCGATGTCGACCACGGGAAGCGGAAGATTATGGTCGTTTCTCACCGGCTCCAGGTGAAAGCAGAGTGCCGGCGGAGCCAATGCGATGGCCGCGAGCAGGATCAGCGCTGATGGGGGCTTCATTGCACCCCGTTTTATCACACCCTGGAACAAGGAGCAATTGCCGGGGAGATGCTGCCCTGGCACGCAGCCCTGACACGCTGCCTGAATTCGGCGTTCACCGGCGCACGCAGGCAGGCCCGCTGGCGTAGAATGGCATCGCCCCCGGAATACGTTTTCACACGTCGGGAAAATGCCCACGGGCGAGCTTCTTCCGGAGATTCCGAATGCACATTCAGGGATGGATTGAAATGAAAACTTTGATGCATGTACTTGCCCTTCTGCCGGTTGCTCTGCCAGCACTGCTGGCGGGCTCCTTCGCTCTCATCGGCCACGCACAGACCGCCCCTACCGCGAGCGGCGACCAGCCCGCAATGGAAATTGGCGGCCAGAAGGTCGTCACCCTCACGCGCACCGCCGTCAGCACCACCAAGCCGGAGTTCACCAGCATCACCGTTGTGCCCGGCCGCGGCATGGAGATCCTGCAGATCACCGCCAACTTCCCCGGCAAGGGCAGCATCGACGTGCTGGCCTCGCCCGATCTGGCCGGCGCCAAGAAGATGCTCGATGTGGACGATGACGACTTTGGCAATCTCGGCTACCGGCTCGGCTCGGCCTTCCTGGTTCCCTATCCCAACCGGATTCGCGGCAAGCTCTCGGCCGACGGCAAGACGCTGACGACGGAGTGGCAGGGCCACGCGATCACCCTTCCGGCCAACAACATCGGCAAGCTGCCCACGGCCGAGCGTCACGCCATGCACGGGCTCATCCTCAAAGCCAAGACCGAAGACCTCAGCGTGAAGCAGGTCGCCGGCGGTCAGGAGCTCTCCGGCATCATCCGGGCCGGCGACTTTGGAGGCCACTGGCTGTCGAAGACCCAGCTGCTCATCACCATTCGGTTAACGGCTGGCGATGTCGACGTGTCCATAGAAGCCGCCAACGTGGGCAGCGAGGCCGAGCCCATGGCCATCGCCTGGCACCCCTACTTCAACCTGCCATCGGGCGACCGCAAACAGGTCCGCCTCAGCATTCCAGCCGATAAGGTGGCCGAGGTGGATAACTACGACAATGTCTTTCCCACCGGCAAGGTGTCGCCCGTGGATGGCACGAAGTTCGATCTGCGCGGGGTCAGCGGAGCGCCGCTGGGAGACCTCTTCTTTGACGACAACTGGAGCGGCCTCCACTGGGATAAAAAGGAAGTGACCGTGCGGGTGATGGACCTGGCCGCGCACTATGGCGTCAGCATCGAGGGCCTCTCCCCAGAGATCAAGGCCATCCAGGTCTACGCCCCGCCGACCAGGAACTTTGTGGCCATCGAGCACCAATACAACTTCGGCGACCCCTTCGGCAAGGAGTGGGGCGCGACCGACACCGGCATGGTAACGCTCAAGCCCGGCCAGCGCACCAAGTGGCATGTGCGGCTTGGCTTGTTTGTGCCGTAGGGCGGGCAGGCTGCGTGGTATCCCATCCTTTCCGGCAGGTGGCCCAAGCACCGAATCTGCTTCATTCGATCATTGGCCAAGATTGAAGGCTGTGCCCCATTCATCGCAGCCCTATCGCGATGAGTGGGCCGCGAAGTCTTGCCGTCCACTCCGATTCGATTTCAACCGTTCCTCGAATGCCGGTCGCGTAATGGTTGAAGCTGCTCCATTGGTAGTCGCCGGGAGTTGCAACCAATCCGCGCTTCACAGGGTTGCCGGGTGCCCCACCCTTGACCCGCAAACAAAGTCTGGGTGCCCCATCCTTTCCGCAGTCTTATCGCGGAAAGGGTGGGAGACCACGAACCTCGATCCGCGAACTCTGCGAGTCTTTTCCTAGGGCGCGCTCTTCCCCACCGGCGCGTGCAGATACCGGCTTGCGAAGGTGATGAAAGTCGGCCAGTTTGGCCCCGGTGTGTGCCCGTCGGAGTGCTGCCGGAAGCCAAGGTCGCCGTCGATCAACGGCGTCTCGATCGGGGGGAAGACCGTCGTTCCCATATCCCGCTTGTCCAGCAGTTCGTAGACCGGCCCAGCACTGACCTCAGCCAGGAACATCCCCCGTGGGTCGGCCCACGCGTCCCCTCCGGGATTGGCATATCCATCCCCGGTGCTCGAGCCGGCTCCGATAAATACCGGGCGCGGCGCAACCAGAGCAATCAATTCGTGGTCATCCACCGGCAGATCGCCGGGCGTCAGCGGACCGGCATATTTCAAAAAGTTGCCGGCCATCCAGTGATACTCGCTGGCGGCGGCCACATTGCCTATCTGCTCGCCAAAGATATGGCGGTAGAGCTTGGCCCCTCCCTCGCCGGAGGAGCTGATGTAGCCGATGGCGAAGCGCGGGTCATACGCCATGGCCACCAAGGCGGCTTTGCCGTTGCGGGAGTGGCCCTCGAGGCCCACTTGTTTCGCATCGACGGCCTTGTCGGTCTCGAAATAATCCAAAGCCCGGCTGGCGCCCCAGGCCCATGCGCGCAGCACGCCCCAGTCGTCGAGCTTGCGCGGCTGACCCTTGTTCGCCAGGCCAATGATTCCCTGGGTGAGTCCAGCGCCGTTGTCAGGCTGGTAGCTGGTGGGGGAGAGAACCGCGTAACCCCACCCCCTGGCCAGCACCTGCTGTTGCCATGTCGGCTGTTTGCCGTCCGGTCCACCGGGAGCCAGCGCTGGAATCTGCCTGACAAGAGCCGCCATCGCCTCCCTGCTGAAAGCCATCTCCATCATCACCGGAACCGGCCCGGCCGCATTGGCCGGAGTGCTCAAGGTCATCTCGATATCCACCTTGATCGCCGGGTACGAAGAATTATCCACGTGGCCCACGAGCCGCTTGGTCACCACTGGCACGTGGCCGTTTTTCTCCTGCATTGTGCTCACCAACTCCCAGGTCACCTTGGGCAGGTTGGCGGGCATGCGGCCGTATATCTCGCGGTCGAAGTCTTCGACGATCTCCGGGCGGCGCTGTGTCCACCAAAGCTCGACCGAGGTCACACGCTTGCCGTTGTTGAGCACGAGCGGGTCGGGCAGCGTGGGATAGACGCCGGCCTTCGACTCGTCGTAATTGGCCGAGTTGGGCGACTTCGAGTCGGTGTCAACCCCCCGCCGCAGCTCCTTGATTCCCAGCAGGCCCATGAGCCGCTGGCGATCCTTCTCCGATGCCGCTTGAATGGCTGACTGCTCCGAAGTGGGTTGGAGGGCCGGCGCATGCAGATACCGGCTGGCAAAGGTGATGAAGGTTGGCCAGTTTGGCCCCGGCGTGTGCCCGCCTGAGTGCTGCCGGAAGGCCACGTCCCCATCGATCAGCGTCGTCTCGATGGGCGGAAAGACCGTAGTTCCCAGATCCCGCTTGCCCAGCAGCTTGTAGACCGGCCCCGCGCCGGCCGCGGCCAGGAACATCCCTTTTGCGTCCACCCAGCCGTCGCCGTCGGTGGCGCCGCCTGAGATGAAGACCGGCCGCGGCGCGCACAATGCGATCAGCTCGTGAGAATCGACCGGCAGATCACCCGGCGTCAGCGGGCCGGCATACTTAAGAAAGTTGCCGGCCATCCATTGGTACTCGCCCGTTCCAGCCACGTTGCCCACCTGCTCGCCGAAGAGGTGCCGATAGAGCTTTGCGCCGCCCTCGCCCGATGAGCTGACATAGGCGATGGCCAGCCGCGGCTCATAAGCCATGGTGACCAGGGTGGCTTTTCCGTAGCGCGAATGCCCCTCAAGCCCCACCTGCTTCGCATCGACGGCCCTGTCGGTTTCAAAATAGTCCAGAGCACGGCTCGCGCCCCATGCCCAGGCGCGCAGCACGCCCCAGTCGTCCAGCTTGCGCGGTTGGCCCTTCTTCGCCAGGCCGATGATCCCCTCCGTCAGCCCGGCGCCGTTGTCCGCCTGGTAGCTGGTGGGAATCAACTCGGCGTAGCCCCATCCCTTGGCGAGAACTTGCTGCTGCCACGTGGGGCCCGGCCCTTGGTTGGCGAACTGCGGAAAGCGCTTGGCCAGCATTGCCATCACTTCCTTGCTGAGGCCGAACTCCATGATGATAGGAACGGGTCCTGTCGCGTTGGCCGGAGTGCTCAGATTCAGGTCGATATCCACCTTGATCGCCGGGTAAGCCGAATTGTCCACGTGGCCCACGAGCCGCTTGGTCACCACCGGGACGTCGCCGTTTGTCTCCTGCGTCGTGCTCACCACCTCCCATGTGACTTTGGGCAGGTTGGCGGGCACGCGGCCGTAGATCTCGCGGTCGAAGTCCTCGACGATCTCCGGGCGGCGCTTGGTCCACCACATTTCAGCCGAAGTCACGCGCTGACCGTTCTTGAGCACGAGCGGGTCGGGCAGCGTGGGATAGACGTCGGCCTTCGTCTCGTCGTAGTTGGCCGAGTTGGGCGACTTCGGATCGCCGTCGGCCCCGCGCCGCGGCTCCTTGATCCCCAATAGGTCCATCAGCCGCTGGTGATCCTTCTCCGATGCCGCTTGAATGGCTAACTGCTCCGGGGTGGGCGTGAAGGCCGGCGGAGGCGGCGGGGTGGCGGCGGGAGCGGTCTGCCCCGCCAGTGGGAGAGCGCCTGAAGTGGCAAGGATATCGAGCGTCATCGCGAGAAGATCGCGATGGATGATCCGCCGCAAACCCGGCATGGAAACCTCGATTCTGGCCCGTCTTCGATCAGGAAGGCAGCGCGGCCCAAGAATATCGAGCCGCTCCAACTTGAGCAAGGGGCATCGCTCGAAGCTCCTCCCGGCTCGCGGTCCGGCGCGTCAAAGGCATCCTGCCAGTTCATTTGCAACGAAGGTACTCAAGTCGTGCCGGATTCCGCCGATGAACTCCACGTTGCTACAGAAAGGGCTACCTCCATGCAGTGGCTGCGCAATCTCCCTGTTGCCCGTAAGTTCGTCTTCGCCTTCGGCATCGTCTGCGGTCTCTGCATTCTGCTCGGCGCATTCACGTTCTCTACCTTTAGAGTGATCGCCGCAAGAAGCCAGGAAGTCAGTGAGAACAGCTTCCCGGCCCTCGTGCATCTGGCCGACATACGCGGCTCAATGCTTCAGTTCCGGCGCGAAGACCTGAACATGCTCTTGTGTCCCAATGCGGCTTGTTCAACCGCGCACACCGCGAAACAGCAGAAGGCTCTGACTGCCTACAAAGAGGCCGCAGCGGCCTACGAACCGCTGATTCGCACACCGCATGACCGCGCGGCCTTTCAGGACCTGACGGAGTCATTCTCAAAGTATGTGGTGGACAGTGACCGGGCCGCCGGCTTCGTAGCCGCCGGCAAGACGGGCGATGCGCTTGATCTCTTGCAATCCGAAGTGACTCTGGACATGGTCAATCGCGCGATCGCGGACGCATACCAGATACTGGATGAACGGGCCAAGAGCGGCACGGCGAACTCAAAGGAAGCAACTGACTCAAGCATTCGCGCCCTCTGGATCAGTTCAGGAGCTACCCTGCTGATCGTTCTGCTCTGCGCGCTGATCGGTACCCTGCTCACACGGGAGATCGCACCACGGCTGGTTCGCGTCATGGGAGCACTGGAGGCCTTGGCGGCCAAGGATCTGACGGCCTACGTTCAGGCAACCGGAACCGACGAGATCGGCCGCGTTGCCGAGGCGTTCAATGCAAGCGTGAACTCCATCCGCAGCGTTCTTGTCTCGGTCGCCCAGGCGGCGGATACGCTCTCCGCCGCTACCACCGAGATCAGCGCACGCGCCGTCCAGTCCGCGGGCAACGCCAACGCTCAGTCCAGCAAGACCAACCAGATCGCCGCGGCGGCCCAGGAGATGACGGCAACCATCGGCGAGATCAGCCACAATGCTGAAAGCGCCGCCGGCGCCAGCCGCGTCTCTGCCGAGACCGCCGACCAGGGCGGGGCGGTGATGCAGGCCGCGGCCGTAACCATGGAAAAGATCGCGGCGGCAACCAACTCGGTCTCCAGCAAGATGACCTCGCTGGCCCACCGCTCTGAAGAGATCGGCAAGGTGGTCAACGTCATCCAGGAGATCAGCGAGCAGACCAACCTTCTGGCCCTGAACGCGGCCATCGAGGCGGCTCGCGCCGGTGAGCATGGCCGCGGATTCGCCGTCGTCGCCGGTGAGGTTCGCCGGCTGGCCGAGCGCACCAAGGGCGCTACTGAAGAGATTTCAGGCACCATCCGCAACATTCAGGAAGAGACCCGCGAAACCCTCCAGGTGATGCAGGATAGCCGCACGGCCGTCGAAACGGGAATGGGAGAGACCGCCAACGCCCGGCAGAGCCTGGAGGCGATTATTGAGTCATCCAAACAGGTCGAGCACCAGATTCACCTGATCGCCACCGCCGCCACAGAGCAGACATCGGCCTCCGGCGAGATCTCCGAGTCCGCTGGTCAGATCTCGCAGTTGTCGGTCGAGAATGCGCAAGGCGCAGAGGAGGCCGTCGAAGCCCTCAAGAACCTGGCCTCGCTCGCCGGCGATTTGGACGGCATGATCCGCCAGTTCCGCCTGGAAAGCGACCACCAGAGCGGCGGAAGATTCGCCGGCCAGAGCCAGCCGCTTGCCCGGCCCGCGTTGCGGACTGCGCATTTGTAAACCGTTTTCAGTTGGCGGCAGCCAAGTTTGGATCCGTGGTTCCAGCAATCCGCCTCGAAGGCTGGAGTCCGGGCTGCCGCCCTTCTTTTTCCCCTGCGCTTGCAGGCTCTTGTGCGTTGTGACTCTCGACCCGGTCGCCAGGTTGGGGGACTCGGCGCATCCTTGCATTCGCCGGAATGAGTTTCGATCTCAATTGAATCTGCTTCGGTCGGGAGAATGGAGTTTCTGGTGTATTTATGTGCAAGATTTTGCATATTTCGATTTACCCGGATTACAAACCTCTGATTCTACATATTCATGTTTGGCACGCCACTTGCAAATAAAACAGGAAACACTGTCGAGATGGATCCGGAGCGGCCCATAGCACCTCGATGAGTGTTGGGTTCGTTCCCCCTGACTTAACCCAGGATGCAACCAATCGGCAAGCAAAGAGGCAGACAACGCAGGATTCCCGCAAGGGAAATGCGGGGAGAGAAAATGAAGGCGATTCTCAAGATTGGAGTCTTACCGGCGTTCCTGCTGGCATTTGCGTCAACCGCATTCGCCGATAGCATCACCTTTGGCAGCTCCGGTGGAACCAGCAACTTCACCAACGGTACATTGCAATACCTGGGAACCAGCCCGCTGAACCCAAGCTTTGTGGCAAACCATTATACGGCGTTGGTAGCCGGAACCATCCCGAGCGGTTCAATGGCCAGCTATAACGTCTCAGATGCCGGAGTCTGGACGCCCGCTATCTCCGGCTCAAGCTGGGTCTCCAATACGAATACATCCGGCGCCAACTGCTCCGGAAGCCAATGCGATCCCAACGACTTTTACTACTACCAGACGACCTTCACCGCCGCCGGCGGCACCGGGGTTTACAACGGCAGCATCAGTGTGATGGCCGACGACACGCTGGAGGTTTTGCTCAACGGGGTGGTGATCGTTCCCTTTGCCATCGTCGGCGGCGACGGACATTGCGCGACCGGAACTACAAATGGAACGAATGCTCTGCCGAGTTGCGGTCCTGTCGATACGATTTCCCTCAGCGGACTCTCGCTGCTTGCCGGCACAAACACTCTGACCGTCATTGATGCGCAGACCGGCCTTGCCGGCGCGGGCATAGACTTCAAAGCCAATTTTGCAACGCCGGAACCGTCCTCCCTGCTCTTGCTGGGAACAGGACTTCTCGGTCTGGCGTTCGCATTGTTTCGCAAGAACAAGCCGTCCGCCCAGGTCGCGAACTCCTAGGCAACCGATTCCACTTGCTTAAGAGCCCATCCGTAAATTGGTAGCGCCGACCTCCTGGTCGGCTGTCCTGTGGGTCTCCAGACCCACAGGCGACATCCGGCGGCCTGGAAGCCGCCAGTACAGCCGGTCTGGAAACCGGCGCTACAGTCCCTTCTCAATTTAGGGATAAGTTCCCAGTAAGAGAGGGCGCGTAAACGCGCCCTCTCTCTTTTGCTCCGAACGATGAGAATCGACAAAAGTCTGTTTCCGCGCCGCGCTTGCTTTGCTCTCAGTTCTTCCGCAGATACGTCCTCGAGAGCCGGTCGTGCCAGCTCAGGTGGTCATCGTCGAAGAGCGCCCAGGCCAAACCAAGCCCCACCGGAACCAGCGAGAGCAGAAGCGCGCCCAGGCGGCTGCGCAACTGCGCGGGGGTGGGGATCTGGCCGTCGAAGGTGCAGAGGGAGATGCCCGCGCACTTCATGCCCGGAGTCGTCCCGGCCAGAATGAGAAAGAGCGCGTGGTAAGCCAGCCCGGCAAGCAGAATCGTCAAAACCGCGCCAACTTCCACGATCTTCGTCATGGGCGGATGGCCGTATTTGGCCCCGGCTGCCAGAGCCGGCCCCAGGACAACGCCAGCGATAAACGCGCTGTCCGCCAGTGCCGCCATCAGCCGGCTGTTGAAGGGCGCCAATTGCAACTCCAGCAGCGCGGCCGGCCTCTGCTGGGACTCGACTTCATCCTGGGGTTCCAGCTCGATCTCCGCCCAGTCAGGCTCCGGCCATGCCGCCACAGCCGCGGCGCCGGTAGGCTCGGGACGGGTGGAGATGGCGCCGGGGTCCACCTCGAATATGCTCAACTGCATCTCCGCCCTTGCCGCCGCAAAGGGCCCTTCCTCCCGCCGGGGGCGGATCTTGCGGGTAGCTACCAGCTCACGCGGAAACTCGATGAGGTTGGCATGGATGGGAAGATCCGGATCGACAGCCTCGATCTCCTGGCTGCCCGAGGGCTCCTGAGCCAACTCCGGCCACTCCCACCTGTCCTCGACTGGGAATGAAGACGCGAAGGCTGTATACGCGAGGTCTGGAGGCGCAAGGTCCTCCACAGGGCGCGACTCGCTTTCACGGGCAGAAGGGAAAACTGAATCTGACGCCGTGGCCGAAACCGGAGCCGGTACCGGTTGCAAGGGAAGCAAGCGAAGATCCGGCTCCCGGTGGCTATGAGAGCATTCGTTCTCCCAGGCCTCGAGCGTGGAAGGCGCCGCAAGATGGAGTGACGCGATGGCAGGCTCCCAATCCCGCGCAGCAGGCCGTGCTGACTCCACGGCATGCGGCGCTTCGGGCTCCCACAAGCGTCGGCGGGCGGACGCAGCTGGCAACTCCGCGAATGCCGGCTGTGCTGGCCCGTGTGCCTTCGGAGTCTCAGGAGCGGCAATCTCGGCCGGACGCGAGTCGGCAGGGGCTTCGGCGGCCTGCATCTGGCTATAGCTGGGGGCCTGGGCATAACGCGCAGCCACACGAGCGGCTGCCTGGGCCGCCCGGCTGCCGGCGGCTGTCCAATTGGCTACGGGCTCGGCCTGCTTCGTCGCAGAGCAGCCTCTGCGGCTCTTGTGCGCGGCAATGCGCAGGCTCACCTCCTGTTTCCAGGAGGAGGTAGTGTCGGGCTGGCCTACAACAGTTGTGCTCAAGGCTCCAGATTCCCTTCTTGTGCGCCTTCCGGGCCGGTGGTTCGGTCCCGAAGCGGCTGTCTCGGTCCTCAATGCCCGCTGCATCCGGGACTCTCGGACGTTGCTTTCAAAAAAGAAGGGAGGTCGCAAGGGAGAAGACGGACAATACTCCTTTCGCCCAATCAGGTCGCGGGACCCGGGCGTGGTAAGGACCATCCGACTTTTGGCTTTTGCCAGAGCTGCGCGGCGCGCCTCCCATCCAAAGCAGCCTGTTTTGCTATGCTGACCTTGGTCCCTGGGATGCGTCCTCGCACTATAGTGTTTATCACGATGCTGGCCCTCTGTCACCTGGAAATCCGGGGGCAGGCGTTGACCAATGCGGCACCTCCCGCAACTGAGGCCCCCGTCGGCGCCGTTTCTTCATCCGATCTGCCGGCGCCCCTTCTGCCGGATGACCCCAGCCAGGAGATGCTGCCCGTGGCCCAGCCGGAACCGGCGCCCGCCAGCGGCGTGCCCGTCGAGTGGGAGGCCAAAAACCAGAGCCGTGCAGGCGATGACTGGACTCTGACCGG
>Ga0302195_10002099_pt1 | contig 15770 bp, 18 predicted proteins | sample II_Bog_N1_2_FD_198778 | JGI IMG/M metagenome (GOLD analysis project Ga0302195, IMG submission 198778) | Peat permafrost microbial communities from Stordalen Mire near Abisko, Sweden - II_Bog_N1_2 | ecosystem: Environmental > Terrestrial > Soil > Wetlands > Peat | place: Sweden: Abisko...
TCAAGCTGGACTACGAAGATAGCGATTTGCAGCAGGTCATTGACCAGCACGAGCAGTATGGTTTCCGTGACGTAAACCAAATCGGAAAGGGTTTCGGAGGCCTGTGCTATCGGCATGTCATGCCGATCAATGTCGAGGCCATCGAGGCCGGAATCACGCAGACCGAGCAAGACCAGATTGACCGCGCGCTGGAGGTGCGAAAGCTCACTGCCGCGGCGACGGATCACGTCATGCAGGAAGAGGCTCAGAAGCTCGGCGCCACGCAGACGGGAACGACGGAAATCGAGGTGATCGAAGAAACGCGCGGTGTGGGCGACTCGAAGACCGGCAAGTTCAACGAGACGATCGAAGTCGCAAAACAAGGCGTGAAACTGCGCCGCAATCGAGGCGCCTGACATGCCGGACACTGCGCCCACTCTTGCCGGCCTGATCGCATTCGGCCGAGGCGCGCCGGCGATTCCAACCGAGGCACTCCCTGACGACAGCCCGGACTGGCAGACGGCGCTGACGTTCGCGCAAGAGTGGGTGCCGTGCATCCTGAATCAGCTCTCGCCCACGATGTACACCGCCTGCGTATACAACTGGTCGATTTCCAGCATCGTGCAATGGGCGACTGACCAGCCGGGGCAGACGTACTTCGCGACCCTTCAGGGTATCGATGGGTTCAAGACCGCCAATTTCGTGCCTGGCGTCGTCACCACAACGTCGGACGAGTCCACGTCCACGGGTCTGACCATCGGTGACGCGTTGTCGAATCTGAGTCTGATCGACCTGCAGCGGGTCAAAGATCCATACGGGCGGGCCGCGCTCGCCATCATGGCTGCGCTCGGCACCGTCTGGGGACTTAGCTGATGCCGACCTTAAATGTGGGTGTTGTTGATTTGCCCCATGGTGACGATGGCCTGACGACGGGAGATCTCGCCGAAATCCTGGAGGCGAAGTACGACCTGTTTCGAGGCTTCGTCGAGGACAACCTCGACAAGATCGCCGATCAAATGGCAGATGCGCTCGATGGGGCGCTGAACAACATGCTCAATGGCGCCGCCGTGCCGGAGAACCCGTATGCCGAAGCCATGGAGTGGGTGGGCGCCAGGTTCCGCGAGTTCATCAATTCGGGTGAGGTGGAACGCCTAGGCCTCATCGGCGTGCCCACTGAGGCTGCGCTGAAGGGCGTGAACCATCGCCTGAAGATCAAGAGGGGGGGGCGACGGCAGTCGTTCGTAGACACCGGATTGCTCGTGGCCTCGTTCATTGCCTGGATGGACTTCGACGGCAAGGACTATGGGCAAGGCCCCCAGGCGAACACTGCCCAAGGCAAGACCATCGAAGGAATCCAGAACGACCTGAAGGCGGCTGACTGATGGCCTCGCTCGCTTCGGCCGCAAGTTCATCCAGCGCCGGCAAGGCTGCCGTTCTGGCGGCTGGCGTTGACCAGATTTCTGAGCAGCAGCAATTCACGTTCACGCTGTACAAGCGCCTGATCTTGCCGGCGGACGGGTACGTTTTCCATTGCCTCGCCAGCGCGATCTCACCGCCCATTACGGACAAGTCGCTCACGTTCACGGCGCCGGGCAGCCTGCATCTATCCCAGCGCGTCGAGCAGAACCCGGACAGCACCATCGCCCGGCAAACCGTGATCTTCACGGCCGAGCAGCAGATCATCGAATTCTCCGATATGGCGGATACCGAGCTGTATTTCATGACGCTGCCGAACGGGTCGCTTGCGGCCTTTTCGTCGCAGAACATGCGATATGACACGTCCGGCCTATGGCATTACGCTGGCGTGGCTGTGCTGCCCTATGAGGCCAGCCAGATCATTGCCTCGGCTGCTGATGTGACGACAGGCGGCACCATTGTCTCGAACTCGCTGCCGATCTGGCTGGCGATGTCCACGGGGCCTCTGCCGGTCTATCCGGCCGACTTGTCGCCGATGAACCTGACGCCGCCGTACATCACGGCCGACATCCAGAACACGCAGGCGATGACGATGGCGCCGCTGTACGACTCCACCAGCGGCCAGCAGCAGCTATGCCGCGAAACAGTCGTCTTCACATTGTGGGGTTGCCGGAACGTGGATGCCCTGAATTTCCAAAAGGCGATCCTCGACAACTCGATGCCGGACGACGCAGCCTACGGGACGATGACGCCGCTCGTCCCGGTTGATCTGAAGAAGACGCAGCCGGAATTCGCGATCCTGGCGCAAGCCAAATCCATGACCGTGGACGTGAACTACCTTCAGGGCGTCACTCGCAATATTGCGCGCCAGCTCATCGAGTCAGCGTTCATTACCGTCACCGTGGGTGATTGAATTGCCGCGCAGCCCTGCGCGCTCTAGAATGCCCTACACCCGAAGCAAGACTTCAAAAGGATAGACCATGCCCCAAGGCAATCAAGGCGTAAACCCCGGCAGCCGCCCGACTTCCTCGGCGTACTCCGCGTTCAAAAGCGCACCACAGGTGCAAGACGTGGTCGGCGCCACCATGGTTGGCAAGGGCACGCTGTCCGCGCTGAACAAGACCGTGACGGCGGGCGTTCTCGTCAAGGCAACCCCGGGCCGAATCTGCAAAGTCATCGTGAATACGGCGGCCAGCACGGCGGGCGGCGTCTATGACAGCAACGTCGCTGGCATCGCCGTTGGAACGCTGATCTTCGCCATCCCGCAGACGGTCGGTATCTATGATGTCGATTTCCCCTGCGAGACCGCCATTTCGCTTGTCGTCGGCACGGCCGGCGTGGTGTCCCTGAGCTACCAATAAGCGAGGGGCCTAGCCCATGAGTAACGCAATCGTTGACTGCGAAGTATTTGAGGAAGTCGCTCCGACGCCAAGCCTGCTGATGCAGACTGGCGCGCTCGTCTCCCAGGGTGGAACCACGCTGACGGCGGGGACGTATTCGTTTCTGACGCAGTTGGCTGACCTGACGGCCATCACGAAGTCGCCAATCACGATCACTTCGATTGTTTGGGCTTCCAATGTCGTGACTGTTGTCACGGCCGCGGCACACGGCATTCCGTCCGGCGATACCGTTCAGGGTGTCATCTCAGGTTCCGTCCCGAGTGGCTACGACGGAACGTTCCCTTGCACCTATGTGTCGAGTACGAGCTTCACGTATCCGCTGGCCTCGAATCCAGGCACTGAGACGACTGCGGGATTTTTCGAGCTGAACGCCGTGCCCGAGCTGACGGCCATGGGGAACACGTTCTTCGGCCAGGGGGCCGTGCAGGGCGTGTACGTCTACGAACTAGGCCCCGGCACGCCGGCCCAGGGTGTCGCGCTTCTGTCCACGTACATTGCGAGCCCGACACTGCGGTTCTATCGCTATCTGTGTCCCATGGAGTGGGACACCGAGCCCACTGCGGTGACGCTGGCGAAGCAGTACGAAAGCACGACCTCGAAGGTCTACTTCCACCAGACGACCACGCTCGCGACCTACTCGACCTGGACGACGCTGCCAATCAAGTCGATGTATCTCACGATGCAGAGCCCGAGCGCGCCGAGCGCCGAGTTCAGCGCGGCGGCAGATTTCTACCAGATGCTTGCCACGTCGCCTGGCCCGGTGTCTCTGGTGGCGCCGCTGTCGTTCCGCTACGTGTCCGGCGTGACCCCGTACAGCGCACTGACCGGGCCGCAGATTACCGCAGCTACCACGGCCGGCCTGAATTGGATTGGCACGGGTGCCGAGGGCGGGATCAGCAACACGCTGATCATCAACGGCCAGTATGGCGACCTGAACCCGTTCAACTATTGGTACAGCGTCGATTGGGCACAAGTCCAGTGCGACCTGAATCTGTCGAACTACATCATCAACGGATCGAACAGCCCGACGAATCCGGTGTACTTCGATCAGCCGGGCATCAATGGCGGCCAGAAGGTTCTGCAGCAAACGATCAATAACGGCATCGCGTTCGGCATGATCAACGCGGGCGCGACGGTCACTGCGGTTCCGTTCTCGACCTACGTGGCCGCCAATCCGGGCGACTACAGCATTGGTCGATATGCCGGCTACGCCGTCACCATCGTGCCGAAGCGCGGGTTCAAGAAGATCGTGTTTTACATCACGGCATAAGGAATCGAAATGGTTGCACCAGTTTCTCTCGCACCACTAAATCGCCTCAGAGCTTCCGTCGTCTTCGCTGACTTCCCGGAACTCCAGATCATCTCTACCGGCCTGACGCGCGAGGGCGTGAACCTCGCATTCCAGGGCGATGCCTCGCAGAACCTGCCGACGATGACCGGCCTCGTGGGCTCGCCCGAGCCGTATCAGGTGGCGACGATCACCGTCCACTGCGTGCGATCCCAGGCGATCTCGGCAGCCTTCAAGAACCAGATCGAGCAGAACACCACGCTGGGCTCCGTGAACGTCATCACCGACGCATCGAACCTGCCGGACTACCCCATTGAAAACGTCGTTCTACTGGGCGTTGATCCGCTGGCGTTCGATGGCAACCAGCCGGCTTTCGTCATTCGCATGTCTGGATCGTATATGGTCAACGCGGAGCTGTGGGCATCGAGCTGAAGCCCGGCAGCGAGCTACACTAGACGCCTCACGCCCGTGGGGCGTTTCTACGTCTGGAAGCCATGAAGACCGATCTCAAACTCACCCGCGACCTGCGCATCGCCTTCTCAGTGGATACGCCTGATCATGGGCGAGTCCACGTCCACAGCCTGCCGCTCGCGCGCTCTATCTTCGAGACATTCGTCCTGGAACTCGGCGAGACGTACAGCAAGGTCTTCGGCTCCTACGATCCCAAGCATGTCGCCATGACAGCGCCGCAAATGGCATTGCCGGCCCTGCGTTTGGTGTCCAAGAGGATGGGAACGTGGGAAGGGCCGGACGGGGTAGAGGCGGGCCTGATCAATGAGTTGTCGCGACTGACCACTGTGGCCCATGCTGGAGCTGCCGGCTGGGAGCAGATCCCTCTTCACCTTGCGCTTCAACGGGGGATCTTGGATGAGGATACGCACGCGGAGGTGGCGTCGTCTTTGGTTTTTATCTTCTTGACATTGCGAGTCGGGCCGGATGTTCTGCGGGAGGACACCCTTCGGATGGCGAGTTCTGCCAGGGGCTGGCAGTACACCTCCTTGGGCTTTACGGAGTACCTCGCTTCGCTGCCGACATCGACGCCGGTCGCCAGTACGACGAAGAAACGATCCTCGGTCATTGGCTAATGCTTTGCGCCGGCCCGTGGTTTCGCGAGATCATGAGCCTTCACGGTCCGTCTCAATTCTCGGATGCTCAGGAGTTCCGGCAGCGGCACATCATCAAGGCCCTGTTGCGTCGAGCTAACCCGTAGGACAATGCCTCATGACCACGCGCAAGATTCTGGAAATAGATGTTCAGGACGCCAGCTTCACGAAGTTCGCGGCGGCATTCAAGAAGTTCAGCGATGCCGTGAAGGCGACCGTTGGCGAGATGAACGAGCTGGACAAGGCCCAGCGTGGAGCTGCGAAAGCCGGCGAGAAGGCCGCCAAGACCGAGGCCGCGGCCATCGTTGGCAAGCGCGCGAGCAGGAAGCAGCAAGTCCGCGATGACGAAGAGGCGCGCAAGCGCGAGGCGGCCGAGCAGAAGAAGAAGGACGATGCCGAACGCAAGTCCGAGCTTCAACGCAAGAAAGACCGCACAGACGCCATCAAGTCGCACAAGGAACTCGCCAAGTGGACAGCCGATGTCGCATGGAACACGGGCAAGGCGGCGCTGAACGTCGCAAAGTGGGCCACCATCGGTGGCTTGGCGGGTGGCTTCGGGCTGGGCGCTCTGGCGTCCTCTGCATCGAGCGCACGCCGGCAGTCCCAGGGCTTGGGCATCGATTCTGGCGAGCTGCGTTCAGCCAATGTGAATTTCGGCAAGTACATCGATCCCGACAGCATGCTTGGGAAGATCGCAGATGCTCAATCGAGCTATGGGCAGCAATTCCGATTTGGGCAAGTCGGCGTCGATCCGACAAACAAGAATCCAGCCGAATTGATGGTCGAGATGCTCCCAAAACTGGTTGAGCGATTTCGTGCGGTCGGCGGCAAGCAAGAAGGCGCAGACGCCATGGGGCTGACTCAATTCGCCACCATGGATGAACTGCGGCGCCTGAGCAGGCTCGGCGCCGACGAGATGACCCGCACCATTGAAGCCTACCAAGAGGATCGCGAGAAGCTCAAGGTTGATGATTCCGTGAACCGTGACTGGCAGTCGTTCATGGTGTCGATCCAGCGCGCCGGACAGATCATCGAAACTTCGCTGGTCAAGCACCTGGGCGCCCTGGCGCCTCAACTTGAGAAGTTCGCGAAGTCGGTGGCAACCGGAATTGACACATTCCTGGGCAACAAAGATTTGGGAAAGTGGGTCGATTCTTTTGCAAGCGCTATCGGGCGCGCGGCGAAGTATCTCGGTAGCGAGGAATTCCAGAACGACGTGACGACGTTCCTGCATGCAATCCACTCCATGGCGAAGTGGCTCGCGAAGTGGTTTGGTGCTGACGATCCGGACGCCAAGGGGGCAGCAAGCACAGCCAACGCCGTCTCGACGGCCGAATATGGGACATCGAACGATGATCTCGCACGCCTACTGGCTCAGCCGCAGGGCTCCAAGTCCAACCGAGTGAACGCGCTGGAGGGGCAGTACAAGTTACCAGCCGGCATGCTCGATACCGTATGGAATATCGAAAGCCATCGCGGCAAGAATGCGGGTGTTTCGTCAGCGGGTGCTGCCGGCGATTTCCAGATCATGCCAGGGGTCGCTTCTGGCTATGGCGTGAAGGATCGATACAACTTCGAGCAGGCGTCCGACGCTGCTGCACGCATGCTGCGTGACCTTCTCAAGCACTATGGCGGTGACGTGCAGAAGGCCCTTGCGGGCTACAACTGGGGCATGGGCAACGTGGACAAAGACGTTGCTACGCATGGCGACGATTGGCGAAAGTATGTCCCACGTGAAACATCGAACTACCTCGCCCAGGCGGCCGGCGCGAAGATCGTCATCGAGAACAACACGGGCGGTAACGCGAACACGACCATTGCCGCGCTGGGCGGGGGCTGACCATGTCCATCGAAGACTTCCGCCGCAGCTACCAGCTCGCGCCCATCCTTTTGCTGGGCGGCATTGCCGCGAACGCGCCGAACGGACAACAAACCATCCTCTCGATCACGGAGGGTTCCGACACCGTCAACTACGGCAACAACCTGTCGGCCTACTTCGCGCACTTCGAGCCGGTTCCTGGCGGCACGCTGGTGGACTTCGAGATTGCCAAGTACCCCTTCGCATCGATGGCGATGGCGGCAAACGCCATGCTCCAGCAGCCGCTCAAGATCAGCCTGAAGATGCTCTGCCCAGCACGCACCGACCAGAACAACTACGAGGCCATGCAGGCGACGATTTCGGGCCTCCAGCAGCTTCTCACGGCCCACAATCTGGCCGGTGGGACATTCACCGTCGCCACGCCTGCAACGATCTACGATAACTGCCTGTTCAAGACCATGCGGGACGTGACGAGCGCGGGCGACAAAAAGGTGCAACAGGTCTTCCAATTGGACTTCGAGCAGCCGCTGATCGCGACGGATCAGGCCGAGGCCGTGTACAACAATCTGTACTCGAAGATCAATGGCGGCCTGCCGGTGCCGAACCCGCCGACCAATAGCGGGCCGGGCGCCGCGATCGGTAGCGCCACGAACACGCAGCCCGTGAAGACGCCGGCCAGCGGAACGGGGCCAGCATGACCGCGCAAGTCACGCCCTTCGCGCCATCGAGTAGTGCTAATTTCCAATTCACGGCCACGCTTGACGGCAACCCGTACACCGTGATTTGCACGTTCAACACCTACGGGCAGCGGTACTACATCAATATCTTCGATAGCTCGCAGGCGCGTGTTCTGACCAGACCCGTCGTGGGCTCGCCCGACGACTACGACATTTCTCTGACGCTCGGGTTCTTCACGACCAAGATCGTCTTTCGCGAGTCCACGCAGAGTTTCGAGGTGGGTGGGTGAGCCGCTACTACTCGTTGTTCCTGACCAAGGACGACGGAACGCTACTGAAGGGATACAGCAGTCGGAAGGCTGATGGCTCGACCGATGGGGGCGCCCTGAAGATCGAATTCGACATCCCGGTCTATGCCTACGGCATCCCGGCCGGCGGTGCGCATATCAAGATTTCGGGCGTCAACTTTGCCGACATTCAGCAATCCAGTGACTTTGCCACCAGCAACAGCACGCCCGGCAACCCGCGGGGCGCGAACATCATATTGCTGGGTGGCATGGGTAAGGGCTTGCCGCTAGCGAACCCAGCCCAGGCCGGCCTTCTGTTGTCGGGGCAAGTGCAGCAGTGCTGGGGCAACTGGCAGGGCACGGAAACGTCGCTCGAACTTGTGTCGTTCGCCAAACCCTACACGCGCACGCAGCCGGCGAACCTGTCGTTCAACTGGCAGAAAGGGCAGACGCTCCAGGACGCCGTGACGGCTACGCTGACGACCGCCTACCCGGGCTCGACCATCACGGGCGGCTTCACCTCGACGCTGGTCTATACCGAGGATCAGCCAGGCTTCTACCAGACGCTGGAACAGTTCTCTGCCTACGTCCTGGCGGCCTCGCAATCGATCATCCAGACGGATGGCTACATCGGCGCACAGATCCGCCCGACGCCGGCCGGCTTCGAGCTATTCGACGGCTCGACGCTGAAGGCGCCGAAGGCGATCAGCTTCCTTGACTTGATGGGGCAGCCCACATGGATCGACGTTGCCACGCTTCAGGTGCGCCTAGTGCTGCGCGCTGACCTCAACGTGAACGACATCATCACGCTGCCGACCGGTACGAACGCGGTCAACACGCAGAACAACTACGCGCAGAACCGCAACCGCTCATCGTTCCAGGGCACGTTCATGGTGAAGAACATCCGTCACCTGGGCGACAGCCGGCAACCTTCAGGCGACTCGTGGCTGACCATCATTGAGTGCGTGACGCAACTTCCGCCGATCACGCCATGAGCAACCCCGCACAGAAGCAGCAGCTATCGAAAAACCTGCCAAGCGTCATTGGTGGCGCGGTGGCAGATGGCAATCAGCTTGCCGGCCAGGGCCTGCCGTGCTCGGTCGTCATGGTTGCGGGCGCCATCGTCACGGTGGCCTTCGAGGTGGATTCCGATGTGTTCACGCTGCCGCAGGTAACGTGCCCGGTCGCCGAATCGGAGTATGCGATCCTGCCGATTCAGGTTGGAGACAAGGGATACGTGACATCGGCCTCCGCGCGCCTGGGCGGCGTGTCCGGTCTGGGTTCCGGCTTGGCGCCGCTGGTTGCGCCGTCGAACCTAGGCGGCCTCGTCTTCGTGCCAGTCGGAAACACGGCTTGGACGCAGGTCGATGCGAACGCCATCCAGCTACAAGGCCCGAACGGCGCCATCATCCAGACCATGGACGGCGCCGCCCGCGTGACGATCAACAGTGCCGGAATCGAGGCCAACTGGAACGGCAAGACCGTCATCATCAACGCCAGCGGGATCACGCTCACGGCCAGTCAAAATACCGTGCAAGGCGATCTTACGGTCAACGGCGACACGACCATGAACGGCGCGCTGGGGGTGCTCGGAAACTTCTCCGCGGCCGGATCGACGTTCACGGTCGCAGCCCCGACAATGACGATCACGGCGGCAGTGGCGATCACTGGCTCGCTGACGATCAACGGCAAGGACTTCACGACCCATGAGCATGCAGCTCAGGGTTCGCTCAGAGCGGGTAGTACGGTCATCACCGGAAACACGGGGACACTGATATGAGAATTTGGGGAAGAAATTCAGCGGGGCAATGGGTCGCAGTCACCGACCCGAGCTATGCGCGCCTGTTGCAGCTTGAGCAGACCCTGCGTCTCAACCAGGGGGAGAGTCCGCTCAATGGCTCGACCGGCATCCCCGCCCAGCAATCCGTCAACACGCAGATCGCGCCGGATGCCGCCGTCGCACGCACGGTCGTCGCTTTCCAACCGTACTTTGCCAGCCTGACCGTGAAACGCGACAATACGCAAGCAAACCCGACCTATCGATTGAGGGCGGTCTTCCTCTCCGGGACTGTCGTTGAAGCACTGATTGCGACCTGATGCCAACCATTTCCGCCAACGGCGCCACGCCGACCAGCCTGTCCGACCTGAATGCCGCACTGATCGCGGTGGCGACGAGCATCGTCCCGGACTTGACGGCCAACCTGCCGGCGACGTTGATCGAGGACGTGTCAAGCACCGATACCGGTGCCTGCTCGATCATGGATCAGGCGGCTGTCGATCTGGTGAATTCGATCTCGCCGCTGACAGCGAATCCGTTCATCGTGGTGCAGCTTGGCGCGGTCTATGGTGTGCAGCAGGGTGTTGGATCGAATACGAGTGTCCTCGTCGCATTCACCGGAACGCCCGGGTTCGTCATCAACATCGGTTTCCTTGTTGGGGATGGCACGTACCAGTACGCGGTTCAAGATCCTGTCATCATCCCTTCGGGCGGCACGACAGCGGCGGTCTTTTGTCTAGCGACCGTTTCTGGATCCTGGGCTGTGCCGTCGAGCACCGTGACCCAGCGCGTCACCAGCGTTCCGTCCACCATCGCGCTGACGTTTACGAACCCATCGACCGGAATTCCGGGTGCGGCGGCGCAATCGATCCAGTCTTACCAGGCGCAGGTCATCCAGGCTGGGCAGGCAGTGTGCACTGGATCGCCCCAGGCTGTGAAGACGCAACTTGAGAATGTCTCAGGCGTGCAGTCACGACTGATCTCGTTCCGACAGACTGGCGGCGGCTGGCAAGCCATCGTTGGCGGCGGCGATCCGTACTCTGTCGCGGGCGCGCTGTACCTGTCGATCCCCGACATCAACGTCCTCCAGCCGGCCGCAACGATGGGCACGACGGAGACTGTTGCCATCAACGATTTCCCGGACACGTACAACGTCACCTACGTGATCCCCGATCAAGAGGCCGTAGGCATCTCGATCACCTGGAACACCATTGCCAGCGCGAACTTCGTGGCGCCGGCCATCGTCACGGCGGCTGTGCAGCCGGCCATGGTGGCGTACATCAACAGCATCACCGTTGGTCAGGCCATCAGCCTCCTGCAGCTTCAGGACGCGTTCATTACGGCAGTGGCCGGATTCATCCCAGAACAGAGCCTGTCGAAACTCCAGTTCGTCGTCACGATCAACGGCACCATTGTGGCGCCCGCAACCGGCAGCGTCCTGATCCCTGGCGACCCGGAAAGCTTCTTCTTCACCTCGACTGCGAACATCGCGGTCAACCAGGGGTGAGTCGTGAATGTTGATGAAGTCGAGTCCAGTTTCGTTCAAACGACTCTTGGAAGCTATCCATACGTCCAATTTTCGGACGATCCGAACCTTGGTGCTCTGTTCTCAGCCTTCAACCAGCTCGCGCAGCAGTTCCTCGACGACATCAATGGCTACCAGCTCCCGATTTTCCTGAACCAGTCGGGTGCGCTGCTGGATTGGGCGGCGACGAGCATCTATGGGATCGTGCGTCAGAACCTGTCATCGGGTGGCCCACGCCCTGTCGGGCCGCTGAATTCGGCGCCACTGAACAGCGAGCCTCTGAATGGATTCAGCGAGATCAACAGTTCCACAACCTACCTCGCGACCGACCAGATTTACCAGCGAATCCTTCAGTGGAACACGTTCAAGGGTGACGGGTTCCAGTTCACGCCACGATGGCTCAAGCGCCGCGTGCAGCGTTTCCTGACGGGCGACCTGTTTCCCGATCAGACGTATCAGGTCAGCGTCCATTTCGTGACGCCGACGCATGTGGTCATCACAGTCAATTCCGCCGTGCGGTTCCTGACAGGCGGCGCCTTCTTCAACGAGAATGACTTCAACGCGGACGGCATATCGCTGAATGAGGCTGACACGGAGGCTGTTGTCTACACATCGACGGCGCTCGCTGGTGCGCTCCGGGCGGCCATCATTTCGGGGCTACTGACCCTGCCATTTCAGTACGAATTCACGGTGAATATCGCATGATCTTCGTCTTCAGCAACAACGCGAAATCGACGCTGGCTGCGCCTGTCGCGCCTGGCGATACCACGGTGACGCTGTTCACCGGGACGGGTGCACTGTACCCGGCGCCGGCCGCCGGGCAAGCCTTCCCGCTATCGATGCTCGATCAGTCCACGGGGACGCAACGCGAGATCATGTACTGCACATCGCGCACAGGCGACGTGTGCACCGTGACGCGCGCCCAGGAGGGAACGTCAGCCGGAACATGGGTCATCGGTGACTTCGCGAATCTCTTCATCACAAAGGGCATCGCAGCAGCCTTTGCGCAGACTGCAGCCATCGGGCCTCAGGGGGGCGCCACCTCGGCACGCCCCGTCTCGCCGACGCTCTATCAACCGTACTTCGACACGACATTGGGGCTGCCCCTGACGTGCTCGCAGATCACTCCGACCGTCATTTGGGTCACTGCCTCGGGCGTCTCCGTATGATTTTCCTTTACGAAAACCTCGCCGTCTCGACGCTGAATAGCGGCATTCCCGCCTCGGCATTGACGGTTGTTTTGGCGACCGGTACGGGATCGTTGTTTCCCCAGCCGGTGCCGGGGCAATCCGCTTTCTACATGACGTTCCTCGATGCTGCCACCAAGCAGGTGAATGAGATCGTACTGTGCACGGCACGCGCCGGGGATGCGCTCACCATCGTTCGCGCGCAGCAGGGGACTACGGCGCTGACCTGGGGGGCAGCCGACATCGCCACGCAACTCTGGACGATGGGCGATGCTGACGCGATGCTCCAGCCGGATGCGCTACAAGAGAACAACTACGGTTCCGCCCAGGCGGTTGGAACGAATAGCCTCACGGCCTCGATCCCGTCGAATCTGGCGGCGCCGTCTGCGCCCCCCGATCTGTTCCAGTGTGTGCTGGAGGCTCAGCATGCCAATACGGGCGCCGTGACGCTCACGCTCACGCTTGGATCGACGGTGCTGCCCGCCTTCCCTATTCACAAGGCCGGCGGTTCAGCCTTGAATGCGGGTGACATTGCCGCGCCTGGCGCCGTCATCGAGCTTACGTGGTCAGCCACGCTCGGCGCCTACATCATGACGAATCCCGGCAGCGGGACGGCAGGCAGCATTGCGGGTGGGGTGGCCAATGAAGTTTTGTATCAGACCGCAGTCGGCACGACGGGGTTTGTTACGCCGCCGACCATCGCCGGTCAAGTCCTGGCTTGGACGGGTTCGGCGTTGGCGTGGCTTGCGGCAGCCGTTACTAGCTTCAATGGTCGCTCCGGTGCAGTCATGCCGCAGACCAACGATTACACGGCAGCGCAAGTTGGCGCCATTGCCGCATCTCTGTTCTCGACCCCGAATGTGCAGTTCAACAACCCGCTGTACTTCATTCTTCCGTTTAGCGATGGTAGCGGAAAGCGGATAATCGTCCAGGCCGGGAATCAAAGCGTAGTTCCTAACTACCCAACGCCGGTTACTTACCCGCATTCATTCACGGCGTGTATCGCATTGGTGGCGGTCGGAAACAACGCATCAGCGGCGATCAACGTCACGAATTCGAGCCCGTCTTACGGCACAGTGACCGGCAATGTCAGCCAGATCAACTGGATTTCTGTTGGCTATGGCTGATATTCATAGGCTGAACGACAATCCAATGAACTAAAAGGACGATCATGGCTGGATTCCCAACCCTTCAAAACTTCGCCGCCGGTGCAACTCCGAATTGGGAGGTCAGCAGCTCCCCGGTAGCCAGCGATGGCACCATCTTGCCGTTGGCATCCTTGGCCCAGGCAATGGCATATAACGGATCGAATCAGCTCTTGACGATCACGGTCGTATTCAATTCAAAAACATACGTGCAGACGTACACCTACACCAGCAACAACCTCACTGGCATTAGCGTGTTCGTAAAACAATGAACTACGCCGCGTTTCTTCGATTGGCTGCGATCTATGGGTTCGCGAAAACCGTTGCCTCAGTGACGATAGCCGGGACTCCTGGCGTCGGAAATGTACTGACGGCCAGCCTGAACCCATCGCTTGGAACGGCTACGTCCTGGCAGTGGAACCGCAACGGGTCGCCTATCAGCGGACAGACGGCCAGCACGTATACCCAGGTCACCGCAGACCTTGGTGCGACTGTGTCGGTGCTGATCAACGGTGCATACACTGGCAGCATCGGCATTCCTGGCATCGCGCCGGCCGTGACGACCGCCCCGAGCATCGCCAGCGCCACGACGACCGCCGGCCTGACCTGGACGCCTGGCGTCTACACGGGTACACCGACGCCGACGGTTGTGGCGAACGCCTACGTCAACGGCACGCTAGCTCAGGCCGGAATCACACAGGGCAGTTGGACGCCTTCGACTGCGGGATCGACGGTGACGGTACAGGAAGTGGCGACAAATTCTGCCGGTTCGGTGACTTCAACGAGTGCTGGCGTGACGGTGACGGCATCCTCAGGCGTCCCAACCGGTGGAATGAAGACGCTGACCGTCAACGATGCCACGCAGATCGACCCGGTTGCAGCCACCGCTGGCCCGAACACCGGCACCCTCGTCGGCGCCAGCGGCTCCGGCTGGGTTGCGACTGTCGTCCTAAAAGGCATCACCAGCCTGGTCGGAACCTGCATCCCCGCTGCGCTGACGCTGAGTGTTTCCGACCCAGGCTACGACGCCAGCGGAAATGCGACTACCGTCACCCGCACGATCACCGGCGTCGCCCAGATCCGCCGCCAGTACCCGAACGGTGCGGCTCAGATGATCTCAACGGACGGAACAGACCTGACGATCATGGTGTCGCTGGATGACTGGATCTACGCTGGCACGACCATCGTGTCCGCGACGATCGGCAGCACCTTCTACACCGGCTGCACGGCGGGCAACGCGGGCGCGACGATCGTCAACTCGTCGACCGTGGCCTACACGAAGCCGGTGTTCGGCTGGATGAACGCGCAGCAGGCGTACAACCCCGCCAGTACGTTCCCAGTGGAAGCCGTAGCATTCCATCGCCACGCGCGGTCGGGGCGCCAGGTCGCCGCCATGAAGATCACGGCGACAGACGGCACGAACAGCTCACCGACGATCACCGTTGCAGCAACCAGCACCTCGGCGATCCAGACGCAAGGCAACATCGCCGAGGTCTACGCGGCCACGCTCAACACCAGCAGCCTGACTGCCGGCTTGTGCAACGTCACGGCCAAGGTCTATCCGTGGCTGGGTGACTCTACTGCCGTCCTCGATCTGAACACCGATGGCATCGCGTGGCCGACCCCGCTGCCATACACGCTGCTGCGTTTCTACAGCGATCCGACGGCCACCTATGGCGGGGGCATCGCCTATGTGCAGATTGGCGCGAGCGGAGGCACAGTCTCTTCGACGGCAGCGACGGCGCGTGCTGCACCGTTCCCCACAATCCAGGCTGCGATGAACGCGCTCGCGACCTGGAACAACACGACAAGCGCCGGTCATTCGGTACTTCACCTCGACCATGGTGGCGGCTCAGTGCGGTTCATGGACGCTTCGGGCGGTGCGGTCACGCACACGCTTGCCACGGCGCCGACTTCCCACACAGCACTGACTTGGTGTGAGATCACCAAGGATGCGCTCGCCACAGGGGTAGTTACGCTCCAGTGGAGCGCACTGGTTCCTATGCCGACTTTGATGAAGTGGACGGGCGGCCTGGTCATCGATACTGGAGGCGCTGGAACCTTCGGCATCATGGGCCCCGGCAGCGCCACGCAAGGCACGATGGTATGGCTCAGCGGCCTAGCGTGCAATACGACTACCGGCAAGACCATTTCCGGGTACGCGCAG
>Ga0302195_10002123_pt1 | contig 15706 bp, 11 predicted proteins | sample II_Bog_N1_2_FD_198778 | JGI IMG/M metagenome (GOLD analysis project Ga0302195, IMG submission 198778) | Peat permafrost microbial communities from Stordalen Mire near Abisko, Sweden - II_Bog_N1_2 | ecosystem: Environmental > Terrestrial > Soil > Wetlands > Peat | place: Sweden: Abisko...
AACCGGATCGAAAATACCCCGTGATCTTGGCAACGGACGGATACTGGTCATTTGCGGGGATCCAGTCCTCGGTCGGTGGTCTCACCTATGGGAAGCGCGTCCCTGAGTCCATCGTGGTGGGGCTTTCCTACCACGGGGAGAATTTGGATTACGGAAAGCTCAGGGCAATGGATCTAGCGTTTGGGACATCGCATGGGCAATTTGAGGGCGACGTGCATGCGGATCGGTACCTGGATCTGATCGAAAGGCAGGTGCTGCCGCTGCTTGAAAGGGAATACCAGGCCGATCCAGGGCATCGTTACCTCACCGGAAGCTCGGCGGGAGGCCTCTTTGTCCTCTATACAATGCTGGTGAAGCCCAATCTTTTTCAAGGCTATGTGGCGGACAGTCCGTCGGTCTCCATGCTGTGGAACAGGGAACGGGCTTTTGCCGCCTCTGGACAGACCGTGGCGGGACGCCTCTACATGACCTCGGCAGAGTATGAATGGCCGGAGTATCGAAAATGGATTCCGATCTTCTATGATCGAATCAAACAGCACGGCTACGTGAAGGGCGGTCTCATTTACCATGAGACCCTTGGACTGAGGCACTCCGCAGGCGTCGCGGAGGCCTATATGCGGGGCCTCATGTACGTGATGGAGCCTTTGGCGCCCGAACACGGCGTGGCCACCGACCAAGCACCGGCCCCGGGGAAGCGCTCATTTGTCATCAATTTCTGGGTTTCCGGAAACGGCTCAGGCTCCATGCCCGCCACCTCGGCTCGAACCGCTCACGAGGCCTATTTGGCGAAGGTCGCCTCGGATATGCACGCCTGGGTTGTATTCGATTCGAGCCAGGTTCCCGACTCCGGTGGAACACTCCTGGTGGACGCTGCGAATAAGGCCGAAGTGGAAGCGATTGCCCTTCAGGATCCGGCTGTTCGGGAAAAAGTGTTCGAGTTTGAGGTGTTGGGCGAGTGACCTAGGAGCGGTACCGCCCTGCGATGGCGTCTTTAGCCATAAGAACTGACCTACTTTGCTGTGCTTTTCATTACCAGAACCTCGATGTGCTACAAAGCCGAACGGATTATCGCGTATTGAACAAACCCTCCCAAATCACAGCCACATAAGACTCATTGCGGCAGCCTATTGCAGTCCTCCGTGGACATGACGGGGGTTGGCATATTCATAGTTCGGCAAAACTGATCTTCGAATATTCTTCATGAAACGCCCACTAGCTCTTTGCATCGCACTATGGCTTCGGCACTAACATCACTCGGCTTCGCCGCCGATCTGAAATCAGAGTTCTTATTTGATTTGAAGGGGGCATTAGAGGTGCCGCAATCATTCGGCTCCACTCCCGCCGGAGGAAGGCGGATTTTCTATGTGAAGAGCGGCACTTTCGCCGGTCCTCGCCTCAAAGGAGACGTTCTTCCTGGCGGCGGCGACTGGGCGCTGGAACGTCCGGATGGTGTTGTTCAGCTGGATGTCCGAATCACATTACGCACCGACGATGCTGCTCTCATTTATGTAACCTACCGAGGAGTGTTCGATGCCAGTCCGGAGGTACTGCGCCGCTTGAGGAGTGGAGAACCCGTTGATCCCGCAGAGTATTACTTTCGCACCACACCTGTCTTCGAAACATCTGCCGAGCAATACCGATGGTTGAATCGAATTGTTGCGGTTGGTGTTGGAAAGCGGACCGGAACCGGAGTCGAATACGCAATCTACGCGATAAAATAGGTGCGGGCACAAAATTGCCGAACTCGCATCGGAACCACCCTCGCCAAGCCGAGGTGGTTGAGCTTAACGTAGGAGACGGACGTTGCTGCGCAGCAAGCTAACGGCGCTTTCTCGACTGAATCCTGTCAATTCGCGCACACTAAAGTAGGTCAGTTCTTTAGCCATAGGATACCCACCGAATCTTTGAAGCTGTCTCCGAGTGTCCTCGGGGAGCTTCAATTCCCAGACCAGGATCAGAAAGAGTGTTGTAGAGTAGAAGGCACACAGTCGCCTCCCCTCATCGAACCGGACGGGCGGATTTCCCGCATCCGGCTCTCCGAGGTCGTTCACCGCAAAGGCTATCGGTTCCAAGCAACCGTGGTAGGCATTTTCCAGAGCTGATATTGTCCGTGTATGCGATCATCGGTGAAGAACGTGTAGCGGCCGAGTGTCTTGTCGTATTTCTTCCAAAGCCAGATGCGGAACCGCTGCTGCACCCATCGCTGGACACGATAGAACACATTCAAGCAGTTCCCATAGTGGAAGTAGTTCGACCAGCCATGGACGATGCGGTTGATCCGGGTTACGGTCTCGGTGCAACTGCGCCAGCGTTGGTAGTATGCGGTTTCGTTTCGCACGGCGTCTCGGAGCTTCTGTTGGGCTTTGCGGCTGGGCTCCACGTGAGGGAAGCTGCCGCCAGTATTTGGGCTGACCTTCATGCCGATTTCAAAGCCGAGGAAGCGGAAGCTTTCCCGGTTCGCATCCAACACGCGGGTCTTGGCCTCGTTTAACTGTAGGCCCCTACGTGCAAGATAAGCACGGAGCCGCTGATGCAGTTCCGCACCTCGGCGCGGCAAGCAAAGCAACACCATGTCATCCGCATATCTCACGAGCGTAGCGCCCAGAGAGCGCTGACTATTCACTCCGTGGTCCAACCCATTTAAGTACAGGTTGGCGAGCAGCGGAGAGAGACTGCCACCTTGCGGAACACCGCTGCGATTAGGCTTCACCGTCCGCTTTCCATCCTTCTCCTCTACGATAGGAGCTCTCAGGAAGCGTTTGATGAGACCCAGGATCGCACCATCGCTTACTCGTCCCGCCACCAGTCGAAGGAGCCCCGCATGAGGAATCGTGTCAAAGTACGCGCTAAGATCGGCGTCGATGACTTCGTGTTTCCCTTGCAGGAGCGCCTTCTTGATGGCGTCAACGGCTTGATGCGCGCTGCGGCCAGGCCGGTACCCAAAGCTGTTCTCGTTAAAGTCAGCTTCGAAGATCGGCTGGAACAGGAGCACCAGCGCCGTTTGCACTACTCTGTCTTTCACCGTCGGGATACCCAGTGGCCTTTGCTTGCCATCCGCTTTGGGTATCCAGACTCGGAGAACGGGACTGACCCGATAACTCCGGTCGCGCAGCTCGGCTTGCAGTCCGTCCAGGAACGCGGACGCCTTGGCCTCTACGGCCTCCGTCGTCACGCGGTCCACCCCGGCTGCTCCACCATTGCGCAACACCGTCGTGAGTGCTGTTTCCAGCACGTCACGACGGCAGAGATCGCCGAACAAGCTCCAAGCCCGCCAGCGAGGATCTTCCTTTGCCTTACGGTAGAGTGTCCGTTGAAGCGATTGAACCTTTGTTGGTGTGGGTTTTTCCTTTTCAGGAATCATCACCGGCCCTCCGTTTCGCAGTTCACTTCGACCAAGTGAGGCCCCTTCGCTCCACGGTGATTAGCCGCTTCGTAGCTACTACGAGCCCCTCCGACTTCTGCCCCGGCCAAACGGGCCTCGCGGGATTCCCCGCTTGGGCCCGCCGTTGAACCATGACGTCCACCGGCGCAGATCTCCTCCCTTAGCGCCCCAACCTTTACAGACATCCCGTGCCCGCAGACCCCGCCATGGCGATGACTGGACAAGTCGTCATTCTGGTCTCTCCCGATTTGAACAGGGTTTACCATAGTCTAGTCCTTATAGCCTTCACCATTTTAGAAGTGGCTCGGCTCCATGGGATTTGACCTATCGAGGCTCATTGGATGGGCTTCACTTTCGTTACGGGCTGCCTGCCTTGCTTGCGGTTGCTCCCCACGCCCCCTCACGGGAACGCAGTTACCGGGCATTCCCCGCTAAATGACATAATTGGCGGAGACGTTGTTTTCATACGTGGGTTGTGGTTTTCAGGAGCGCGACCCAAAAGGGTCCCTTTCAGGACAAAACGCGAAATGGGGATTCCCATCCTGTGCCGAATCTTGATTGTCGTTCGGCTGCCCCTCCTAGCCCCACTCACGAGCAGCATCTGCATTTCCCCTATGAAATCTCATCTCCGTTTCGCCTTGGTTTCAATTCTTGCCCCATTTTGCGCCACTTTCTCCGCTCAAGCTCAGGCGGACTCATCTATCCAGCCTTATAAGGTTGTTCGGACGTCAAAGGTGGGCGGTCCAGGGGGCTGGGATTACGCGACTGCCGACTCGGACAATCGACTGCTGTATGTCCCGCGCGGGGATCGAATCACCGTCTACAACCTTGATACGCTCGCACCTGCAGGAATTGTCCCGGGAGCCAGCTCGGTCCATGGAGTCGCCGTGGACCCGGTATCGCATCATGCTTTCAGCAGCAGCCAGCCACTGGTGATGTGGGATTCCCGGAACCTGGGCGTCATCAAGAACATCGGCGTGCAGGGTAATCCGGACGGGATATTGTTCGAGCCGGCAACCGAGCGTATCTATGTCCTTAGCCACCATGCCCCTAATGTGACCGTGGTTGATGCCCGCACCGGAGATATTGTTGGCACGATCGACCTAGGGGGCGCTCCGGAGCAGGCCGCCAGCGACGGAGCCGGCCGTGTTTATATCAATGTTGAGGACAAGGATAACGTCGCTGTGGTCGATGCCCGCACGCTTCAGGTCACGACCCATTACGATCTATCGGGAAAAGGCGGTGGCCCAGGCGCCCTGGCCCTGGACGCCAAGAATCACATTCTGTTTTCATTCTGCCACAATCCGGCCGTCGCCGTGATTCTTGACGCCAACGATGGGCGCGTCATTACCACGCTTCCGATTGGCAAGGGGGTGGACGCGGCGGAGTTCAATCCGGACACCGGCGAGGCCTTCAGTTCCCAAGGTGACGGCACCCTCACTGTGATCAAGGAAACCGGCTCCACTCAATTCGTGGTGGAGCAAACGGTGGCGACGAAGTCAGGTGCACGGACGTCCACGCTGGACGCCAAGACGGGCCATATTTTTCTCGTCACGGCTGATAGGATCGCGCCGGCGCCCGTACCAACCCTGACGCCATCGACGGCCGTCCCCGCTTCAGGAAACGGGGCGGCGCCGGCACCGCGTTGGGAAAGACCGAAGATGGTGCCCGATTCGTTCACGATACTTGAGGTAGCGAGGTAGGCGCGGTTGGTTTAATCTTACGGGATTTGTTACGGAAACCGGGTCTCGATATTTGTTTCGGCGCGTTTTCCTCCCTTTTGATCGGCGAACGGAACCTGTGACCGTCCCAAAACCGGTGGGAACAAAAACAGAGCGCGTTAATCCCATTTGGTTCATGAAACTGATCCTCCGCAGAGAGCTGCCTGAGCCATTATGGCGAAGGTTAAAAAATTAACCGTTCGCGGCGAAAAACCCGCAGGCGGCCTCTACGCGGGCGACTGCCGAACGATGATCGGCTTATGCTCAGCGCAATATTCTACGTTCTGCGAACGGGCATCCCGTGGCGCGACCTGCCAGAGCAATTTGGTCCGTGGAGCTCAGTCTACTCGCGGTTTCGTCGCTGGTGCGCAGTGGGGCTCTTTGCGCAGATGCTAGAGCTGGTCGCAGCGAGAGCCACCGGTCAACTGCGGCATATCGATTGCTCGCACATCAAACTGCATCAGTACGGTGCGAATCCCCGCGGCGGCCACGCTGCCCAGGCGATCGGTCGCACTAAGGGTGGAATCAATACGAAGTTTGCCGCGATCGTTGAGGGAGGTGGGCGAGCCGTGGCCCTCAGCTTGGCCGAGGGCCAACGTCACGATCTTTATGCTGTTGAGCCGCTCTTGCCTTACTTGCGCCAGCGCCGCGCAGTCGCCGATAGAGGTTTCGATGCCGACACTTTTCGGGCGCGGCTGTGCAGACAGCGAACGCGGGTCTGTATCCCCGCGAAGCGCTCCCGACGTTGGCCAGTGGCCTTTCACCGCGACTATTACCAGAGGCGCCATAAAGTCGAAAGCTTCTTCTGCCGTCTCAAACGCTACCGGCGCCTAAGTACCCGATACGATAAACTCGCCATCACGTTTCTCGCCTTCGTTTAGCTCGGCGCAGTCGTTGATTGGCTCATTCATTGATTTTGCATACACGCGCTAGTCCATCGGGACCGCGGCGGTGCCCAGGAGATCCTTCAGCTCCTGCAGGGCAAAGGGCTTCTTCAGAAAATTCCCGAAGCCCGCGGTCCGGAAGTTGTCGCCCGCATCCTCCTTCGTGAACCCGCTCATCATGATGACCGGCAGTTCGGGGTTTACGCTGCGGATTTGCTGGGCGGCCTGGAGACCGTTAACGCGCGGCATGAAATAGTCGCAGAGAAACAGGTCGATCTGCCCCGAATAGTCGCGGTGTGTGCGGATCGCCTCTTCCCCGTCGGCCGCCTCGAGGGTCTTCCAGCCGAGCCGGCCCATGAATTTGACCAGCACTCCCCGGATCGCGTCCTCGTCGTCGGCGATGAGCACCACCCGGGAGCCCTTCTTCGGGCCCAGGGCGACGGCGGGCGCCGCCGATTCCGGGGCCGTAGCCAGGGACAGCGGAATGTACACCCGCACAACGGTGCCCGAGCCCGGGGTACTCTCGACCGATATCGTGCCCCCGTGGGTTCGGGCAAGCCCCAACGCCGCCGGCAGGCCCAGGCCCCTTCCGGTTGACCTCGTGCTGAAGAAGGGCTCGAACACCCGAGCGAGCACCTCGGGCGCCATGCCCTCGCCGTTGTCGGTCACACTCAGTTCTACGTAGTCTACCCCCTCGAGCGACTCGGTAGGGACCCGGGCGGGCGCCTCCGAGCGGACGACCGCCGCTTTAAAGACGACCGTCTTGGCGCGCGCCTCGACGGCATTGTTGACGAGATTAAGGATGATCTGCTGGAGCATGGACCGGTCCCCCAAGACAGAGAGGTCCTCGGCTGGAATCTCGCGCACGAACTCGCAGTCCGTGACGAGCGTCACATGCAGGAGCTTGATCGAACCCTCGACAAGCTCCCTTAGCCCCACGGGCGCCATCTTCTGGTCGGAGCTTCCCGTGTACATGATCAGCTGCTCGCAAAGGTCCGCAGCGCGGTGCCCGGCGGCCCTGATCTCGGAGAGCGCCTCGGCCACCAGCTCGGCGTTGAGCTCCGCAAGCTCGGCGTTTCCGAGGATGGTCGTGAGGAGGTTGTTGAAATGATGCACCATGCCGCCCGCGAGCACCCCCAGACTCTCGGTTTTCTGGGACTGGAGCAATTTCCTCTCAATCGCCCGCTGGCGCGCCTCGGTGTCGGCGCGCGCCCTCTGGTCGGCGGCCTCCTGTTCGCTCTTTAGGCGGGCGAGGCGCTCGTCAGCCGAGGCGGCGCTGAGCTTAAGCGCGATGCGGTTTGCCTCCTCCAGGTGCCCGAAAGCCTCGTCCCAGCGGCCCTCGTCGCGGCACAGGGCGCAGAACTCCTCATGAGTTCCCTGCACAAAATCCAGGTCCCGCGAGCGCCCGAGGGCGAGCGCCTCCTCGAGCTCGAGGCGCGCGTCGGTGAGCCTCGTCTCGCGCTCAGCGCGGTCCTTGACGGGGGCCGTCCGGTGCAGCTTTGCGAGCGTGCACAGGAGCGTGCCCAACTCGCGGTGGTTCTTGTCGCGACGGGCCCGCTCTATCCCCATCCTGAGCATCGCCTCGGCGTCGGCAGTGCGGCCCACGGCCATGTACGCCGTGGACAGGCTCTGGCAGAGCTCGAGGAAGCTGAAAAGCCCCCTCCTTGATAGCTCGCCCAGGTCGTAGCCCGCCATGGTGTCCACCGCCTCCTGCGGCCTGCCGGCCCAGACAAGCGCCAGGATCATGTTGCAGCAGTTGCTGATCTCGCCCGAGAGGTTCCCGTGCTTGCGCTCCAATTTGATCGCCCGCCCGGCATAGTCGATCGCCTGCTCGAATTTCCGCTCGTGGAGATAGACGTACCCAATGTTGGCGAGCGCCCGGGCCACGCCCCAGCTGTCCCCGATGGACTCGGCGAGAGCCATGCTGGTGACATAGGCCTCGATGGCCCGGGCGGATTCGCCCAGGCGCCTGTGGGAGGTGCCGCTGGCGTTGATGGCCCTGGCGAGACCGGCCTTGTCGCCGATCTTCTCAAAAAGCGCCTTCGCGACAAGGAAGAGATTCAGGGCCTCGTCATTCCTGCCTTCGTGGCCCAAGGCTATGCCCATCACCAGAACGCATCCCGCGACGCCCTGCGTGTTGTCGATCTCCGAGAAGAGGCGCTTGCCGTCCTCGGCCTCGCGATATGCAGCCTCGAAATGCCCGAGGCGGAAGTTCGCCCATGCGGCGTTGAGCGCGCATTCGGACCGCCAAAGGGCGACCCGCTCGCCGCCTCCCTGCCGGGGCGCGGCCTCGATCAGGGCGCGCGCCTCCACGACACGGTCGAGCGCCTCTTGCGGGTTCACGTCGCGCAGGCTGCTCGCCCGGGTAATCTTTTCCTGGATTTGGTTTAGGGGCACAGGCGAGAGAGACAAAAAGCAGGGTTGTTATCGTACTTCAACATCTTGCTTAACCATAACGGCACGATCCGCCTACGCCCGCAGGGCGGACGGCATGTGCAGCACTCCTTGGCCGGAGCCGGCGTGTTCCCCTGGCTGCATCTCTCCGAAAGGATTGATCCTCCCGTTTTTATTCGCCGATGGGCCGCCAATTCCTTCCTTGGTTCCTGCCAGTCCGCTCCAAACCTATGCTTACCCTTAATAAAGGCGTGCCTGCCGAGCTCGTGCGCATCGGCGCGGCGATCGCAATTGCCTTCATCCTGTTTGCCCCCGCGCTCCCTGCGCAGCAGCCTGCAGCGCCATCCGCTGCCGAACCCGAGCTCATTCACGCGGTCCGCAGCGGCGACTCTCCCCGGTGGCACGCCCTCCTCAGGTCCGGTGCGGATGTAAGCGCCCTGGACGGCCACGGCGACACGGCGCTCCTGGTGGCGGCCTACCGGGGTGATGCCCCGGCCGTCGAGGCCCTCCTTGAGCGCGGGGCCAAGCCGGACGCCCTCAATGCGGACGGAGCGACGGCCCTTCTCTACGGCGCGGGCTCCGACGAGGTCGTGAAGGCGCTCCTTTCCCATGGAGCGAATCCAAACATCGCCTCGAAGCTCGGGTTCACGCCGCTCATGGCCGCCGCGGCGCACCATGATTCCCGCGTGACCGTCGCCCGCCTCCTGAACGCCGGTGCCGACGTCCATGTGAAACTGAAGGGCCAGGAAATCATGGCCCTGAAGGCGGTCTACGGGGGCGACCCGGCGACGCTCGCAATGCTCCTGGACCATGGTGCGAGCCCCCAGCAGACCAAGGGTGACGAGTCGTCCCCCTGGCAATGGCCGCGTACTTCGACGACGGGGCGACGATGGAGGTCCTTCTCAAGCACGGCGCCGACCTCAATTTCGACTCGGACTTCGCCGGCCACGCCCTCAACTGGGCGCTCTACTCGGGGCACACTGCCCTGGCGGCGGAATTGATCGAAAAGGGATCCGACCTGCACTTCAGGTCGCCGTGGGGCCACCAGACGCCCCCGATCGTCTTTGCCGGGTACAGCGAGCAGGGAGACCCGACGATTGCACGGCTGCTGGTCGCGCGGGGCGCCAACGTAAACGAGGCCAACGAGCAGGGGGCCACGGCGCTCGCCTTCGCGCTCAGGTCGGGGGCCCACTCCGAGCTCGCCTCCTTCCTCGAGAAGTCAGGGGCCAAGCCTGTCGCCGATGCCCCAAAGGCGAAGACGCTCGCAGCCCGCAGGATGCCCGGGGAGGTAAACCTGAGGGAGCGCCTCCAGCGGACGATCGACCTGCTCCAGAAGGCGTCGAATGGCTTCGTCGACAACCGCTTTGTCAGGGATGAGGCGAAATGCGTCTCCTGCCACCACCAGTACCTGCCGGCGGTCGCCTTTGCATGGGGAGCCAAACGGGGCCTGCATATCGACGAGGAGGCGCTTGGACACCAGCTCTCCACCCAGATCGCGATGTGGGGTCCCCACGAGGAAAGGGCGCGGCAGATGGAGGACCCCATCCCCGACTCGCCCGTCCAGATCGGGTACGGCCCTCATGTGCCTCCAGGCCCTGGGCTATGCCCCCGACTCGCTGACCGAGGCCTATGTGCGCTACCTCGTGAACGGCCAGAGCCCGGATGGATCCTGGCACTGGACCGACCTGCGCCCCCCGCTCGAGGGGGGAAGGTTCACCGCCACGGCCTGGGCCGTGCGCGCAATCCAGCTCTATCCCCTTCCCCATTCCGACGAGCAGGTCCAGGCCTGCCTGTCCCGAGCGAGGCGCTGGCTATGGAAGGCGAAGCCGGCGACGTTCGCGGACCAGGCCTCCCAGCTCATGGGCCTCGCCTGGGCGGGCGAGTCGCGCGGGAGGCTCCGGAGCCTAGGAACGGCAATCGTGAAGATGCAGGGCCATGACGGGGGCTGGTCCCAGCTCAAGGACCTGGACAGCGATGCGTGGGCAACGGGAGAGGGGCTTTTTGCCCTGCGAGAGGCCGCAATCCTCTCTCCAGCCGACGAGGCCTACACGCGGGGTGTCCAGTTCCTCCTGAGGACGCAGTACGACGACGGCTCTTGGTGGGTGCACAGCCGCACGTGGCCGTTCCAACCCCACTTTGACAGCGGCTTCCCGCACGGAAATGACCAGTGGATCTCCGCAGGGGCCACGGCCTGGGCCGCAATGGCGCTCATGCAGACGCTGCCTGAGGATCCCACGGCGCGCCCCCTGCCGAGCTTCGGGTCCCTCGTGGCATCGTACTCGAGCGCAGCGGCCGCGCGGCAGAAGGCCGAGGCCGCGCGCACCGGGATGGCAACCGTCGTGGCTGCAACCGGACCGGCGGTGGATTTTTCCAGGGACATCTATCCCGTTCTCGAGCGCTCCTGCGTCAAGTGCCACAGCGGCGAGAAGCCGAGGGCCCGCTTTAGCCTCACCTCAAGGGAAGCGCTCCTAAAGGGCGGCGCGAGCGGGGAACCCGCCGTTGTCCCCGGCAAGGGAGGGGACAGCCAGCTTGTCGTCTTCGCCTCCGACGAGATCGAGGACTTGGAGATGCCCCCCCTTAAGCACCGGGACGAGTTCCCGGCCCTAAGCTCCTCGGAGATCAAGAAGCTCCAGGCATGGATCGACCAGGGGGCCTCGTGGAACCGCCCCTTGCCGGATCCTGCGGCGACCCGCTAATATGGGGAGAGCATCGTCAAGCACTCTCTTCTAAGGCGGTTTGAAGATGGGATCAGTCATTGGGAAGAGTTGGAAGCGGCTCCTTCGCGCAGAGCGGCGGCCTGAGCGGCCGGGCTTAAGCTAATATCCGCGCATGCCTGTGGGGCAGCGCACCATGATCTAATCAAGCGGACGCGGAGGAGTGACGGAGGCGCCCCAACTAGTAAGAAACGGGCGTACCCTTGCGGGCCACCCAAGCGGGTCTACGGGCGCCCCCGCCGCTCCAAAGTTAGGTGACGACGAGGCCGAGCTGGGCGGGGGTGGTCCGGCCGGTGGCTAGGCGCCAGAGGTCGACGGCGAGCTGGCGAGCGATGGCGACGACGATCTTTTTGCGGCGGCCCGGGCGGCCCTGATCCATGAAAGCCTCGCGCCATTTAGTCACGGGCCGGTAGGCCGGCTGGTGGCGCAGGAGCCGCCAGGCGGCCTCGACGAGGATATGGCGCAGACGGGGATTGCCGTGGCGATTGATGCTGCCCTGCAGGCGGGAGGCGCCGGAGGAATGCTCACTCGGGCAGAGGCCGGTGTAGCTGGCGACCTGGCGACGGTTAGCGAAGCGGCTCCAGTCGCCGACCTCCCGGCGAAGGATCTCCCAGGTGAGCGGCCCCAAGTAGGCGGGCAGCGCCGCTGGTGCGGCGGCCTCGATCTGGGTGGTGAGGGCCACGGCCTCGACGTCGATGCTCAGGATCACCCGCCGGAGTGCGCTCAATTGCTCGCGCAAGTCAGCCGGAAGGTCGAGACGCGCAAAGGTCCGCTCGCGCCACCACTCCGGCGGCAAGGTGATGCCGCGAAGCCGAGCGATGCCCTTGCCGCGGAGGGTGAAACGCACCCGGTCGCAGACCAAGCTCTGGCGCTGGCGACTGACCCCCCGCGCAGCCTCCTCTGCCTCGGACGGCACGCGTACGACGGCCAGTGCGCCTCGGTTGCCTGCGAGATGGCGATCCAAACTCGAGCATAGGGCGCCGGCATCCCGGGCATCGGTCTTTACCCGCTCCCCGTATGTGCTCCAGTCCCGCGGTCGCACGACCAGATTATGCACCCCAAGCGCCGTCAGCCGACGGTGGAGCACGTAGCCAAAAGGTCCGGCCTCGTAACAGCTGTGGACGGCCTCGGAAGCGGCAAGCTGTCGGTGCACAAAGCCGATAAAAGCCTCCTCGCTGAACCGCTGCGGGGGCTGGGAGGCCTGCCCGTCTACCTGTCGCACCACCACAATGAGACTGGCATGTATATCCAGCCCGAGCTTAATTACCCCAGCGCGAGCGCCAGGCACTGTATCCGTGTTTTGATTAGAGGTCATAGCGCGGACAGCTTGGCGCCTCGCGCCCCGCTTGTCCGCCCCATGTCATCTAGGAGCCCTGCGGTTGTCCGTAATCGCGCCAAGCTCCCCGACCAGGGCAGCCGCGAAGTCTAGGGCCCGTCCAGGAACAGGTACCGGCCGCGGCGCGCGTCCGTGACCGCAAGAGGCTCGGCGCTCAGATGCATCACCGGGTTGCCGCCCGCGTCGGCGTAGCGGGGCCACACGGGAAGGCCCGGTCCGTTCGGATCGCCGGTCTTCGCAAAGTTGGTCCAGTACGAGGACATGAGCTCGGACACGTTCCGGTCCTCGTCCCGCCAAGGCAGGTTCCTGGAGGAGAGCACCCGGAAGACGAACTCGATCTCTCCTGCGTGCGGCGCCCTCGGCTCCGTCCCTGGGGTTGCGTCCGCCGCAAGGGGGAGCGTCTGGTCGAATTCGTAACGGTAGGTCGGGCAGCCCCCGGTGGCCCGCTGCAGCTCGATCCATTTCCAGGTACCAAATCCGATGAATGCGTCGCCCTCGGCATCCGCGGCCGCGCGCCTGGCCTCGGCGTCGGTCGAAGCCGGGTATGCCTTCAGGAATCCCCCGGCCCTGGCACCGTACTTTGCATTCACCTTTGCGACGTAGTTTGCGGCGGTGGCCTCGAGCCCATCGAAGAAGTCCTTTGTGGACCCCTCGTCGCGGTTCCACCCCGCGAGGAGCGGCACATGCTGCTGGGAGCCGGCGCTGTAGATGGACATGCAATCGCCCGGCATGAACGTCCCGTCAACAATCGGCCAGAAGTCAAAGATGGGCCGCTTGAGCGCCGCCTCCAGGAGCGCGTCGGCCGGGGTCGCCCGCAGTTCCGCGAGCGAAGGCTTTCCGAGCGAGGCGGCAAACGCCGCGCCCTGGGCCTCCGCCTCGGCCCGCGCCTTCATGGGCAGCGCCTGCGAAAGGAAGGCGCCGCTTTCGCCGATCGCCCGGGTGAAGAGCCCGCGCGCCTGCGGGGAGGCGATCAGGGCGCTCACCGAGAACGAGCCCGCGGACTCGCCAAAGATCGTGATGTTGTCCGGATCGCCTCCGAAGGCCGCGATGTTGCGCTTCACCCACTTGAGCGCGGCGACCTGGTCCATGAGGCCATAGTTGCCCGACGATCCCCCCGCCTCCCGGGCGAGATCCGGATGGGCGAGGAAACCGAACACGCCGAGCCGGTAGTTGAAGCTCACGACGAGGACCCCCTTCTTGCAGAGGTTTCCGGCGTCCTGGCGGGGCTCCGACGACGAGCCGGCGACGAAGCCCCCTCCGAAGATCCAGACCATGACCGGCAGCTTGGCCTGCCCGGAATTCTCGGGCATCCACATGTTCAGGTAGAGGCAGTCCTCGCTCGGGCCCTGGTCATGGAAGACCATGTCCGCATAGATCCGGCCCTGCATCGGGCGCGGGCCGTAGTCGACCGCCTGGCGAACGCCCGTCCACGCCACGACTGGCTGGGGCGCCTTCCAGCGCAGGGGTCCGACGGGCGGTGCCGCGTAGGGGATGCCCTTGAAGGTGCGCACCTTCCCGTCGGCGCTCACGACGCCCTCGATCGCGCCGCCCTCCGTCTGGGCCTGCACGAAACGCAGTCCCTCGGCGTGGACGGCGCAGGGTGCCAGCGCGAGGCAGAAGCCAAGCGCCCGGAACCACCTGTTGAGCGCCAGCGGGGGTAATGAGTTCATGGTCCGAAATCGTTGGGGTCGCTACCCGACCTTGGGAGCACTCCCGGGATTGGCAACACTGGCGGAACCCACCCGCCCCAGGGCCGCCGTGATCAGGGCCACGGTCGCCCCCAGGACCATCATGTCCTGGTTTGGGCTCAGGTTGAAGCGCGTGAGGAACGACAGGAACGCGGCACCAAAGGCGATCCCGATGTAGTCGGTGAAGTTCTGGACCGACACGGTCTTGCCGAGCCTGGCGGGGTCGCTTTCCGACTGGAGCGCCGCGTTAAGCGGGACGATCAGGAGGCCGGCCGCGGCCCCCGTCCCGACGAGAACGATGACCGGCGGGATGAGGCCCAGGTGTCCGCCAAAGGCGCCCAGGCAAGCCAGGCCCGCCGCCATCATGAAGCCGTACCTGCGCGACCACGAGAGGTCTCCCGTCCTGTGGAGCCGCCCGGCAAGGACCGCGCCGGCGACGATCCCGGTCACCATCCCGATCACCAGCAGCACGAGCTTGAAGTTCGTGACATGGGTGATCCCCGCCTCGGCGTACGCCTCAAGGCCCCAGCCCTGGAGCGCCGACTTGAGCGTCGAGCCCGCGAACCAGAAAAGCGCGGAGCCAAGGAGTATCCGCCCGAGCCTGGGGCTCCCGAAGAGGATCCTGAAGTTGCGCCCAAACTCCGCGAGGCTCCTTTTGAACGGGGCCTCCGGGTTGCACGGGGTCCGGGTCATCGCGCCGTTGCAGAGAAAGGCGGCGACGTAGAGCGCGATCCCGGCGCCGTAGCACGCCCGGAGCGAGAGGGTCTGGTCGTAGAGGATCCCGCCGAGGCCGAGCCCGGATACAATGGCCACCAGGGTCAGCATCTCCACGGTCCCGTTCGCCTTGACCAGGCGGCTTGTCTCGACGATCTCGGGAAGTATGCCGTACTTGGCCGGCGAATACACACAGGCGCCCACGCCCACGACCATGTAGCCTACAAGTTGCACGGTGTGTCCGGAGGAGCCGGCAAGCGGGGTGGCGCCGGCAAGCCCGATCAAGGCCCCGAGGATCTTCACCAGGTTGCCGCCGACAAGCCACGCCGTCTTCGGCATCCGGTCGTTCAGGAACCCGGCGAACGGGGCGAGGACGATGAACGGGACGCTGAACACCAGGCTAAAGAGAGCGTTCTCGCCGTTCACCTTGGCCTCGGTGATCGCCCCCGAGGCGAGCGCGTAGGTGAGCGGGCCCAGGATCGCCTTCAGGAGGAAGTTGTCGCCGAAGGCCCCCAGGAACTGGCCGACGAGGAGGAGCGGGTAGTTTCGCGGGGGCGGTGCGGGGCTCATGGGCGCAGCTTCTGGTCCCGGCGCAGGATGCGGGGGCGCCGAGAAAACACGAGGCTTCAAAAGCGGTCCGCCCCCTTTTTCCTCCCGTCGCAACGAGCCGCCCCTTCCCGGCGGCGCTATAGCGGGAGTATTTTCCACAGGGGGGGCTTGCCGGGGGCGAAAATCGACGCAGACTTTGCCACCATGAGACTACCCCGCCTCGGTTTCATCGCCCTTGGACTGCTTGCCGCCCTGCCCCTCGTTGCCCAGGACAACGACCCCAACCAGCACGGCCTGCCCCCGGGCTTCCACACGCTCCACATC
>Ga0302195_10002135_pt1 | contig 15663 bp, 17 predicted proteins | sample II_Bog_N1_2_FD_198778 | JGI IMG/M metagenome (GOLD analysis project Ga0302195, IMG submission 198778) | Peat permafrost microbial communities from Stordalen Mire near Abisko, Sweden - II_Bog_N1_2 | ecosystem: Environmental > Terrestrial > Soil > Wetlands > Peat | place: Sweden: Abisko...
CGGTAAAGATGGACGGATCGGGATGATCGAAGCTGACCGTGTTGATGCAGTTGAAGCGCGCCATGTCGTATTTGTAAGGCGCATAGTTGCCATGCCACGCGACCACGTCGAGAGGGGAATGATCGATTTCCGCTCGCCATAGGCGGCCAAGAAACCTGGCGATCACTTCAAATGCGCCTTCACGATCCTCGTAGGCTGCGACAGGCGTGAGAAAGTCACGCGGGCTCGCCAAGCCATTTGCGCCAATGGGTCCCAAGTCGGGCAGACGGAAGCTCTGCCCATAGTTTTCGCAGATATAGCCGCGGGCAGCACCGTCGGGCAACTCGGCGCGGAACTTGATGCCGCGTGGAATCACCGCGAGTTCGCCTGGCGCAGCTTCAAGGATGCCCAGCTCAGTGCGCAGGAGCAATCGACCCTGTTGCGGCAGGATCAACATCTCGCCATCGGCGTTATAGAAAAAGCGATCGTGCATTGACGTGTTGGCCACGTAGAGATGAACGCCCACACCGTCCTGCATAGAGGGGTCGCCGTTGCCGCCCAGCGTCACAATTCCGTCGACGAAGTCAGTCTTCTCTGTAGGCGTGGGCAGCGGATTCCAGCGCATCTGGTTGGGCGGCGTGGGCATCTCGTTGAATGGGCCGCTACGCATGAGCGGGCTTCCGGAAAACTCGCGATACGGCTCATGCATGACCGAGGGCCGAATGCGGTAGCTCCACGTGCGGCGGTTGAGCGCGCGCGGGGCAGTGAAGGCGGTGCCGCTGATTTGCTCCGCATAAAGCCCGAGCGGCGCGTGCTGCGGGGCGTTCTGGCCTTGCGGCAAGGCACCGGGGTGGGCCTCGGTGGCAAACTCGTTGCCAAACCCTGTCTGATATTGCTGTTGAGCCATGGGGAAGCTCCATCCTGCTATAACGACGGGCAGTATCGCATTCGCTTGCGACAGATGACAACCCATTTCCATAGCCAACTGAGCAAAGTGGGTTTACTTTCTTAAGAAAACAGTGGTAATGTCCTTTCAATCGAAAGGGTGAGCCCGAACCGAATGCCCACAAGCCGTCATAGCCATCTGAATGAACCTGCCGAGCTGGATCGCATCTCCTGGAAGATCGTTGAAGAACTGCAACAGGACGCACGGCTATCCTGGGCAGAGCTGGGCCGGCGTGTCGGTTTGACCACTCCGGCAGTGGCCGAGCGAGTTTACCGGCTGGAGAAGCTTGGCGTCATTCGCGGCTTCCACGCCGACATAAGCCTGGAGCGGCTGGGCATGCCGATTCTGATTTTTGTACGGCTGTCGATGGCCGGGCCCGAATCGGCGGTGCGCGCTTTTCAAGTTCAAGTGCAGAAGTGGATGGAGGTGCTTGAGTGCCACCGCGTAACCGGCTCCGATTCCTTCATCGTCAAAGCGCGCGTGGTTTCGGTCGAACACCTGGAGCGCTTTCTCGACAAGCTCGGCCACTACGGCACCACTTCAACGGCGACCGTGCTTTCTTCCCCGGTGCAGCAGAGAATCATTACCGAAAAGGTCATCGAGGAGTTTCACGCCGGCGTTTGACATTCTCCCAGCCCGGTCATTTTGTCTTTAGCGGAATCAAAGCAGCGGCAGCGATCCTCGTATACTCAAGCCAGCGTATGTCGACTCATCTGGACACAATTCTTGCCACAACCAGAACCGCTGTTGCGGCGGCCAGAAACCGTCTTCCCGCAGCTGAGTTGGAGAAGCGGGCAGCAGCGCATCGGCCCCGTGGCTGGGCAGCGGCTTTGCGGCGGCAAGCGGCCGTGGGACCGGCTGTGATAGCGGAGATCAAGAAAGCCTCTCCATCCAAGGGACTGATTCGCAAAGACTTCGATGTGCAGTGGATAGCTCGTCGCTACCGGGCGGGTGGTGCTGCAGCGCTTTCAGTCCTCACCGACGAGCCGTACTTCCAGGGAAGTCTGCGCAATTTGGTGCTGGCATCGGAAGCAATGCCTTTGCCCTGCCTGCGCAAGGACTTCATGGTGGACGAGTATCAGATTGTTGAGGCCCGGGCGCACCGGGCAGATGCGATTCTGCTGATCGCGGCCGCGCTGACCAACGCTGAGATGCAGCGGTTTTCCGCCGCGTCTCGCGCACTCGCACTGGATGTGCTGGTCGAGGTGCATTCGGGAGAGGAACTGGACCGGGTTCTGGATGCGCTTGGCGAGACGGGCGCGGATGCGATAGGCGTAAACAACCGCGACCTGAGGAGCTTTGAAGTGAGCCTGGAGACTGCGCTTGCACTGGGGGAGCGGATTCCGGCCAGCGTGGTGCGAGTGGCGGAAAGCGGGATTTCGACTGCGGACGATCTGGTGCGGCTGCGCGCGGCTGGGTTTGATGCGTTTCTGATCGGTGAAAGCCTGATGCGGGCGCCCGATCCCGGGGCGGCGCTGGCGGCACTCCTGGCGGGAGCGGTAACAACGCGATGAGTCTAGCGGCGGCTATGCAATGAGCATTTGGATAAAAATCTGCGGCAATACTTCGCTTGCGGATGCACGCCTGGCCGTGGAGGCTGGGGCCAACGCGGTGGGATTTGTGTTTGCCGCCAGTCCGAGAAATGTGACGGTCTCTGAAGTTGCCGCCATCAATGCGCATCTGCCGAAAACGGTGGAGAAGATCGGCGTATTTGTCGATGCGCTTCTAGAGGACATTTATTCTTCGGTACGAGCGTGCGGACTGACAGGTGTGCAATTGCATTTCGACGCTGGGGCTGCCGTGCCGGCGAAGCTGCGCGAGCGGCTGGGGCCTCAGTTGCGGATTCTGCGGGTGGTCCACTTTGAAGCCGGAACGGCAGATGCGATTTCAAAGGTAATGATAGAACACGCTGGAAACCCGCATATTGACGGCGTGCTTGTGGATTCGCGCACGGCCACGGCTGCTGGTGGCACGGGCGTAGCGTTCGATTGGGCCGAGGCACGCAAGACCATTTTCACCGATGCGGGAAAGTTGAAGCTGATTGCCGCAGGCGGACTGAGCCCGGCCAATGTCAAAAAGGCGATCGCGATATTGCGTCCGTGGGGTGTGGATGTGGTCTCGGGCGTGGAAGCCGCGCCGGGCCGCAAGGACGCACACAAAGTTCAAGAGTTTGTGAAGAGGGCGCGAGCGGCAGAGCAGGGGCGAAGGTGGGCTTCCGTTGAAGATTCGCAATTGTAATTCAATTGAATTACAATCAGAAGAGGAGTTCTGCTTATGCCCGCGAATGCGTTGGTTCAGACACGGATCGATCCTGCTGTGAAAGAACGTGCGGCAGCGATACTCGGAGAGTTGGGAATTACGGTTTCAGACGCTGTGCGTATTCTATTGACACGCACTGCGAATGAGGGTGCTCCTCCGTTCTCGCTGGCCCAGAGCACTGCGGAACACGACGCCTGGTTCCGCACCAAGGTCCAGGAGGCCCTGGACGATCCACGTCCCGGCATTCCTCACGAACGAGTGACGGCGTATTTTGCCAAGCGAAGAAGCGCAGCGCTACGAAAAGCGCAAAGGTAGCGAATGCATTTGGAATGGTCTCTGTTTGCGCTCGCTGATCGTGAAGCTATCTTCGATTACATTGAGGTGGACAGCCCCCGGGCCGCAGCTTCAATCGACGATCGCATTGAGGCGTGTTTAGGGGGACTAGCGCAGTTTCCTGCGATGGGTCGCCCAGGCCGCATTGAAGGGACGCGGGAGTTGGTCATCTCGAACACACCTTATATTCCGCCTATCGCATCGTCGGCGAAACCGTCCGGATACTGCGCGTGCTGCACGCAGCGCAGCAGTGGCCGGATGAGATGCCTGAGGAGCCGCTGCAGTCTCTCACCGAATAACCTTAATCTCTATTTTCTGACCATCTTCCACGCCCCTGATTTGCTGCGCGAAATCCGCCAGACATGACCTGAGTTCCAATGACGGAATGGGTCGGATAGATGGGTTTGCACACTCCTTGGCGATAAATGGCGGGTAAACCGAAAGGAGATAACCGGGCATCAACACTCCACCTTTTTCTTGGAATCGGCTGAGATATGAAAGCTGAAGAAACTCTATCGGGTCTGCTTCAACACATGCCAAGAATTCGATCCACGTTTTCTGCGTCGCTTCGATTTCCCCGGTTTCCCCTTGGAGCCGCACCACGTGTAAGTCACGGAGGAGGTATTGATCGCCAAAACAGTCCTCAGCGAGCGGAATGTCTGACTCTTTCACGTCCGGGAAAATCCGATGGAGCGCAAACTCATCTTCCCAGGCCGCCCTGATCGAATGCCATGCAGGGCGGAGGCATGCGCCACGAACATGAAACCCGCCTCCTGCCGCAATAAAGCCGTTCTTGCTCTGCAATGCGCTTGAGATCTCTTCTGGAAGGCGAGCCAGAAGTTCAGTGTCATCAATCGCTGGACCGAGATACGAAGTTTTCACACTGCGAATTGTACGTGCGTTCCCGCCCGTCGGCTCACTGATTGCCGAACCAATTTTCAAAAGATGCTCTTCATCTTAGCTTTGCCACCAACTGCGCCAAGGGAAATCCCGCCTGCCGAATCGCATCCATCCTAGTACACTGAAATGTTCCCCAATTCCTGGGCGGTCATGCAGGAGGCTTCTCAAAAATGGCATCGGTGATTCTTCCATCAATTCCGTCTGAGTCGCGGCCCGGGCGCTTTGGCGTGTATGGCGGGCGGTATGTGCCGGAGACGCTGATGGCAGCGCTGGTTGAGCTCGAGCATGAGTACGACATCGCCAAGGCCGACGCCGCATTTCAGACGGAACTTGCCGGGCTGCTGAAGGATTACGCCGGCCGTCCCACGCCGCTCTACTTCGCCAAGCGGCTCACGGAGCAACTAGGTGGCGCAAAAATCTACCTCAAGCGCGAAGACCTGCTGCACACCGGCGCGCACAAGATCAACAACGCACTGGGCCAGGGCTTGCTGGCCAAGCGGATGGGCAAGAAGCGCATCATTGCCGAGACGGGCGCGGGTCAACACGGCGTCGCAACAGCAACGGTCTGCGCACTGCTTGGCATGGAATGCGTCGTCTACATGGGCGATGTGGACATGGCGCGCCAGGAACTGAATGTGCTTCGTATGCGCCTTCTTGGAGCGGAAGTGCGCGGGGTTTCGGCGGGGTCGAAGACGCTCAAAGACGCCATCAGCGCGGCCATGCGCGACTGGGTCGCCAACGTCAGGACGACCTACTATTTGTTGGGCAGCGCGCTCGGAGCTCATCCTTACCCGACCATGGTGCGCGATTTCCATCGCTGTATCAGCATTGAAATGAAGGAACAGATTCTCGAGAAAGAAGGCCGGCTGCCTACCGCAGTCATTGCCTGCGTAGGCGGCGGCTCCAACGCCATTGGCGCCTTCTACGAATTCATTCCTGACACGCAAGTGCGGCTGATCGGCGTCGAAGCCGGCGGTCGAGGCACTGCGCTGGGCGATCATGCGGTGCGTTTTCGGGGCGGATCGCCTGGGGTTCTGCAGGGGACGTTTTCTTACGTGCTCCAGGATGAAGACGGGCAGATCGCGTTGACGCATTCCGTGTCGGCGGGGCTGGATTACGCTTCGATCGGTCCGGAGCACGCGGCGTTGCACGATTCAGGCCGCGCGGAATATGTCTCGCAGGATGATACGGCGGCTCTCGACGCCGTTGTGCGGCTGGCGCGGACAGAGGGGATTCTTCCGGCTCTCGAAAGCGCTCACGCGGTGGCCGAGGCCTTGAAGCTTGCTCCCGCAATGGCGGCACATGACATACTGGTGGTGAACCTCTCTGGACGCGGCGACAAGGACATGGGCATCCTGGCGCGCGAACTGAATCTTCAGGGAGTGTAGATTTCCATGGCGATTCTGTTCGAACACAAACCCGGACTGGTTGTCTATCTGACGGCCGGAGACCCGAGCCTCGAAGCCACAAGAGCTATCGCGGTTGCGGCCATCGATGCGGGTGCGGCGGTGATTGAGCTGGGCGTGCCGTTCAGCGATCCGCTGGCCGACGGCCCGGTGATCCAGAGAGCCAGCGAGCGGGCCGTGGCCCGTGGAACGCGGCTCAAGGATGTGTTGGCGCTTGCCGGCGAGATTCGCGCAGCGCGGCCTCTGGCTGGCCTGGTGATCTTCAGTTATCTGAATCCGATTCTGCGCTACGGCTTGCGCAAGTTTGCGGATCGAGCCGCAGCGGCCGGAGCAGACGGAGTGCTGGTGACCGACTTGATTGTCGAAGAGGCGGACGAGTACCTGGCGGAGATGGAGCGCGTGAAACTTGCGCCGATTTTTCTGGCCGCGCCCACCAGTCCCGACGAAAGGCTGGAAGCGATCGCGACACACTCGAAGGGTTTCGTTTACGCCATCTCCCGCGTGGGCATCACGGGAACACAAGAGAGCCTGACCAGTGACGCAGCAGCCCTTGTGGCGCGTATTCGCCGATGGACCGGACCCGACGGAAAGGGGCTGCCGGTAGCCGTGGGGTTCGGCATCTCCAACGCGGAACACGTCGCCCAGGTGGCGGAGTTCGCGGATGCCGCGGTGATCGGCAGCGCGATTGTGGAGTTGATCGAACGCTCCACCGCGGAAACAGCGCCCGGTGCAGTCGCCCGATTTATCAAGGGCCTGCATCTGCCTGAGGCAGCGCTGGCCCGGTAAGAGAAACCCCGCGGGCGGCCCACACTTCTTGAAGGCCGCATGACGGTAACCAACTCCTGCTCCCATGCATCCGGTCCCGAAACCAAAGAGGCCCTGCATCCTGAAAGCTAGACAGCGGAGCGCATCACGAGGAATGGAATGACGCTGGAAGAATTGCGAAATCAAATCGATGCTCTGGACCGCCAGTTGGTGGAGTTGCTGAGCGAGCGGGCACGCGCCGCGCAGATGATCGGTCACCTGAAGGCCGCCACGCAATTGCCGGTCTATGAGCCGGCACGCGAGAAGGTGATCTACTCCAACGTGCGCGCGCACAACAAGGGACCGCTGCCGGACATCGAACTGACGCATATTTACGAGCGCATTATCGACGTGATGCGCGCCTTGCAGAGGGACGAGTTGGCATCGGAGAGGAACGCCCAGGCACATACACCAGGGCACGGCACTGGCGCAGAGACGCCCGAGACAGGGAACAGGCAATGATCGTAGCTATGCAGGAAAAGGCCTCCGAAGAACAGATCGACGCCGTCATTGAAGCGATGGCGGAATCAGGGGTCGATGTTCATCGGACAACAGGAGCAACCCAGACAATTCTGGCTGCTGTGGGATCCACCGCCAGTTTGGACCTGAACAAGTTTGAAATGTTTCCGGGCGTGCTTCACGTACACCGCATCAGCGCGCCCTACAAGCTGGCAGGCCGCGCGTTTCGTCCCGAGGGTACAGTGGTCGAATTTGCCAACGGCGCCAAAATCGGCGGCGAGCAAGTTGCCCTTATCGCCGGCCCATGCGCCATTGAAAACCGCGAACAGATATTTGCGATTGCAGCCTGCGTGAAGGCCATGGGCGGCGGTTTTCTGCGCGGAGGAGCCTTCAAACCGCGCAGTTCGCCCTACGCGTTTCAAGGCCTGGGCATTCCAGGACTGCAACTGATGCACGAAGCTGCCCAGGAGCACGGCCTGCTTACGGTAAGCGAGGTCATGGAGATTTCGCAGATCGAAGCCATGCTGCCCTACGTGGACTGTTTCCAGGTGGGCGCGCGCAACATGCAGAACTTCAACCTGCTGCGCGAACTGGGCCAGGTGCGCAAGCCCATCCTGCTCAAGCGCGGCATCGCCGCCACCATCGAGGAGTTGCTGCTCTCCAGCGAGTACATCCTCTCTGGCGGCAACTACGATGTCATCGTCTGCGAGCGTGGCATCCGCACCTATGAGACTGCAACGCGCAACACCATGGACATCTCGGCCATTCCGGTAGTGAAAAAGCTCTCGCACCTGCCCATTGTTGGCGACCCCTCGCACGGCACGGGCCGGCGCGACATGGTTCCCGCAATGGCCAAAGCAGCCGTGGCCGCCGGTGCGGATGCACTCCTGATTGAGATTCACCCCAATGCGGACAAGGCGGCATCCGATGCGGCGCAAACTCTCTATCTCGATCAATTCGAGAAGCTGGTCGGCGAGTTGAGGGTGATTGCAACGGCGGTTGGGAGAACGTTGTAGCGAAGGGTCGGAAGACAAATGATCGAGCGCATCGCCATTCTGGGCACGGGCCTGCTGGGTACATCGGCAGGCCTGGCGCTGCGCGCGGCGGGATTTCGCGGGTCCATTACCGGCTGGAACCGTGGTGCGGAAGGCGGGCGTGCTGCGCTTGCGATGGGCGCTGTCGACGCATTGTCCTCCGATCCTCTTCATGCGGCGCGGGAAAGCCAGGTCGTGCTGCTGGCCGTTCCCATCTACGCGACGCTCGATTGGATGGAGAAGCTTTCCGGCGTGCTCGGCTCGGAGCATCTGGTCACGGATGTAGGCAGCACCAAGGCACAGATCACCGCTGCTGCGGGACGCCTCTTCAACACGCCCGAGCGCGCGGCGTTTCTGCCCGGCCATCCCATGGCCGGCAAGGAACGGGGCGGCGCGGCGCTGGGAGACGCAATGCTCTTTCGCGGCGCTGTGTGGCTGTTTACCGACGATCCTGCATGGCAGCGCTCGCCGGCTTCCATGGCTTTGGTCAAGGATTGGCGGGAGTGGGTTGAGGCCATGGGCTCCAAGACCCTCGACCTCGACGCCGCTCGCCACGATGAACTGGTGGGCTGGGTCAGCCACCTGCCGCAGTTTGTCGCCACGGCCCTGAGCGCGTTACTTGAAGAAGAAGTCGGAGAGGCACCCGAGCTCAAAGATGTGGGCGGCCGCGCTCTGCGGGAGATGACGCGTTTGGGGGCGAGTCCCTACTCCATGTGGCGCGACATTGCTTACACCAATACTGAGGCTGTGCAAACTGCGCTCTTCGCACTTGAGCGACGGTTGGCGCATCTGCGCGAAAACCTGCGAACGCCGGAGTTGCGCGATGAGTTTGAGCAAGCGAATCGGTTTCGGCGCGATCAATAGCCGAGCCGCATCGATTCAAAACACCTGCACCTTTGCCACTTTGCCATTCAGGAACTTGACCACCCATCGATGGCCGTCTCTCAGGTAGAACCAGGTCTCGTGCAGGTTGTCGTCCGGAGAATCTTCCACCTTCTTTTGGTCTGGTTCGCCAGCGCTCCATAGCACCATCTGGTAGGTCATTCCCTGGACAATGTCCTTGGCGCGAATAGCCTCCTGAAACTCCGGCGGCAGGCCCGCAACTTCAATCTTGTCGCGAATCTTTCCGGTATCGAGCACGCGTGCCAGCAACGGCAGAAACGCATCCAGTTTGATATCGGGATCGCTCAGGTCTCTGCCGTAGCGGAAGTTGATGCGCGAACCGCCCGCCCTTTTGAAGCCGGCACCCTTCTTTTCGGCATTCTTGCTGGCGCCACGCCCTTCGCCGCCGCCGCCCAGGTGAATCTCCACCCGGTCGCTGTCCACCTTCACATCGGTAATGGTCACCCACTCGTCCCGCTCCACGCCGACACCCTTGTCCTTCAGAAATTTCGATAATTCCTTCAGGTCGAGCCCGCGCTCGTCGAGGCGCTTGTCGGTTTTGGGATTGACGTAGAGGTCCAGCCCATCCTTGTAAGCAGGCATATCCAGCAGCGCCTTCACATCCTTGCCGAGCAGGGTCTTGCTCAACGCGGCCTTCGCCGGATCGGTGGTTTCGGCCGTAAGGATCGTCGGGCTGCCGGAGAGCGACAGCAGCAGCAGAAAGGCAAGGTAGCACTTCAGTGAACGTCCCATTGAACAGTCCTCGTTCTCCATTCGAATGCCCGCTTATTGAGCCGGACGCGCCCCGCAGCGAATCGCGCCAGGCAACTTTGCGGATAAGAATGGAAGTGGGCCGATTATCGCGAGCAGAATATGTCGCTGTCAAACACCGATCGGAGGACACAGGCATTTCCGTCGAGAATGCTGACAAATCCATTTGAAAGGTGGCCTTTTCTTGAGGAAATAGCGACCTGAGAGCTGTGGTTTCAGGGGGACGGACCGGGCACATCCCTGGCAGACTGGACCGGGAACACTTTGACAGGGCAATGAAGGTGCCGAGGCCGGCTTCTCTGCTTGTGGTCAAAGAGAACATTGTGCGCCTGCGAAGGGCAAGAATCCGCAAATGGCGGAAGAGAAAACACCAAAGCTATCCCGATGTTGGTTTATTCCGATTCCGAAGTTGGCTGTCTCCGGTGTAAAAAGGGAGCATGACGGCATTCATTGCTCTGCTACGCGCGGTCAACTTGGTGGGAACAGGGAAGCTCCCTATGGCTGAACTCAAAGCTATGTGCGAAGCGGCGGGTTTCAAATCTGTTCGGACCTACATTGCGAGCGGTAACGTTGTCTTCAAATCAAGCAAGTCTGAGGCGAAGGTGAAGGCGTTGCTGGAGGCTGCGGCGACCGCTTATGTCGGCAAACCGGTGGGGGTGATGGTGCGCACGGCCGCGGAGATGGCGGCTGTTCTGGCCAGGAATCCATTTCCAGAGAGGCCCCGCAACGGGGTTCTTGCCATCTTTCTCGATAGTCCTCCGCCGGCCGACGCTTTGGGTTCCGTTTCCGGGAAGGTGAATGAACTGCTGGGTCTGGGAGTGCGGGAGATCTACGTTTATTACGCGGACGGGGTGGGGGAATCGAAGCTCAAGATCCCGGCTGCCAAAAACGGGACGGGGCGCAATATCAATACGGTTGCAAAGCTGGCGGAGATGGCGGCTGGCTCTATGGGAATCCGCCCCGAAAAGGCCCGAGCCCAAAAGGCCACGTAAATTCGCAATCTTTCCGGGGGTTGAAACCCAATGTCACTTACTTTGCAATTGATTGCTGACTGACTGTTTTCGTGGATAGTATTTTCCGGAGCCCCATACGGCTCGCGGGTAGGTACGGGCTTTACTTCGTTTGGGTAGTTTTGCCTGGCCTATGTAGGCCAGCAGGCGGTCGTAGGCCTGTTGGCGCTGCTGCTCGTCGGGAGAACACAGTTTGCCGGTCATCGCGTTCAGCAGCCCGTGCGCGCGGGTGAAGCTCAGTTCGCGCGGATGCACGCCGGCTCGCGCAGCGGCTTCGGCCATCAGCGCGCACCATTCCATAGGCCACCACGGCGATCAGCAATTCTTTCTCCACCACCGCTTTGGTTTTCCCCTGCATGTGTTTCAAACGCAGCGTGCCTTTCAGCGTCCGCAGGTCCAGTTCCAGGTTCCATCGCTGCCGATACCAGGCTACGATCTGTGCCGCCGCCGTCTCTTCGCTCAACGTCGTAAACAGATACAAGCTGTCGCGAAATCCCTTTTGCGTGACTACGATCAGGCGGCCCTCGATGGCTGCATCGGCGGGCAATTCAGGATATTTCTTTCGCTCGAAGCTGCTCGGCCGCCAGCAGACGCGGCACTCTCCGTTGGGCAGCAATCGTTTTGCTCCCAGCGCCTGGGCGCGTGCTTTGGTGAGACGGAAAAGCACCTCCCGCTGGCTCTGGACAACCGCATAGGCAAAGGAGAAGATCCCGAAGTTGCCGTCGCCGACGATCACGCTTCGGGCCGCCGTTCGCTCCATCGCCCGACGGGCCAGCGCCTGTTCGCTCACCGCTTCGGGCCCGAACATCGGACCCCACTCCGGCCGCAGCGCGATCCCTGTTTGTACGTCGTGCAGAGCCACCCACTTCACAATGCCCCAATGGCCCAATCCGCGCTTATTGCGCCCAGGTGGAAACGCATCAAGCAAGCCCGCGCTGTGCTCCACGCTCAGGCTGCTGCCATCCAAGAGCATCACCGGACGGCCCAGGTCCGCTACCGGAGCAATGCGCTTGCTTAACTCCGCAAGCACCTCATCGCACACCGCGGCGGTCGTCTCCATCGACAGCCGGCCGCAGGCGCGCGCATAAGCGCCGGTGTTTTCAGAGATCCTGCCCTCCAGCACTCGCTTACTCTCCGGAAGCAGCCGCTCTAAATGCCCCTGGGAAATTTCATCCACGGCGCGCTGCTGGGTACCTCGCTCGTTGAGACGCTGCAACAGCATCATCCATATCACTACGCGCAGAGAATAAATCTGCGCCTTCGCACGGCCCTCAAGTGCCTTCCACCGCGCAACCGGCAAAACCGACTCAAACAAACGCAGCAACGACCGATCGTCAACCTCTGTCTGCATCGCTGCTTATGCGCGGAAAAACGCTTGAGCAATTCCAGATTGCACCAGATCAACTCCATAGGCAATCCAAAATCACCCCGCTCGAAGTTGTAAAGTAAGTGACATTGGGTTAAAACCCCCTGCTCCCTCCGCAAGAACTATCTGCAACTGTAGTATTAGGCCGTGTAAGGTTTCGGTCACAAGGAGGCTTTTGTGACCCAACTTCGGCAGAAGATGCTGGATGAGCTCCAGCGTCGCAACTACTCACAGAACACGGTCTGCATCTGCACGCGGTCGCCAGTCCGTTGGAAGCAATCGAGGTTTCGAGTCCCGGCGAAGTGAAACGGTCCCGGAGGCTGATGAAGCGATGAGCCGGCCCACCCTGGAGGTGGCCGATATCGTCCGCGCAGTGGGCAACAGATTCTGGGAGAAGCACAAGTCGCACCTTGCATGGGTGCATCGCAAGGTGCTCGATGCCATCCTCCGGTGCCGCACCGCGGCACTGGGCGGTCATCTTGATAAGTGCGTCCGCTGCGGCCATCAGGCCATCTCATACAACTCATGCCGTGATCGCAACTGCCCAAAGTGCCAGGGCAACGCGCGCTGCCCGAGTGGCTGGCTGCGCGTTCGGCTGAGCTGTTGCCCGTGCCTTACTTCCACATCGTCTTCACCTTGCCACACGAGCTCTCCGCTCTGATCCTCCAGAACAAGCGGCTGCTCTACGATCTGCTCTTCCGCACCAGCTCAGCTTCGCTGCTCGAACTTGCTCGCGATCCCAAGCACCTGGGAGCGGATATCGGGTTCCTCGGCGTTCTCCATACGTGGGGACAGAACCTCCAAGTTCATCCCCACGTACACTACATCGTTCCCGCCGGCGGCCTTGCACTCGATGGTTCCAGATGGATTGACTCGTCGCGTCGATTCTTCCTGCCCGTCAAAGCACTCAGCAAGGTCTTCTGCGGCAAGTTCTGCGAGGAACTACGGGAACTGTTCATACAAGACAGACTGCAGTTCCACAATGCACAGCAGCAGCTTGCCTCACCTGGCGCATTCAGCCGCTTCCTCTGGCAACTCGGCCAGAAGGACTGGTCCGCATCCGACACTTCGGCTTCTTCGCCAACCGAAGAAGGCAAACCGCCCTCGCACGCTGCCGCCAGTTGCTCGGCGCTGTTACGTCCCCAGATCGCCCCGAAACAACCAACCTGCTGCGCTGTCCCGCATGCTCCGGCGCCATGCTGGTCATCGAACGGATCGCGAGTGCTCAACTTTACTTCCGGCCAGACATGAGCTCCGCCATTCCACAGAAGTGCAGCAATGACAGTTCTTGAAATTTCCATGGCCTACGACGAATCTACCCCCGGTCGCCCGATGGCATGCTCACACATGCAATGCCGTCGTGTGCCAACAAGCTGCCCAAGCACCCAGTACGCGGCAATCGCTCACAGCTTGCTGGGCTCCGTTCCGCTCTCCTACGAGGCTCTCTCCACTCCGCTGGTTCAGTTCCGTGCTCACAATAGCCACGATCGGCGGGTTGGCGCCATTGAAAATGCATAGGTAGATCACCGCATCCGCCGCAAACGCCAGCGGCTCAGTTCAAACGATCCTATCGAAACTGCCCCGGGACAAAGAATGGAGCTCAACCATGCCTCGTCTGCCGGGGCAGTCCCGATAGGACCCTAACGTTTTCGAGGACCGATCCTGAGATCCGTGATTGCTTCCCGTCCGACTGAGGTAGTTGGGCATCCCCGGTCCCCAACGGCGAGGGACCGGGGGCACCCAATCATGTGGCAGAACTTTCATCCGTCGAGACCGGGGCCACCCGCCGTTACGCTAGCGTCTGTAAGCGGATGACGCGCCTCGCGCCCAAACCTATCAGCCAAACCGCGGCGGCGAGACAAACCGTAGTGCCGATGCGCATACCCAGCAGTCCGCCGACCAGCGGCTTCCCAGTAAACGCGAAAATGCCGTAAACCAGCGCCCCGCCGGCTGCCAGGCTCAGAACATGCAGCGCGCTCCATCCGGTTTGTCGCGAAAAGAACGTGACTAGAACGAGGAAGACCGCGTCAAACGTGAGCATCGCACCCACCGCAGCCCAACCCCAAATCAGCGGCGTATACATAACGCCCAGTCCCAGCACCAACGCAACGGCTCCTGTCATCCACGGGCTCGGCACCCTATTGTCGGCCATGTGCGATCTCCGCGCCGGAATCAGGAACGCAGACACCATCAGCAACACGCTCAGCACTGCCGCGCTAAGAAGCTGCGCATGGGATGCCACGAACCGGTTCTGCTTGAACCCGATGCCGAAGCTCGCGGCCATACCAAGCACGAACACTAGAGCAACGACCGAATCACCAGCCAGCCCCAGCCAAGGCGCTTCAGCCTCGGCAGGAAACAGCGCCTCCACCAGCGCAATTGAAACGCCCATGCTCCAGAACGTGTGAAGGTTGAACATGAACAACGTCCACCACCCTCCGATGCCCAACGCCGGAATATAGGCATGATCAAGCAGGTGCCAGTGCTTCTTCATATAGTCAGGATTGAAGAGCGACTGCGTCACCAGGCCTTCGCCGATCAACGTGTAGGCCGCGCCCAGCGTAAGCATCGTCGGCCAGCCACGACCCGTTCGCCGCGCTGTCTCGCGAATCAGTACCGCCCCGCCGCCGTATGCCGGCGCCAATACGATCAGTGCCGTCAGCAGCTTTAGCGGCAGATCTCCCAGCAGATACTCCGCCACCAGCGGAGCCACCAAGAACAGCGTAATTACCGCGAAGAGATTTCTCTTGGGCGCGACCATCGTCTTCTCCTCCCTCTAGTACTTAGACCACATGAATTGGAAATTCATTATGGACAAGCGCGGACGAGGACGTCCGCGCTACAGCCGGCCGGGAGGCCGGCGCTACATTCATGCAATTACCAAAACACGCGGTCACGGTACTAGTGAAATGAGTCCACATTTAGCAGACGCACCTCCACTACGAGGCAATCACTCTATATGCCGTCTGATCCTTGCTGTGCCTTATCTCGGTTTCGCTGAAACCCGCACACCGCAGTCGTTCCTTCAACTCTTCCTGATGAAACGGATAGTAGACGATCGGATACGATCTGATCGATGCTTTTCCGCCAGTTTCGAAGACGAGAAGCACTTCAATGGTATGCGCTTCGTCAAAGCTTTCAGGAAAGGTCCATACGTAGATGGGCAGGCATCGCTGGGCGGCGCGTTCTCTCCATTGAAAGTGCGTGAATCTCGTTTTCTCTTTTCGAATCTGCTCCCAGTCGATTGATTCAATCACAAGCTTGCCGCGATCCTTGAGGACTTGCCGCATTCCGCGGAGCGATCGCACCATTTCTTCCTTGTTGCGGACATGGCCAATTGAATTACCGAGGCAGAAAATCAGGTCAAAGTGCTTGGCGAAATGGCCAGGCAGATTGGCCCAAATACAGCATTTCAGAGGAAGGTCGATGTCGGCCTGCCGGGCAGCGAGGATCGCCTGATCAACCATTCCCCGGCTGCCATCGGAGCCGCTGACTTCATACCCGAGTTTGGCAA
>Ga0302195_10002153_pt1 | contig 15598 bp, 12 predicted proteins | sample II_Bog_N1_2_FD_198778 | JGI IMG/M metagenome (GOLD analysis project Ga0302195, IMG submission 198778) | Peat permafrost microbial communities from Stordalen Mire near Abisko, Sweden - II_Bog_N1_2 | ecosystem: Environmental > Terrestrial > Soil > Wetlands > Peat | place: Sweden: Abisko...
CTGCGGATTCGAAAGGCGCTCCCAAGGTTGCGGTGGTCAATCTCACCACTGCCAAGCGGTTCTTCGGTTCGGCACAGAACGCGCTCGGCCGCCTGATTGCTGAAGGTGGAGGCGACAGCACAAAACTCGATACCACTATCGTCGGAGTGGTGGGCGATGTGAAGCACCAGGATCTTCGTACCGACATGGGCCCTGCAGCGTACCGGCCCTACGCGCAAATGGAGCATCCCGTGGGCGTGCAGATTTATGCGCGTTCCAAAGCATCGCCGGAGACGATCGAACCGGCGATTCGCGTGGCCATGCACCAGTTCGATTCCACGCTGGTCGTCGACGGCCTTCGCACCATGGAAGCGCAGGTGGACTCAAGCGCTTCGGACGAACGTGCCCTCGCGTTCCTTGCCATAGGCTTCTCGGTGCTGGCCATGGTCCTGGCGGGCGTGGGACTTTACGGGGTGCTGGCCTATTCCACCGAGCAGCGGACTCGCGAGATCGGCGTGCGCCTGGCGCTCGGCTCGCAACGCTCCAGCGTCGTCCTGTTGGTGGTGCGCGAGATGGCCGTCATCGCCGCCATCGCCACTGCCATCGCGCTCCCATCCGTCGTAGCATTGGCGCGGCTTTTCCGCAGCCAGCTCTACGGCGTTACCACGTTTGACCCAGTAACGCTTGCCGGGGCCGTGGTTCTGACCATTGGGATGGTTGCAATCGCAGCCGCCCTGCCCGCGCGCCGCGCTGCAACGGTCGAACCCATGCAGGCCCTGAGAACCGAATAGGATTTGTACGTTGGAATCATTTTAAAGGGAGGACACATACGATGCCATCGATTCTTCAGGATGTCCGCTACGCCCTGCGCCAGTTGCGCAAGTCGCCGGGTTTCACCCTCACTGCAATCGCAGTGCTCGCCCTGGGGCTGGGCGCGAACATCGCCGTATTCACCATCCTCAATGGCATCTTCCTCCGTCCGTTGCCCTACGCGCACCCTGATCGCATCGTCACCGTCGAAATGAACGGCTCTATGCCGTATTACGCCATGAGCTACGCCAACATGCTCCAACTGCGCGATGCAATGGGGCCCAGCACGCAGATTGGCGCCTCGTTCAATGCCCACAACGCCAGCATTGTCGGTCCGGGCGGGCGCCTTCAGGTCCGGCAATCGCATGTGGATGCTGCCGTGCTTAAGCTGCTGGGAGCGCAACCAATCCTGGGCCGCATCTTTCGCGACGAGGAGAACCAGCCGGGGCGCACTCACGTTGTCGTATTGAGCGAGGAGGCTTGGCGAAAGCTCTATGCCTCCGATCCAAAAATCGTAGGCAAGACGCTCACCATTCGCAGCGAGGTGTATACCATCCTCGGCGTCATGCCCCGCGGCTTCTCGTTCCCCTTTAGCGACTCTACCCAGATATGGTCCCCCGAGGAGATTACGCCGGCCAATCGTACTTCGATGAGCGGGGATGGTGCGCAGTTTATAGACTCGTTCTATGCGCGCATTCCCGATGGAATGAGTGCCTCTCAACTCACTGCCGCACTGGATCGCTCGCAGGCGCTGATTTCCAAAGAGGTTCGCGATGGAGATGTACCTTCTCACGTCAAGGTCACCGGCTATCAGCAGTCGTTGACTGAGTTCTCGCGCAAGCCGCTCATGCTGCTCTACGCCGTTGTCTTCGGCATCTGGGCCCTCGCGTGCCTCAATGTCACTAGCCTCATGCTCGCCCGCGCTGTGGCCCGAACTCGCGAACAGGCCGTGCGCTCCGCCCTCGGCGCGAGCCGCGCACGGCTCCTGCAACAGACGATTGTCGAGAGCCTTCTGTTGAGCGCACTAGGCGGCATCACCGGACTGCTGCTTGGCCAAACCGCGATCACACTTCTGAAACATCAGATTGAAACGAATGTGCCCGCTGCCACTGCCGCCGGCGCCATTCATATGGATTGGCGTGTTCTCTTGTGCCTTGCGGCTTTCACCCTTCTTACCGCTGCAATCACCGGTGTGTTTCCAGCGTTGCGCGCCATGCGTCGAAACGTCCAGGGCGGCCTGCACGGAGTAACCACCACCGCATCCGCAAGTCAGAATCGCACCCGCGAAGCGCTAGTCGTCGCGCAACTCGCGCTCACGCTTGTGTTCCTTGTCGGCGCGGGACTTTTCCTGCGCACCATCCACGCGCTTCGCCAGGTTCCGCTCGGCTTTTCCCAGCAGAATGTCCTAACCGGCGGCGTCATCCTGAATGGGATGGCGAAGCTCAACAACGGCGTCGCCGGCGCGGATGCGAATATCGTTCAGACATCCTATCTGCCGCTGCTCGAACGCCTGCGCGCCATTCCCGGCGTTCAGGTTGCGGCACTCAGTTCGGTGTTGCCCATGCGTGGAGAATTCATGGTGACCCTCTCCGGAAAGCTTGACGGCAAGGAGATTTCCTCCGGAAAGGCCCCGATGGCCAACGGACGATTGGCCTCAGCCGGTCTCGTGGACGCTATGGGAATCCCCATGCTTCGCGGCCGCTTTTTCAACCAGGACGACACCGCCTCGGCTCCTGCTGTAGTGGTCGTCAACCAGGCCTTCGTCAACAAGTATCTCCCCGGGCAGGACCCCATCGGACACACCTTCGGCATGGGCAAAGGAAAGCTGAAAGCCGCGCGGATCGTCGGCGTCATCGGGGACGTGAAACAGCAAAAGGTCACTGAAGCCACTGAACCTGAAATCTACTTCTGCCTCGCGCAGATGGAGCCAGGGTCGACGCTCTACGGCATTGCGAAGGCCTTCATGGAGGTCGCGATTCGCGCCGCCATTCCTGCCGATTCGCTCCGCGCGCAGTTTGATAGAGCACTGCATGAAGTCGCTCCCGACGCCACCACCACCGACGTAAGAACCATCCACGAAGCCGTAGAAGATTCCTTCGGCAGCCAGACCTTGATCGCGCACCTGCTTGAAACCTTTGCCGGTCTCGCGCTCATGATCGCATCTGTTGGCCTCTACGGCCTGCTCTCCTTCGCCGTAGCACAGCGCACGCGCGAGATTGGCGTTCGCCTCGCTTTAGGCGCACCCCAGGCCAACATCCTCTCGCTCATTCTTCGTCGCGCGCTCCTTCTCGTCGCCCTTGGACTTGCAACCGGCGGCATCATGGCGTGGTTCGCCGCAAAACTCGCCAGCGGTTATATCTTTGGCGTTCAGGCCCACGACGGCCTCACCTTCACAGCGGTCGTTCTGGTTCTGGCCGCTGCATCTTTCCTGGCTGCCTGGCTGCCGGCTCGCCGCGCTGCCGCAGTCGACCCCATTCTGGCATTGAGAACGGAGTAAATTCATGATCGAACTGAAAAGCGTAGAACGCAGTTACAAGACCGGCCACACTGAAACCTGGGTGCTCCGCCGCATCGGCCTCACTATCAAGGAAGGCGAGTTCGTCACCGTGATGGGGCCGTCCGGGGCAGGGAAGTCCTCGCTGCTCAATGTGCTCGCCCTGCTTGACGATAGCTGGCTCGGTGAGTACTGGTTCGGCGAAACACCAGTGCACAAGCTGAATCGAAAGCAGCGGGCAGACCTCGCCCGCCAGCGCATCGGCATGGTCTTCCAGAGTTATCACCTGCTTGACGATCTTACTGTCGCTGAAAACATCGACTTACCGCTGAGTTATAAAAACCTGCCCGCAAAAGAACGTCAGGGCATGGTCGCCGACATCCTTGACCGCTTTCAAATTGTCGCCAAGAAAGATCTGTTCCCCTCGCAGCTTTCCGGCGGGCAGCAGCAATTGGTGGGCATTGCGCGCGCCGTAGTCCATGCGCCTGTGCTTTTGCTGGCCGATGAGCCCACCGGAAATCTCCATTCGACCCAGGCTCGCGAGATCATGGAACTTTTCTGCCAACTCAATCGCGCGGGCACCACCATCGTGCAGGTCACGCACTCTGAAGAGAACGCGCGCTATGGCAAGCGCATTCTCGAGTTGCGCGATGGCTGGCTAACGCGCGATGAAATCCTTGAGCCAAGAACACCGGAGGTCAGCGCCCTGTGAAGTACTTTCATGCGAGTCATTCTCAGATTCATCGTTCAAGAACATCTCCGGTCAAACGGATTCAGGCAGTCGCCGCGATCCTCTTGTTGCAGGTCAACCTTGCATTCGCGGCCGAGCCCGCACTGCAGCAAGCCGCGCCGACTCCGCCGCCCACTACGCAAACGCAACCGGCATCCGCACCCTCGCAGCCGGCGCCGGAGGCCCCTGCGCCCGCCGCGAACACCACAGCGCCGCCGCCGCCGACCCTCCAGCAACAGATGCAGCAGGCACAGCAACAGGCAACGGTCAAGCAGCGCCCGTTCCACATCGATTTGCCCCACTCGCACAACCCGTTCGCGCCTTATATACCGGCCACCGCTCCTGAACTGGACCTCAACAACTCGCCGCGCCTGCAGAACCTCATTCGCGATGGCAAGATCTATCTTTCACTGCACGATGCAATCGCAGTGGCCATCGAGAATAATCTCGATCTGGCCTACTTCCGCTATAACTTTCCCATTGCGCAGACCGATATCCTGCGTACAAAATCTGGCGCACAGGCTAACGGCGTTAACACCAGCATCGTCCAGGGCACACAGGGTGGTTTTGCCGCTTCCACCGGCGGCGGAGGCGGCTCGTCGGGTGGCGGATTCTCCGCCGGCGCTGGCGGCATCGTTACCTCGACCCTCGGCGCCGGTACCGCCGTTTCGTCCTTCGATCCCTACCTCACCTTCCAGGGCTACGTCGATCACACCACGGTCCAGGAGGCCAACCAGGTCCTAACCGGCGTGCCGACTCTGAAGACCAACACCATTGAGGTTCTGTCGAGCTACTCCCAATCTTTCCCCATCGGCACGGGCGTCCAGGTCAACTATCTCGGCCAGCGTGTCGCCTCCAATACCCCTTACAACCTCATCAATCCTGAGCTCTATTCCAACTTTCAGTTGATCATCCAACAGCCCATTCTGGCCGGCTTCGGCATCGCCACCAACGAACGCTTTATCCGCATTGCCAAGCGCAACTCCCAGATCACCGACCTTGCTTTCAAAGCACAGGTCATCGCCACCGTGACCCAGGTCGAAAATATCTACTGGGACTTGGTGAACGCCTACGAGAGCGAGCAGATCAGTGAACGCTCCCTCGGTTACGCCAACAAGAATCTCTCCGACGATCAGAAGCAGCTCGAACTTCAGGCCATCCCCGCCATGCAGGTCATGACCGATCAGTCCGCCGTGGCCACCGCCGAAGGCAACCTCACGGTGGCGCGCGCCAGCCTTCGACTGAACGAGCTCCTGATGAAGAACGCGCTTACCAAGACCGATGATCCCGGGATTGACGAGATGCCTGTCATTCCGCTCGATACACAGGGAGCGCCAGACCCCAACGCCGACAAGACCATCGACGCTCTCGTCTCCGAGGCCGAGAAGAAGCGGCCCGAGGTTGCCATCTACCAGATGCAGGCCGAAGTGCAGAAACAGGCCCTCAAGGACATCAACAGCGAACTGTTGCCGACTCTCAACTTGTATGGCCTCTACGCCGGCGCGGGAACCGCGGGTCCCACCAACCCCTTGTGCGATTCCAAAACGCAGGATTGCACCACCACTCTGCCTACGGGCTTCGGCAGCATGTTCGAAAACACATTCAATTACTCGTCCCCGGAATACCGTGTCGGGGTCACGCTTTCCATCAATCTGCGCAACCGCCAGGCCAAGGCCGATCAATTCCGCGCTGTGTTGCAGTACCGCCAGAGCCAGATATCCTCCGAGCAGCAGCAGAAGGGCATTCGCTTCGACGTGCGCAACTCGAAGTTTGCTCTTGAACAGAAGCAGGCCAACGTTGAAGCAGCCCAGAAAGCGCGCGACCTAGCCGAGAAAGTCTTTGAAATTACCAAACAGGAGCAGCAGCTTGGTGCGAAATCCGGCCTCGACACACTGAACGCGGAAATCGCATTAGCCGTGGCCGAGTCCGCTTTGGATGCCGCAAAAACTGCATACGAGAAGGCCAAGGTGGATATCGACCGCGCCACCGGGGAGACGCTGGAGCGGACCGGGGTCTCCATCGACGACGCAAAATCGGGTGTGGTCACTCAATAGCCGTAGAATCACCGTGAGGAACAATGGAGGTTATCTCACAGATCGGCTTTGAAAGGGCGTCGATCAGTTTTGAAAGGGCATGGCTTTAGCCGTGCCGCAAAAAGGGCCTGAAATCGCGTGGGCTTTAGCCCCTGAGGGATGCTCGCCGAGGGTGCCGCAGGCTTGATCAGACGAACCCTAGGCGTGCGGTCTTTAATTGAACGACCAGTCGTAACGGAGGCGGAACATTCCAAGTAAGCAAGAGCGAATTCGCGTGCTGGTTGCCGACGATCAACCGCACATCCTTGAGGCCGTCGAGTTGCTGCTCGCCCCGCAGGGCATCGATGTGGACTGCGTCCGTTCTCCCGGCCTGCTGCTTGAAGCGCTGGGCATGCGCGATTACGACGTGCTGCTCATCGATCTCAACTACACGCGCGACACCACCTCCGGCCAGGAGGGCCTCGATCTCCTTGCGCGCATCCAGGAATTCGATGCGCGCCTTCCCGTCATCGTCATGACTGCTTGGGGCAACATCGACTTGGCCGTCGAATCCATCAAGCGCGGCGCGCGTGACTTTGTGCAGAAGCCATGGGAGAACGAGCGTCTGGTCTCGCTCATTCGCGTGCACGCCGAGCTCCATCACGCCCTGCGTCGCGCCCGCCAACTGGAGCTCGAAAATCGCTTGCTCCGCGCGGAAGGCATGCCGGAGTTTGTCGCCGGCGCGCCTTCCATGCAGCCCGTGCTTGAACTGATTGCGCAGGTCGGTCCCTCCGACGCCAACGTGCTCATCACCGGCGAGCATGGTACCGGCAAGGAGATTGTCGCCAAGCTCCTCCACGCCGCTTCGCCCCGCGCCGGCAGATCGCTTGTTGCCGTCAACGCTGGAGGCCTTCCCGAGGGAACCTTCGAAAGCGAAATTTTCGGCCACGTGAAGGGCGCATTCACTGATGCGCGTACAGATCGCGTCGGCCGCTTCGAGCTTGCCAATGGCGGCACTCTTTTCCTCGACGAAATCGCCAACGTACCCCTCCGCCAGCAGGCCAAGCTGCTTCGTGTGTTGGAGACGGGCGAGCTGGAGCGCGTCGGCTCCTCGCAGACGCGGCGTGTCGATGTCCGCATTCTCTCCGCCACCAATGCGCTCCTGCAAGAAGAGGCCAAGGCCGGCAACTTCCGCGAGGACCTGCTCTTCCGCATCAACACCGTCGAGATTCATCTGCCCGCGCTGCGCGATCGCCGAGAAGATATCCCGCTGCTTGCCGCGCACTTTCTCGGCCGCAATCGCACCCGCTACCGCAAGCAGGTGATCGAGTTTTCTCCCGCCGCCATGCAGCAGATGATGCAATATCCCTGGCCAGGCAACGTGCGTGAGCTCGAACACACCGTCGAGCGCGCCGTGCTGCTTTGCCGCGGTGAGGAGATTGAGCCCTCAAACCTCGCCATCGCCGCCGCCAAGTCCTCTCCCCAGTCTTTTGAAAATATGAGCATTGACGAGGTCGAGGCCCTGCTTATCCGCAAGGTGCTCCGCCGCTGCGACGGCAATATCTCGCAGGCAGCCGAGTCTCTCGGTCTCAGCCGCGCCGCGCTCTATCGGCGCATCGAAAAATATGGTCTATGAAAGGCAAGTGCGCCGGCGCCGGCACTCGGCTGTTCGCCGGGCCTGGCTCTATTGCCTGTTGCTTGCATTGCCTGCGTTCATCTTCGCCGCCATTCTCATCTACCGGCAGCGAATCACCCTCGCGCCCACGATCCTGCTCCTCGGCTGCCTCCTGCTTTATCTGCTCCTGGTAGCCGCCGCGCTGGTTGAATCCATGGTCCGCCCCCTGCAGACGCTCTCCAATGTCGTCTCGTCGTTGCGCGAGGGCGACTACTCCTTCCGCGCCCGCGGAGCCGCCACAAAGGACGCGTTCGGCGAACTCGCAGCCGAGGTGAACGCGCTCGCCGATCTGCTGCAAAAGCAGCGCGTGCGTTCGCTTGAGGCCACGGCGCTGCTGGCGCGCATCCTTGAGGTGATGCACGCGCCGCTGTTTGCCTTCGATCGCGAAAATCTGCTCCAACTGGTCAACAACGCAGGCGTCAAGCTGTTGTCCCTGACCTATGCCCGCTGTTTTGGCCACTCAGCGCGCGAACTGGGCCTCGAAGATTTGCTTGCCGCGCCCGACCAGAGCATCCACTCATTCCATTCCAGGCAGACGTCCTCCGCCGCCCCGACCCGCTGGCTGCTGCGCAAGGCCGTATTCCGCCAGGACGGCGTACCCCATACGCTGCTCTTGCTCGCCGATGTGAGCCTGCCGCTGCAGGAAGAAGAACAAATCGCCTGGAAGCGTCTCATTCGCGTGCTTGGTCACGAACTCTCGAACTCGTTGGCGCCCATCAAGTCCATCGCGGGCAGCCTGCTGGCGCGGGTCGATCACATGGCCGGCGAAGAGGCAACGCTGCACGATTTCAAACGCGGCCTGGGCGTCATCGAGAGCCGCGCTGACGCCCTGCACCGTTTTGTGCAGTCCTACCGGCTGCTGGCCCAGTTGCCGCCGCCGCATCTCAAGCGGGTTCAGCTCGGCCCGCTCCTGGAGCGCGTCGTATTGCTCGAGCAGCGCCTGCCGGTCATATTCGATCCCGGACCGCCCGCATCGCTCGACGCGGACCCCGATCAACTGGAGCAAATGTTCATCAACCTTCTGGCCAACGCCGTTGACGCATCTCTCGCCAACGGTTCACACCCGGTACGCGCAAGCTGGCGCCTTGCCGAAGGCAATCTCCTGGTTACCATCGAAGACCGCGGCATGGGCATCGCCAATACCGAAAACCTGTTTGTCCCGTTCTATACCACCAAGCCTGCCGGCAGCGGCGTGGGCCTGGCGCTGGCCCAGCAGATCGCCCGCGCCCACGGCGGCGAAATTGCTCTAGTCAACCGCGAAGACGGCGAAGGCGCACGCGCCACCATCCGCTTGCCGCTGCCAGACTAGAAGTAGATATTTATAGATATGTGAGATACATTATTAGATAAATGGAGTCACACTTGTGAATGCAGAACTCAATCTCGACCAATTTCGGACTGCCTTTCGCGCCGGCGGCTTTCGCTCGATTGTAGTCTCCGCATCTGGAGGCGAGTTTTATGTAACGGCGCAACCGCGCCGCGGAGACCGCATTCATCTTGCTACGACACATGGGAATCGGCCTCGAGCGTTTCGTAACCCGGCTAAGGCTCTCGAGCTACTGCACCAGATGGGAGCGCACAGAGTGGAGATTGATACTTCCGCGTGGTCTCCTGGTCAGTCCCAGGCTGGCGCCCGCAAGCGGCCCGATACCTCCGAAAGGCAGCGTCGCGCTCATCAGGCCGCAGCTCATGACATCTGGTTCCGGCAGCAGGTGGAACTTGCTAATCAGGAGGCAGACTCCCCCAATGCGGAATGGAACTCCCAGGCGGATGTGAAACGGCAGAGCGCGATCAAGCGAGCCGCCTGGCTTGCCGCTGCGCGTGAGAAGGCAGCGGATTGACGCTTCGATGGCTCGCATCCGCCACACGAACCCGGTTTGAGCAACTGGATTTCATCGCCCAGGACAATCCTGCGGCAGCAGTAAAGCTCGATTTGGAGATTGAGCGTCAGACGGATTTGCTTGCGGATCACCCGCTCATGGGCCGCGAAGATCGAGTAAAAGGAACTCGCGAGTTGGTAATCGGGCGCACACCTTTTATCGCCGTCTATTGCATAAAAAAGAAGAGGGTCGAAATTCGTCGCATTTTGCACGGCGCGCAGCAATGGCCCCGGGTCTGATGCAAAAAGCGTAGCCGCAGTCTTCAATCGCGCTGCGCTCCGCCCATTCGTCCAACCAGCCCAATCTCGGAAGACATCACGCAATTGCGTCCATTGTTCTTGGCGCGATAGAGCGCGGCGTCGGCGGTATGGATCATGGCCTCATAATCTTCCGGGAAGCCGGAGGCCACACCAAAGCTGGCCGTCACCTGGATTGCCGCTTCTCCATGATGGACGTGCGCCGCCTGAATGGCCATCCTGAACTGCTCGGCGCGGAGACGCGCGCCCACAAAACTCAACCCGGGCAGAATAAGCAGAAACTCCTCGCCGCCGTAGCGGCCCACCCAGTCGTAGGCGCGCACTGTGCGCTGAAAGATTGCGCTGATCTCCTTGAGCACGTGGTCGCCGGCCAGGTGGCCGTAGGTGTCGTTGACGTCCTTGAAGTGATCCAGATCCGCCAAAATAATGCTCAGCGGCACGCCGTCGCGGCGCGAGCGGTCCACCTCCTGGTGCAGCCTTTCAATCACGATGCGGTGATTCCACAGGCCGGTCAGATCGTCGTGTTCCGCATACTGCCGCATCTTCTCTTCGGCCCTCAGCAGTTCGGCCTTCTCGCGCTCCAGGTCCTCGGTCCGGCTCTGAACCGCCATCTCAAGTTGTCGCTTCTGTTCAACCAGGTGATGGACGCGCCACTGCCACACCAACACCACAATGATGCTCACCAGCAGTATCGTGGCCAGCCGCAGCGGTCCGCTCTGCCACCAACGCGGAGTGATGCGAAATGCAATTTCGCTGATCGCGGAGACTTGCCCGCTCATTCTGTCCAGCGTTTCGGCCTGAAAGCGGTACGTACCGGGATCGAGTCGCGGGTACCGTACGATCTTGTCCCCCGTTTCCACCCATTCCGATTCGAGGCCCAGAAGGCGATAGCGGATGTGGATGTGGCGCGCATCCCGGAAGCTGATCGTGTCCATTGAGATTGCAAGGGTCTTGCCGGTCCAGGGGATTTCAGCTCCGATGACCATGGTCCTGCCCCCGAGGGTTATGCCGGAAAAAACCGGAGCCTGCGGTGTTACCGGCGGACCGGCCTGCGGTTGCATCAGATGAGAGATCCCTCCTGACGTCCCGATCCATAGGCTGCCATCCCGATCCTCTGAAAGGGCATAGCTGTCGGTGTCTTTCCAGATCAGCCCGTCGTCCTCGGTGAAACTTCTCCAGGATTGGCCATCGAAGACACTCAGCCCATTGTCCTGTCCCACCCACAACCATCCGCGGTGATCCACCGCCAGTGAAACTACCTGTTCCGACAAGAGCTTTGGGCGCACCACGTGTTCCGACTCGACGATCTTGTCTCCGCGGATTCTCAGCCGCCGGATGCCCGCAAAAGCGCCGGCTGCCCAAAGATTGCCCCGCTGGTCGGCCGCAATCTCCAGGGGGATTATTCCTGTGAGCCCGGGATCGATCCGGTGCCAACCGCTTCCATCCAGGCGAAAAAGTCCCTCATCGGATGCTGCCCACAAGCGCCTCTCCTGATCCAGAGCCAGGTCGGTGAACCGCTCTTTCGGGTCGGGGATCGCGGTGTCTTCCACCAATCGCGGAGCACGAATTCCCGCGCCAGTATCCACCACGTAAAGGCCGCCGACGGTGGCAATCCAAAGCCGGTGTTCACCGTCGCTCAGGACGCGGTACACCTCCGGAACCTTCCATTGCGATCCAGCCAGCGTTTGCGGGTCGATCCGGACCAGCTCTCCCGCTGCGCTGCCCATCCAGATACTCCCGTCCGCGGTTTCGGCCAGCGAAACCGCGCGCGCCGTCTGGATGCCGTGCGCCTGCCACGCTCTGGGTGTGTCTCCACCGGCGGGAATGAAATCGACGCCGCTTTCGGTCCCTATCCACAGCCGCCCGATCTTGTCGCGCAACGTGGCCCACACAATGTCGTCGCTCAATCCGTCGGCGGCGGTGTAGCCTTCCCAGCGGTCCTGGCCCACCCAGCGCATCAGCCCGTGTCCCACCATCGCCATCCAGATGGAACCCTCGCGGTCGACAAAAAGCGCCGAAATGTCGTTGTGCGTGAGGCCGTTGCGCGCAGTCACCATGCGCCATTGCCCCTTCTCAAAAAGCCCCAGGTCCGGGCCCTGCGAAGAAAGGATGCGTCCACGCGCGTCTTCGGCCAGCCCGCCATAGGGCGCATCGTTCGATCGGCCGGGGAGTTCGTGCGCCTCGTATCGGTTTTCGGCCGCAATCACCTCGCCCAGATGCATGAAGCCGCCGATCCACAGGCGGCCGTCGCGATCGAATAGCAGATGAAGCCATCGATCGTCGGGCAAGTGCAGAGCCGCGCCCAGGTGGGTCGTCTTGCCGGCCACACGCCTGCAGAGATCGTGGTCGCACCCGTACCACAACACGCCGCCCGATGTGGACAGCACACTCCAGATATTCGATCCGTCCAGGTACATGGGCTCAGCGGCCCAGCGATCGGGCTCCACATGCCGCAGCAGAAAGGCGCCGCTCCGGTCCGCCGTCACCACCTGGTCCGGCGCAATCGCGGTGAAGACGCTCCCAATCCGCTGCGAAAACTGCTTGACGGCTCCCGGAGGCCGAATCTCCGCGAAGTTGCCGCTCTGTAACTCGAAAAAAATGCCGTTCGTGGTTCCCACGAATAGCGTCCCATCCAACCCCACGAACAGGCTCTGCACAGTATGTCCGCCGAGGCCCTCGGCTGCGCCGTACTGCTTGAACTGGCTCCCGTCGTATCGATAAAGGCCGTTTTCGGTGCCGATCCAAAGGTAGCCTGTACGGTCCTCCGTAATGCAGTTGACGTTAAGGTTCCCCAGTCCCTCAGTCGTCGTGCTGAAGCTGTAGCGCTGGGCAACGCAGCGGGGCGCAACCAGGCTGACTGCGGCCAAACCGCACATCCAGGCCAGCAATGCAACTTTCAGCTTTCGCGCCACGGTCCGCCAGGTGAGCCCTTCCCAATGGAATGAGTCAACTATATACCCACAATTCTGGACTGTAGATACCACAAACGTAGGCACATACCTGCACCGTTTTGTGCCGCTAAATGTCTTTAACTGCTCTTTTTCAGTCGCACACGAGCGCGGATTCCGGAAAGCCCTCAACCAGCTCTTCCTGATTCGTCTCGCAAGGCGGTCCTGACCCCGCATCCCCCGCCGCGTGCGCCGCAAAAAACAGCTCCACCTGGGCCAGCACATCCGCCCCGGTGCGCGCCTGGTAGATAGCCGCTCGCAGCTTGGCTCCTCCCGGCACGCCGTGGGTGAACCATGTCGCAAACTGCTTCATTTTGCCTGCCGTCTCGCCCATTCGTTCGCTGCGAGGCAGATCCTTGGTCGCTTCCGCCTCGTTCAACAGCATCTGGAAATAGGCGCGAATCATGCGGTAACGGTCTTCCACCGTGGGCCGCTCGTACATGCCGGTTGCCGTGTACTGGGCAATCTGCCTGAAAATCCACGGATTCGCCGGCGCCGCGCGCCCTATCATCACCGCGTCGCATCCGGTCTGCGCCACCATGGCGGCCGCATCCTCCGGAGTGCGAATATCTCCGTTGCCGATCACCGGAATCCCCACCGCCTGCTTGATTGCCGCGATCCACTCCCACTGCGCCTGCCCGCTGTATCCCTGTTCGCGAGTCCGGGCGTGCAGCGCCACAGCGTTCAGCCCCTCGGCCTCGGCCATCCGCGCCAGTTCCACACACACAATCTGCTGTTCGTTCCAGCCCATGCGAAACTTGACGGTGAAGGGAATCGTCACTGCCTTCCTTACCGTACGAAAGATCTCGCCGATCTTCGGCAGATCGCGCAGCAGCCCCGAGCCGCCGTTGCAGCCCACCACGCGCTTCGCCGGGCAGCCCAGGTTCAGGTCAACCGTGTCGAAACCAGTCTCCTCCACAATCCGAGCCGCCTCGGCCAGCGTCTCCGCATTGGAGCCGAAAAGCTGCGCGCCGATTGGATGCTCGTCATCGTAGAAGGTCAGATACCGCCGCCGCTTCGACTCCCGCATCCGCGCCAGCCCGTCCGCCGAAGTGAACTCCGTCATCAGCAGCCCACATCCCGACTGCGCGTTCGTCACGGAAGTCTCAACCCCCGCAGCCGGGTCATCGGCACCGGACGACTGACAACTGACAACTGACAACTGACCACTTGTAAACAGGCTCGCGTGCCGAATAAACCGCCGAAACACCGTGTCGGTCACCCCGGCCATGGGAGCCAGCACGGTAGCCGGAGCCACCAGCACCGTCCCCACGCGCACCTCGGCCGGCACCCGCGTCTCCGCGGGCATCTGGTGCTCTTTGGGGTTGTCCCAATCCTTCTTCACGGTAAAGCCCTTGCCCGCCATGAATTTCGCTTTCTTGAATTACGCTTCCCCGAACGTACGCTCTGAGCTCAACCCGGCAACTCCGCAACCTCATACACGAATGGTTTGCCGCGCGATTCCGGGTCCCAGCCCGCCGCCATCGCTTCTCGAATGTGTTCAGCAACCTTGGCTGCCGAAATCGGCATCCGCACCGTCATCACAGGCCCCACCAGTCCATTCGATTCCTTCCGAACCGCCGGATACTCGAGATAAAGTTCTCTCCGCACCGGCCCCACAACCTGCACATGAATGGCCAGCCCAGTCGGATTCTGGTCATCGCTCCAATTCTGCTCGCGGTGCAGCCGCCAGATCAGTGGCACGCCGTCAATCGTAACCGCGGATTGAATGGAGCGTTTCGTGTTTCGCATAGCCATATTGTTTCCTGCCGGTGCTCAGGCCATTTTCAAGGCAAAGCGCTTCCCAGACGTAAGAACTCAGGTCCTTAGAGAGGGATCTGGGCACTTTCTCTGGGTATGTTCAAATTCGAACTTCAATGTCCGGACGATTCTTTGCCAGCAGCCTTGTTTCAATATTCTTGAGCTTTGTGGGGTCCACGCGGAAACGCTCGGGGGCGACAGCTATTTCGGCCGTGGGAGATTCCTCGCCCTTGTCCCTGATAGTAATAACGCCGAGGCGCCCTATCCCATCCTCAGGGAACAAACCGAAATGCGTGAGCTCCCCGATAGCCAGGTCGAAGCTCTCAATGGGAATCGCCAGATATCTGTAGTGGGCGGGCATTGACATCACCTGGCGATGAATATCTTGCAGCTTCGCACAGTATTTCTGATACCACGTCGCGTGGATCTCATTGAGGTCTTTCGGACTGGATGAATTCCCCTGTCGACCCTCGATCGGGTTCAGACCGCTTTCCAGTTTGATCTCGACGGCGTGCAAGTCACCCGCGCCGCCGCGATCCACTGCCAATACGTCCGCCGTTATCAAGGAAGTTGACGGCTCCAAATAGATATTGGGTACCGAGAGCTTGCGCCGCAGCAACTCCGCAACCGCATTGATCGCGCGTCCTTCTCGTTGGCGTGATGTCAGCTTCCGGGTCTCTTCCTTTACGGTCATGACGATGCCCTTCCTTCCCGCCTTTGCAGAATCCGCTCAGCCCAAACCTGAAATCGCTCGGCAGCTATACAGAGTGCCGTGATTCTCTCATCATCGGCCTGTTTCTCTCCGTAGGAGATGTCAGTCTTCACGCTCAAGAGTCTTTGAAGATGCGCGATACCCTGATGATCGATTCTGGCAACGGTACAAGCTCGTTTCAGAGCCGTGATAGCCTCTTGATGGTTCTCGCCGCGCGGTCGTGCGTTTCCGAGTCCTATCAGTAGTGCATCACTATACGAGATGGCACTATGCACTGCCAGCAATGCCGCAGCAGAAGCGTAAGACGGCAGGTCATCCTGACAGAGCGTCATTGCGCTGG
>Ga0302195_10002171_pt1 | contig 15544 bp, 9 predicted proteins | sample II_Bog_N1_2_FD_198778 | JGI IMG/M metagenome (GOLD analysis project Ga0302195, IMG submission 198778) | Peat permafrost microbial communities from Stordalen Mire near Abisko, Sweden - II_Bog_N1_2 | ecosystem: Environmental > Terrestrial > Soil > Wetlands > Peat | place: Sweden: Abisko, Stordalen...
CTCTATCGATCTCGCCAACGGCAAGGCCTCCACAACCAACGCCTTCTTTGAATTCCTCGGCGTGCCCCTCTTTTATCTGCCCTACCTCCGCCATCCGGTGGACGAGACAGGCCGTGAAAGCGGCCTGCTGGTCCCTGTCCTCAGCAACTCGTCCATCAAGGGTTTCATCGTCGGTGAGCAGGCTTACTGGGTGATCAATCGGAGCATGGACATGATCGCCGGGGCCGAGTACTACTCGAAGCGCGGCTGGGCACCCAACGGCGACTTCCGCTACAAGGGCCCAGGCATCGACCACTTGACCGTGCGCTGGAATGCACTGCTTGACCGCGGCGTGGAAGAGCAGGTGGGGGTCATCATCCCCATCGGAACAATCCCCACCATTGCCGCGCCACCAGCCGCCATCCTGCAACCAGAGTCTCTCCGGCCTGGCCCCAACGGCACCGAACTCGTAAACCAGGGCGGTGTGGACGTTGTCGCGCTCGGCCGCAAAGACCTCACCTCCAATACCCGCGTTGCCGGGATCGTCGAATATCTCTCCAGCTATCTCTACCGCCTGGTATTCAACGACAACTACTCGCAGGCCGTCAGCTCCGAGGTAGCCAGCGACGTCTCGGTCACTCACCAACGCAACGGTGTCATTCCATCGGTTGTGCTGGACCGCTTCCAGACCTTTGCCAGCTCAACCAACGGCGCCGAAGCTAGGATCATGCACCTTCCCAATGTTCATTACGACGTACTGGACCGGCCATTGTTCGCATCGCCGCTGTATGGGGGGCTTGCATCGTCGCTTAGCTACCTGAATCGCTCAGAGCCTCACTTCCATGCCCGCAACGTGGGCCGCGTCGACTTCTACCCGCACATCTCGCTGCCGCTTGAAGGCCGAGGCTGGAGCGTGGTTCCCGAGGCCGCAATACGCGACACTTTCTATTCCATCAGCCAGATCCCCGACCTGACCGGCGCAAGGAGCGGCACTCCTTCCATCAGCCACGACTCGCTGAACCGCGCCGATATCGAGGCCTCGGTCGACATCCGGCCGCCGACCATGGAGCGCGACTTTGCCATCAAAGGATGGAACAGGGAACTGCGTCACGTCATCGAGCCTGAACTGACTTACCGCTTTGTTGGAGGAATCGGCGCCAAGGCCCAGAATGTACTCTTGATCGACACGACCGACATCGCCACAAATACAAACGAAGTGGGTTATTCGCTCACGCAGCGGCTCTACCTTCGTCCGATTGCCCCCCGGCGGTGCGCACCTGAGGATGTGGAGCCTTCAGGCGAATGCCCCCAAAAACCGCGCGAGTGGGCCAGTTGGCAGATTGCGCAAACGTTTTTCATGGACCCCAACTTCGGCGGCGCCCTGATCCCCAGCCGGCGAAACGTTTTCGACTCGACGCTGGATCTGACCGGCATCGCCTTCCTCACGTCCGCGCGCAACCTTTCTCCCGTCACCTCGCGAATGCGCTTCGAAGGAGTCGAAAATCTTCGCATCGAGTGGGACCTGGACTACGACCCCATCGGCGGGCGGCTGGACTCGGATAACATCTTTGCCGGCTACAGTTGGGGCCGCACAACGATTGGTGTGGGCCACGCCTTGCTCAACGCCGTGGACGAAAGCGGCAGCTCCGCCTCTACTATTCAGAGCCAGCAATTGCAGCCCTTCCTCTCCATCGGCAAGCCCAGCGGCGCGGGCTTCAACTTTGCCGCCAATGCCGGATACGACTTTGTTCTCGGCCAGTTGCAATACGGCGGAGCGCAGGCGACCTATAACTGGAACTGCTGCGGCTTGACCTTCGGTTACCGCCGCTTCCAGCTCGGTTCGGTGCGCGACGAAACCCAGTACCTCTACAGCTTCACGCTGGCCAACTTCGGCTCCGTGGGCGACATTCGCCGCTCCAACTCTGTCTTCCGCGACCCCAGCTTGCCACCCGCTTATTAGCGGCCGCCATACCCGCGCCACCCCAACCCATGCGATCCTGAATGTGCCATGAAGATATTGCTCGGCATACTCGCTGCCGTTCTCATCGCCGCTTTTGTCTTCGCCGACTACAAATGGCGCCATTGGATGGCTGCTCGCCGCCGCGACCGGCAATGACGCCACCGTCTTCCCGTTTTTCTCCCATTACAATGGCTCATAGGAGCCGTCCAACTGCCATGTTCCAATTTCTTCGCCTCGCCCAGCCTTCCCCCGTTCGCCGCAACCGCACCGCCCTGTTCCTCGCCATAGCCTCGGCCTCGCTCCTCGCTGTGGCCTCATCCGCCTGCGCCCAGTTCGGTGCTCCGTCGCCTGGGATGCATGTACTCGATGCTTCCGCGCTTCATCCGCCCGCCGGCGCCCGCGTCGCCATCGTCGAATTTGCCGACATGGAATGTCCCGCCTGCGCTCTGGCCAACCCGCACATCAAACAGGCCGTCGCCCAGTACAACATTCCCTGGGTACGTTACGACTTTTTGATCCCCGGCCACATCTGGAGCCCGACAGCGGCCGTCAATGCGCGCTGGTTCGAATCCAAGAGCAAGGCTCTCGGCGATGAATACCGCGATGAAGTCTTCGCCAGCCAGCGTTCCATTTACAACTTGGATATACTCCGCCAGTTCACTGAGAAGTTTGCGAAAAGCCACAGTATCGAACTACCTTTTGCCATGGATCCGCAAGGGAAGCTAGCGGACGCGATCAAAGCAGACGGCGAGTTGGGCAGGCGCATGGGCATCAACCAGACCCCAACCATCTTCATCGTCACTGCAAACAGCAAAGGCGCGCCTTTCATCGAGGTCCAGCACCCTGAACAGCAGCTCTACCAGATGATCGACCAGGCACTCGTCGACACTGCTTCCGCCCCCAAGACGGCTCCAGCGAAGAAGCCCGCCGCCAAAGCCACGCCAGCGAAAAAGACGACTGCCACCCACCCGGCGACGCCAGCAAAAACACCCGCCGCTCAATAGTCTCCGCCCGTCCTGAAGAAGTTGCGAAAAAGGCCAACAACAGTCGTGTTGGGCGAAAAGCATCCCTCAGGGGCTAAAGCCCAACGTTTATTTTCAGCTAGTTGCGGCACGACTGAAGTCGTGCCCTGATACAAAACGCCTCCATAACAGAGTCTTTCCGCAGCCTGTAAGACCACGGCGGCGCATCCAACTCAGGATGCGCCGCTCTTTCTGATCTCTCTTCCCTGTTCACTGTCCACTGTCCACTGTTCCCTGCATTGCTGTAGCATCCACGTATGATCGCGGGCGTTTCCTGGGTTTGGTGGCTGGGGTTTCACGCGGTGCTGGCGGCGCTGCTTGCTGCGGATTCGCTGTTGCCGGGCCACCGGCGCCCGACGAGCCACCCACAGGCTTTTGCGTGGCTATGGACGGCCGTCCTGGTGCTGGCCGCAACCGGCTTTGCGGCCTGGATCGCGATGACGCAAGGGCGGCAGACGGCGCTTGAGTTCGTAGGCGGCTATGCCATTGAAACCTCGCTCAGCGTAGACAATCTCTTCGTCTTCCTGGTCATCTTTCAGGGCTTTCGCATCAGCAAGAGCCGCCAGCACACGGCCCTGCTTTGGGGTATGGGTGGAGCGGTGGTGTTGAGGGCGCTGTTTATCGCGGCCGGCATTGCACTGTTCAGGCGCTTCGACTGGATTACATGGATATTCGGCCTGATTCTGCTTTATGCGGCCTGGCGGCTGGTGCGAGTCCGCTCGGCAAATGCGGCTGTGCCGGAAGCGCCCGCGGCCATCCGAGGCTTGCTTCGCAAGCTGCAACCGGCAAGAGGATCGCTCTTGCCGGTGATTCTGGCCGTAGAAGTGACCGATGTGCTGTTTGCCATGGATTCGATTCCCGCCGTGCTGGCCATCTCCCACAATCCCTTCGTCGTGTACACGTCGAACATTGCGGCGGTTCTGGGCCTGCGCTCACTTTACTTTGCGCTGGCCTCGCTGCTCGATCACTTCCGCTACCTGCACTACGGGCTAGGGGCGATGCTGGCTTTTGTGGCGTTCAAGATGCTCGCCGCACACTGGATTGAGGTGCCGATTGTCTATTCGCTTGCGGTGATGGGCGCGATTGTGACGGTTTGCGCGGTGGTGTCGTTAGCAGCAGGGAACAGGGATCAGGGAACAGGGAACAGGGATCAGTCTTATGGATCGAAGAGCTAAGAACTTATCCGTGAATTGCGCATTTGAGTAGCGCCGCTCTCCAGAGCGGCTGTACTGGCGGCGTCCTCGCCGCCAGCATCCCAGCGCGGGCCAGGAGGCCCGCACGACAGCCGACCTGGAGGTCGGCGCTACCTATTTACGGATAAGTTCTAAGAACTTACCATTCCTCAAAGACAACCTGGCCATCACTCTTCAGAACTGAATGCTTGCGGAATCGCTCGTCGTCGCGTTTGGGATAGTCGTTGCGGAAATGCGCGCCGCGGCTCTCGGTGCGCGCCAGAGCCGATTGCAGGATGGCGTGGGCCACACTGTTCATGGCCAACGCCTCGGCAAGCCGCCGGCTCCCTTTCCCTTGCGCTGCAATCTCGGCCAAACCGGCCGCACAAGCCGCCTGAGCGCCAATACCCTCCATCAATGTAGATTCCTGGCGCAGCAGCCCGGCGAAAGACCACATGGCCGTTTGCAGCCCGGCAATCAACCCCTCCAAACGCGCCTCTTCTTCGGCGCTCAGCGGATTCAGGACCGCCGGCTGTGCAACGACTGTTTCAAACGCAAGACCATCCTCGAGCATCGACTGCGCCGCGCGCGCCCCAAAGACCAGCCCTTCCAGCAAGGAGTTCGAGGCCAGCCGGTTGGCTCCATGAACGCCGGTGCAGGCAGCCTCCCCTGCCGCGTAAAGGCCTGGCAGGCTCGTGCGGCCCGTCAGGTCGGTCCTGATGCCGCCCATCAGGTAATGCGCTGCGGGACGAACCGGTATGAGGTCGCGTGCCAGGTCTAGCGAGCGCTGAGCCAGAAACGCGCTGATGCCGGGAAAACGCTGGTGGATGTCGAGATCGCGGACATGGCGCATGTCGAGATGAACCAGGCGGACTTCGCCGGGCATTGCGCCAATGCCTTCCCGGGCAATGGCGCGCGCCACCACATCGCGGGGAGCCAGTTCCAGCAGAGGATGATAGCGAACCATGAAACGCTCACCGCGGTCGTTGCGCAGATAAGCTCCTTCGCCGCGCAGGGCCTCAGAGAGCAGGAATCGCGGCGCGCCAGGAAGCGACAAAGCCGTGGGATGAAACTGGTAGAACTCCATGTCTGCCAGTTCGGCGCCGGCCTGGGCGGCAAGAGCGATTCCATCCCCTGTAGCAACAGCGGGATTGGTTGTGTCGGAGTACACCTGCCCAGCGCCGCCCGCGGCGACCAGAACAGCGCGGACTCCGATTCGATGCGGCCCGCTATCGGTAACAAGAGAGTCTGCGCTCGCCAGATCGGCAGCAATGACGCGGCCATTGGCGACGACGAGATTGGTGACCATGGTCCACTCGGCAAAGCGGATGCGCTTGTGGACGCGGGCAAAGGCAACCAGCGAACGGCTGATTTCAGCGCCGGTGGCGTCGCCGTTGGCATGCAGGATGCGGGCCAGCGAGTGGGCGCCTTCGCGTGTCCGCAGCAGTTCGCCGGTCCCGTCGCCGCCCTCGCGGTCAAATGCCGCGCCCCACTCAATCAACTCCGCCACGCGCACCGGACCCTCGGCCACCAGCGCCTGCGCCGCGGGGCGGTATACGATGCCATCGCCGGCGCTTACGGTGTCTTCCAAGTGCAGAGAAACGTCGTCATCGCCTTCCATTGCGACTGCTATTCCGCCCTGCGCGTAGTGGGTGTTCGACTCGCTGAGCGATTCCTTGGTGACAACCAGGACCTCGCCGTAGCGAGCCAATTCGATAGCGGCGCGGAGCCCGGCAACGCCCGCGCCCATTACCAGAAAATCCACTCGATATGCCTTTGCCATCAACTTTCAGGCTATCACTGCGAGATCAGGGAACAGGGAACAGAGATCGTTGGGCCGGGGCGGTGGGTGCTCCCTATTGCTCAGACTGGTTTGACGAGGATGCCTACATTGAGAAACGTAAGGATAGATAGACAACAGCCCCCGACTTTGTGAGGGACATCCAGAACGGATTCAGAATCCTTATGGTGGCTGCTGTGGCCAGATTGCTCTTGATCGCGACAGCAGCATCCCACGCAACACAGGCAACCGCAGACACCTTAAGGGGGGTCACATATGCGCGCACTCAAAGCAATTCTCAGTACTGCAGCGCTTCTTGCGGGGCTGGCCATGGCGCCGGCGTCGCAAGCGCAAGTCGTCATCGGCATTGGCATTCAACCGGTATGTTCGTATGGCTACTACGACTATGCGCCGTACGCCTGTTCGCCCTATGGCTTTTACGGGCCGGGCTATTTCTACAACGGCATCTTCCTGGGCATGGGCCCATGGGCCGGATGGGGATATGGCCACGGATGGGGCGGCCATCGCTTCAGTTCCGGTGGTGGAGGAAACTATCGCGGCGGCGGCGGCGCCATGGCCAATCGGAGCAACTATGCACGAGGTGGAGCGGCCGTTCGCGGCGGCGGCGTGCAGCGGGCAGGCGGAGTCCATGCCTCGACAGCTCGTGTGAACTCAACGCATGCTTCAGCAGCGAGCCACAGCTCATCCAACGCTGGTGGGGCGCGTCCGAGCGCAGGTCATGCGGCGCCTTCGCATAGCAGCGGTGGCGGCGGCGGTCATGCCTCTGGCGGTGGCGGTGGACACGCTGGCGGCGGCGGTGGTGGTCATGGCGGCGGTGGCGGCGGACACCGGTAACCAATAGCGCAACAAACAGGCAGCGCATCGAACATCGGGCGGCGGAGCTTCACAGCTCCGCCGCTTTGCATTTCCGCCTTCCAAAGACCATAGGCATCTAACTGAATATCGCTGCCTGATCCCAGCCTTCAAGAACGCGGTCACAGTACTCCAGTTTCTTTTACCGATCAGCCCCGTACTCCTTCAAAAGTTACATGGGACATCTGGCCGGAGCTTCAAAGATGTGAATAACTTAATGAATGCACCGGATTCCCCCGGAAAGGTCGGTTCACCCGCACGCATGATAAGCAAAGTCATTCTAACATTTGAATTACTTCTCCTGATCGCTTGCACTTCTTGTTCCAGCCTTCATCCAGCTTCGGTTGTTTCAGTGGTTCCAGTTGGTCCCGGCGGCCATGCGCCTTCTACCCCTATCCGGCATATCGTGGTGATCATGCAAGAGAACCGGTCGTTCGATCACTTATTCAATGGCTTCCCCGGAGCGGATACAGTTCAGTCTGGAATGAGTCATGGCATCGAGGTACCGCTAACTCCCGTGCCGCTCGGCGACGGCCAGGATATCGACCATAGTCACGTCGGCTGGTGGCAGCAATGGGATGGCGGCGCAATGGATAACTTCGGTAATAATGGAACCTTGCTTCCTTACTCATTTGTTAAGCCTGAAGAAGTGACTCCTTATTGGACACTGGCTCAAAACTATACACTTGGCGATCGCATGTTTCAGGCCAACACAGGGCCGAGCTTTGTGGCGCATCAATACATGATCGCCGGCCAGTCCGGCAAGGCCTCCGAGAATCCCTCCGGCGGAATCTGGGGCTGCGGCGCCGCTCCCGACGCCCGTGTACCTGTTGTCGGACCCAATGGGACCGACCTTCCCGGCGTCTATCCATGCTTCGACTACAAGACGATGGCCGACCTTCTCGATGCCAGGGGCATCACCTGGAGGTACTATGCGCCGAGCCCCACCAGCGACTCGAATTACCTGATCTCCGCATACCAGGCCATTCGGCACATCTTCTTTGGCCCCGACTGGAATAACAACGTCGTATCGCCCGAGACGCAGGTGCTGACCGACATTGCCAACGGCCAGCTTGCGCAAGTGACCTGGATCGTTCCTGCCTGGAACAACTCAGACCACCCCGGCGCCCCACCCCAGGGGCCTGACTGGGTTGCAACGATCGTCAATGACATCGGCCAAAGTCCCTTCTGGAACTCGACCGCCATCTTCATCTCGTGGGACGACTGGGGAGGCTGGTACGACCACGTGCCTCCGCCGCAGGTCGATGACATGGGGCTCGGCTTCCGCGTGCCGGTGATCGTGGTTTCACCGTATGCGAGGCACGGCTACGTCTCCCATGTCACGCATGAGTCGGGCGGCTTTTTGCGCTATACCGAGGAGGTCTTCAACTTGCCGTCGCTAGGCACACGCGACAGCATCTCCGACGATTTCAGCGACTGCTTCGACTACACGCAAACGCCTCAACGTTACGTCCAGATTCACACCAGCCATTCGCGCGAATTCTTTCTCCACCAGAAATACTCGGGGCTGCCCGACGACGACTAGGTCTTTGACCGTGTGATTTTGTTTCTGTCGTAGCCGAACTTTTGGCGTGCCTTTTTGCGCGTGAACTGCCAGTTGATGGTGACATGGTTGCGATTCATCTTTCGGTTCCAGGCTTTGGCTTCCCGGCGTAGATCGTTCAGTGAAGGAATGCGGCGTTGACCGAGGCACTGGCGGCTGAGCAGGCTGATCTCGATCTCTGCCTGATTCAGCCAGCTGCCGTGTTTCGGTGTGTAATGCACCGTGAAACGCTCCCACAACAGGCCGCCTATCTTTTCGCCGAACCGGTCCACCAGCGCCTTGCGGTTATGTGAACTCAGATTATCCATCACCAGATGGATGGTTTCGGCCTCTGGATAGCTGGCTACGATCTCCACCAGATAGTCGGCGAACTCGGCTGAGCAGCGGTTGGAAGTCGGTTTGATGAAATGCCGCCCTGCCTTTGGCTGCACGCCGCAAAAGACGTTGGCCGTGCCACGCCGTTCATATTCACAGTCGCGGCGCAGGATTTGTCCCGGCCGCATCGGCCGCGGCGGGCGAACATCGGCGTGCAACACTACCGGTTTCTCATCCACACAGACCACGGGCTCCCTTTCCGACAGCGGCTTTTCGTAAATCTTGAGTACGTCCTCCATGCGAGCGATGTACTCTTCATTCAGTTCCGCCACGCACCACATTTTTTTCCCGCCACGGCTTCAGTTCGTGGCTCTGAAGCAGGATGCGGATCGTCTCCCTGCCCACCTGTGGTGCCAGCTTCCGCTTCACCGCTTCGGTGGCGATCAGGCGCACACTCCACCGCGCAATGCCCTGTGGCGGTGGCGAGCACACCATGGCAATGATCCGCTGGCTTTGGCCAACATCCAGTGCTCGCTGTTTGCCGGGCCGCGGCTTTTCGTACAGTGCCGATTCCAGCCCTTCCTCCTCATAGCGCTGGGCAATAGCTCGCACCGTTTTCGCAGCTACGCCCACACTGGTCGCCACCTGCGCCGCTTTATGTCCACGATCAAGCTGGCGCAGAATCGAAGCACGCCGCAACACCCGCGAAGATTCTCGCCCCTTCGTCAGCATCCCGAAAAGCTGCTGCCGGTCTTTCCTTTTCAACTGAACATGCACCCGATGGTAGCTTTGCATGTCCCTACTATGCGGCCATTTCCGTCAACAGAAAAGTGACTTGAAAGGTACATCTTTATACGGTCAAAGACCTAGTGTTTAGACCGCATGAATTGGTAATTCATGCTGGACAAGCGCGGACGAGGACGTCCGCGCTACCGCCGGCCAGGAGGCCGGCGCTACACTCATGCAATTACGAAATCACACGGTCACGGTACTAGAACATCCGTATGCAACCTTACGAAGGCGGCCGGATTTCGCTCGATGTGCCGCCCGCCGCGGGAACATAACACTTCAGCGTGTAATCCATCACCATGCGATCCGCGCTGAAGCGCCAGCCTAAAGTGCGAATGGTCCGCTTCATGCGCTTGATCCATCCTCTCGGCAGTCCGTCGCGGTCGCGATGATAAAAGAGGGGAATCAACTCGTCGTGGAGAACGCGGTAGAGGTCTTCTCCATCGCGGCTGTCATGCACATCCATGTTCGAGTGCGTTCTGCCGGTCCCGATGGCGAAGCCGTTGAGCCCGTCGTACGCTTCAGCCCACCATCCATCGAGCACCGAAAGATTCAAGCCGCCATTGAGCACGACCTTTTGACCACTCGTGCCTGAGGCTTCCAGCGGCCTCCGCGGATTGTTGAGCCACACATCGACGCCCTGCACCAGGAACCGCCCCACGTTGATGTCGTAGTCCTCGACGAAGACAAACTTGTTTGCGAATTTGGAGTCGCGCATCATCTGCGCGATCTGCTGCAGAACCCTCTTGCCCGGCTCGTCGTGCGGATGAGCCTTGCCGGCAAACAGGAACTGCACGGGGCGCTTGGGATCGTTGACCATCGAGGCCAGCCTCTCCATATCCGCCAGCAGCAGGTTGGCCCGCTTGTACGTGGCAAAGCGGCGCGCAAAGCCGATAGTCAATGCATCCGGGGAGAGTACCTTGCCCAGCGCTTGCAGCGTTCCGTACGCCTCCGCGCGGCGTTCCGCCTGCTCCTTCGCGCGCCGCCTGACAAAGTCGATCAGTTGCGATTTCAGGCTGAGGTGCGTCTCCCATAATTCGCCATCGTCGATGTTCTCGATCTCTTCCCAGGTCTTCCTCACACCGCTCTTGCCCTGCCATCCAACCCCGAGATGGCGATCGTAAAGCCGGCACATCTGCGGCGCCAGCCACGACGGCACATGGACGCCGTTGGTGATGTGGCCGATGGGCACTGCGTCTTCCGGCCTGCCCGGATACAGGCACTTCCACATGGCGCGCGATACTTCGCCATGCAGCGAAGAAACCGCATTGGCGCGGCGCGACAGCTTGAGTCCAAGCACGGTCATGCAGAATCGTTCCCCGTGATCCGTTGGATACTCGCGGCCAAAGCCCATCATGTTCTCGTGAGAAATTCCCAACTGCTCGCGCAGCGGGCCCAGGTGCTCCTCCATCAAGTCCGCGTTGAAGCGGTCGTGGCCGGCCGGCACCGGAGTGTGCGTCGTGAAAATCACTTCTCTGGGAATCTGACTGGCGGCGGTGTTGAAGTCGATGCCTTCTTCCACCATGCGATTGCGAATAGCCTCAAAGACCGCGAAGCCGCTGTGCCCCTCGTTCAGGTGCAGAACTCCGGGCGAGATGCCCATCGCCTTCAGCGCCCGGAAGCCGCCCACGCCCAGCAACAGCTCCTGGCGAATGCGCGTGCGCGCGTCGCCGCCATAGAGCCGCGAGGTCGTGTCCAGATCCTCCGGCGCATTGCCTGACACGTTCGAGTCGAGCAGCAGCAGGTCGATGCGCCCCACCTTGACGCGCCAGACCTTGGCGCGGATGAATCCCCCTCGGGTTTGAATCTCCACCACGACCGGCTCACCGTTTACGCCGATAGCCGGTTGCATGGGCAACTGATTGACGTCCGTTTGCAGATATTCCTCGCGCTGCCATCCGCTTTGGTCCAGGCGCTGCAAGAAATATCCTTGTCCATAGAAAAGGCCTACGCCGACCAGCGGAATATCCAGGTCGGATGCGCTCTTGATGTGGTCCCCGGAAAGCACACCCAGACCTCCGGAATAGATCGGCAGCGACTCGTGCAATCCAAACTCGGCAGAGAAATAAGCGACGGGACGGGGGCGGAGCACTCCAGCATTCGCCGCGCCCCAGGTGCGGTCGGCGTGCAGATACTCCTGCTGGCGGCGATAGACATAGTTGATGCGGCTGTGCAGCACCAGTTCTGTCGCGCGGCGGTTGATCTCCCCCAATGGGATCTCGCTGAGCAGAGAAATCGGATTCTGATTCAGCTGCCGCCAGCGGGTGGGGTTCAGATCGCGAAACAAGCTCACGCAGTCGGAGTCCCAACTCCACCAGACGTTCCTGGCGAGCGCCCAGAGGCGTTCCTGTGCCGGAGCGATGAAACGGTCGAGCGTGCGAGCCTCGCTGACCACGGGCGCCACCTCGGTTGCCGCCTCGACCAACATGCGAATTTCGTCTTCTCGAAAGGTTCGCGGTTCCTTGGTCTGCACAACAAGCACACCCTGCAAGACCCCGCCATCGATGAGAGGCACCCCCAGGAAAGAGTGGTACAGCTCTTCCCCAGCCTCCTTGAAGTACTTGAATCGCGGGTGATTGCTTACATTTTCCACCGCCACGGGGAGCACTTGTTCGGCAACCAGGCCGGCAAGCCCCTCGTGGAGCGGCATGCGCAAGGTGCCAATACATCGGGGATGGAGGCCCAGCGTGGCAGCCAGCACCAGGTTCGACCGATCGGGCTCAAGCAGATACGCCGAGCAAACGTCGGTCTTGAACCGCGTGGCAATCAACGCGACCACATTCATGAGGGTATCGGCAGGCTTGCCACCCTCCTCCGTCAGTTTCACGATCTGCTCCAGAGTCAACCCATGGCTGCCGTTCGTCGTCTCGTGGGATTCTGTCATCGGTATGCTCTCGCCTTTCGAGTGAATTGGGGAAAAACGCATCGACACTTGTGCCCCGCCTCAACAAGATGCAAAGGTGCAACCGGCAAGGAGGCCGGAAAGTCTGACGGCTGAAAGGAGGCTGTTTAAGCGGTGGGAAAACATCCCGTTACTCGCTGAAGCGGGTTAAATTTGAAGATACCATCAATTGCGCGGAACTGCGAATCGAGCCATCGACTCCGCAGGGCAAACACTCCTCGATACCAAGCAAGGAACAGGTCAAGAACAAGAGACTGGTTCGATGCCCGAGACGTGCTTGGCGCCGCGGAAAAGCCAAGCTTGACTTTGGCGGGTTTTCGCAACGGTTGCAGGTGCGCCCGGAGCGAAGTCCGGTATCTGCCGGAACCAAGGCGACATTCATCTGACTCCGGTCCTCGCAAAGTTGCGGGAAGGGGCGGAATCGTTCGGGTCGGTAGAACCGGAGCATTTCGCCTTTGCCGCCTATGGCGCCAGAACGGCCTTCAACGATAAGGAAATCGTGCGCCGCAAGATGGTGACATTTGGCTCCGCCATCATGGCAATTTCCAGACAAGTCAGACTCTGGATGCTGGAGCGATACAGTCAGGCTCGCATGGAGGCCAAGCGCAAGGCGGTGGAATCCATCTCAATGAGCGGCGGAATGATAGGTTCAGCGACAGCAGCGCTGTAAATTACTACCGCCTTCCGCAGCCGCAACCCGTCAGCATTCCCGGTCAATACGTGCTCTATTTGGCTCAGTCGGTCAAGATCTATGCCGACAGTCTGGTGGTGACGGGCAGCTACAATGGAAACCCGCCAAACTCCAACTTCCTAACCGTACACATCTCCGGCCACCTGGTTCCCATCCCTTAGGCGTGGCCCACCCTTGACTTGCCACCAATGAGGGTGGGCGGATAGGCCTGGAATGGGCCACCCGCATCCTTACCAGCCAAAAAGAGCAAACGACCCAACCTCGGCGGATCTTCAAAAAACCTGCGCGTTCCGATGATCGCTCACACCCTTGCGGAAATTGCCGGACCTGAATCGTAAAAAAATTCGGATACTCTGTCACAATTTGCAATCCCGTGCCACTTGATTGACAGAGGCTGTGTACGCGCCCTTCGTTCCCCGGTTCACACTGTTCATTTCTGTTCATCGAGCGGTCCCCTCTTGCGTCGGTCGCGTGAGAGACCCATATCCAGAAGACCGTCTTCCAAGGCGGACTTACGACTTCAATTCTCCAAAGCGCACTACGCCGCGGCTCAACCTTTACATTCGGAGGTAACACATGAAGTTAACAGCAAAACTAGCAGCAACCTGCTGCCTGGCCATCTTTGGCGCTTCAAACTGCCATGCCGATTCCGTAACCGCAAACTTCAACCTGAGCTGTTCCTCTCCTGTTACTGATGCCTGTGCCGTCGGCGGTACCGCACTGACCCCAGTGGCGTCCGTTGGGCAGGTCACTCTCACCCTCAACGGGGATGGAACCATTGCAGCCAACGTGGATTACACCGGATCGTCTAACCTGTGGGCATTTGCGATCAACTCTCCGACATACGATCTACCGGTATCAGGTCTCAGTTCACCTGCAGGATCTAGCCCTTGGAATGATGCTTTTGGTCAACAGGATACTGGTTTTACGTGCTTCCCGCTCGGCGGTTGCGGGTGGACGAGTACAAGCTTTACGATCACCGGCGACTATTCGTCGGTGTATCAGGTGCTTGGCGGGAATCCGACTAACCCCTATCCCTCCTCTGTTGACTTCTGGCTGTTTGTCTCAGACAGCACCTCACAGTATGGAGCCGACGCACCAGCCAATCCCAATGCTACGCCAGAGCCAAGCAGCTTCCTGCTCCTGGGCAGCGGTCTGGCCGGTCTGGCCGGCCTCGTCAAGCGCAAACTGGCGGCCTGAGAATCAGTAGCGGAAGAGAGAGCGGCAAGGCACTTTTCCATTCACGCAAGACGTGCAACGGCCATCCTTCGGGATGGCCGTTGCACGTTGGGAGCAGCATCGGGACTACTCCCAGCCGCCCGTGCCCACAAAGCCGGCCCAGTACCAGGGATGGGTGCTCAAGCCCTTGGCGCGCCGCTTCAGCAGTAACTTGCGCGAGGAACTCCACACCGCATCGGCGGTTGTGGCGTGCTGACCAAGCCGCTCAGTGTAGAGCAGATGCATGAACTGCCGGGCCAAGTCGTCATCCACCGGCCACAGGGTCATGATGACACTGTGCGCGCCGGCCACGTGAAAGGCGCGCTGCAAACCCAAAACTCCTTCGCCATCGCGCAGCTCGCCGTTACCCGTGTTGCAGGCCGAGAGAACAGCCCAATCCACGCCAGACAAATCCAGCGAGGCAATCTGCTGCGCGGTCAGAATCGACTGTGCCGCGCCATGCTGGCCGCCGGCAAAGACAAGCCCCGAGTGCAACAGCGGGTTGCCGTTGCCGCAGCTTTTGTCCAGCAGAAACGCATGCGTGGCCACATGCAGCACGCGGCTGTGCGAGGACTCATCGAGGAATCGCGTCAGGGTGGCATCATCTCCGGTCACCAGTTGCGCCGGCTCAACCCCATTCCAGCGACGCCACGTATTGCCGATGTCGGAGACCTCAAGCGCGGTTCCCGGCAGCGGCTGAAACTCGATCTTGCCAAACTCCTCGCAACTGGGCGACGCCCCACGCAAGGGCGACGCCGGAAGCTGGTTGAGCGCCAGTTGGAACGACGGGCTGCCCATGGCCAGCAAACCCAGCTTGCGCTTGCTCTCGGCCGCCGGCACCAGGTCGCGTTCGCTCGAAAGCATGTGGATCACCGGCCCATGCTCCACCAGGTAGCCCTTTCCGTCGGGCAGGCTCGCAAAGGGAACCAGATTCAGATTTCCATCCGCCACCACCAGCGCCAGCTTGGCATCGCCAACCTCTTTCTTGAGGGGATCCCAGATGCGCTCGCGCAGCGCCTCCCCAGCCTCGCGATAAGCCCACTCGTTGCGCATCGACCCCATGCCGCCGCTGTGAGCCTCGGCATCGGCCGCGGCGCGCGCCTTGCGCACTAACTCGTCCAGCGACGCCGCGTCGCCCAGATCGAAGACGCTGGTGCGATCAGAGTCCGGATGCAACACAAAGGCCATGTAGGAGGGCGTGTTGATGCGTGCCTGGTCTACCGCTTCGACGGCGCAGCGTTGGTACGCAACATACGAAACGAGCACGCTTTGTGCTGGC
>Ga0302195_10002176_pt1 | contig 15532 bp, 8 predicted proteins | sample II_Bog_N1_2_FD_198778 | JGI IMG/M metagenome (GOLD analysis project Ga0302195, IMG submission 198778) | Peat permafrost microbial communities from Stordalen Mire near Abisko, Sweden - II_Bog_N1_2 | ecosystem: Environmental > Terrestrial > Soil > Wetlands > Peat | place: Sweden: Abisko, Stordalen...
TGAAGCCGGTTGGTGAGGCGGCGATTGAGGCCTGCAAGGATCAGGGCGGGGCTGGACGTGGTCTCAGCCAGGGTGCGAATGGCGCCCACGATGAGCGAAACGGCCATGGCCGCGCGAAGGCCTTTGCCGCTGACGTCTCCCAGCACAACGAGGGTTGAACCGGAATCCAGCGGGATGATCTGGAAGAAGTCGCCTCCCACCTCCTGGGCCGGCCGGTAGGCGCTGGTCAGGGTGAATCCAGGCAACGCCGGCAGATCTTCAGGAACCAGTACTTGCTGAAGTTCGCGAGCGTTCTGAATCTCCTGTTCCAAATTATTCTGCCGGCGTCGCTCGGCAATGGAATAGCGGACGACGGCGTAGACGATGGAGAGGAAGAGCAGGGTGCGAAGAATGGTGGGAACTCCTATGGGATTGCCGTCCATCGTGAATAGCGGATTCGTCATCTTGTCGGCGAGGGTCCAGTGGGTAAAACGCTCGCCCTGTGCGACGACATTCTGGACACAGTAGTAACTCGCGTTGAGAAAGGCAAAAATGGCCACCACCCAGCGAGTTGAGTCCAGGCGTTTGCGGTTGAAGATGGCCCAGGCCACCAGCAACGCGGGAATGGGTTCGGCGCCGATGGCGAAGACGGTGAGAAACGCATCTCCAAGCTGGAACTGAAGGGTATTCAGAACATTTGGGTAGAAGAAGAACAACATGCCATCGACTGTGCCGGTTGCAATACTGACGATGGCGGCGGCGCGGATGAAGCCTACCAGCTTGCGGGATTCGTGCAGCTGGAGCAGCCAGAGCAGGAGAAACCACTGCGAGGCTTCGCGGACGCTGATTTCGACCTGGGTGAGGCAGATTTGCGTGATGGTCGAGTAGCGGAGTTCGAGGCCGCTGAGGATGAGTTCGGAGAGCGGGGTTATGGCGAAGACCGCCATCCAGAAGAGCAGCCACTGGCTTCGGTTGCGCATCCAGGCGACGAAGCTGAGCAGTGCCACGAGAGCATAAAGCGAGACCAGGCCAAAGCGGAACTGCTGACGACGGAGCCATTGAAACTCCATCGCACCCCTTTCCGCGGCAATGGCGTCCGGGCTGCCAATCAGCGGGACGCCCTCAAAACCGCCGAATGTGCCGGGGTCGTTGGAGGGCAGTGGAGTCTTCCAGACGCGGATGGCCAGCACGCCGCTGCGCGCCGGCCCGAGGTTGAAGATCTGCGGTGCGAGACTGCTAAGCCAGTAGAGATTGGGCGGCATGTTGCCGAGCTGGCCCACTCGTGCGCCATTCCAGTAGATTTCGAAGACGTCGTCGATTGCGGGGATGAGCAGGTGGACGTCGGGCGATGCTCCCGGTGCTGGCGCGATGGCGAGCCTGCGGCGATACCAGGCATAGTCCGCATAGTTGGGATGGGTTTGCGCGCCCCATGGCTTGTCGGCGGTCAGTTGCTCCCAATGCGTGTCGTCGAATGCTGCATTGGCCCAGGCGGGGTCGTCGCCGGTGTGGAACTGCCAGGGGCCGTCGAGCGGCGCGGAGCCTTTGCCCAGCCCATCGAGCACCAGCGTCTGGGAGCCAGTTCCGGATGCGGCTGACGGCTCAACGGCGCGGGCCAGCGTGGACGCAGCAGCTAGCAGGACAAGGATTTGCAATCCGGGGAAGCGGAAGCTATTGGGAAGCATGGTGGAAGGATACTCTGAGAGCCCAGCTTCCGGGCAATAGAAGATTGCTGAAAAATGGACTTCAGGAATGGATTGCGTCAATGCACGCCAGGCGGCGGCGCAACATTCTTGCTGGGCTTCTTGAACAGCCAAACCGCTCCCGCGCAGAAAAACGCCAGCAGCGCCGTCCAGCGGAAAACGTCCACGTAGGCCTTCAGCACCGCTTGCTGCTCCATCAGGCCGTAGAGCAGGCCGAAGGATCCGCTCCGGGCCTGCGCCGGACCCACGCGATGTGCCAGATAGCCGGCAATGGCAGCCGATTTCTGCTGTAAGACAATGTTGGACACGCCTAAATTGGCGCCTATGTTGGTCTGATAGAACGCCGCTCTCCGGATCAGCGCCGTAGTGGCCATCGCAATTCCGATCGACCCGCCAATGTTGCGAAGCATGTTGAACAGGCCTGTGGCGTTGCCCATCTCCTCGCGGCTCAGCGTGGAGGTGGAGAGCGTCGCCAGCGGAACGAAGACGAAGCTGAGCGCGAAGCCCGTCAGCGTGATGGGGATCAACAGCGTGTAGGGGCCGATATCTAGATTCACCATGCCAAAGATGAATGCGCAAATGCCAAAGGCGATGAAGCCTGCGCAGAGCAGTTTGCGGTTGTCGATGCGCGAGCCGAGCACCCCGACCATGGGGGACCCGAGGAACGAGCCGATGCCGCGCGGGCCGACGACCAGGCCGGCTGAAAAGGCGGTGTAGCCAAGAACCTCCTGATAATAAAGCGGCAGGATGGCGATGGTGATATAGATGCACATGCCCAGCAGGGCGATAAGGAAACAGCCGGTGCGGAAGTTCCGGTTGCGCAGGATGTGCAGGTCGACCAGACCTTGCGGATGGGTCCACGAGTGCCAGATCCAGCCGAACAGTGCCAGAACCAGGGCCGTGACAGCCCAGCGCACCCAGATTGCTCCGAACCAGTCGTCTTCCTGGCCTTTGTCGAGGACGATTTGCAGGCAACCGCTCCACACGATCAGCAGGCCGAAGCCGATGTTGTCGAAGGGACCTACCTTGGCGTTCTTGATGTACGGCGGGTCGTGAACAAAGCGGGAGATGAGTATGACCGCGAGAATACCCACAGGAATATTGATATAGAAGGCGTATCGCCAGCTGAATGTGTCGGTCAGCCAGCCGCCAAGGGTCGGTCCGAGCACCGGTGCGACAACGATTCCAAGTCCGTAGGCGGCCATGGCCATGGAGCGCTTGGCTACCGGAAAACTCTCCAGCAGGATGGATTGCGAGAGCGGCTGGAGGGCTCCTCCGCCTGCGCCCTGGAGAACGCGGGCCAGCAGGATGACGCCAAGAGACGGCGCCGCGCCGCAGAAAAACGAGGCTGCGGTGAAGATGACCACGCAGATCAGCAGGAAGCGCTTGCGGCCAAACCGGCGGGCGAACCAGTTGGAGGCGGGCAAAATGACGGCGTTTGCTACCAGGTAGCTGGTCAGCACCCAGGTAGCTTCAGAGTTTGACGCCGAAAGCGAACCAGCGATGTAGGGCAGCGCCACCGAGGCAATGGCGGTGTCCAGCACCTCCATAAAGGTGGGAAGCATGACCGAGACCGTGACCAGCCACGGGTTGACGCCCTGGGAAAGCGGGTAGCGGGCTTGGGCGGCAGCAGTGGGCATCGTCAGGGGTAACAGTCGAGATTAAACGATTCGGCGCAGGGGTGATTGTGAGGCCGGTTACGGTAGGTGGTTTGGCGGAGGAGAATCAATGTGTGTGTGGGCGGGAATGGCTGTAAGACACTGTGTAAGGCATTTGAGACGGAAATCGTACTGTGTAAGACGGGCGTAAGACATTTGTCTTGCAGCTGAGGGACGCGCGCAAGACGAAGGCGCCTCCCCAACTTCAACCTGCCCCGCATGACGATAATGCATCGAGAACATCGCCGCGAAATCGCCTCAGTCGGCAGCCTCAACCGCTTTGCCGGAGCTTTTCAGCGTGACCGTCGCCGGCACCGGCGGCGGAATCGAGTCGATGTCTACCTTGCCTTCTGCCAGCTTCATCAGAAAGTTCTGGGCAGAAAAAGTTGCCGCGTCCTTATACAGCTTGCCGGCGCGCAGGTAGCTTCCGTCGGCCTGCTGCAAGCGTGCTTTCACGGTGTCGGCAAGGTAAGCAGGAAGGATTTCGTCGTGAACGCGGGCGATGGCCCCAGGATCCTGGACAGGGAAGATGACCTCGCAGCGCTCGAATAGGTTGCGCGGCATCCAGTCGGCGGAGCCGAGATAGATCTCGCTCTTCCCTCCGTTGGCAAAGTGGAAGATGCGGGAGTGTTCGAGGAACCGGCCCACGACCGAGCGGACCCTGATCCGCTCAGACAAGCCTTTTACGCCTGGTCTCAGAATGGAGAGTCCGCGCACGATGAGGTCGATTTCAACGCCGGCTCTGGATGCCTGATAAAGGGCTTCAATCACGCTTGGTTCCAGCAGCGCATTCATCTTGGCCACAATGTGCGCCGGCCTTCCGGCCTGGGCGTGCTCCTGCTCACGGCGGATGAGGCCTAGGAAGCTTTCCGCCATGGTCAGCGGCGCCACCAGCAGTGGCCGGTAGTCGTCCACTTCCGCGTGAGCGGTCAGGTAGTTGAAGACCATGTGGACCTGCTCGGTGATTTTGGCGTCACTGGTGAGCAGGCTCAGGTCGGTATAGAAGCGGGCCGTGTTGGGGTTGTAATTCCCGGTGCCCAGGTGGCAATAGCGGCGCGTAACTCCGTCCTCGTCGTGGCGCACCAGCAACGCCAGTTTGCAGTGGGTTTTCAGGCCCACCACCCCATGGAAGACCTGCACGCCGGCATCCTCCATATCGCGCGCCCAGCGTATGTTGGATGCCTCGTCGAAGCGCGCCATCAGCTCCACCACAACGGTCGCTTCCTTGGTGGCGGCAGCCTCGGTCAGCGCCTCGAACATGGGCGAGTCCTGGCTGGTTCGATAGAGGGTCTGCTTCATGGTCATCACTGCGGGGTCCTGCGCGCCCTTCTTGATAAAATCCACCACCGCGTCATATGAGTCGTAAGGGTGGTGCAGCAGGATGTCGCGCTGGCGCAGCTCGTCGAAGATATTCGCGGACTTGCGGCTAAGGTGCAGCGGCTTGGGAATGAAGGAGGGGAATTTGAGGTCGGGCCGGTTGACATCCCCGTAAAAGAACATGAGGCGCGACAGGTTGACAGGGCCATCGCCGCGGAAGACTTGGTCCTCGTCAAGCTCGAAGTTGACCCTCAGCCGCTCGACGATCTCGGGAACCGCGGCGGTTTCAATCTCCAGGCGCACCGCATCGCCCTTGCGGCGATTATGCAGCTCAACGCGGATGGTCTCAAGCAGCGATCGCGCTTCCTCTTCCTCAAAATAGAGGTTGGAGTTCCGGGTAACGCGAAACGCCGCGTGCGCCAGCACCTCGTATCCGCGGTACATTCCGGAAAGGTTTTGGGCGATCAGGTCCTGAAGCAGCAGGTAATCGAAGGCGTCGGGTGCGCCGGGCAGGCGAACAAATCGCGGCAGAGCGCGTGGCACGGTGACCACGCCCAGCACCTGGGGGCCGGAGCTGCGGCGTTTGGCGCGCAGCAGCAGAGCCAGGCAAAGAGCCTTGTTCAGAACCCGGGGAAAAGGGTGCGCCGGGTCAATCGAAATCGGCGTCAGAAGCGGATCGACCTCGCGCTGAAAATATCCCTGCGCGAATTCGCGGGCCTTTTCGCCCAGCTCCTTCCACCCCAGCAGGCGGACGCCCTGCTTGCGCATTTCAGGCAGCAGGTGCTGGTTCCAGCAGCGATATTGCGCGGCCACAAACTCATGAATGTCGGCGGTCAGTACAGCCAGCGATTCGTCCGGGCGAAGGCCGTCATAGCCCGGCTCTCGGTAGCCGTCTTCAATGCGCTGCATCAGGCCCGCCTGGCGAACTTCAACGTATTCATCCAGGTTGTTGCCGGTGATGGCCAGGAACTTGACCCGCTCCAGCAGTGGGTTTGCGGGGTCTTCGGCTTCTTCCAGCACCCTCCGGTTGAACTGCATCCAGGAGTGGTCGCGGCCGTTGAAGAGCTTTTGTTTGCGTGAAGTTCGGGCCATTGTGCGTTATCCGTTCGCCGTGTTGGAAGTCTACCGTGTTTTGCCCGCATGTGGCTCGTGAATCGCATTCAGCGCGGGAAAAACACCCTATCCCGCAATGCATACAGGATTGGGCCGCCATCGGATGTTAATAGCAGGCTAAAAGGTGGGTTTGGGGGAATTCGGAGAAGTTGCAGAAAGGCCGGAGGAAGCCTGTAAGACACTCGACTATTCTCGAAGTGCCTTCAGGGTGTGGTGTTTTGAATAACAGCACTTGTGGGGCGGCTCGATTAAGTGGCGATTAGCCGGTCACACACCCGATGCCCAAATTCAGAAATCAAAACGACCCGCATCTAGCGGAGTTCAAAGGGCCCTGGCTCAATGTATTCTTTCTCCATGTTTCCCCGAACGGTTCTAGTTGCGGTTTTGTTGAGCGTAGCGGCGTGGCCTCCTGCGCAGTCGAGCACTCCCGGCACCTTCGATCTCGCTCGCGACCGTGAACCCGTGGTCGCCCTAGACGGCTCCTGGCGCTTTCATCCCGGAGACGATCCGGATGGCAAGCTGGGCTGGGCCAATGCCAACTTCGACGACTCAACCTGGCCGCTGATCCGCGGAGACAAAAGTTGGAACATCCAGGGTTATAAAAATCTCGACGGCTTCGCCTGGTACCGAGCGCGGATTGAGATTCCTGCGGGTCAACAGGATCTGGCGCTTTATATTCCGCTGATCGTCACCAGCTACCAGGTCTTTGCAGACGGCAAGCTGCTGGGCGGCGAGGGTGGAATGCCGCCGCATATTCGTCCGATATCCCAACGGAATCCGCCTGCGGTTTACCGATTGCCGCCGGCCGCAAATCCCTCCGCTCGAACGGTGGTTTTGGCCATCCGGGTGTGGCACTGGCCGGGATGGGATCTGCTGATCGGCGGAGGCTTCTATGCAGCTCCGCTCCTGGGACAAACCTCTCTCATCCAGTCCCGCATGCAGGAGCATGAGAGCGAGTTGTCACAACGGATGGTGTCGCCGGTCGTATCCGCACTTCTGGAGACGCTGGCGGGGCTGGCCGCTTTGGGATTCTTCTGGCTCCGCCCGCGCGAGAAGGAGTATCTCTGGTTTTCGTTCGCCATGCTCGCCGCAGCGGGTACCAATCTGCTGGTAAGGGCGATACGCCTGGACGGAACCGACGTGCTTCTCTCCGATCTCGCTTTGAACTTGCTGCAGTGTGCATACCCCAGTGCCCTGATCGCCTTTTTTTACCGTCTTCTGGGCGGCAGGCGGGGGGTGCTCTTCTGGATTGCGGTTGGTTCGATTGCAGCCAGCTCCATAGCGGGTCTGAGCGCCTTCATCATGGAAGCGATCTATGCCCGGTTTCCGCATGGGGGCATCGTTCTTTTGAATGCCACCTTCACAGTGCTGAGCCTGGCCCCGGCGGGCTGGATCCTCGCTTTAGTTTTCAGGCGAACAGGCCAGGGGTACTCCGATGCGCGTTTGCTGCTGGCCCCGGTGGCGTTGCTGGAATTTGCCGCAGTGACGGATTCGCTGCTATGGCTTGCCCAATTTGCGTTCGGGTGGAACCCAAGTTATTGGTCCTGGTTCTACATGCTCACCGCAGATCCTTTTCCGATATCGGTTCCCAGCGTTTGCGAGGTGCTGTTCCTGGTTGGGATGCTGGCCATTTTTGTGCACCGGTTCACCGGCACCAGCCTGCAGGAAGAAGGACACAGGCGCGAACTGGAATCGGCGCGGGTGGTGCAGCAGGTTTTGATTCCTGAAGCGGTCCCGCAGGTGCCAGGCTTCGCAATTGAGAGCGTGTACAGGCCGGCCGGCGAGGTGGGCGGAGATTTCTTTCAGATTTTGCCCACGGCGGGCGGCGGAGTGCTGGCGGTGATTGGGGATGTGAGCGGCAAGGGCACACCGGCGGCGATGACCGTGAGCCTGCTGGTGGGCACAGTGCGCACGCTGGCCCACTACACTCAGAGTCCCGGCGAAATTCTGGCGGCGATGAATCAGCGCATGGTGGGCCGTTCGCAGGGTGGTTTCACAACCTGCCTGGTGCTGCGCGCCGATCCTGACGGCGAGTTGACCGTTGCCAATGCAGGCCACATTCCGCCGTACGTCAATGGCCAAGAACTTCTGCTCGAAAGCGGTCTCCCAATCGGTATCGCTCCTGGCATCAAGTACCCAGAAAACACATTCAGCCTGCTGCTCGATGCCCATCTAACCCTGCTCACCGATGGGGTTCTGGAAGCCACCGACCCCATCACCAAAGAACTCTTCGGTTTCGACCGGACCGCCGCCATCAGCAACCAATCCGCCGAAGCCATCGCGGCCGCCGCGCAGCAGTTCGGGCAGGAGGACGACATCACCGTGCTCACTCTCACGCGGCTGGAAGTTGGAGAGGCATCGACCGCGCGCCTTGGAGTTCCAATCCCGTACCCGGCATAGCTTCTTAGGCCGAGCCATTCCCGTCAGGGGGTTCCGGTTGGTGCGGGCGACGCGAGTCAATCGTTTCTTACGGCGCTTCGATTTCCTTGGAAAATCGCTCCCGCAAAACTCGCCTCAGCGTTTTGCCACTTGAATTCTGCGGCAACTCATCGGGCTCCAGAATCCAGATGCGGCGCGGGGCTTTGTAGGGAGCTAGATTCTGGCGGCACCACTCCAGCAGATCGGCTTCGGTCGAAACCGAACCAATGTGCAGCTCGACCGCGGCGGCTGGCATCTCGCCCTTTTCCTTGTGGGGCAAGCCAAACGCGGCTGCGCGGGCTACGGCCGGATGCGCCAGGATAGCCTCCTCGAGTTCTTTCACGTAAACCGAGTAGCCGCCGGACTTGATCACATCCTTTATGCGCCCAACCAGGCGGATGAGGCCGAGACGGCTGCGCGTGGCCAGGTCGCCCGTGCGCAGCCATCCGTCGGCGGTCAACAAAATGCCGGCGTCGTCCTTTACTGCGTCCTTCCAATAATGCGGAGCGAGCCCGCGGCGGCGGATCTGGCACTCACCCGTAGCGCCGGCTCGCATTCGCCGGCCATTTTCGTCTGCCACACGAATTTGAAACGGGGGCACGGGGAAGCATACGTCGCCGCTGCCGGGCAGGAACGACAGCTCGATGCCCATCATGGCCAGGCCGCCCAGTTCTACCATGCCGTAGCCGTTCAACAGCACCGGCGGAATGCGCCGTCCACCAAGTTGGACCAGCGCGCCGAAGCGGCGCAGCCGAAGCCGCACTTCGGAAGGCAGATGATCGCTGGCTGAGAGCCACAGGCGCACGCTCTTCAGGCGCGCGGGGTCAGGATTGCTGTTGACCAGCCGGGCGAACATGGCGGGCACGCCTACAACAGCAGTCACGCCGAATCGCTCCACCATCTCGACAGCGCTGTCCACGCTGAATCGATCGAGAAAGCAGCCGCGAATGCCTGCCATCAGGCCATAGAGCGCCACGCTTACGGCCATGATGTGAGACCACGGCAGTGCCACGAGCGCCAGATCCTTGCGGCCCAGAAACAGTCCTGCCAGCACAGTGGATGCGCGGGCTCCGAGCAGCGCCCGGCTGGAAAGCGCCGCGCCTTTGGGAAAGCCGCTGGTGCCGGAGGTATGGAAGATGGCAGCGGTCGCGCCAGGATCGAGGCCGGTGGGCGGAAAAGTCGTTCCCGGGCCGGAGACACGCAGGAATCCAGCGAGTGTTTGAGGGTCGTCGTCGACCTGGATCCAGGTGCGAACATCCAGCGCTTCCCGGTCCAGGATGGTGCGTTCGAAGACCGCCTTGTCGGTAACCAGAATCTGGGTCCCGCTGTTCAAAAGAATGCGCCGAACCTCAGGGAGCGTGAGCTGCGGGTTAAGTGGAACCGCGATGCCGCCGGCTCGGATGATGGCCAGGAACCAGCGAAAGCAGCGCGGGTCGTTGGTCTTGTAGATGGCCACCAGTTGGCCCGGTTTCAGCGCCACCGTGCCGCGGAGAAACGAATCGATGGAGCAGATTTCGGCGTGCAGTTGCGCCAGGCGCCAAGGCTTGTTGTCCTCAACGGAGATTTCGCAATCGCCGTTTCGCCGCAGCAACTCGTCCACCAGGTTGGCCACTGTAATGGTGCGGTCGCGCGAGAGCTGAAAACGCCGGAAGATGCTCATTGGGCAGGTAGAGGCTTGCGTCCCCAGTCGCTGGCGACGCAGTAGTGGAACAGGCGGTCGAGGTAATCCATCACCGGCGGCGGATGGAGTCCGGCGGGCTCCAGCAGCCGCTCGGCGTTGGTGGTATCGAACTGCATGCGCATGGTGAAGTAATCGCGGTAGGCGCGGCCATCGCGGAGCACGCGGCGCTTTTTCCCCCACAAGGATAGAAACAGCAACGGCCGGATAGCGGCGAAGAAGAACTTGGGATCGACGTAGCGGGCCTCGGGCGCGTGGAAGTACTCTGCCGCGCGCCGGGCCACCTGCTGGATGGTTGCGCTGCCGCGCGGGCCGGCGCAAAGGTGGACCGTCGAGCCCAGTGCGGCCGGGTCGAACGCCAGGCGCGCCACCGAGGCTGCCACAAAATCCACCGGAACAATGTCCAGCACGGCATCGGGATAGCCGGGCACGGTGCGCCACAGCCGGCGCGCATAAATCTTCAGCGGCCAATACATCATTTTGAAGCTGGAAGTAACGCCCGTGCGCGAGTCCCCCACAATAATGCTGGGGCGCAGGATGACTCCGGGAAGCGAACCAAGCCGTGAGCGCACCAGTGCCTCAGCCTCGGCCTTGGTTTGTTCGTAGGTGTTGCGATAGCTCTGGCCCACGGCGAGCTCGCTTTCGCGCACCAGGTCTCTCCGCTCGCCGGCTACGTATGCTGTTCCCACATAGGCCAGGCTCTTCAGTTTGCGCGCTCCGGCGGCGAAATCGAGCAGGCGGCGCGTGCCCTCCACGTTGATGTTGCGCGCCTCTTCGAGCGAGTGATCGAAACGCACCGTGGCGGCGCAGTGAATCACGCGGGTGGTCTCAGCGGAAAGCCGCTGCCAGGCCTGGGGTTCCAGGCCGCAGTTGGGCTGGCTTACATCTCCCTGATGGACTTCCACTCGGTCGCGCGCGGCCGCCGGGACGAACGAATCGGCGCGTTGCTGGCCGGTCTGTCCCGGCCGGTCGCGAATCAGAAGCGCCAGCCTCGAGTTCGGCACGCGATCCAGCAGTTCGTGGACCAGTTGCACGCCCAGGAAGCCGGTTGCGCCGGTCACCAGGATAAGTTCTTCGTTGTTCATGCTTTCGACCGGCCTCAGCGCTCGAACCATTCGAAGGCCCCTCAATCGGTGGCCGTTCGCGAATTGGGCGCGGGAAATGGAATGTCTGATTATAAATCCCTGATCGTAAATCGAGGCCCCGCTGCGAAAAAGACAGACGGGGTCGGGACGCGCCTGTCCCGGATTTCGGAATGGTAATGGGAGCCAGACGCGGAGTGGACATTGACTCCGCGGGCCGCCGGGTTGAGGATAAGGGCAGGGCCAGCTTGCCTGCGCCCGAGCGAGGAGTTCCCTGCATGTCTCAGCAAACCATCACAGCCAACGACAGCCTGATTCCTACCAAACCGATCCCGGCCGAGGCCCATGCGTTTTCAAAGCGTGTTCATGGCTTGCTCGACGGCCAGCCTAAAGACGATGCGACGGTAAGGCAGGCTCTGGAAGGCATGGACGGCATTGTGGCGCTTATGGCCGCTGGAATGTATAACATGGCGTCGATGCTTGTGGGCGAGGGAGAGGACAGCATACGGCTGGTGGAGACGGCGATTGCGAATGCCGAAGTGTCCTCGTGCAACGATCCGATTCAGGGGCGCAAAAGCAGCCGGCGAGCCTTGTGTACGGCAGCGCTGCAGCTGCTGGAACAGCGCAACCCCGGTAGCCTGGCCGCTCCCGAGGGGTTGGAGCATGTGGCCACCTGCATTGAAGATGACGACCTGGACGCCGCCGGTGTGTCCGCTGAAGAACTCGAAAGCATGATTGCGGGACCGGACCGGGACGGTGTGCGCAACTGGCTGGCGAGCCTGCCAACCGCCGCGCGGACCATCTTTGTGCTGCGGGCGGTGGCTGGGTTCACTGCGGCGGAGACGGCCGGTTTGCTGGCGGCGCACGGTGGGCCGCAGGCTGCTGGATGGACCCCGGATGCGGTGCGCGAGTTCTTTCGCCAGGGGCTATGTTCGCTGGCTTCGCAACTGATTCAGGCTGCCAGCCGGTAATCAGCTGACCGCTAAGTACCGAAACCGCGCGATTCTGCAATAACCCGCATACGGTCCATGTGTCGCGCTCCCGCCAGACCTGTGCCGGCCCGCACGTCATCCTCGGCTCCCGCTCCGATACAATCCATTTAAGAAGCTTTGCGGCCATTCCTTGCATCCATTAAAGGCAGACATTTTTGGCCCAGGCTCTTCATTGTGAGTGGAACGACCTTGATTTTGTCGAATTATCCGGGAAAAAGTTCGAGCTGTCGATTTGCCCGCGGACTTCTGGCCGCGCTGGCGTTGCTGGGCGTGTTTGCGGCTGCCTCACCCAGCGTTGCCGCGCAGGCGCCGCCTGTTCCCACCCAGTCAACCGGGCCCACAGCTTCAAGCTTTCAGGGCAGCGTAGCCACAGGAGAAGCGTCCGCGCAGCCCATCGACCTATCTCTGGACGATGCCATCCAGCGGGGACTGAAGACCAACCTGGGCATCCTGCTGAGCGGTACGCAGACCATGGCGGCGCGCGGTCAGCGGCTCAGCCAGTTGCAATCGCTGCTGCCGTCGGTGGATGCAAGCATCAAGGAAGCGGACATGCAGGTGGACCTGCCGGCGGAGGGGTTGCGGATACCGGGGTTTCCCACGATTATCGGACCGTTCGGCTTTACGGATTTGCGGGCTTCGCTTAGCTGGTCGCTGGTGGACATTCAGTCGCTGCACAACTACCTGGCCGCGCGCCACAACTTTGCCGCCGCCCAATTAAGTGCCCAGGATGCGCGGGAGCTCGTGGTGCTGACGGTGGGCAATGCGTACTTGCTGGCGCTTGCGGATGAGTCCCAGGTCAGCAGCGTGGAAGCACAGGTGGCCACCGCGAAGGTCTCGCTGGATCAGGCGGTCGCCAATCACCAGGCGGGAACCGCGCCGCTGCTGGATGAGCTGCGGGCGCGGGTGGATTATCAATCGCTGCAGCAGCAGTCGATAGCAGCCAGGAATGCGCTCGAGAAGGACAAGCTGGCGCTGGCGCGGACCATAGGCCTGCCGCTCGGGCAGCAATTCAATTTGAGCGACAAGGCGCCCTATGCCGCATTTGACCAGCTGGATGTAGATGCGACCATTCGCCAGGCCCATTTGAATCGGAAAGATTTGGCCGCGATGGTGGAGCAGACCAAGGCGGCGGAGGAGCAACGCAAAGCAGCCACGGCGGACCGGTTGCCGACGCTGAAGTTCAACGGCGACTATGGGGACATTGGCGTTAACCTCTCGCATTCGCACGGGACCGAGGATGTGGCGGGAACCGTGAGCCTGCCCCTCTTCAAGGAGTTTGCGCTGCGCGGCGAGGCGCAAACGGCACAGGCGCAACTGGATACCCAGCGGGCCCAATTGAGCGATATGAATGCCCAGGTGGATGCCGATGTACGCGATGCGCTGCTCGATATTGCGTCGACCGGGAAGCAGGTTGAAGTTGCGCGGTCGAGCGTCGATTTGGCCGGCGAGGCGCTGAACGAGGCGCAGCAGCGGTATGCCAACGGGGTCAGCGACAACCTTGCTGTCAGCCAGGCGGAGCAGTCCCTGGCCCAGGCCAACAATCAATACGTGACCAGCCTCTACCGGCACAATGTGGCCAAGCTGAGTTTGGCGCGCGCTCTGGGAGCAGGGCAGAGTTACAAGAACTATGTGGGAGGAAAGTAACTGTGGCGGATTCAACACCATCAACGGGAAAGGCCGGCCCTGGCGCGGCAGCGGGGACTGAGATCGAACAGCCGAAATCGAAGCGCAGGGGCATTGTTGTGGTTGTTGTCGCGGTGCTCGTGGCGGTCGCGGTCGCAATTTGGTGGCACTCCACCTTTAGCGAAGACACCGACGACGCGCAGGTGAACGGGCACCTGATCCAGGTGAGCTCGCGCATCGGTGGCCAGGTTCTCAAGGTTGACGTGGAAGAGAACCAGGTGGTGAAGGCCGGCGATACGATTGCCGAGCTCGACCCCAAGGACTTCAATGTCGCGGTGGAGAGCGCACAGGCCGCGCTGGCCAGCGCGCAGGCCAATGCGGCCGCGGCCAGCGTGAATGTGCCCATCGTCTCAATCAACACTGGGAGCACTTTGACTTCGGCAGGCGCGGATGTGAGTGGGACGCAGGCCAGCGTGGCGCAGGCGGAGAAGCAACTTGAGTCGGCGCACGCAAAGGTGGCGCAGGCCGCGGCCAATAACGTAAAGGCGCAGGCCGATTTGAAGCGATACAAGCCGCTGGTGGAAAAGGATGTGATCAGCAAGCAGCAGTTCGACGCGGCAGTGGCGTCGGCTGATTCGGCAAAGGCCGCGCTCCAAGATGCACGCGCCGGTGAGCAGGCCGCCGCCGACGGAGTTAAGGTTGCGCACGACCGTGAGGCGCAGGCTCAGGCGAGCTTCAAGAATGCGCAAACCGGACCGCAGCAGGTTGAGGTGCAGACCGCGCGGGCCAAGCAGGCGCAGGCCCAGGTTCTGCAGGCGCAGGCGCAACTGGACCAGGCCGAGCTGAATTTGAGTTATACAAAAATCGTAGCTCCGGCGGCGGGAATCATAACTCGCAAAAGCGTGGAAGTAAATCAGAATATAGGTGTTGGGCAGAATCTTCTGACTCTGGTTTCGCTGGACGACTTATGGATTACCGCTAACTTCAAGGAAACGCAGTTGAAGCACATGTCCGCCGGTCAAGCGGTGGAGATAGCCGTGGATGCTACCGGCAAGAAGTATCACGGTAAGGTAACTCAGATAGGTGGAGCTACCGGTTCTGTGCTAAGTCTCTTTCCGCCGGAGAATGCAACGGGTAACTACGTAAAGGTGGTGCAGCGGGTTCCTGTGCGGATTGATTTCTCGAATTTGAAGGACGAGGATCCGAATCACCTGCTGCGGCCAGGGTTGTCAGTTGAGCCTACGGTACGGGTGAAGCCGTAAAGGCAGGGAATAGGGAATAGGGAATAGTAAAGTCCCCAGCCTCAACGAATCAGGCTGGGGGCTTTTCATTTTGGGATCGGGCTATTCGGAATTGGCCACTTTCCAACCCCAATTTGCAAATATGCGTCAGAAGGACGGAGCCCGCACTTTGAAGCTGAAAGCTGAGAGCTAAAAGCTAGCAGCTAAAAGCTAAAAGCCAGCGGCTGCACCACCGTATAAACTAATTGCAATACCACGATGAAAGACTCGATCCACGTTTCGAAAGAAAATTACCTCAAGGCCATTCTCGAGGCTGAGGCTGAGGGGCGCGAGGTGATTCCGGCGCTGCTGGCGCATTGGCTTGAGGTGTCTGCGCCGGCGGTGACCATGGCGCTCAAGCGCCTGAAGCGTGATGGATTCGTGCTGGTGGGCGCGGATGGAATTGTGCGGCTCACCTCGGCGGGACGCGAAACGGCTTACCACACCGCGCTGCGGCACCACCTGATTGAGCGCATGCTGAGCGAGGTCTTCGGGATGGAGTGGTACGAGATCCACGAGGAGGCCGAGCGGCTGGAGCACGCAGTTTCGCCGGCGTTCGAGGCCAAGCTGCGGGAGAAACTGGGCGAGACCGGCGCCTGCCCGCACGGGAATGCGGTGCTGCCTGAGAGTCCGGCGAAGCGGAAGCTGCGCGGCGAAGTACCGCTATCCGAGGCGGTCGAGGGCCAGAGCTA
>Ga0302195_10002199_pt1 | contig 15435 bp, 18 predicted proteins | sample II_Bog_N1_2_FD_198778 | JGI IMG/M metagenome (GOLD analysis project Ga0302195, IMG submission 198778) | Peat permafrost microbial communities from Stordalen Mire near Abisko, Sweden - II_Bog_N1_2 | ecosystem: Environmental > Terrestrial > Soil > Wetlands > Peat | place: Sweden: Abisko...
GCGATCGTCACGAACGTTGCGATGGGATGCGGTGGACGCGGAGCGCGCGACAGACGAGCGCGCGCGAGGCGGACGGCGAAGCTGTGTGGTCCTGGCGCCCCGATGCTGGCGTCAAGTTCGCGGGAAGCAAAACCTCCCGCTGATGATGGTGGCAAGAAAGCCCGGTCACCAGGGAGAGCGCGGAGTAAGCTGTAAACCATCGCGCAGGGAAAGCCGGATTGCCTCCGCTGGACCTGTATGCTCGTGTGCGCATTTCTCGCACTTTTGCACACGAGACCGCGGGTGCAGCGCGCACCCGGCTTTCCCTGCGCCCTCTGCTCATCGAGCACGGGCGAAACGGACGCACACCCCCGGGCGGATCGCGCCGCGGGAATGCGGACGCATGTCTCGTCGTTGCTTGACAATCGAAGATCAATCGTAGGGTGGGTTAGCGATAGCGTAACCCACCGATCTGAGCACGCCGACAAATGGTGGGTTACGCTATCGCTAACCCACCCTACGGTCCTGCGGCAGCTTCCTGAAGCCGTGCTTAGCTGTTAGCGTCAACAGGACTGCAATCCAAACGACAAAATTCCGCCCGGCGGGATGGCGAAGCGAACACCACGCTAAATCCGGCTGCGGCCAAGGGAGCGACAATGGGAGCGACCATGGAAGACTTGAAAGTAACCGCGGGCGGCTACGATTTCGCGGCGGCCCACGCCGCCATGCGGCGCTACGTCGACGCCAACCTGCTGGCCGGCGTTTCGTCGGCGGTGCTGGTCGGCCGGGACCTGGTAGATGTGAATTGCGTCGGATGGGCCGACAAGGAAGCGCAGACGCCATTGCGCCCCGACCACATCTTTCGCGTCTTCTCCAATACCAAGCTGATCACCTCCTGCGCCGCGCTGCTGCTGTTCGAGGAAGGAAAATTCGGGCTCGACGATCCCATCGAAAAGTTCATCCCGCAGCTTGGCAACCGAAAAGTCCTGCGCGCCGGCGCGGCGTCTCTGGACGAGACCGAGCCGGCCAAAAGCCCGATCACCATTCGCCAGCTGCTGAGCCACAGCGCCGGGCTGAGCTACGGCTTCTTCGATCCCGGCACCGTGATCTTCAAGGCGCTCAACGAACGCGGGGTGCACAATCCCAACACGACGCTGGCGCAGATGGTGGATGTGCTGGCCGATGTGCCGCTGATCTATCAACCGGGAACGTCCTGGGAATACTCGCTCGCGATCGACGTGATCGCCCGGCTGGTCGAGGTCATCAGCGGCCAGCGTTTCGATCACTTCATCCAGACACGGATCCTCGGGCCGCTCGGCATGGTCGATACCGGCTTCGTCGTGCCGGAGAAGGATCAGGGACGGCTGGTGGCCTATTACGCCGGCGCGGACCTGATGGAGCCGATGAAGCCGGGCCTGACCCGCACCGACAACGCGCCCTTCCCCGGCGCCTATCTGCGTCCTGTCGCGCGGCTCAATGGCGGCGGCGGTCTGGTCTCGACGATGCCCGACATGGTCGCCTTGATCCGAAGCCTGCTGCCGGGTGGTCCCACGCTGCTCAAGCCGGAAACGATCGCGTTGATGATGACCAACCAGTTGCCTGATGGCCAGTGGATCCGCTTTGCCATGATGGGCGAACAGCCCGGCAAGGCGCACGGGCTGGCCGGCGGGCTCATCCTGAAGCCCTCGGCGTTCGATCATCCCGATGCGTCGGGCGAATTCTACTGGGGCGGGGTGGCCGGCACCCAATGGTGGATCTCGCCGAAGCGCAACATGGCCGGCGTCATGATGGCCCAGCGCCAGATGGCGTTCGTCCACCCGTTCTCGTTCGAATTCAAGCGGCTGGCCTATGAAGCGGTCAAGCGCGGGGGATGAGGCAACGCCGGCTGCCGCCGGCCGGATCAGGCCGCCTGCGATACCACGCGATTGCGGCCGTCGTGCTTGGCGCGATAGAGCGCGGTGTCGGCGCGCTTGAGGACGTCGGCGACAGCCTCGCCCTTCTGTTCCAGCGTCGACAGCCCGACCGAGATCGTGACCTCGATGCGATTGGCGCCCTTGTTGACCGCGAACGGCTCGCCGGCGATCGAGCGCCGCAGCCGCTCCGCCACCATGCCCGCGACATGCAGGTCAGTCTCGGGCATCACGATGACGAATTCCTCGCCGCCATAGCGGCAGGCCAGATCGATGCCGCGGATCGACTTTCGGATCCGCACCGCGAATTCGCGCAGCACGTCGTCGCCGGCGTCGTGGCCGTAAGTGTCGTTGATCGCCTTGAAGAAGTCGATGTCGAGCATCATCAGCGCCAGCGGCTTGCCGCGGCTGGACGCCTGTTCGGCCAGGGTGCCGAGGTGGCTCTCCATGTAGCGGCGATTATGCAGGCCGGTCAGCGCATCGGTGATCGCCATCTCGATCGAGTTCTGCACGTTGTCGCGCAGGTGATCGGTATAGCGGCGCTTGCGGATCTGGGTGCGCGCGCGCGCCAGCAGTTCGTTCTTGTCGACCGGGCGCAGCAGGTAGTCGTTGACGCCGATCTCCAGCCCGCGCAGCAGCCGCGTATTGTTGTCGGCGTCGGCGATGGCGAGAATCGGCACCGCCCTCGTCCGCTCCAGCGAGCGCGCCTGGCTGCACAGCCGCAGGCCGTCGTAATTATCGAGGCCGAGCGAAACGATCAGCAGGTCGTAATTGCCCTCGGCGGCATGAAACAGCGCTTCCGACGGATTGGCTTCGACGTCGACATGATGCTCGGTGGAGAGCACCGGTGCCAACCGCTCATAGGAAGACGGCCGGTCGTCGACCAGAAGGATACGGCCGCCCTTGCCGGCGTCGGCCACCGCGCTGCGCTCCGGCGCCTGCACGCCGATCTCGAGCGAGGTGATGGCGCGCATGCGCAGCTCATCGGTCATCATCTTCAGCCGCGTCAGCGAGCGCACCCGCGCGATCAGCACGATGTCGGATACCGGCTTGGTCAGGAAATCGTCGGCGCCGGCCTCCAGCCCGCGCACCCGATCGGCCGGGCTGTCGAGCGCGGTAACCATGACCACCGGAATGAAATGCGTCGCCGGATTGGATTTCAGCCGGCGGCACACCTCGAAGCCGTCGATGTCGGGCATCATCACGTCGAGCAGGATGATGTCGCATTCGGCGCGCGAGCAGATTTCAAGCGCCTCGGTCCCGTTGCACGCGGTCAGCACATCGAAATACTCGGCCGACAGCCGCGCTTCCAAAAGCTTGACGTTGGCGGGGACGTCGTCGACGACCAGAATACGCGCGGACATCGAAATTCTCCCTACCCGATAAAGCGTCGGACCGTTTCAATGAATTTTCCGACCGAGATCGGTTTCGACAAATACGCCTCGCAGCCGCCTTCGCGGATGCGCTCTTCGTCGCCCTTCATGGCAAAGGCGGTGACCGCGACCACGGGAATGGCGCGTAATTCCGGATCATCCTTGATCCAGCGCGTCACCTCGAGCCCGGACACCTGGGGAAGCTGGATATCCATCAAAATGAGATCGGGATGAAGCTTGCGCACGAGATCGAGCGCCTCGAAGCCGTTGGAGGTGCCCGAGGTCTGATAGCCATGCGCTTCCAAAAGATCGCGAAAGAGCTTCATATTGAGCTCGTTGTCCTCCACGATCAGGACGGTTTTTGCCATCCGTCCCTCCAATCCCAGAAATACAGCTCCGAATTGCGGTGCGTCGGGCGCCGCCGCCGGGCGTGTCAAAAAGTGAAATCAAACTAGCGCCAGATTCGCTCTAACCCGTTAAGCTCACATGCCATCTTTATGCGAAGTGGTTTCCACTTGCTTGAACACGTTCCGCAGACTCGGGCATGATGGTTGTAAAATAGAGACCATAAGTTAGCGAAAGGCAAACATCGCGATTGAAGAAGCTTGTTCAAAATCCCCGGGAAGTAGCTGAAATCGTTGCGATTCAGGCGCTTTCCTTCATCGCCGGCGAGCCCGAGCGGCTGGGCCTGTTCCTGGCCGAGAGCGGAATCGGCCCGGAGACGCTGCGCCATGCCGCCGCCGATCCGCGCTTTCTGGCGTCCGTGCTCGACTTCGTGATGCGCGATGACGCAACCGTGAAAGCCTTTGCGAGCGTATCGCAACTGCATCCCACCAACATCGCCGCCGCCCACCAGGCGCTCAACGATCCCAAATGGGAGCGCGACGTGCCGTGACGCTGCCCGCGCCAGCCCTGGAGGAACCGACCTGCTTTTGCCGGGATTGCCTCCATGACCTGGCTTTCGCTGCCCGGCGCTGCGGCGAATGCGGTTCCCCTCGCCTGGTCAAGCACCAGGGTCTGGCCGCGCTGACGCTCGCCCATATCGATTGCGACGCCTTCTACGCCACCGTCGAGAAGCGCGATAACCCCGAGATTGCCGACAAGCCGGTCATCATCGGCCGCGGCAAGCGCGGGGTGGTCTCGGCGGCCTGCTACATCGCCCGCACCTTCGGCGTGCGCTCGGCGATGCCGATGTTCAAGGCGCTGGCGCTATGCCCGTCCGCGGTCGTGGTCCGGCCCGACATGGCGAAATATGTCCGGGTCGGCCGCGAGGTCCGCCATGCCATGCAGGCGCTGACGCCGCTGGTGGAGCCGTTGTCGATCGACGAGGCGTTCCTCGATCTGGCTGGCACCCAGAGGGTGCACGGCATGATCCCCGCCAAGGTGCTGGCGCGCTTCGCCCAGCAGATCGAGCGCGACATCGGCATCACGGTTTCGGTCGGCCTGTCCTGCAACAAGTTCCTGGCCAAGATCGCCTCCGACCTCGACAAGCCGCGCGGTTTTGCCACCCTCGACCAGGACGAGGCCCGCGCGATGCTGGCCGAAAGACCGGTCGGGTTCATTTTCGGCGTCGGGCCGGCGACCCAGGAAAAGCTGATTCAGCGCGGCTTTCGCACCATCGCCGATCTGCAGCGCGCCGACGAGATCGACCTGATGAAGCAGTTCGCCGCCGAAGGCCGAAGGCTGTGGCGGCTGGCACGCGGCATCGACGACCGCCCGGTCGTTCCCGATCGCGGCGCCAAGACCATCTCCAACGAGACCACCTTCGACACCGACATCCGCGACTTTGCGACGCTGGAAAAGACCCTGTGGCGGCTGTGCGAAAAGGTATCCTCGCGGCTGAAGAGCAGCGATCTCTCCGGGCTGACCATCACGCTGAAACTGAAGACCGCCGATTTCCGGCAGCGCACCCGCTCGCAATCGATTCACGCGCCGACCCAACTGGCGGCAAAGATCTTTGCAACGACCCGGGAGATGCTGGCGAAGGAGATCGACGGCACCGCGTTCCGCCTGATGGGCGCCGGCGTCAGCGCCCTGCGGCCGGGCTCCGCGGCCGACGACACCGACATGCTCGACCGCCGCTCGGCCCATGCCGAACGCGCGATCGACGATTTGCGCAGGAAATTCGGCCAGGCCGCCGTGATCCGGGGCATCGCCTATGAGGGTCCGGAGAAGACGCAGTAGCCATGGTCATTGCCGGGCCTGAAGGCCGGGAATGACGATCACCTCACTTGCAGGGCTTGGAATCCTTGACGTCAAATTTTCCAAGCGCGCCCGATATGACAAAGTCATTGTAGTCCAGCACCAGCGCCCGCGAGACACCGTTCTCGAACAGCTCGAACGACATCGCATATACGGGCGTCTGCTCGCCGTCCTTGGCCTTGGCGTCGTGGTCATAGTAGCTCACGGTCACCGGCCAACGCGTCAGCGATTTCATCGCATCGTTGGTGGTGGATGGATCGGGCGCCTCGATGCTGCGATCGCCCGGGATCGCCTGTCCGATCACGGTCAGGGTATTGTAGACCTTTTCGCCGTTATCCGATCCGTCATAGACCGTCAGTTCCAGCAGGGATTTGCCGTCTTTGGCGGCGGCGATGATGCGCCTGATCTGCTCGGTCGGGAACACCGTGGAGCCATCGAGCGTGAAGATCTTGGCTTCCGGCTGGGTCAGCTTGACGGTGATGTGATCGCCCGACCGCTCCGCGATCCCGTCGACCGCGCTGGAATCGGTATCGTTCATGCGGGCATCGATCTTGAAGCGATAGCTCTTGCTCTCGGCGTCCTCCCAGGAGGTCGAGCGCAGATCGCTCAGCGTCGTCTTGCCCTCGCCGCTGTTCAGTTCCGAGACCTGGCGGAATTCCGAGGTGTATCCCTCGCAGGCGCTGCCGGAGAAATCATAGAGGATGCGCCCGCGCGCGCTGTCGATCGAGGCCGAGCCGCGCGACTTCACCAGCGTGAGGTCGTAAAGCGCCTGATGCGGAAGAAACGCGGCCGTGGCCGCCGCGCCCGCCTGCCCGGCGGAAAAACCCGATCCGGCGGCGACGGCGGCGAGCGCCAGCAGCAACGATCGGGTGCGCGGAATCCGGAACCGGCTGGCCATGTGTCGTCCTTACGAAATTGGGCTGTGAATTGCGACATTATTCACCGCCCCATTGCGCCGCAACTAGGGCCGTTTCACAAAAAAGCGCGAATCAGCCCGGGTCAGGCCCTGTTTTTGGCATTTCGGCCCGGCGTCCCGCTCACTTGCATGTCAGGGCTCGATGCGCGAAACAAAGCGGCACCGATTTATCACCTTCCGGGCGCAGGTCACACATCCAACGGGGACGAAGCATGGCGGACACGGTCGAGCAGAAACTTGCGGCACTTGGCATCGTCTTGCATGCACCCGCGAGCCCGGTGGCGAATTATGTCGGCTTCGTGCGCACCGGAAATCTGCTGTTCGTTTCGGGCCAGGTCTGCTTCGACGCGCAGGGCAAGCTGATCGCCAAGGGCAAGCTCGGCGCCGGCGTCAGCGTTGAACAGGGCAACGCCGCGGCGCGCGGTTGCGGCATCAACCTTCTGGCGCAGGTCAAGGCGGCGCTCGGCGACCTCGACAAGGTGGTCCGCGTGGTCCGGCTCGGCGGCTTCGTCAATTCGGCCCCGGACTTTCTCGACGGACCGAAGGTGCTGAACGGCGCCTCCGACCTGATGGTCGCAGCCTTCGGCGACAAGGGCCGCCACGCCCGCACCACCGTCGGTGTGTCCTCCCTCCCCGCCGATGCGGCGGTGGAGGTCGAGGGATTGTTCGAGGTCTCGTAGCGGGGTTGCGAGCATGCGTGCGCCCGACTGGCTGACGGCGCGGCCGGTTGCCCATCGCGGCCTGCATGACGCCGCGCGCGGCATCATCGAGAACATGCCGGCCGCGGCAGAGGCCGCGGTGGCCGGCCGATTCAGCATCGAATGCGATATCCAGCTGTCCGCCGATGGCGAGGCGATGGTGCATCATGACGATGCACTGGGCCGCCTCACCGAGGGTTCGGCGGTCCTGCTCGAAAAGACCGCGGCCGAGCTGAAGGCGGTGAAATTCAACAATACCCCGGAGCGGATGATGTCGCTCGGCGATCTCTGTGCGCTGGTCGCGGGCCGGGTGCCGCTGGTGATCGAGGTGAAGAGCCATTTCGACGGCGACCGCCGGCTGGTGAAGCGGATGGCGGAGGTGCTCGCCTCCTATTCCGGGCCCGCGGTCGGCATGTCGTTCGACCCGGACCAGGTGCTGGCGCTACGCGAGACCATGCCGCAACGTCCCCGCGGCATCGTCGCCCAGCGCGACTATGACGACGATTACTGGATGAAACTTACCCCCGGGCAACGCCGGAGCATGCGGCATCTGCGGCACGCCTTCCATACGCGGCCGCATTTCGTCGCCTTCTCAGTCAACCAGTTGCCGGCGCCGGCGCCCTGGATTGCGCGCAACCTGTTCGGACTGCCGCTGCTGACCTGGACCGTGCGCACGCCAGAGCAGCGCGAACGGGCCGCCCGCTACGCCGATCAGATGATCTTCGAAGGCTTTGTGCCGGGAACCTGAACCAGACCGGCACGCCCTTGAAGTCGCCTGACCAATGCACGATCTTTGCATTGGTCACCATGTGCGCCATCATCTGCGGCACCCTATCGATGGCTGATCGTAACGCGTGACCGGTTCAAATCGCCGATGGATTCTTCCGAAATAACCCTCGAAGCGGTACCCTCCGTCAGCGAGATTCCCGCTGCGGACTGGGATGCCTGCGCCAACCCGCATGTCCCGGCCGACAGTCTCGATACCCTCGACACCCTCGCGTCAGCAGAACCTGCGACGGCCTCCGGCGCGGCTTCAAAAGCCCACTATAACCCCTTCGTTTCACACGCATTTTTCAAGGCGTTGGAAGATTCGAAATCGGCCTGTGCTAAAACCGGCTGGGGACCGCGGCATCTGGCGGCGCGGCTCGACGGCGAGATCGTCGGCATCGTGCCCTGCTATCTGAAATCGCATTCGCAAGGCGAATACGTTTTCGACCGCGGCTGGGCCGATGCCTATGAGCGCGCCGGCGGGCGTTATTACCCGAAGTTGCAGGTCTCGGTTCCCTTCACCCCGGCCACCGGCCCTCGCCTCCTGATCCGCGACGACGTCGATCGCGAGCGCATCGGCACGGCGCTGGCGAGCGGCCTGGTCGCCTTGTGCGACCTGACAAAAGCCTCCTCGGCTCACGTCACTTTCGCGCGCGAGGCGGAATGGAAATTTCTCGCCGCGCACGGCTTCCTGCAGCGGACCGACCAGCAGTTTCACTGGCACAATCCGGGCTATGGCAGCTTCGACGATTTTCTCGGCTCGCTCAATTCGCGCCACCGCAAGGCGATCAAGCGCGAACGGCGCGAGGCGGTGGCGAGCGGCCTCACCATCCACGCGCTCACCGGCCGTGACATCACCGAAGACGCCTGGGACGCCTTTTTCGAGTTCTACATGGAGACCGGTTCGCGCAAATGGGGCCGGCCGTATCTGAACCGCTCCTTCTTCTCGCTGATCGGCGAGAGCATGGCGGACGACGTGCTGCTGGTGATGGCCCGGCGCAACGGCCGCTGGATCGCCGGCGCCATCAATTTCATCGGCTCCGACACCCTGTTCGGCCGCAACTGGGGCGCGATCGAGCATCACCCGTTCCTGCATTTCGAGATCTGCTATTATCAGGCGATCGAATTTGCAATTCTGCGCGGCCTCAAAACGGTCGAGGCCGGCGCGCAAGGCGAGCACAAGATCGCGCGCGGCTACCTGCCGCAGACCACCTATTCGGCGCATTACATCGCCGACCCCGACCTGCGCCGCGCGATCGCAGAGTATCTGAAGCGCGAGCGCGCCTATATTGCCGAAGCGGGACGCGAACTCAGCGAGCTGGGACCGTTTCGCAGAGATTCCGAACCTGTTGAAAGCCATACCGAATTCCCGGAGACGCCATGACCGCCTACGACCCTCAAAACCCCTTTGCAAAAATCCTGCGCGGCGAATTTCCGAGCTACAAGGTGTACGAGGACGAGCATGTGCTGGCCTTTCTCGACATCATGCCGCGTTGTGACGGCCATACGCTGGTGATTCCGAAGGCCCCTGCCCGCAACATCCTCGATGTCACGCCGGAAGATTACGCCCATGTCGCCCGCGGCGCCCACACTATCGCCGCCGCCGCCATGAAGGCCTTCAACGCCGACGGCATCACCATCCAGCAGTTCAACGAGCCCGCCGGCGGCCAAGTGGTGTTTCATTTGCACATGCATGTGATGCCGCGCCGCGACGGCGTGGCGCTATTACCGCCGGCCAGCAAGAAGGAGGACGGCAAGGTGCTGGAGGAAAACGCGGCGAAACTGAAGGCGGCGTTGGGATAGCTGGCGCCGTCATTGCGAGGAGCCAACGGGTCCGGCCTTTTGGCCGGCCCGATGATAAACTCCGCGACGAAGCAATCCAGACTCCGTCATTCCGGGATGGTGCGCCAGCACCAGACCCGGAATCTCGAAATTCCGGGTTCGATGCTTCGCATCGTCCCGGAATGACGACACCCTCACTCCGTCTCGAAATCCCCGGCCTGCGGCTGAGCCAGCGGCGTGAATTCGCAGCGATCGGGTTTGATGTCCAGCAACGGCGTTTCGTCGAGACAATCGAGGCCGCGCACCAGAACGGTGTTGCCCTCGATCCCCACCAGCTTGACGATCGAGGTTCCGATCGGGTTCGGGCGCACCGGCGAGCGCAGCGAAAAGGTGCCACGAGTCAATGTGTTGTTCTTCGGGCTCTGCAGCACCAGATCGCGTCGCGACAGATGCAGCCAATACAGCACTTCGAGATTTGAGTAGAAATCGACCCCCTTCAGCGCCGGCACCCAGGGCTCGAATATTTCCAGCCGGCAGACCGGGCCGTCATGACGGCCCTGCCGCGGGGCCTCCAGGCGCGAGGTCCAGGGCGTGCGGATACGGCCGATGAAAACGAGGCCGGCATCACGCGGCGGCGGCATCTCGACGGCCACTTCCCCTTCGCGCAATTCACTCTCTCGAACCATGTTCTCAATCCAGCGTAATGCTCTGTGCCTTGATCACGCCCGACCAGCGCGCCCGGTCGGCGTCGATAAATTCCCCGATCGCGGCGGCGCTGCGCGGCCGGAACACGGGAAAGCCGATCTTTTCCAGCGAGGCGCGAAACCCGTCATCGTTCAGCGCGCGGTCGAGGCTGGCGCTGATCTTTTGCGCGATCTCGTCCGGCAGTCTGGCGGGGGCTGCGATACCATACCAGACGCTGACGCGGTAGTCGGGATAGCCGCTCTCGGCGATGGTCGGCACGTCCAGCATATCCGAGCTGCGGCTCTGCGAACTGACGCCGAGCGCCCACGAAGGTATCTCAGGGCCGTTTAACAATCGGCCGCCATCCACTGGCGACCATGGTGTTATCGAGATAACCCCTGATCCAACGATCATTGCCGAAGCCGGTGTAAACGCACCCGCAATAACTGCAGACCATAGCTGACCGGGCCCATTCTGCGGTTTCACCATAACGGGTCAGATCAGCGCTGGCGTCACGCTGCGGCGGATTTGCGGCCCGGCAATCTGGCGCTGGGCAAGCTTTAGCTGACGGCATTGGGTCTCCTATTTTCATTCAAACATTATCGCACCTTGCGGTCACCGTGACGCTATCGGCGTAAAACGTCACGCGCCATGTTGCTGCTTCCCCACCCGAAGAGAACAATCCAGTAACGCGCGTAGGTCTGGCCTCAAAAATCTTCGATCGTAAAGGTACCGAGAATGAGCATCAAGATCGACTGCCAAGCGTTCCACGCCGCCTCGCCTCTCTGAGGTGATGTGTCGCTTGCACTGCACCCCACATTATAGGTCTGGCCTGGACGCATGAAAATCACTGAAGAGGATACAATATAAACCTTGGCGTTTAGGCTCTCGTAGGAACCGGAATAGCTAGTGAACCAGGCCGGTTGGTTTGATACTCGAACAACGCGATTCTCTCGTATCGACGAGTCTCGGAGGGTGGACACAATTCCTTGCACCACCTCCGGCGGCGCGGGAGCACTGAGGGCTTCGTCAATGGCCGCCTGCGTGAAGTCGGCGGTGTCAGGTGTAGCCTTCACTACGACGAGGCAATTAGTGAACCCAGGTCGCCCCGAAGGAGCAGGCTGTTTGGCAATGAAACTGAGCTTCGAGTTTGGGGTTCGTGGCGTGTTTTGCCTCCAATCTGGTGGCATGAGGATGTGGAAGCCCCCTCCGGGCGGTCGCAGCGTTACCCAGTCGTCAGTCACACGCATCGTTTGCGCTGACGCGGTGCCAACGAGCGTAGCTGCAAGAATGCGCCCGCCGACAAACAACGCCGTTAAATTGAGCCCTGTACGCAGGCGCATCGAAATCCCCCCGAGCCGCGATCCGGCCCGGCCGTATAGACATACAATCGTGCGGCTAACACAATCCTTACGCGCTTTCCGCCGCTCTTTTCTCCTTAAAATCCGGCCTGAGGGGCGGCATCACGGCGGTGACTTTGCACGACAAAAATTTCGTGACGACGGTGCGCACGGAGCTTCAGGCCTTTGAAAACCGATGTTTGACCTGCTCCGATGCCCACCACCCGACCGCTATAACTACTCCGACTGCGGCATAAATGACCCACTTGGGGCCGTTGTACGGCCCGTCACCAAAAATCAGGACAAGTGCCGTGACAACCACAAGGCCTGCAACTACGACCCCAGCAATGAAGGCGATGATAGCTGCCAATGTTTTCATGACGTGTCCACCAGCCGATTCACCATTATATTGCTTAAGTCGCCTTGGGCTCAACCAAGTTGCGGCTCTGCAACGGTCTCCTCTTGCTTGAAGCGCCCACGCAGTTTGAAGGTAGCCTCAACCGCCTTTGCTGCACTCCAAAATACGATGAGCGCGAGCACGATGTTTTTTCCGCCTTCAATAATCTTTAGCTGCGCAGCAATCGTCATCCCGAATGCTACTGTCGCCGCGATGAGAAGGATTATAGCGGCCGTGCGGCTTCGGCCCCACCGGAGCCAAGCTGCACCTACCGTGTATATGGAGACGTCAACCATCGTCTCACCAATGTCGAAACCTGAGCTTGGATATTGTGTCGCCATCCAAATCCCGACAACCCCCTGGAGCACGGCAATGAAAAAGAACGCAGCGGAGGTTTCCTTGATCGTCTTCAACGCCTCTTCCCGCGTCTTGATCGCCTTGAACCAATTCGATTTCGACTTTTGCGGTCCTGATCCCGCCTCATCTGCGATGGAATTTTTGTGTTGCATCAGTGGAGATTTATACTGCCGCGCTTGTGCTGCCACCGTTCGCGCGGGCTGCGGCGGCGGAGCCGACCAAGGTTGATGTGGGGCAGGTGAAGCCGCGGCGATTTCCCGGATGCGCCTAAAGAATTGATGATCGCGAGCAGGCATCCAGCGCTGCTGCTCCTCATCCCAGACAAGGCTGTCGTAGCCGACGTGCTGCCCTTGTATGAGCTCGTAGAGATGATTGACGTCACCGACGTCCTGTTCACGCCCTTCGGCATCGATGTACCGCAACATTGACATGGTCTCGCCCCCCAGCCCCTTCTCGAAGCATATTCCGCTTTTCCTCTCCCGATAACACCCAACCGCAACTACCGGTCGAAGGCAAGAGACTCAAGCCCGCCCCCCATTTCCAGACCTCCAGCGCATGCTCTCGCCCGCGCGGTCTGCATGCTTTCAATGCCGAATACAAGCGGCCGACGGGCGGCAGCTGGCGGGCACTTCATGAGCTACAGGGTGGCCGAGTCGCGGCTGTGTCGGGCTTTGATCCCGATCTTCGCGGGCGGGCGAACCGGGATCACGCCGTCGGGATCGGCGCGGGCCACCGCTTCGGCGCCGATCGCGCCCTGCGCGCCGGCCTTGTTCTCGACGATCACAGGCTGCTTCAAGTCCCTGCCGAGAAAATCCCCCACCAGCCGACCGAGCACGTCGGTCGGGCCGCCCGCCGCATAGGGAACGACGAGCTTGATCGGTCGCGACGGATAGTCCTCGGCGCGGGCGGCGGGCGCCGCGGCTAGTCTAGCGCTTCGAGGAGGCCGAGACAGACCAGGGCCGACGTTGCGCGCGACTTCATGGCGTTTCCCCGTGAACCGTTTTTGTTGGCCCGACAGTATCAGCCGAGCCACCATTTGCCAGCCAGCATCAGGAGCTCGCCGCTGACGACGCCGGCCAGGGTCGAACGCCCGCTCGCGACAAAGGCGGCAAATCCAGCGACCACCGCGGCATAGCGCAGCCAGTCGGGGATGCTCGCCAGCGCGCCCGGCGGCTGCACCAGGATCTGCGCGATCACGCCGGCGAGAATCGCGGTCGCCACCGCCCTCACCCACACCAGCGCGTCGGAGCCCTCGTCGACGCCGGCGCCGAGCCACAGCCCGATCATCCGCCAGACCTCGTTGGGCAGGAATCCGGCGAGCAGCAGCACCAGCAGCGCATTCCAGTCGCCGATGAAATCGCTCATGACTGCTCCCGCCACCAATGCACGCCATAGGCGATGGTGCCGGCGGACGCGCCGCTGATCAGGATATCGACGCCGGTGTGCAACATCGACACCAGCGGAAACAGCGCCAGACCCAGCACCAGCGCCAGCACGTCGGCGAGCTGCCGGCAGTTGCGCGCGGTGGAGAGCAGAAACGCCAGCGGCGTCAATAGCAGGATCGCGGCGCCGAACAGCTGCGGCAGGCCGGCGGCCAGCTCATAGCCGAGCGCGGTGGCAACCAGGCAGACCGCGAGCAGGCCGCAGCCGAGCCCGTGGGTGAAGGCGATGCGCCGTTCGCGCGGCACCTGCGGCAGCAGGCGGAAACATTCGACCCACAAGGTGACGGCGATGAAATGCGTTGCCAGGATCAGCTGCCGTCGTTTGGTCTGTGGCGTGCGGATCATCGGCATCACCGAGACCACCATCGGAAACAGCCGGATGGCGCTGACGGTGACCGCGATCGCCGCCTGTACTACGGTGGCGCCGGAGCCGAGCGTCGAGATCAGGATGATCTGCGCTGGCCCTGCCCAGACGAACAGCGTGCTCGCAAGCGCCCATCCCAGGCTGAAATGACTGTCATGAGCCAGCGCACCGATGCCGAGATATGTCGCAAACAAAACCAGGGTCAGCACCGTCGAGGCGACCGAGCGCAGTCCGCACACGAACGCGCGGAGCGAGCTTTGCCATGTGGGCGAGTCGAGCGCAGGAAGAGCCAAGGGCGACCGCACAATGTTGAATCGTGCCGCGCATAACGCTGGCCAAACCGCCCGGCGTCAAGCGAACCGCACTTCAGGGCTGTCATGCAACTGCCCCAGATACTCCCTGCGCGTAGCCCGGATGGAGCGAAGCGAAATCGGGGGAATGAACGCGCGATAGCCGACAAATAGCCCAGTTTTAAGCAGCCGCGAATCCGGGGAAAGAACCGAAACCCGGATTTCGCTTCGCTCCATCCGGGCTACGATTGCCTTCACTCCTCACACCCTGTTCCGCAGCACGAAGCACGCACCGCCGGCGCGGAGGATGCGGTTGCAAAGATCGTCCGCCGCGGGCCGCGTGTCGGCGCCGATCCGCACTTGATAGAACACGTGGGTGCCGCGGGTGCGCATCAGCGTGCTCAAGAGGCTCGGGTCCTGATCGCCGATCACGGCGCGTAACCGCGTCATCGCGCGGGCGTACATCGCCAGCGCCTTGTTGCGGTCGAAGCCGGCGGCGAGCTGGACGCCCCACGATCTGGCCTCGGCCAGTTTTATGTGCTGTTCCAGCTCGGTGACGAAAGAATTGGGCGCGCGCTTGAGCAGCGCCATCAATTCGCGGCAGCTGGCGTGCGGCGCGCGGTCGGCCATCCCGGTGTTCTTGCCGGCTCTGGCCCAGTCATCGACCGGGGTGCCGGTGATGGCGCTGACGTAGTTGCGGGTCTCCTGCGGCATCGGGCCCGAGCCCGCGAGCCAGTCCTGCACCCGCCGCGGTCCGGCGTTATAGGCCGCCGCCGCCAGCCCGAGATTGCCGAACTGGTTGCGCACCTCACTGAGAAATTCCGCGGATTTCGGCAGCGCCTGCACGGGATCGAAGGGATCGAGCAGCCGGCGCTCGCTGGCGGTTCCCGGCATGAATTGCGCGATGCCCTGCGCGCGCTGGCCGTTGCGGGT
>Ga0302195_10002202_pt1 | contig 15431 bp, 15 predicted proteins | sample II_Bog_N1_2_FD_198778 | JGI IMG/M metagenome (GOLD analysis project Ga0302195, IMG submission 198778) | Peat permafrost microbial communities from Stordalen Mire near Abisko, Sweden - II_Bog_N1_2 | ecosystem: Environmental > Terrestrial > Soil > Wetlands > Peat | place: Sweden: Abisko...
GCGCGACGGCCTTGGTGCGGGGGCGGCGTCCGTAGATTTCGATGATGTCGCAGAACTCGCAGTTAAAGGGGCAGCCGCGCGAGTACTGCACGGCCATGGTGGAATAGCGGTGCATCTTGATGAGGCTCAGGTCGGGGAGCGGACTCAAGCTCATCTCAGGCCGTTCGGGCGCTTGATAAACGTGCTTGGCGACGCCCTGTTCGAGGTCGAGGGCGAGGGCGGCAATGAGCGCCTCGGCTTCGCCGATGACCACGTGGTCGGCCTTGAGGTCGGCATAGGAGAGACTGCTGGCAATGGGTCCGCCGACTACGGTGCGAAGTCCGCGGGCGCGGCAGCGATCTACGATGGCGGCGAGGGAGTCGCGCTGGATGTGCATGCCGCTGAGCAGGACCACGTCGGCCCAAGCCAGATCGCGATCGCGGAGAATCTCGACGTTGGTGTCTACGAGGCGCTTGTTCCAATGTTGGGGCAGGAGGGCGGCAACGGTCATGAGCCCCAGCGGAGGCTGCGCGGCGCGCTTGCCGAGGAACTTGAGCGCATGTTTGAAGCTCCAATAGGTGTCAGGGAATTCCGGATAGACGAGCAGAGCGTTCATTGAATTCCCTTCGAGGGAGAAGGTCGCGGGTGAGTTTGATGGGTAAGATCCAGGCCGTATTCCCCGCCAGCGGAAACAAGTGCGGCCAGCTCGCGCAGGCGACCTTCTCCAGCCTTTTATTTTTCTCATTGGCGGGGAGGAAAACTGGTCAAAAGGAACCAGGTTGCTGGGAAGCGGGCGCGCCAGGCGCTTGGCCGGGAGACGAGCGGAATGGCGCGGCTCAGGGTGTTGCTGACCATGGGGCTTAGAGGAAGCGCGGCCAACCAGGACGCGCTTCAAGCCTGCCTATCTGCCGAGGAATCCTGCAGGGATCAATCGGGGTGTTTCGCAAGCTGCTTCTTTTTTTTCGATGGGCCTCTCGTGATCTGTGGTGCATCTGGGGTGGAGCAGCAGAATTTCTCATCTTCGAAGTACGCTTTGGCAAGGTGCGCTTCCAATTGGTCCCATGGGTGCCTGCTCAGGACTTGGTTGGTGATACGCTCCGTTTCACTGGACATTGATGATTTTCTCCCTTGAGTCTCCGCGTGGCGATCCTTGCTTTTCCGGGGAAATGCGCCGCGAGCAGGTTGAGGAAGATAGGACCGTGTTTTCCGTCATGGAAGAAACGGCCGGGCTTCCTTGTTCATTGAGGACCTCTGCCAATTTTTCACAGAGCGCGGAGCGAAAACTGTATTGAATTGGACAGTTTTCAATGGGAAGCAAGGGGTTTCCGGCGGCCACTTCGGTGCCGGTAGCGCGCCGCGAGGGGGCCATAATTGCCGCCATGTATCGATTCAAACGCCAATTCGATCATCGCAAGCCCACTTTGAAGCGCTGGCAGATTGTATTGAATCTCAGTGTTCAAATCGTACTCATTGCGGTTGGCGTGATCGGGCTGGGCATATCGATCGTATCGCTGGCCAGAATGATGAGGACGGGAGATGCATATGGGATCGCCGGTTTGGAGAAGATCGCCGTTGCGGCGTGCGCTCTTTTGATTTTGACCGGTGCGCTGTGCGCGAGGGCATGGATTCGCAGGCTGGCGAAGCTCTCTGATTCACAGGTTGAATTCCGAGAGGCTTCGACGCCGCCAATCTCCACTCGTCCGTCCGCCACGCTATAATTCCTCCATGCAGGTTGCAGCCCGGCTTCGCGCCCTCGCCTCTTCGCGCTTTCTCAGCGCGCGCGCAGCCCATGCCGCGGCGGCTCGCGCCGCCTAGATGACTGCTCTTCCCATCCAAAATCTCAGCACACAATTCCGAATCAGGTAAATCCGCGATGGATTCCTGGTCCTTGCTAAGGTTTTACTGCCTGGTTCACGTTTCCCTGCCCGCAGGCGGTTGATAATAAAGTCATCTGAAGATGGAGTTCTGATGGAAGAGTTCAGTCGTATTCAGCGACTCCCGCCGTATGTGTTCAACATTACGGGGGAGATGAAGGTGAAGGCTCGCCGCGCGGGCGAGGACATTATCGACTTTGGCATGGGCAATCCCGATGGGGCCACGCCGAAACACATTGTGGACAAGCTGGTGGAAGCGGCGCTGAAGCCGGCGACGCATCGCTACTCGGTGTCGCGGGGGCTGCCGCGGCTGCGCAAGGCCATCTGCAACTGGTACAAGACGCGCTACAACGTGGACCTCGATCCGGAGACCGAGGCCATTGTCACCATCGGGTCAAAGGAAGGCATTGCGCACCTGTGCCTCGCCATTCTCGACTCACGGGACACGGTACTGGTGCCCAACCCCAGCTATCCGATTCATATCTACGGACCGGTGATTGCCGGAGCGCACGTGGTGAGCGTGCCGGTACACGACCGTGAGCAGTTTCTGGCGCAGCTTGAGGACCTGATTCCGCGCATGGTGCCGCGGCCCAAGGCGCTGATCGTGAACTTCCCGTCGAATCCTACAACAGAGTGTGTTGACCTGCCCTTTCTGGCGCGGCTGGTAGAACTGGCGCGGGAGTACGGTTTTCACCTGATTCAGGACCTGGCCTACGCCGACATCGCCTTTGACGGCTACAAGCCGCCCAGCGTGTTGGAGGTTCCGGGCGCGAAGGATGTGGCTGTCGAGTTCTTCACGCTCAGCAAGAGCTACAACATGCCGGGGTGGCGGGTGGGATTCATGGTGGGCAACCCGGTGCTGGTGTCGGCTCTGGCGCGACTGAAGAGCTACTTCGACTACGGGACGTTTACGCCGATCCAGGTCGCGTCGATTGCGGCGCTGGAAGGGCCGCAGGAGTGCGTGGCCGAGATCTGCGAGACCTACCGCAGCCGCCGCAACGTGCTGGTGGAAGGCCTGAACAAGCTGGGCTGGCCGGTGGCGCTACCCAAGGCCACCATGTTTGTGTGGGCGCAAATACCCGAGCGTTACCGCAAGCTTGGGTCGCTGGAGTTTTCGAAGCTGCTGCTGAATGAGGCTAAGGTTGCGGTGTCGCCGGGGATCGGGTTTGGCGATTACGGGGACGGGCATGTCCGGTTTTCGCTGATTGAGAACGAGGAGCGGACACGACAGGCGCTGCGGGGGATCAAGGCTATGCTGGCTAAAGCTCAGTGAACAGTGCGCAGTGCGCAGTGGGCAGTGGAGGCTCGCACTGGCTTGGCCGCGACCGCGGGATTCGCGATGGTCGCTCCGCATCTCTTGACAGCAGAGTGAGTTCTCGACGGAATGTGCTCATTTGCGCGTGCGCGGCCGCCAGTGCTGGTGGGTTACCCACCCCCCCTCTCCTCCCTGCAAATAACCGGCTTGTTTTCATCAGGTTACGGGAGGCCCCTCGCCGTGGATTGGCGATTCTAAATGGCTTACCCGCAGATATATGAGGACAAAGGACTTACGAGCGTATTCGCAGGTCTTTTTGGCTCGATGAGGCAAGACGCAATCTCTATGATGGCTCTCTATTTCTGATTGTGCGCCAATGGAGAGAATTAATCGGCAAAAGTGAGAGAAGAGTTTTCAGTCCGGAGCGCTCTCCCTATCGTGTGCCTTGAGGATGTAAAGATTGGCTAAACCATAGAGGTTATTCGCGTTTTGGTGATGACGGGAAAGCCCGGCGCGGCTTCGCCGCGCACGAAATCTCAAAATTCGTTCGAATGGACTTCCCAGGGCTGCGCTGCGCTTGCCCTGGGCTATTCTCTTGCGGTCCCTCCGGGACGCTTAGAGCAGGCGGTGTGCGACAATCGATGCACCGGACGTTGCTCGCGCAAGGGAGAGGTCACCATGCAATTGCCAACTGAACCGGATGCAAACCAACTGACTCCGAACCAACCGTCTTCGGTGATGGGTGCGACCCTGCCGGCGAAGAGGCGCGCTTCCGCGGTTCTGCTCTCCGTGGCAATGCACGGCGGCGTTCTGGTGCTGGTGCTGGTGGTGGGACATGTGGCTCGCAGCAGGATGGCTGCGCCTACCGATTTCCAGAGGATGGCGCTGGTGGAGACGGCGGGCGGCGCACACGCTGTTCCGTTCCCGCTGCCGCCGATGGACCAGGCTGCAAAGATCCACGATCCCGACAAGTCGCCGGACGTGCCAAAGAAGACGATTGTTCCCGTGAAGGAGACGCATCCCAAGGTGTCTGGCGGCGGGGCGCCGATGAACCCGCGCAAGGGCAATGGAACCGGCCTGGCGCCGATGGGCAACGGGAGCGATGCGGAGGACGCGCGGCCGGCGTTTCCGGTCTTCTCGCCGCACCCGCCGGTGAGGGACAGGGCGCTATTGCCGGCCACCGAAAAGAAGATTGTGGTGGACGTGACGCTGGACGCGCAGGGCCTGGTGCTGAGCGAGACGCTGGTGGAGGGGATGGGCAACCGGCTGGACCAGATTGTGCTGGACATTGCCCGGACCTGGCGCTTTCAGCCGGCGACGGTGAACGGCAAGGCTGTGCCATCAGAGGCTGAGTTGATTTTCCCGTTCAATTCGAGCTACCCGATTACGGACTCGTAGGGAGAGATGCGGCTCAACATGCTGCGGAAAAACTCCTGCTTCTATCCCGATATTCCAAAGAACAACCCGCGGGGGCTAAAGCCCGGCTCATTTTATTGGCTTTGTGGCACGACTGAACAGCTTGGTGAAAAACTCCATCTGGTGATCGAATTCGCGTGAAAGACATCCCGCAGGGGCTAAAGCCCTTGATTATTTTGTTGCGGTTACAGCCCGGGGCCCAGAGGGCACCCCGCCGTGCCCTTGTTACAAAACCCGCGCGAATCGTGGTCCGAACGAGTTTTTCACCAAGCTGTGAAGTCGTGCCCCTTCGCACATCTGCCTGAAGCCGGCGGTTTTCCGCAGGCTGTAAAGCCAGGTCTGCGCGAATCAGCGCACTGCTTCCCACCCATTGTGCACAGAACGCACAATGGCATCCATTCCGCATCTTCCCGCGGAATGGGTGGGAAGCAATACGCCCGTGCGAGCCTTACGCGAGCGCCTGTTCCACGCAATGGTGCTCAAGCCATCGTGAGTTGCATCGCATCCAGTTGTTGATAGCTCATCTCCATGCCGCCATCCTTGCCGGTCGCGAGCATGGCAGCACGCGTATCGGCGTCCGGCAACGTCATCCGCATCGGCATCCCTTCGAACTACTCCCGCGCAATCGTGCCTAATTCGCCTGTGCGTTGATCGAACCACGCATCCATGGCGGGATCGTGTTCCAAAGTATGGCCAAATCGCAGCAATTCCACTCTCATCGCCGCTCCATCTTCATTGAAGGATTTATGGCGCCTGCGCCCTTCGGCCCCAAATATAAAAGACCCAGGCAAACCTTCCGGGCATCGCAGACTCAGGCTAAATTGTCGCGGAGAAGCAAAAGTTCATCCTTCCCCACGCGGCAATCGCCTCACTCAGCAGTTTGAGTTCTAATCATCACGGAAGCTATGGAGGCGCCCCATGACCAGAATGAAGAAAGTAGTCATCACCGCGTTCGGCGACGAGAGCAAACTCGCAATCGTGGAAAGCGATCTCCCCGATCCGGGCGCCGATGAGGTTCAGCTTTCGGTGGAGTACAGCATCGTCTGCGGCTCAGATGTCAGCATGCGCCGCGGCGCCTATCCTTTTCAGAAGAAGCCGCCCCTCTCTCCCGGTTACAGCGTCATCGGCAGAGCCCGCCTCAACGGCAACGGGTGTTCCCGATTCAAAATCGGCGATCGCCTGGCATGCCTTACGAAGTACGACGGGCAGGCCGAGCTGATCAATCTTCCCGAAAAGTATCTGATCCCGGTGCCCGAAGGTGTTGATCCAAAGGCAGCCGTTGCGTTGATTCTCGATTGGGTCACCGCGTACGAGTTGCTGCATCATGCGGCTCACATCAAGGCCGGCGACAAGATCTTCGTTCACGCGCTCAGCGGAGCCGTGGGTGGTGCGATGCTACGCCTTGGCCAGCTCCAGGGCGCTCAGATCTTCGGCACCGCCTCCGCAAAGAAACACGAAGAACTGCGGCGACTTGGAGCTGTGCCTTTCGATTACTCAAACAAGGATTGGATTCCGGCGATCCAGAAACTGGGCGGCGTCGACGCAGTCTTTGATCCCCTCGGCTACGAGAGCTTCGACGAATCGTATTCAATCCTCGGCAAGGGTGGTGTGCTGGTGGGCTATGGCATGAACCTCCCTTCATGGACCAAGCAGCCCAGCCGGCCCATGCTTCCGTCGATCCTGAATCTGTTCTCAAAAAACCTTCTCTTCCGGTCAGGCAAGCGAACCACTTTCTTCGGCGTCAGGCGCGGATCAAGCGGCTTTGCGCCCGCACTCAATCAACTCTTCGAATGGCTGAAAGAAGGCAAGATCTCCGTCCCGATCAGGGCCATTTTCAAGCTTGATGAAATCCAGCAGGCGCATCGCGAATATGCCGGCGGCGCTGGAATGGGCTCCATCGTCATCGAGGTCAACCCGTAGTCTTCGATGGGGAACTCTCCGATATCCAGCAATCCACCTACTCCCGGTTCCGAACCGGCAAGGGAAAGGGCGCGCATTGCGCCAATGCAATAAACTCAAACCGTGGGCTTTCAGGACTTTCTCGGCAACACGCAAACCGTCACCCATCTGCGCGAGGCGATCCGCGCCCAGCGGTTTCCCCACTCGCTCATCCTGTCGGGGCCAAAGGGCGCGGGCAAATACACCCTGGCCCTCATGCTGGCCAAGGCGGTCAACTGCACCAATCCCACCGAATCAGACGGACTGCCCGACTTCTGCGGCTCGTGCCGCAACTGCACCCGCATCGCCGACTCCGCAAACCTTGAAACCCTGGTCGCCGAGGCGGTCGAAGCCCGCGAGGGCCTGCGCGAAAGCGATAAAAAAGAAACCCGGATCCTCATCCAGACACACCCCGATCTGCTCGTCGTCCCGCCCGACCCGCCCCAGCTCATGATCAAGCTCGGCCAGGTCCGCCAGGTCATTCACGTCGCCTTCTACCGTCCGCCGGTTGAGTCGGCGCGCACCTTCACCATCTTCACCTCGTCGGCCTTCATGAAGGAGGCGGCCAACAGCCTGCTGAAGGTTCTCGAAGAGCCGCCCGAACACACCTCGCTGATCCTGCTCACGGAAAATCCCCAGGAGATGCTGCCGACAATCCGGTCACGCGCCGTGATTCACCACCTGGGCGCAATTCCCGCCGCGGATCTTGAATCCCTGCTCGCCCAACGCCGTCCCGAGCTCAAGCCGCCTGATCGCGCCCTGGCCGCCCGCCTTGCTGAAGGCGCCGTCGGCCGCGCCCTCACCATCGACCTCGCGGCTTACGTCGCGAGCCGCCAGGAGGCTCTCATCCTGCTCCGCACCGCGCTGCGGGAGCCCGACTATTCGCAGCTCTTCCAGGTCACGGAAAAGTTCCGCGCCGGCGCAGACGGCCAGGAGAAGATGATCGGCCTGCTCCGCGCCACCGGCAGCCTGCTTGAGGATCTGCTGCTGGTTGTTGCCGGCACGCCGCACCTCATCCGCAACATCGACCTCGCCGCCGAGCTCAGCCGCATGGCCCAAGACCTGACGATCGATTGGATTGACAATGCCGCCCGCGCCCTCGTTCAGGTGGAGCAGGGCATGCGCCGCAACCTGCTCCGCTCCCTCTCCATCGACGCCATGGCCGTCTCCCTCGACCGTGGTTAGCACCGGACAGCGGTTTCCAGGCTTCTTCACTTGTTCACTCATTCAAGGGCGCTCCCGCGCATTCATGCATCAAAAGAGCAACCTCGGCGCCCCTTCGCGCATCTGTTGAAGTACAAGTAACCCTGCCATTGTACGGATTTCGGTGCTCATCGGGTGTTTTGTGCCCGTGCGAACGTTTATTTCTGTGTTGCGCGTGTAAGACAAGAGCTGTTGTTGATTGCAGAAGCTTTTGGGTCGTGATTCTCGTCTTAACAGAAGCCGCCAGAATTCAAGCAGGGAACTGCAGACCGGCAAACGACGGTGGCAGTTTCCAAGCTTTTTCACTCATCCACTTTTTCACTTGCACCCGAAGTTCACTTGCTCCCCGAAGGAGGTGCGATTCGTCATGGCAAGCCTCACCACTCAAGCCAATCTTCCCGAACTGCCCAGCAAGGCCGCCCGCCCGCGCATCCGTTCCCGCAAGCCCATGCCGCTGCCGGCGCCCGTCCACTTCCCCGCGCATTTTATAGAGGACGATGTTCCGCGCCACCACGCCGAGCTCTTCTACCTGCAAAAGCAGATTCAGACGCAGACCCGCATGGTCATCGTGCTGGAAGACGGCGAGGAGATCGAAGGCTGTATCGAGTGGTACGACCGTCACACAATCAAAGTCCGCGGCAGATCGAAAACCCTGATCTACAAATCCGCGATCAAGTACATGTACAAGTACGGGGACCCGGGCCAGTAGTGCCAGTTGTAAAGTTTAAGTTGCCAGTTGCCAGTTGCCAGTGGTCGGTGATCTCTATTGCCTATTCCCTGCTTTCCCCAGCCTGTCCCGAATCGCCGCGCCAATTCCCTCCGCCTGCGGCAAAGGGCAAAGAATCACCGTGCAGCCGCGGTCATCGAGCGCCCTCAGGCCCGCATAAAGCGCCCGCGCCAACTCCTCGGGCGCATCCCATCGCCCCCAGGCAAATACCTGAACTCCAGCGGGCGCCTCAATCTCCGCAGGCAGCATCACGCCCACCCGCTCCCCGGCCCAGCGCTCGGCCGAATCGGCAAGCCGCGCTTCAATCTCTCCAAGCGGCGCATCCACCAGCACCAGCCGCGCTCGCGGCGCATAATGCTTCAATCCCACACCCGGTGAAGGCAGCGCATCCGGTGGCGTCTCCTGCAATTCTTCGCGGGTAAAAATCTCCACCGCCCCGGCCACAGATCGAATCTGTTCCGCGGTCACCGCTCCGGGCCGGTAGATCAGCATGGGACTTTGACAGCAATCCAGCACTGTCGATTCCACGCCGAGCCCGGTCGGCCCCGCATCCAGCACCGCATCGATCCGCCCGTCCAGATCGTCCAGCACATGTTCGGCCGTCGTGGGGCTGGTGTGCCCAAACAGATTCGCGCTTGGCGCAGCCACCGGAATCCCGGCGCGCCGGATCAGTTCCAGCGCCACCGGATGGGCCGGCATCCTGACGCCCACCAGTTCCCGTCCCGCCGTCACCGCATCGGGAATTGCGTCTGTCCTTCTCAGCAGCAGCGTGAGCGGCCCCGGCCAAAACGCCTCCATGAGCCGGCGCGCATTTGCAGGGAGTTCCTCAATCAACCCATTCAGCATTTCCAGACTGGAAACGTGCACAATCACTGGATCCCACGCCGGTCGCTGCTTGGCGGCAAAGATCCTCTCCACGGCCGCGGAATCAAGTGCATGCGCTCCGAGCCCGTAGACGGTTTCGGTGGGCAGCGCCACGAGGCCGCCGGCGCGCAGAATCCCCGCCGCCTGTCGCAGCGCCTCAAGCGCTTCGGCCGTGTCCAGGTGGTCCGCATCCACTCGCAATCGCAGCGTCTTCACACTCCTATTGTCGCCTCCCACGCCGCACAACTGCGCCGTGTCCCTCTCCTTTCGCCTCTTTACTGGCGAAAGGACGGAAAGCAGTGCGCCAGTGCGAGCCTCCCGCAAGCGTCTGCCGAACCGCAGGTGCGTTGCCGTATACTCACTGTTTACCATGCCCGTCGAAACCGAGATCAAATTCCGCGTCGACGACCTCACCGGCCTGGCCCTCCGCCTTCAGGCTGCCGGATTCACGCTCGAAACCCCACGCAGCTTCGAAAGCAATGTTCTGTATGACACCCCGGACCGCCGGATGCGAGCCCGGACTGAGATTCTCCGCATCCGCAATTACGCCGGCCGCAACCTCCTGACCCACAAGCGCCTTCCTGACGTTGGCCCCGGCGAGGATACGCACAAGCACCGCATCGAGACCGAAACCGAGGTCTCCGACGGCGATGCCCTGGCCGAGGTCTTTCGTTCTCTGGGCCTGGTCCCGGCGTTTCGTTATGAGAAATGGCGCACCGAGTGGTCCTCTGGCGAAGGCCACTGCGTGGTCGACGAGACCCCCATCGGCAACTACGCCGAGCTTGAAGGCCCAGCCGATTGGATTGACCGCACCGCCGCGAGCCTGGCCGTCAACCCCTCCGACTACATCACCCTCAGCTATGGGCGGCTCTTTGAAGTCTGGCGCGAGCAGCACGGCTCCGCCGCAAACGATCTCACTTTTTCCGCGGTCGCCGATTCCCTCGCAACCCGCTAACCGCGGCCTTGGGGTTGTAAGATGGCTGCCGGGAATGTTAATGGAGGAAAGGGATCGCCCAAATGAAAATCAAACTCTTCACTGTTCTGGCTGTTGCGGGAATCTTCGGCGCGATGCAGGTGCAGGCGGTGCGGAGCCAGGTTGTCTCAATGCCTGCCAAGGCACCCGTGGCGCATGGCCAGGTTGGCTCGGCGTTTTCGCAGGCGCCGGTGGAGCACGTCTCGACGCTGCTGTCGCGGCACGACTTCATGTACGCCGGCGAGGCGAAGGACCGGAACATCTATATTGTGCGCGGCGGAAAGATTGCCTGGAGCTTCTCAGACCCCGCGGGCAACGGCGAGATCAGCGACGCGGTGATGCTGTCGAATGGAAATATTCTCTATACGCACCAGTTCGGGATTGCCCTGGTGACGCCGGACAAGAACGTGATCTGGACCTACGATGCGCCGGCGGGCACCGAGGTGCATACGGCGATTCCGATCGGCAAGGACCACGTGCTGTACATCCAGAACGGCGACTTTCCCGTGGTGCGCGTGGTGAACATGACCACGAATGCGACGGAGAAGGAGTTCAAGCTGAAGACCAGGCTGCCAGCGAGCACGCATGGGCAGTTCAGGCACGCGCGGCTCACGGCGCAAGGCACGCTGCTGGTGGCGCACATGGATTTGAACAAGGTGGTGGAGTACGACACGGACGGCAACGAACTGTGGTCGTTTCCGGCGGACCGTCCCTGGGGCGTGACGCCGCTGGCCAACGGGAATGTGCTGATCACCGACAGCAAGGGCGTGCGGGAGATTACGCGGCGCGGCGACACGGCGTGGGGTTGGACGCCGGCGGATGCGCCGGGCTACACCTTCGCCAATCTGCAGCAGGCGTGGCGGCTGCCCAACGGGAACACGGTGATCAACAACTGGGTGAACGAATGGGATGCGGACCCCGCCAGCCTGGTGGGCACTGTGCAGGCAGTGGAAGTGAATCCGGCCATGCAGGTGTTGTGGACGCTAAAGGCGTGGGCTGAGCCTGCGAACCTGGGACCGGCGACGACGCTTCAGTTTCTGGACGGCCCGGCAGCGGAGGATGTGCACTTCGGGGATTTCAAGTAGGAGAAGAAAGCATCCTCTCATCCCTTCGGAGAATCTCTAACTCCAGACATTCCAGAGTGTGATTTGTGCTGGGAACCAGGAGTCGAGAGACGATGACCAAACCATCCAACGAAGAAGCGCTGCGCACACAAGTGGTGAAGCTGCTCAAGGGCGGCGACGCTCATGCGACCTTCGAACACGCGACAAAGAATTTTCCAGCGGACTTGCAGGGCAAGCGGCCTGAGGGAGCGGAACATTCGCCGTGGGAGGTGCTGGAACACCTGCGAATTGCGCAGTGGGACATTTTGGATTTCTCGCGGAATCCCGAATACAAGGCCCGCGAGTGGCCCAAAGAGTATTGGCCGGAAACGCAGGCGCCACCTGATAAGGGCGCGTGGACCAAAGGCGTGAAGGCTTTTCAGACCGATCTCCAGGCGATGTGCGAACTGGTAGCGGACGAGAAGACGGATTTGTTCGCGAAAATTCCGCACGGGGACGGGCAGACGATTCTGCGCGAGGCGCTGGTGGCCGCTGATCATAACGCCTACCATCTGGGCGAGATGGTGCTGCTGAGACGGCTGCTGGGAGCTTGGAAAAGTTAGCAGGTCAGCAAGTCAGCGGGTCAGCAAGTCAGCCGCGCTGCGTTCACGCCTCGATGCGGATGCATTTTCCGAAAATGCCGTTCGCACCAATCCACCCGTTGATCAAGCCCCGATTGTTTCCGATCTGGTAACGTGCCCCATTAGAGCGGTTTCAGGATAGGTATACCCTATCTGCACTACTGCGAGGTCGCCGCTCCTTGGGGTCGCGTCGACTTGAGTGTATTCCCTTTGGGTACGGCAATCCTGAAACCGCTATAATCGCCTTGACGATGTGCAGATATTCGTGGCCGCGCACTTTACAAAGCGCGATATCTCCGGCCGAAAGCGTGGCGACATCGACGGGCGCGACCGCGCAAAGCTGGCCCGATTCGATCCGCCCCTTCATAGACGCGCCACGCGGGCGGAATGAGACGGTTTCTCCTGCCTGAAGCTTTTGGATATATGGAGTTGCCCAACCCAAAATCTGCCCCCTAAGTTATTGGTGTTTTCAGCTTTCAGCTTTCAGCTCTGCCTTGCGCTGAAGTAGGGATGCGACCGCTGTTGCGATCTGCTCGAAGACTTCCCCGATGGGCAGATCGCCTTCGATCAGTTCGACGCGCGCGGGTTCGCGCAGGGCGATCTCGCGGTATTTCTCCCAGACGCGCCTGAAGAAGGCGTCCTGCTCCAGTTCAAAGCGATTTTCATCGTGGCCGGTCTGTGCTTCAACGCGCTGGTTGCGGCGGCGCGCGCGTTCCAGGCTGGACTCAAGCGAGGGCAGGAGCAGCAGCGTCAGGTCCGGCTGCAGGTTGTTGCAGAGCAGGCGGTGCAGCTCGAGGACGGGCGCGGAGCCGAGCTGGCGGCCTCCGCCCTGGTAGGCCTCGGTCGAGTCGGTGAAGCGGTCGCAGACGACGACTTTGCCCTGGTCGAGGGCGGGCTGGATGACCTCGGCGATGGCCTGGGCGCGATCGGCAAACATGAGCGCCATTTCGGCAAAGGGAACCAGGCCGGTGGAGCGCGAGTCGAGGAGCAAGGCGCGGATCGAGTCGCCGGTGGGCGTGCCGCCGGGCTGGCGGGTGAGAACCAGGTCTTCGGCGGAGATGCGCTTGCTGAGCCAGGCGGCCAGGCGCTTGATCTGGGTGGTCTTGCCCGAACCGTCGAGACCTTCGAGCGTGATGAAAAGACCGCGCGGCATGGGGTGAGTTTATCACCCGCAAAATCCTGAGCTGAAAGGGCGATTGGCCAGGCGGGCGAGTTTGCGGGAGGGGTGGGAGACGAGTGTTGTTGGTTTGTGTTACAACAGGATGATTTTTGAACGTGACCGGAGGCAGGCGACTGCGCTCCACTGGAGTAGAAAGACAATGAGTCTTCGCAGTTTTCAACGACTCACCGTATGCGGCTTTTTCCTGGTCGTAATGCTGGCGGCAGGCCGGCTCAACGCACAAAACCTGACACTGGAAGGGCAGACAGGCGGGTTCATAACGCCTACGGCCTACGTGGTGGAGTCAGCCAAGGGGCAGTTCTTTTCTCATCCTGCGGTGGGCTTCCACTTCATTGGCGCTTCCACGGTGATCGGCAAGATTGAGACCTTTAGCATCACCGAGGGGTTTGCCAACCGGGCCGAAGTGGGTTACACGCGCAGCGTGCACCAGCTCGGCGACACTCCGACAGCAACCGCGACCAATGAAGCGACCAGCGCCCTGTGGGACTTCGATGGAATGAACGTGTTTCACGGCAAGGTGGTGGGCATCAAGGACGGTCAGTTCGGCCCCTGGACGCCGGGAATCGCAGTAGGCGGCGTGGTCAGGACAAACGACAAGTTTGTCACCGGCGCGGCCATTCCAGATGCGGTTGGACTCTACGACCAGTACTGCATCGCGACCGGATACTGTACCCCGGTGCCGATTCCGGCTGCCAAGGGCTATACGAACGGAGACGTTTATGTCTCGGTGACCAAAACCTGGGCCAAGCCGCCGGTGCCGTTCCTCCTCAACCTCGGCTGGAAGGCCACCAATGCAGAGATCTTCGGTATCGGTGGAGAGTCCACCCGCTTCAACGGACGGTTCTACGGCGGGCTGGGGATTCCGCTGCCCATTGGGAAGGGACTGGTGGCTGTGCCTTCGGCAGGCTTCACGCAGGAGCCGCGGACGGTGAAAGGGCTGGGTCCGGCTCCGCCCAACGGCATTCCGTTCGTGGCCGGCAAGGCGGACGTGCCTACCACGCTGGACTACGCCGTGCGCGTGACGCAGAGGGAACATCCGCACTTCGCGTTCGATATCGGCATTGGGCAAGTGGCCGGGAATATCGGAGCGGTCCCAACCGGGTTGCCGGCGCCCTATCCCGCCTCGATTCCGGTGAACCTGGAGGCGCGGCACGTGGTGGGCGTAGGATTGAGCTTCCGGCCCTGAAGTTTGGCCCAGCAGCGGACCGAAACAAAGAAAAACCTCCTGTGCAGATTTGACCAGAATTCGTTGCGGTCTCTGGTTAGTCTGGCTGGGTAGTTTCCCACGCCATGGCTCTACCCAGAGTGGATCGAATCCTCTGGTAGAACCGGCTGGAAAGAACCAGGAGGTTCTTCGTATGCGCTTGATCCGCCCTGTTCGTTTGCTTCTGCTTGCTGTGCTGGTAGCGGTAACAGTCCCATCCATGCACGCGCAATTCGGCGTGAGCATCAATGTCGGATTCGCTCCGCCGGTGCTTCCTGTCTATGTTCAGCCGATGTGCCCCGAGCCGAACCTGATGTGGACTCCGGGTTACTGGGCTTATGCCCCGGACGAAGGCGACTACTATTTCGTGCCCGGCGCCTGGGTTCCTGCTCCCTATGGCGGCGCGTTGTGGACGCCTCCCTACTGGGGCTGGAACAACGGGCGGTATGGCTTTCATGGCGGCTACTGGGGCCAGACCGTGGGCTACTACGGCGGCGTGAACTACGGCTTCGGTTTCGGGGGCGTAGGCTTTGCCGGCGGCGAGTGGAGAGGCGGAAGTTTTGCCTATAACACCGCGGTCACGCAGGTGAATGTGAACATCATTCACACAACCTATGTGAATGAGACGATCGTGCACGAAGGCATCGTCGAGAACCCCAATCACACATCGTTCAACGGCGGCCCGGGCGGAATCCAGCACACGGCCACGCCGGCAGAGCAGGCGGCGGAGAAGCAGCCACACACGCAGCCGACGAGTTTCCAGACGCAGCACGCCACTGCCGCCAAGGCCGACAAGAGTTCGTTTGCCAAGGCCAATGGCGGACACCCGAAGACGCTGGTTGCCGCCAAACCGCTGGCCGTGCAGAAAACGGCGCCTCCCAAGGGAATGAAGGCAGTACCGTTGGCCACAGCGAAGGCGGAGCCAAAGGCAGAACCCAAGGCTGCTCCCAAGGCGGAATCCAAGGCTGCGCCCAAGGCTGAACCCAAGGCTGCGCCCAAGGCGGAATCCAAGGCTGCGCCCAAGGCGGAATCCAAGGCTGCGCCCAAGGCGGAATCCAAGGCTGCGCCCAAGGCGGAATCCAAGGCTGCGCCCAAGGCGGAATCCAAGGCCGCTCCGAAGGCTGAACCCAAGAC
>Ga0302195_10002206_pt1 | contig 15425 bp, 10 predicted proteins | sample II_Bog_N1_2_FD_198778 | JGI IMG/M metagenome (GOLD analysis project Ga0302195, IMG submission 198778) | Peat permafrost microbial communities from Stordalen Mire near Abisko, Sweden - II_Bog_N1_2 | ecosystem: Environmental > Terrestrial > Soil > Wetlands > Peat | place: Sweden: Abisko...
TCTCTCGTCCACTGAGCACTTTGCAAGCCAATAATTTAGCGGACGAGAGTGACAGTTCGTGAATTGCCTTGCGTCGGCGCTCTCTCGCGCGGCCGATAACAAATGAGCGGCCTCTATTTATTAATCAGCGCTCCTCAAAGACGTACTCGTGCTGACCATCACGGATGGTCAAGGTGCGCTTGGGCGCAACGCCGCCGCTGACGAACTCGAAGCCCACCATGCCGGACAGAGTAGTTTCAAAGGAGACAGTCTTGTCTGTATTCGTCTTGCTGGCCACCTCGGACTTCCACTCGCCAAAATCGAAGGTGGTGCCTGCGGCCGTCGTGGTAACGGCGATGTCGCCGAGGATGGGGTTGGAGTAACGATGTGCGAGCTTGGCGCTTTCGATGGCTGAGGCGGGTACAGCGAGGAGCTTGCGCTCGGCGGCGATCTGGGCAAAGTAGTCGTGTGCGTCGGCCTTGAGCAAGTCGTCAGCTTCGGCATGCCCGTCGAAGAGAACCTCGAGGAGCTTGCGGCGGAAGCCGCTGCGGAGCAGCCAGCCGCCGTCGGCGTTGGTGAGGATAACGGCGCCGACGTTATGCTCCAGCAGCCAGATCATGTCACTGTGGTAGCCCGTCAGGTCACCGCCATGGTGGACGATGGTGGTGCCGTAGGTATGGTCCACCATGAGCCCCATGCCGTAGGTGTTGTCCTTGCCAATCTCCACCTGCGGAACACGGCGCTCAAGCAGCGGCCCACTTGAGATATAGACCTTCCCGTCGGCTAGCTTGCCCTCGGCCAATTCCATGGAGATGTAGCGCAGCATGTCATGAACGCTGCTCCAGGCGGCGCCGGCGGGCCGTGCAGGCATGATGGACTCGTTGATATTGGTGCTGGCCAGAACGGTCTGGCCGTCAATGGATTGGGCGTGGGCGGAGGCGTGATTGGCCGCCTTGGCGCGAGCGGAATTGAAGGTGGTGGACTTCATCCCCAGCGGATCGAAAACATAGTCCTGCATCGCGCGATCGTAAGCCGCGCCGATCTCCATCTCAGGATGGACGACATAAGCACCCGTGTAGCCTCCGGCAGTGGCCATCAGGTTGGAATATTGAAAGAGAGCGCCGAACTTTGATGTTGGCTGCATGGTGCCGAGCTGCTGCAACGTGCCGGCTGGAGTGTGTTTGCTGTAGCCGAAGATCCACTCAAGGTCCTGGCGGGGCATGCCGGTGCAGGCACAGATGAGATGACGGAGTTGAACATTGCGCGTGGTCTCGGCATCACCCAGGCGGAAGTTGGGCATGATGGAGGTGACCGGCGTCTGCCAGGTCAGGCGGTGCTCGTCCACAAGCTTGGCCAGCAGCAGAGTTGTGAGGGCCTTGGTATTGGAGGCGATCATAAACAGCGTGTCGGCATCCGGCTTTTCAGGATGTCCGAGCGCCTTCACGCCCAGCCCATCGGCATAGACGATTCGGCCATTCTGGATGAGGCCAAGAGCGACGCCGGGGATGCCGATCTCTTTGCGGCCGAGCTCAACAAAATCCGTGAGCTGGGCTATGCGTGCGGCGTCAAGCGCATGAGCCTTCTTCCCGGCGAAGGACTCGCGGCTGTAGCCCTTGGGAAGCAGGCGGCTGAAGACCGTGGAGAGTTGCGCGCCGCGCTTCTCTGCCACTGCATCGGAAAGGTCGCCGATAATCACGGTCCACGCGGAGCCTGCGTAGGAGGTTTCGGCAAATACAGTGCGCTTCTCGTTGGGAGCCGTCAGGTAGTCGTAGGAGCGAATATGGCTCCAGCCATCGTGGTCGGGCCGGTCGGTGGCAACCTTTACAGGCCAGGTTGCGGTTGGCCTGTAAATCTTCCAGGCTGCGGCCAGTGCTTCGTCGGCTGAGCCGGCGCTCACATCCACAAGCGCGAGCCAGGAGTCGCCTTCCGGTGCGGCGAGAATTGTAGCCGGGCCGGCGGCACGAAGCGTCCAATCCTTGGGGGCGACAAATGGATTGCCGGTGGCAGTGGCTGCCGGGGTGTCGGCACTGAACGGCTTAACGGCGGGCTGACAGAACGCAAAGGTTGCGATGGCGCACAGGAGAAGAGCGACAGCAACGTGCTTTTTCATGGCGGGCATTCTAGCACGGGGTGGCGGGACAGTTGGTGAATATCCGGATGATAAACATCCGCACCTCGACGGCCGGTTTCTTCAACAGGTGCTAACGGTTAAACTCATTAAGTCGCCCTTGCCAGTCTGGAAGCGAGCGCAGCAAAGGGATCAGCACCATGAAAAAGAGAATGATGATTGCGACGACGGCTGCGTTCATGGCGTGGTGGATCCTGGTTTGCATTCCTGCGTCGGCCTTGGCGCAGGCCGCGACTCCGGCGGATAGCGTTAAGGACGCGGCCGCTGCGGCCGACGATGCGACGGACAGCATGTTGCCGCACTTTGGCGATGCGCGGCCATTCTATGTCTCCGGCCAGATCAACGTGATCTTCCAGACGCATCCCGCCTTCCACGCCGACTACAGCGGCCAGAACAGCTTTGGTCCACACTATGAGAAGGCCACGTCGCGCATCATGACCCTCTACACGGGGGTGCGGGTCAGCCACTCCACCGAGGTGCTGGTGGATATTGAGGATGCTGCCGGGCAGGGCATGAGCAACTCCCTGGGACTGGCGGGTTACTCGAATCTTGATGTGGTGCGCATCCCGGGCGAAGGATCGCCATTGAGCACGGCTCCTTATTTAGCCCGCGCCATGCTTCACCAGGTGATTCGGCTCAGCAGCAGGAACGCGGAATCCGACCGCGGTTACATGACCACCTTTGCCGAATTGCCCGCACGCCGCATCGAGATTCGTGCCGGCCTGCTCGATACCGTTGACGTCTTCGATCAGAATTCCGTTGGATCGGACAGCCACTTCCAGTTCATGAATTGGTCCACGGCGCAGAACGGCGCCTACGACTACGCCGCGGATACTCGCGGATACACCTGGGGCGTGGTCACCGAATATCACGATGGCCGCTACGCCTTCCGCGCCGGAGAGATGCTGGAGCCGAAGATCGCCAACGGCATTGATATGGAGTGGAACCTGCGCAAGGCACACGCAGAGAACTTCGAGTTCGAGGTGCGCACTAAGTTGTTGCCCAAGAAAGAGGGCGTAGTGCGCCTTCTCTCCTATATCAATCACGCCAATATGGGCATCTATCGCGACGCGGTTGCCAACTTTAAGGCCGGCCTCACTCCATTGCCGGAGATCACCGACCATCCGCAACAGTTAACCGTCAAGTACGGCTTCGGCGTGAACATTGAGCAGGCGCTCCCGGCCAACCTCAGGGCCTTTGCGCGCTGGGGATGGAACAACGGCAAAACGGAATCCTGGGCCTACACGGAGATTGATTCCACGTTTGTCGTCGGCATTCGCGCGGATGGCCGCCAGTGGCACAGAAAGAAGGATCGGGCTGGCGCCGCGTTTGCGAGCAACGCCATCTCAAAGGATCACCAGAACTATCTGCACGATGGCGGCCTCGGCTTCCTCATCGGCGACGGTGGTCCGGGATTTCTGCGTCCCAGCGGCAACCTGAACTACGGGCGCGAGCAGGACATGGAGTATTACTACACGGCGCACCTCTGGCGTGGACTCTACGCCGGCCCCGACCTGCAGCACGTAAACAATCCGGGCTACAACCGTGACCGCGGCCCCATCCTCATCCCCGGCTTCCGCATTCACATGGAGCTGTAGTCCGAAAAAGGCCGGCCACGAACACCCGAATAATCGTCGGGATGTTGGATGGGTTGTCCCCGAATTCATAAATTTTGAGAGATGGAAGGCTGCCGATTCGGCACGCCTTGGCTCAGTGCGTCCGGCTATTGCACGACATTGTGGGGCAGGCTGGTTCTCTTGTGTTGAGCGTCGCTCACGGGTACACCCGCACGACGCTGAATGTTCACACTCAGGGCGTTGCGAGGAATTGCAGAGCGGCAAGTGATTTGTTCATCTTGGGGGTGCGATCAGGGGGTGCTATCAGTAGATTTGGGCCCCTCAGGGCCCCGGGGCAAGCTAAGAGATTCAAAACGAGAGGTTTGTTGGGGTGGGTAGTGGGACTCGAACCCACACCATCCGGTGCCACAGACCGGCGTTCCACCATTGAACTATACCCACCATGAAACCGCTTCTGATTATAGCAGACTCGTTACGATAGGCCGCCAGAGCTGCTGCCGTGGCTGTGGAATTTCTTTGCGCCGCCGCCTGACCCTGGCGCAGCGGGGACAAATCACCCGAAAAAACGGGCTCTCAGAAAGCTCTGAGAAAATGCCGCCGCTGAGCATACAGAAGCAAAAAAACGGCCCGGATGTTACTCCGGGCCAGCGTCGTAAGGAGTTGCTTCTGCTGACTATCTATCAGGCGTTGGCACGCCCAATTCCGAGATATTCGAAGCCCATGCCGCGCAGGCGATTGGCGTCGAGGAGGTTCTTGGTATCCACGATGAGCGGGCGGCGCAGGATGCTCTTCATGCGGGCGAAGTCCAGGCTGCGGAACTCCGGCCAGCCGGTGGCGAGCACCAGGGCATCCACACCCTCGGCGGCCGTGTAGGCGGAGTCGCAGAGGGCTATGAGTTGATTCAGTTCCGTGCCGGCGCCGGGCATGGCAAAGGGATCGTAGGCGCGCACGCTGGCGCCATTCTTGGCCAGTTGCCGTGCCAGGGCCATGCTGCTGGAACCAATCACGGAGCTGGTGTGCGGCTTGACGGCCAGGCCCAACAATCCGACGCGCTTATCGCGCAGGTCGGGCATGACAGCGGCAATCTTCATCATGGTGCGCTCGGCGTGCTGCTGGTTGACGGACTGCGCCGCGGCCAGCATCTTGAGCTGCATGCCTTTGCGCTGTGCCAGTGCGCTGAGGCTTGCGATGTCGCTTTCGACAAAAGTGCCGCCCAGTCCGACGCCGGCCTGCAGGCAGCGCGGGCCGATGCGCTTATCCAGGCCAAGAGCGAGCGAGAGGTCGCAGGCATCGGCCTCCACCTGTTCGCAGAGCGCGGCCATCTCATTGATGAACGAAATCTTGGTGGCGACAAAGGCCGTCGAGGCCTCACGCACCAGTTCGGCTGTCTCCCGGCTGGTGACGATGACCGGCGCGCCGCGCATGACCAGCGGGCGATAGAGGATCTTCAACTTCGCGATGGCATCCAGCGCGGTGGTGCCGAAGAGCAGGCGGTCGGGCTGGTTAAAGTCCTCCACGGCGCAACCTTCCGTCAGCAGGATGGGGTGCGATATGACGCTGACGTCCAGCCCCAGGGTATTCACCTTCATGGCAATGCGCGTGGCCGTGCCCACAGGCGCCGGCGTGCAGATCAGCAGAAGGCTGCCGGCTGGCGCCACGGCGGCCAGCTTCATGGCGCGCGTCTCGCTTTCGGCCGGGTCGTCCTGTGCCAGGTAGACGATATTTGAGCGCGCCACCTGGGTCTCGATCTCAGTGGAGTAGGTGAGCCGTCCGGCGCGCACGTTGCGGCGGATGATCTCTTCCAGGTTTTTCTCGTAGAAAGGTATCTGCCCCTGGGCCAGCGCGCGGACCTTCTCGTGCTCGGCGTCGCAGCAAACCACCGGCGTTCCAAAGTCGGCAAGGCAGGCAGAGAGGACAGTACCAAGGTATCCTGCGCCGTAGACTGTAATCTGCATAAGCACCTCGTCGCTTCGCATTCCCGGGCCGCGGACGGGCCGCACCGGGGAAGGATAGCGCGCGTCATCCTCGGATGGCACTGCGCCTCATGTCATTAAGCTCGGAAAATCGTTGAATAGCAACGTAACCTTGGCCCATGACCCTCAGGATAGGGTCATGTACGGGTGGGGTGCGCAGGCCCGGGCACAGAAGAATACCAGGAGGACGCGGGCTTAACGCGGCAGTGCGGAAAGGGGAATCTCGGCGAGGTCGGTCCACTGGTGGCCGCAGCCGCGCACAAAGCTCAGGCTAGCCACCCGGACGCGATGCGGTCCGGCGAAGTGCTCCCAGCGCTGCTTGCTGTCGGCCAGCACCACGGCGGCGCGCTCGGGGGTGTCCAGCTTGGCCACGGTTACGTGCGGCATATAGGGCAGAGGCTCGTTGTAACAGAGCGGGCCGCGGTTCAGCAGGTCATGCAGCTCCCTCATTCGGTATCCGGAGTGCACCACGCGTATGAAGACCGTCGGCGTCACGGGCAGGAAGCTCTCCACGTCGCCCAGCTCCACCTGGAAAGGCGCAACCGACGCGCAGGACTCCAGCAGCATCGCCACGGCCTCGTCCTCGCCGCCATGGAGCGGGCGCGGAGGCAGCACCGTGACGTGCGTAGGCAGGTGGGCATGCTCGGGATGAAGTTCCCGGCGGAGCCCATCTACGAACGCTCCCAGCTGGTCCCGGATGTATCCGACCAGCGCGTATTGAACAGTACTCGGGGCAAACGCCATACAAACCCATTCATTATATGCGCTGGCACCACGGCCGCAAGACGTTTCAGCCGGGCGCAGGAGTTCTTCGCGCCGGACGTCGCGTCGGCCGCCCGCCAAACAATGGGTGGGAGATCAGTGCAGAACGGGCTTGCCGCGCACCTTGCGCACCAGCAGCACCAGGAGGGCCGAGAGCGCGCCGACCAGTGCCAGCCCCTGGTACACGTCCACAAATGCCAGCAAGTAGGCCTGCTGCTGCACCTGCAGGTAGACCAGTCCCAGGGTGGATTGCAGTGTGGCGGCGGTGGCTGGCAAGTGCTGGAAGAGATAGCCGTGCACGCCGCTGACCTGGCGCAACAGATGGATGTTGCCGGGGTTGATCGCAGCGGCCAGAGTGCTTTGATGTACCTGGCTGCGGCGCGCGATGAAGGTGCTGACCATGGCGATGCCCACGCTGCCGCCGACGTTGCGCACCAGGTTCAACATACCGGTGGCTGAGCCCATCTCGTCGCGGCGCAGTTGCGCGGTACCCGCCACGTTGATGGGAACAAAGAGGAACCCGATGGCAGAGCCGGCCAGTATCTGCGGCCAGAAAACGGTCGTCGGGGCGATTCCCAGGTAGATGTGCGACAGTTGCCAGGCCGCGAAGGCAAAGACGAAGAATCCGAAGATGAGGATGATGCGCTGGTCCATGCGCGTGACCAGTTGTCCCACCAGAATCATGGAGACCATGGCGCCCAGCCCCAGGGGCGAGGTGACAATGCCGGCCGCCAGCGCCGAATAGCCCATCATCTGCTGCAGGAATTGTGGATTGACCAGCCCGATGGCGTACAGCAGAAAGGTGGTGAAAAACATCAGCAACACGCAGACGGAGAAGTTGCGATGGCGAAAGATGCGCAGGTCCACCATCGGCTTTTCCGCGCGGATTTCCCTGGCCACGAAGATGATGAAGCCGACGACGGCGAGCAGCGCCATCCAGCGGATGAAGCCCGAGGCGAACCAGTCATTCTCCTGCCCTTTGTCGAGGAAGACTTCCTGGCATCCCAGCCACAGGGCCAGCGCGGCAAAGCCCAAGCCATCAAGCGGCCCGGGGTCGGAGTCCCGTACCCAGGGCGGATCCTCCACCGTCTTCTGTACGGCCCACATGCCCAGCGCGCCCAGCGGAATGTTGATGTAGAAGATCCAGCGCCAACTGTAGTTGTCGGTCAGCCAGCCGCCCAGGATGGGGCCGATGACTGGGGCCACCACCACGCCCAGTCCGAAGAGCGCATTGGCCGCGCCCTGCTTATTGGGAGGGAAGCTCTCCATCAGAATGGCCTGCGAGATGGGTGCCAGTCCTCCTCCACCCAGGCCCTGGATGATGCGCATGGTGAGCAGCATGGGCAAATTGACCGAGAGTCCACAGAGCAGGGACGCCAGGGTGAAGACGAAGATGCAGGCCAGCAGAAAACGTTTGCGCTGGAAACGGTTGCCCAGCCAGGCCGTGAGCGGCAGCACGACAGCGTTGGAGATCAGATAAGAGGTCAGCACCCAGGTGGCCTCCGAGTAGGAGGCCGACATGCTGCCCGCAATGTGGGTGAGCGCGACGTTGGCAATCGTCGTGTCCAGCACCTCCATGAAGGTGGGAATGATGACCGAGATGGCGATGAGCCAGGGATTGACCGCCGGCGTCCAGCGGGCGTTTTCTTGTATCTCCTGAACTGTGATGGACGCGCCCATGTCCGGTTCCTATCGCCGCCGTGCGGGCTCCTTGTGCAAGTGCAGGAAGATGGCAACGGACTCTCTTACGCGCTCGCCGACGGCGCGATTGCTTAACGTGAGTTCAGGGTCGAGCATGGCGTTGAGGACGAAGTCGCCGAGCACCAGCGAGATGAACTGTTCGGCGGACTTGCGGTAGTTGGGGCCGCCGATGCGGCAGGACTTGAGGTACTCGGTCAACAGGCCATAGCCGCGTTCGCGGCACTCCCGCCACAGTCGGCGGCTGACCTCGGGGAAATCTTTCACCTCGGCCACCATGATGCGGTAGAGGGTGAGAAACTCCGGCGAGCGGAACATGCCAAGCACCATGCGTCCAATGTCGGTAAGCACCTGGCGCGGCGGCTCCCCGCTGGCGATGAAATATTCATGCCGGGTGAAGAGCTTCTCCATGTGCGCGGTGATAACGGCCACAAAGAGCTCGGCCTTGGTGGAATAGAGGGCGTAGAGCGTCTGCTTGCTGGTCCGGGCGCGGCGCGCAATCAGGTTGGTGCTGGCCTTCTGGTAGCCCTTTTCCAGGAAGACCGCGGCGGTTACTTCCAGGATGGCGCGGCGATAGTTCTCCGTGTCAACCAGCGGAGGACGTCCTCTTCCTGCCTTGGACCCTACGGCACGCGACTTGATGGCGGCGGTCATGAATGTGTACGAACCGGTACAGTTAATAACAAAAATATAATATGTACCGGTTGGTACGCTTCGTCAAGGGAATTTACCGGGGCTGGTGGGTTGACCTCAGGCGGGGATGCCGAGATGCTGGCGCAGCTTTTCCAGCGCAGCCTCGGCGGTCAATCCGTACTTGCGGCGCAGATCGTCGGGCTTGCCGTGCTCAATGAACTGATCTGGCCAGCCGACGCGCACCACGGGCGTCGAGAGTCCGGCACGGTTCAACTCCTCCAGCACGGCGCTGCCAAAGCCGCCGGCCAGTGCGTGGTCCTCCATTGTGACCAGGACCTCGGATTGAGCCGCATAGCCGAGCACCATCCCCACATCCAGGGGCTTGGCAAAGCGCGCGTTGATGACCGCCGCGGCAATGCCTTCCCTGGCCAGCTTCTGTGCCAGTTCCTGCGCCACGGGGAGCATGTTGCCCAGCGAGAAGATGGCGACGCGCGCGTCCTCGCCCTGCGCGATGACCTCGGCCTTGCCGATCTCCAGAGCCACGGGCTGCTCCTTGACCACCGTGCCGGGCCCGATGCCGCGCGGATAGCGGATGGCCACTGGGCCGGGGTGAAGCATGGCGGTGTAGAGCATGTCGGCCAGCTCGTCTTCATCCTTGGGGCTCATGTGGATGATGTTGGGAATGCCGCGCAGGTAGCTGATGTCGAAGAGGCCGTGATGCGTGGGGCCGTCGTCGCCGCTCAACCCACCGCGATCCATGCAGAAAACGACGGGCAGATTCTGAAGGCAGACGTCGTGCACAATCTGGTCGAAGCCGCGCTGCAAGAACGTGCTGTAAATGGCGACGAAGGGCTTCATGCCGCGCGCGGCCAATCCGGCGGCGAATAACACGGCGTGTTCTTCGGCGATGCCGACGTCAAAATACTTGCCAGGATGAATGGCGCGGAAACGGTCGAGCGCCGTGCCGTTGGGCATGGCGGCCGTGATGGCCACGATGCGGTCATTGGCCGTGGCGAGTTTCGCCGTGGTGTCGGCAAATACCTCGGAGTAGGTGCGCTGGCCGAGCGCCTTGGTCTCACCGGTCTCGGGGTCGTAGGGGCCCAGGCCGTGGAACTTCTTCTGCATCTCTTCGGCCGGCTCAAAGCCCCGGCCCTTCTGGGTCAGCACGTGCAGAAGCACGGGGCGGTCGAGCGTCTTCAGGAACTGGAAGATACGGATCAACTCGCCGATGTCATGGCCGTCCACCGGGCCGTAGTAGCGCAGACCAAATTCCTCAAAAAGGACGGAGGGCCACAACATACCCTTGGCGGCTTCTTCGGCTTTGCGTGCCATGGCCGCCGCACGGTTTCCGCCCACTTTCTCTACCAGGCGCGCCGCGCGCTGGTGGAGGTGGTGATACTGCGGGCTGGTGACGATCTTGTTGAAGTAGGTGGCGATGGCGCCGACATTCTTGTCAATGGACCACTTGTTGTCGTTGAGGACGATGATCATCCGCTTGGTCTGCGCGGCGATGTTGTTCAGCGCCTCATGGGTGATGCCGCAGGTGAATGCGGCGTCGCCGGCCAGGGCAACGACATGCTCGGTGCCGCCCATCTTGTCTCGCGCCACGGCCATGCCCAGCCCGGCGGAAAGCGCGGTACCGGCGTGCCCGGCGCCGAACGAGTCGTGCTCGCTCTCCGTGCGCAGCATGAAGCCGTTAAGCCCACCCTGCGTGCGGATGGTGGAGAAGCGGTCACGACGGCCGGTGAGCAGTTTGTGCACGTAAGCCTGGTGGCTGACGTCAAAGAGGAAGTGATCCGTCGGCGTGTCGAAGACGTAGTGCATGGCGATGGTCAACTCGACCACGCCGAGATTCGGGCCAAGGTGTCCGCCGGTGCGCGAAAGTACGGTGATCAACTCGCTGCGGATCTCCGCGGCAAGCTGGGTCAACTCGGCCAGCGTCAAGCGCTTCACGTCGGCCGGCGATTGAATCGAATCTAAAATCGGTGTCATGCTGAATGCCTATGTTACTGCCGAAGCCGGCGCCCGTGGTGCTTTTTCCCCGGCCGCGGAGCCGGGAGCGACCAAAGCGGTAACGGCTGCTCCGCGAAAATCAACCCTTAACTGCGTTTCCTGCTCTTACTTGCGCCTCTGCGGACGGGTGTGGATTGGGGCTTGCCAAAAACGCGCCCGAAGATCTTATCCACGCTCTTGAGCTGGCGTTTCAGGTCAAAGGCGCGCAAAAGGGTGCGGCGCGGCACGTGCGAGGTGATCTCGGGATCGGCCAGCACCATCTCCCGGAAGTTCTTCTCCTCGCGCCAGGCCTGCATTGCGTTGCGCTGCACGATTCGGTAAGCCTGTTCGCGCAGTACACCGGCCTCCACTAGGTCGAGCAACAACTGGCCGCTGAAGACCAGTCCGCCGGTGGAGTTCAGGTTGCGCATCATGCGCTCGGGGTAGACGAGCAGGGTGTCAATCAGGCTCGTCGTCTTGGCCAACAAGTAGTCCAGCAGAATCGTCGAATCCGGCAGGATGACCCGCTCGACCGACGAGTGCGAGATGTCGCGCTCGTGCCACAGCGCAACGTCCTCAAAGGCCGGCCCAACATTGCCGCGGATGACCCGCGCGAGGCCGCTGATCTGCTCGCAGGTGATGGGGTTGCGCTTGTGCGGCATTGCCGAGGAGCCCTTCTGCTTTTCGCTGAAGAACTCTTCCGCCTCGCGCACCTCGGTCTTCTGCAGGTGGCGCACCTCGGTGGCGATCTTATCCAGCGTGCAAGCGATGGTGGCCAAGGTGGCGACATAGAAGGCGTGACGGTCGCGCTGGATGACCTGCGAGCTGACGGCTGCGGCTGTTAGACCCAGGCGCTTGCAGATGGCTTCTTCGTACTTGGGGTCTAGGTGCGCGCCGTTGCCCACGGCGCCGCTCAGCTTGCCCACGCGCATCTGTTCCACGGCAAAGTCCAGGCGGGCCAGGTTGCGCTGCATCTCGCTGTACCAGTTGGCAATCTTCAGGCCAAATGTGATGGGCTCGGCGTGTACGCCGTGAGTGCGGCCAATCTGCGGCGTGTCCTTGAACTCCAGCGCGCGGCGCTTGAGCACCACGATGAACTTCTCAATGTCAGCGCGCAGCAGTCGCGACGCCTGCTGCACCAGAAGGGCCTGCGCGGTGTCCACCACGTCGTTGCTGGTCAGCCCGTAATGCAGCCAGCGCGACTGGGGACCGACTTTCTCCGCCACCGCCTGGGTAAAGGCGATGACGTCGTGCTTCACCTCTGCCTCCACCTGGTGGATGCGGGCGACCTCGAAATTGGCGCCCTTGATGCGGATGGCGCGGGCGGCACTCTTCGGCACGATGCCGGCTTCGGCAAGCGTCTCACTGGCGGCCACTTCCACTTGCAGCCAGGTCCGGAACTTGTTCTCGTCGCTCCAGATGTGGCCCATTTCAGGACGGGTATAACGGGGAATCACGGCGTTCTCCTCACGGCGAAATCAGGCACGTTGGCCGGAAAGACCATTGTAACAACCCGGGCGGCGTCCCGGAGACTGTCAACCGCGGGCAAAAAAATAGGCTGGGGGTTTCCCAGCCTGAACAGGAGGTCCTTTTCTCTGAAGTGAACGATCCGGCGGAAAAGGTAAACCGGTACATGAGCTATATCGGATTGCCGGGGGCCGGGCTTTAGCGCGGCGGAAAAAACTTCAGCCCCGGTTCTTAAACTTTGGTAACGCCCAGCAGGGCGCTCATCTCGTCGTAGAGGAAGCCCTCGCCCGGGCGGTATGGCTGCACCCACTTGCCGTCCACCACAAACTGCGGAATGGCGCGCTTGCCGGTGTTGCGAACGACGTCCTCGGCGGCGCCAGGAGTGGTCTCAATGTTGACTTCGGTGTAGGCGATCTTGTGCTTGTCCAGGAAGCGCTTGGCTTCGCGGCAATCCCCACACCAGGGAGCGGAATAAACGAGAAGTTCCATACGAAAATAGATGCCGCTATGGTGCGTGAGGGTTCACCCTCCGGCCGGAAAATTTGGCTTTCAACCTAAACTTTGCGAAGAAGCAAGAACGCCCCCGGCGGCGGCCAGAGGCGTTCAAGTTTGCAATGCCAAGACGGCTAGTTGTTCAGCAGCAGCGCGCCGTCGGTCTTTTCCTCTCCCACCTCACGGTAGAAGAGCTGGTTGTTTTCCAGGTACACCTCGACGAAGGCCGGGCGGGTTTTGATGCTGCCCTGGATCAAGGCTTCGCTGAGCGGGTCCTCGACGTACTTTTGCAGCGCGCGGCGCAACGGACGCGCGCCGTAACTGCGGTCGGTGATCGTCTTTTCCAGGATCCACTTGCGCGCGTCTTCGGTGACGGTGATGGTGATGGCCCTCTGCGCCAGGTTGTGGTTCAACTGCATCACCATCAGCTCGACGATCTGAATCAGGTCGTTCTCGCTGAGGGCGCTGAAGATGACGACCTCGTCCAGGCGGTTGAGGAATTCGGGGTTGAAGGTCTTTTTGACCTCGCCGCGCACCATCTCCTCCACCTTGTCGCTGATGGATTCCTCTTTGTTGGAGGCAAAGCCCAGCCCTTCGCGCTTCACCATATGGCGGGCGCCAATGTTGCTGGTCATAATGAGGATGGTGTTCTTGAAGTCCACCGTATTGCCCAGCCCATCGGTGAGCTGGCCATCCTCAAACACCTGCAGCAGGATGTTGAAGACATCCGGATGCGCCTTTTCGATTTCATCCAGCAGCACGACCGAATACGGTGCGCGCTTGACGCGCTCGGTGAGCTGGCCGCCCTCCTCGTAGCCCACATAGCCTGGAGGCGAACCGATCAGCTTGCTGACCGAATGTTTCTCCATGTACTCCGACATGTCAAAGCGGATCAGGCTCTTTTCGCTGCCGAACATGAATTGCGCCAGCGTCCGTGCGACCTCGGTTTTGCCCACGCCCGTCGGGCCCAGGAAGAGGAAGCTGCCGATGGGCCGTGCCGGATTCTTAAGGCCGGCCCGTGAGCGCCGGATGGCCCGCGCCAGCGCGCTGATGGCCTTGTCCTGGCTGATGACGCGCTTGTGCAGCTCTTCTTCAATGCGCAGAAGCTTCTGCGACTCTTCTTCCTTGATGGCCGACACTGGAACGCCGGTCCAGCGCGAGACGACTTCTTCAATGTCCTCGCGCTGCACTACGCCCGTCGAAGTCTCATCCAGGTGGAACTTGTCGCGCAGCAGGCGCAGGTTCTCGCGCTCCTTGCGCTCCTCGTCACTGTAGAAGCGAGCCTTCTCGAACTCGTGGTTTGCAATGGAGTTTTCCATGCGATGCACGATGAACTTGATGCGCTTCTGCACCTCGGTAATCTCTTCCGGCATGGCAGACTGGCGCAGCTTTACACGCGCACCGGCCTCGTCAATCAGGTCAATCGCCTTATCGGGCAGGAAGCGGTCCGGGATGTAGCGGTTGGAGTGCGAGACCGCGTACTCGATGGACTCGTCGGTGTAGCTGACGGCGTGAAATTTCTCGTAGCGCTCCTTGATGCCCATCAAAATCTTGATGGAGTCGGCCTCATTCGGCGGTGGCACCTTGACGGACTGGAAGCGGCGCTCCAGCGAGCGGTCCTTCTCAATGGACTTGCGGTACTCGCCCGGCGTGGTGGCGCCAATGCACTGAATCTCGCCGCGCGAGAGTGCCGGCTTCAGAATGTTGGCCGCATCGAGCGAGCCTTCGGCCGATCCGGCTCCGACCAGCGTGTGCAGCTCGTCAATGAAGATGATCGAGTTCTGATTCTCGATCAACTCCTTCATGATGGTCTTCAGCCGCTCCTCGAACTGGCCGCGGTACTTGGTGCCGGCGACAATCAGCGAGAGGTCGAGCGCGAGCACGCGCTTCTCTGCCAGGAAGCTGGGCACCTCGCCGTCGGCGATGCGTTGCGCCAGGCCTTCGACGATGGCCGTCTTGCCGACGCCGGGCTCGCCAATCAGCACGGGATTGTTCTTGGTGCGGCGGCACAGGATCTGAATGGTGCGGTCCACCTCGCCGTCGCGGCCCACCAGCGGGTCCAGCTGGTTTTCCATGGCCGCCTGCGTCAGGTCGCGGCTGAATTCGGCCAGCAGAGAGTTTTCGCGGTTGGCGGCTGCACGCTGCGGCGGCTGTGCGGCCTTCTCCTGTGTGGTGCGCTGCAGTTCTTCGCGGATGGCAGCCAGTTTGAGGCCGCGCTCGGCCAATATCTCTGAGGCGAAGCACTTCTCCTCGCGCAACAGGCCCAGCAGCAGATGCTCGGTGCCGATGTGCTTGTGGCCCAGGCGCTCGGCCTCCTCACTGGCATAGGCGAGCACGCGCTTACATTCATTGCTCAGGGGCAGGTCCACGCTGGTGCTGACCTTCTCACGGATGGTCGTGTGTGCCTCGATCTGCTTGCGAATCGAGTCCACCGACGAATGTTGGCGCAGGAAACGGTTGGTCAGCGCCTTGTCTTCGCGCAGTAATCCCAGCAGCAGGTGCTCCGTTTCAATGTACGGAGAGCCGAACTGGCTGGCTTCATACCGGGCGAAGAAGATGACGCGCCGCGCTTTCTCCGTGTAGCGTTCAAACATTCTAATTCCTCCAGCCCCTCCCCGGCGATCCTAAACCGCCTGGGGGAGCCTTCTTGCTGCCCCAACATCGCCGCCTTCCGCCACCTGCACGCAGAAGACGAACCTTCCACCGAACAAACCATCCGCCGGA
>Ga0302195_10002210_pt1 | contig 15397 bp, 10 predicted proteins | sample II_Bog_N1_2_FD_198778 | JGI IMG/M metagenome (GOLD analysis project Ga0302195, IMG submission 198778) | Peat permafrost microbial communities from Stordalen Mire near Abisko, Sweden - II_Bog_N1_2 | ecosystem: Environmental > Terrestrial > Soil > Wetlands > Peat | place: Sweden: Abisko...
TGAAACCCTTAATTTTTAGATGAATTGGATGAACCTCAAGCATTGAAATCTCCCGTTTACGGACAGAATCGGAGCAACCTGTTTGGCCGGGCTTTGCAATCCGGGCAGAGTTGACTGAATACCGTGCCGGGCTTTAGCGCAACCCGGTGTGCAGGTAGGCCAGCAGCGCGTCCATCTGCTCCTGCGTAAACCGGCCAGCGAAGCCGGGCATCATGCCACGGCCTTTCAGTACATTACTGGCAACGGCCGCATCGGTCGCCGGAATCCCGCTCGGCAGCAGTTTGCGATCGAACAGCCCATGCAGGTCGGGCGGAACTTTCTTGAGCGCCAGGTCATTGTCCTCGTGGCAGTGGGCGCAGCGCACCTGGTAGAGGTGCTTGCCTTCTGCCTGCTGCGGGGTCAGCACCTGCGCTGAGCGGCATCCGGTGGCAGCCAAGGCCGCAATCGCAAACCAAATCGCAGGTGCCGTCAAGCTCAATATGCGAATCAATTCGATTCCTTGAACAGCATCGCGTTCGCTATGCTGGCACCATGCAGCTCCCGTCACTGGCCCAGATCCGCGATGCCCAGGCTCAAGTGTATCGCCACATGCCGCCCACCCCGCAGTACACATGGCCGCTGCTCAACCAGCGCTTGTCCGCCGGCCGTCCTCAGCCCATTGAGGCCTGGATCAAGCATGAGAACCACACGCCGGTGGGCGCGTTCAAGCTGCGTGGCGCGCTGGTTTACATGGACTGGCTCAGGCAATCTCAACCAGGCATCACCGGCGTTGTGGCCGCCACGCGCGGCAATCACGGCCAGGGCGTGGGCATGGCTGCGCGCATGGCTGGGCTGCATGCGGTTATCGTCGTCCCCCACGGCAACAGCCGGGAGAAGAACAACGCCATGCAGGCGCAGGGCGCGGAGCTTGTTGAACACGGGCAGGATTTTCAGGAGTCGCTCGAGTTTGCGCGCATGCTCGCCGTTGAGCGCGGCTTTACCATGATTGACTCATTTCACGAGCGGCTGGTGATGGGCACGGCCACGTATGCTCTCGAGCTGTTCGAGTCCGCTCCACCGCTGAGCACCGTGTATGTGCCCATCGGCCTGGGCTCGTCCATCTGCGGCGTCTCGGCGGCGCGCAATGCGCTGGGGCTGGGTACGGAGATTGTCGGCGTGGTTTCCGCCGCCTCGCCCTCCTACGCGCTCAGCTTTCAGCAGCATCAAGTCGTTGAAGCTCCGGCGCGCTCGGCCATTGCCGACGGGCTGGCCTGCCGCACACCCAACGCGCAGGCCATGGAAGCCATCTGGGAGAACGTTGCGCGCATTGTGCAGGTCACGGATGCGGAGATCGCCTCCGCCATGCGCAGCTACTACCAGGACACGCACAACCTGGCCGAGGGCGCGGGAGCGGCGGCGCTGGCCGGCGCGCTCCGCGAAGCAGATCGACTGAGCGGCCAGCGCATCGGCATCGTGCTCACCGGCGGCAATGTCGACAGCGATGCCTACCGGGCCGTGCTGGGCCAGGCCATCTAGCGCAGAATTCAGCGGCCAGCGGGTGCGCCTGGCTGCCGACCACCACTCCGCCCGAGCGCTTCCGCCGCAGCGCGCGTCTTGTCTGCAGATTCGACGCGGGCTATTGCTGTGTTCGCTGCCGAGGCAAATGGCCGGCGCCAGCGGCCCCGCATAAATCGCTCGCCCGCTTCTTGACTCTGGGTCTTGCCGCAGTAGACCATCGGATGGATGGCAAATTTCGGCAATTCTCCCCGGCACGGCCGCTTTTCGGCAATCATGATGCAAGTTCCCGTTGGAAGACCAAGGAATAATCCGATGCGACCGATGCGTTCCCTCCCCTCTAGTGTTCTCTTTGTACTCGGCTGGGCGTTGTTCTTCGGGCTTCGTGCAACGGCCCAGGCGCCAGCGGTCCGCATCTCCCAGGCAGTCAACGAGAGCAGCCTGGTGACGCTGAAGGGCAACACGCACCCTCTTGCCAATGCCGCCAACGACCGCGGCCGGGTGCGTCCTGACCTGCCCATGACGGATCTCATCCTTGTGCTCAGCCGCAGCCCACGGCAGCAGGCGGACTTCGACAAGTTTGTCGCCGCTCAGTACAACCGCGACTCGCCCAACTACCATCAGTGGCTCACCGCTGACCAGGTGGGGGCCGACTTTGGTCCCTCGCCAGCCGACATCGCCACCATTTCCAGCTGGCTCTCGAGCCGCGGGTTTTCAATCCAGGAGATCAGCCGCGACCGCATGTCGATTCGATTCGGCGGCAGTGCGGCCCAGGTAGAGAGCGCCTTCCACACCGAGATCCACAACCTGGAGGTGAAGGGCGCAGCCCACATCGGCAACATGTCCGATCCCAAAATCCCGGCCGCTCTCGCTCCGGTCGTGGTTGGCATCAAGTCGCTGCACAACTTCTTTCCCCGCCCGCTGCATCGGCTCGGAAACCAGGTCACGCGCGACCCGGACACGGGCAAATGGAAGCGACTGAGTCAGGCGACCACAGAGAACGCCGCCGGCCGCTCCACCAGGACCGCTCTCGTCAAACCGCAGTTCGGCGTCAGCGTTCCATCGAGCGGCGGCAGCACCGCCTATCAGCTGGAAGACGTCACCCCCTACGACTTCGCAACAATCTACAATGTGCTTCCGCAGTGGAACGCCGGCACGCCGATCGATGGCACCGGCCAGACCATCGCCATCGCCGGAACCAGCAGCATCTGCCTGGGCCAGACCGACCCCAACTGCCAGAACCCGAGCAGCGGCTACAACAATGACGTTGCGGCCTTTCGCAGCGCCTTTGGTCTCCCGGCGTATACTTCGGCCAACCAGCCCACCATCGTCTCCGGAAACTCCTCGCCGCTGACTGTCTGCCCGGACTCGGCCGGCAATTGCTCCGTCAACGACCTGATTGAGAATACCCTCGACGTCGAGTGGGCAGGAGCGGTGGCCAAGGGCGCGAAGATCGTGCTGGTCGCTTCCTATCCGACCGGTTCGCCCTCCGATGATCCGCTCTACGATTCGGAGAGTTACATCGTCCAAAACAAGACGGCCAGCATCATGAACGTCAGCTATGGCGGCTGCGAGCTCAGCCTGGGCACGGCGGGCAACGTCGAGTACTTCAACCTGTGGCAAACCGCCTATGCGGAAGGCATCGCAGTCTTCGTTGCAAGCGGCGACGCCGGCGCCGCCACATGCGACGGCGGCGGCGACGCCAACTACGGCAACCCCTACTCCGCCCAGTTTGGGCAGTCCGTCAACGGCCTGGCCTCCACGCCTTACAACACTGCCGTTGGCGGCACTGACTTGAACTGGTGCTCGCTGGCTTCCACAACCGAGTGCACCCCCGGCCCCTACTGGAATACGACCAACAATTCCACAACGGGCGCCAGCGCCAAGGGTTACGTTCCAGAGGTTCCCTGGAACGACACCTGCGCCAACCCGCTCTCTGTGGCATTTCTCGAAGGCTGGGCCACGAGCAGCGATGCGAATAAGGTCGGCGGGGTAACCGACCCGGAAAGCGGCTGCAATTTTGTCTTGAACAACTACACGACAGTAGACAGCAATGCCGGCATCACGCTGGAGTACATCGTCGACACGGTTGGCGGCGGCGGAGGAGCCAGCAACTGCGTCGTCGGCGACGGCACCGACGTTTCCAGTTGCGACTCAACCACCACAAACACCGGTTCCGGAAACAGTTCCCTGCCGCTGGTCAACGACGGATGGCCCAAGCCAGGCTGGCAAAGCGGCATCTCCGGCATTCCGGCCGACAGCGTCCGTGATCTTCCCGACGTCTCCTTCTTCGCCTCCGACGGGTATCTCTCGTCCAGCTCGTACCTCATCTGCGTCTCTTTTGAAGACTCGAGCTCCGGCAATGTTCCTTGTTCCTACAGCGACACGACCGAGCCCCTCGCCCAGGAAGTGGGCGGCACTTCGGTCTCGTCACCGGCCATGGCCGGTGTGATGGCGCTGATCAATCAGAAGACCCGCTCCACGCAGGGCAACCCAAACGCCGAACTTTACCTGCTGGCTTCCAAACAGACTTACTCGGCCTGCTCGGCTGAAACAGTCACCAGCGGTAGCACGTCCTGCTATTTCAATGACATCGATACCGGGAACATCGCTGCACCCTGCGACAACGGCGCGGATGAAGGCGGGCTCTCCGGAACAGGCCTTGTTTCGCCCAATTGCTCGGTGAACAGGTCGGGCGACCAGATCGGCATTCTGTCCGGCTACTCGGCAGGCGTCGGATACGACCAGGCCACCGGTCTGGGCTCGCTGAACGTTTCGAATGTGGTCAACGCCTGGCCGGTCGACACCGGGTTGACCTCCGCAAAGGTCACCGTCACACCCGGCCAAGGCAGCCTGGTCTCGACCAGCGCTCTGATCGTAACCGGGGCCGTGGCCAGTTCGTCCATTGGCGGCGCCACCCCCACCGGCACGGTCATCCTCAATGCCGGCGGATATACGTCTGCCGAGCAGTCCCTTGCGGCTGGAGCGTATAGCTTCACCATTCCGGCCAACAGTCTCACTTCTACAGCGACCTCAGTGGCCGTCTCCTACAGTGGAGACTCGAAGTATGCGGCTGCCACCGGCTCGGCCACCATTGCTGTTACCGCTCCAACAGGCACCGCTTCCGTTTCAGCCACGGCTACGCCTGCCAGCCTGGCCCAGACTGCGTCCCTCAGCGTGGCGGTCACCGTCACCAGCAGCGGGGCCACTCCCACAGGCACGGTCACGCTCTCCGGCGCGGGATACGGCGCCGCCGCTCAAACGCTCACGAGCGGGGCATCGACATTCAATATCCCGGCCAGCAGCCTGCCCCTGGGCAGCGACACCTTGACGGTCACGTACAGCGGCGACGCGAGCTACGGCACGTCGGCCGGCGCTGTCACGGTCACCGTCAACGGCGCCGCCGCCACAGGCGTCACGCCCACGCTGATCATCATCCCCAGTGCCACCACCGTCGCAGCAAGTTCGCCGCTCAATGTGGCAGTCGAGGTGCTCGGCCCCTCGGGGGGCGCCACCCCCACTGGTACGGTCACGCTGACCAGCGGCAGCTATTCCTCAGGAGCGCAGACTCTCGCCAGCGGCGACTACACATTCACCGTGCCGGCCGGTAGCCTGGCCCAGGGAAGCCCCACGGTTATCGCCATAAGTTATAGCGGTGACTCAACTTATGCCGCAGCGTCCGGCACCTCAAATGTCACTGTGACGGGCAGCAGCGGCACCCTCACGCCGACCGTCACCGTAACACCCGGCTCCTCCAGCATCGCTGCAACCAGCGCGCTCAGTGTGGCGGTCACCGTCACCGGCAGTGGCACCACCCCCTCAGGTACGGTCACGCTGACCAGCGGCAGCTACTCGTCAGGAGCTCAGCCTCTTACCAGCGGCGACTTCACCTTCAATGTTCCCGCCAACAGCCTCACTGCGGGAACCGCAATCCTGACGGCCACCTATAGCGGCGACTCAAATTACGCCGGCGCTACCGGGACCGGATCCGTTACAGTCACCTCCGGCGCTGCGACCGGGACCTTTACCCTGAGCGCGAGCACAACTTCAGCCGTCGCGCCCGGAACTGCGGCGACTTCGACCGTAACCGTTACCACGACCGACGGATATAGCGGGACTGCTTCGCTCACCTGCGCGCTTACCTCGCCGACCGCTTCAAGCGTCACCGATCCACCCGCCTGCTCGCTCTCTCCCACATCCGTTGCGCTCAGTTCCAGCAGCACCACCGGCAGCGTCACCGCGACTGTTTCTTCTACCGCGCCAACCGCCAGTCAGAATACCCACCCTGCCCGACCCGGCAGCGGGAAAGGCTGGATGGGAGCCGGTGGTGGAGCGGCCCTGGCATTGCTGGTCTTCTTTGCAGTTCCCTCCCGCCAGCGGAGATGGCGGGCCATGCTTGGAGCCGTTGCCGTTCTGGTCGCTCTCAGCAGTTTCACCGCCTGCGGCGACTTCTGGAAAGCACCCACCGGGAACACGGCCGCTGGCACCACGGCTGGGACCTACACCTTTACCGTCACTGGGACCGGCAACCCGACAGTCACCGCGGTGACGACGACATTCCAGGTGGTCATCAACTAGGGCCTGAGTCTGAAGTTCACAACATAAAAAGCCACTGTCATCCTGAACGAAGGTCGCCGCGGCGACCGAGTCGAAGGATCTGCGGTTGTTCTTGAATGACAAGAACTTGACAGACACCACGCTAGGGCCTCCAGGGCAACCGTCCTGGTAGCGTTAACAGGCCTTAAATGCAGATTGCTACCGCACCCCATCCCCCTGTTGCAGCGGCGTATCGCTGGGTACGCCCCCGCGCACGGTAAACTTGAGCAAATGGAATCGCCTCTTCACGTCCGCCCCGACCCCAAATTGCACGGGGCCAACCGCTGCTTCGGCTGCGGCCCGGCCAATCCGGGCGGTCTGCATCTGGAGTTTGTGGTCCGCGAAGATGGGGCAGAAAAGTCAGTCCTGGCTGAGCCCATCGTATCCGGCAATTTTGAGGGCCACCCTGGCTACCTGCACGGCGGCATCATCGCCACCCTGATCGACGAGACCATGAGCAAGGCCGTACGTGCGTGCGGCTTCATCGCCATGACACGCCACATGGAGGTTGACTACCTGCGGCCTGTTCCCTCCGGCCAGCCGCTCCTCCTGGAAGGCCGCGTCACGCGGAATGAAGGCCGCAAGCACTGGGCAGAAGCCCGCGTCCTCAGCGCCGACGGAACCGTGCTGGCCCAGGGCAAGGGGCTGTTTATCGAGGTTCGTGCTCGTTAGAAACGATTTATTTTGTGCGTTTTGCGGTCGCGACAAGCACACGGCCGTGGCCCAGGGTGCAATTGCCGGACTGATCGCAGCGGTAGTGCAGGTCGGCGGGGTTCTGCAACCACGCAACCATCGTTGTGTCACCCGCTGGCTTGCCCAGGGCAAAGCTTTCGCCCTCATAGGTTTGCACGATCCCTTCCGACGGGTCGATGCTCAACACGGTCAGGTTGCCTTCCACAGTAAAGCCGGCCGGCTCGTCGGCTGGCTCTGGTCCAACAAACTCGATCTTGGCAGGTGATCGAACCGGCATTGCGATCCGTTCCAGGGGATGGAACCGGTGCCGTCCGCGTCCATGGCGACGGCCCAGATGCACTCGCCGCGAGGCAGACCTGCGGATGGAACGGTGGTGATGGGTGACGGCAACAGTGCGCGCCGCGGCGGAAACGTCCTCTGCCTTGACGGAGGAATCGAGCCTGGAGGATGCATGATTCAACGCCGCAGCCACCGGCGCATTCTGAGCTGAAGCCACCTGTGTCGCAGCGTGCGTCCCTTGCCGCGGCGTGGCTGGGGGAACAGGCTTAATGATCCGGGGTTTGGTGTCAGCCATAACCGTCGGTGTGGTGTCATGCGACGGCTCGGCTGCCGGAATCACAACGGCGGCAGTTGGAGTAGCCGCAGCAATCGCCTGTGGTGTCGAGACCGCGGCCGATGTCGCCGAAACGACTGCAAGGGAGGGGCTTGGCGCAACGGGAAAAGCTTGCGGCCTGACCTGCGCCACCTGGTCCCGGGGACCGGCGAGCATCCGCTGCACTGTCCCGTCGGCAATGAAGGTGCCCGCAATGATTCCCAGTGCAATGCCCAACCCGGCATAAACCGTGGTGCGCAGGTCTGCGCCGCGCGTGGGCCCCGAACCGGGCAATGGCCTGTATCCCGGCGTCGCCGGGTCGCCTGTGGTCTTATGGAGCACGTCCGACATGTCAGCTCAATCTCCTCGATCCCCGGCTATAGCTGTTCTCCAATTGCTGTACACCAAAAGCACGATGAGAAGTGGCTTTTTCCTTAAGAAAGTGCCACCTTGCACGCAACTAAACAGAGCACATGAATTGGAGAACTGCTCTAACCGGCTCGTTCGAGCAATTTAGGAATCTGCTTGATCGTCAGCCTTGAGGTTCCAAATGATAGTTTCCCCAGGGAGAATCCACTTAGAGCCGCACTTCCGGTCAGCGGCGATTCCTGAACTGCCCCACCGCACCTCAATTGAACATCGATTCCCGGTGAGGCACAATGCGACAAATAGGGTATTACCCTCCGTGAGTACCAGAATGGGCGAACGCACCGGCGACCGGTTGGAACACGGCCGTCTTTCCCGATGCCGGAACCGGCGCAATCCGAGCAAGATGGCGCCCAACCGGGCCTTTCGTCTCTTTCTGTCACGGCCGCAGCGAGGTTTATAGCTGTTCTCCAATTGCTGTACATCGAAAGCACGATGACAAGTGGCTTTTTCCGTAAGAAAAAGCCACCTTGCACGGAACTCAATAGAGCACATGAATGGGAGAACGGCTCTAGTGAATCATGTTGATCGTCTGCTCAGTCACAGAGTCGAAGGTCGTCACGGCTTTTGAATTGGCCTCAAACGCCCGCTGCGCCACAATAAGGTCTGAAAACTCAGCCGAAATGTTCACATTGGAGGCCTCGAGCGACGACCCGTCAATAGTGCCCCGGCCGCCGCTCCCGGCGAGCCCAATGGCTGCGTTCCCGGAGGCAGTGGTCGCCTGATATTCGGTTGAGCCCACATCCACGAGACCCTGTTCGTTACTCACTGTGGCCAGTGCCAGCTGGCCAACATTCTGCGTCTGGCCATTTGAATACGTGGCTGAAATCAAGCCACTGCCGCTGATTGCGAAGCTCTGGTACTGGCCTGTTGTATAGCCGTTCTGGCTGGTCGCCGAGGTCGCCGAAGCGGCGGCTGTCTGGCTAATCTGCCCCGTGCCGTTGCTTGCAAACAGATTGAAGTTCAAATTGAGCGCCGCAGCTCCATCGGCCAGCCCCGAGAACGTAATGCCGCTCACATCCGTAGCCGGGCTCACCAGATTGCCGCTGGAATTGAAGGTCAGCGTGCCGCTGGCGCTCGCCGAGGCGATCGGATCCTGAACCAGGCTGCCAGCCGTCAAGATCCCGGTCCCGGTAATCGTGAATTGGCCGGCCGCCGTCGAGGCAGCGGTAACGCCGGTGATTCCGGCCGCCGCGATGGCTGCATTGACCGCCGTGGTGTAGGTTGCCAGTGTCTCGCCGGCTGTCACCGTCGGCGCCGTAATCGTTGCGCTTCCGCTTGCCGTTGGTCCGGTAATAGTCAAATTGGTGCTCGGGTCCACGGTCGCCAGCGTGCCGCCACTCGAACCGAAGTTGTAACTCGTCGTAGTAACTCCAGCTACTGTCGCTGAAGTGCTCGGAAGGGCGTCTGGCACCTGCACGCTATAGTTCCAGGTGTTGTTTCCCTGGTTGGTGTAGGTCACGGTGGCCTGATAGGGATTGCCAAGTGAGTCGTAGATCTGCACCTGCCCGGTCACCTGGGAACCGATTGCAGCGTTGGAATCAAGATTCTGCGTCATGCCAAAGGTGGTGGTCGCAGCCGGCTGCATCACCTGCCCGGTGGGGATGTTGATGTCCACCAGCCCGCCGTTGCTGTTGACTACGCCGTTGACCGCCCCGTAGCCCATCACGGCGAGCCCATCCGAGCTTTCCAGCGTCCCGTTGGAACTGAGTTGAAAGTTGCCGTTCTGGGTGTAGAGCTGGCTGCCGCTGCCGGCATCGAGCACGAAGAATCCTGCGCCGTCAATTGCCGCGTCGGTCGATACTCCGGTTGAAGCGATCGATCCTCCAGAGAAGTCGGTGCTGTTGGAGGCCACCTGCACGCCGGTTCCCGCCTGAATCTCGTCTCCTGACCCATTGGCGCCAACCTGTTGATAAAACAGGTCGCTGAAGTTGGTGGTTTGAGACTTGAAGCCGTTGGTGTTCATGTTGGCCAGGTTATTGGCAATGGTGTTCAGCGCCGTCGAATCTGCGTCGAGTCCGCTCAGCGGGATATAAAAGCTCGGCATGGTGCTTCTCCTGTTCCCTGTTGGTTACCGGCCGATCCGGCCAGCGGTTGAATCGGAGGACGGCTGGCGCCTGCCAGCGGCCAGGTTCAAGCCGGCTTGCCCGGCGTCCAGTGCGGTCGGCCCCTGCCATCCAGGGCGTGCGCGACCTTGTTGGCTGCGCCTTGCGCCCTGGGAACGGCCAGATTGCCCGGAGCCTGCCTGGCGTTTGCAAACTGGCCGATAGCCGCTGCGGTGTTTGAGCCAGCTGATCGCGTCGTCGGCAGCGACACTGCCCGATGCGCCGCGGGGGCTGGTGAAACGGCCTTTCCTGGGGCGCCAGTCACGCTCGTAGTGGAGGGGTAAGGTGTTGAAACCGCATTGCTTGCTTGAGCGGAAGCACTCTGCCCGCTGGCGCTTGAGCCACTGACGCCGAGCGCCGTCGAGAGGTTCTGGTTGATTGAAATCAACTGCTCCAGGCTGTTGACCTGCACCAGCTGGTTGATGTACTCATTGGGATCGGTCTGCGCGGTCGGATCCTGGTTTTGCATCTCGGTGACCAGGAGGGTGAGAAAATCGTTGGACGAGATCGTGGCCGAGGAAGTGGCCGCAGCGCTGTCCGGGGCCGCTGCGCCGGCCGCTGCCTGCGGCGCCACTGCCATCCGGTTGGCCCCGGCTCCCTGGAGCGCCTGCCCCGCCGTCATCGAGTGATTCAAAATGCCTGCCATGGCTGCCATGCGTGCCCTGCTTTCTGGCGCGCTCCCCGCTTTCCGGGTCGCGCGGTTCCTGTCCCCACTCCGATTCCAGCCCTCCCTCAGGCCATTACGGAGATACTCTTCCCTGCTTGAAAATCGTTGAGAGCTGCTCTTTCCGCGGTGGTTCGCAAACCAGAACTGGCACTGACGGTGCTATCCGCCCCGCCCTCTCCCCGACCCGTGCGGACTGGCTGAGGAGTTTCAGTCTCATGCTGTCCGGAGCTTTGACCTTGCGGATTCTGCTGCATTTGCTGCGCGTCGGCCGGGTCTCCGCCGTGTCCGCCCGATGAAGCCATCGAGAGCGAATCGACAGGCATCCGCTGCTCAGCCACATAGCTGTGCAACCCTTCCATCTGCCGTCCCAACTCCAGGGCAGCCCCGGCGGAGCCGGGGACCACTTCGGCATGCACCCCGCCGCCGCTCATCTCTGCCCGGACGCCAATCCAACCCAGCGCCGGGTCTTCAAATCCAGCCTCGGCCTGGCGCGGCCCGGTATGGGACCATGTCACCGTGCCTGGCGCGCTGTCGAGCTCTGTGAAAGGGTCGTGCCGACCCGCTCCCGCCGATTCTGCCCGGCTTGCCTCCGCGAGAATTGCCCCGCGCGCTGCCGACGGTTCCAGGCCGGGCGCCGGCCCGTGGAGCATGATTCCGCTTGGAGCATTTGGCGCGGACTCACCTGTGGGCGGCCCAGAAGGTGCAGCGCGGCGGCCCGCCGCTTCCCCTGGGCGCACACTCCGTGGCGGCGAAATGCCGCCGATCGGAGCCTCGGCGGACGACTTCATGTTTTGCATGGATAAATTGCTTGCATCTACTGTATTTGCACTATTTATGCTGATTACAGTGCTTTGCTGCGGGTCAAGAGTCCTGCTCGCCAGGGCACGGTTCGTCGGGGTACTTGCCGCGCCCAGCATCGGCCCTGCTGCAACGAAAGCTGCCGCCCCTTGGGCAGGAGCCGCCGCCGCCCCGGCGGTCGCGGCAGCGGGACCGTGCGTCGGGTCATCCGTCTTTGCAGACGCGGGATAGGCTCCAGGCGGCTGTGCGGCCGCGAACGGCTGACGGTTTTCCGCAGGAACACCCTCAACTGCATGCGAGGTTAGCGCAACCGGCTCTGAATGAATCGGTTCCTCCGCAGACGGAGGACGGATCGGAGCGCTCGCGGCATGCGCTCCAGCATTCGGCCCAGCCATAGATTGGGTGGCCTGAGCCACTGGAGGATCGACGGCTTCCCCGCCAAAGGTCGCAGGCTCATCCGATCCCTGGGGCGAAACGATCACGACGGACGGCACGACGGACGGCACGACGGACGGCACGACGGGCGGTACATCCTGACTAGCAGCGGCGCTCGTCCGCGGCGAGTTCACCTCTGCGAGGTTCGGTTGTCCGGGTTGATTCGCACCCAGGTTGCTCAGCGGAACCTGGGTCACGACGGCCGAGACCGGCAGAGCTGCAATCACTCCTGAGCTGTCCGCAAGCTCCACACCCGCAGCGGCGACTTCTTCCCCAGCAGCTTTTCGTGTGCCCGGCTTCCCTTCCCGCTCAGCCGTCTGACTGGTTCGAGTCTCCGCAGGCGGCCGGAACGTCAGGTCGAAGGCCCGGCTCTCAACCCCAATCGCAGCTGCCCCGGCCTCAGCGCGGCTCGCGTGTGCAACTCTCGATCCAATCCCGCAAGCTGAACTAGACGCCGCAACGGCCGTCGCCCCTGAAGTTTGCCGTGCTGTGGATACAGGTGGAGCTGGACCGTCCGCCGGACTCCGCTGCGCCAGAGCCGCGCGCGCCGTCGACCTGCCGTTCGTTCCATCTGCTTCGTCCCCCTCGATTCCCGACTGCTCCGCCGCGTTGCTCAGCACTTCCAGTTGAGCATGCCAGTTGGCTCGAAAACTTGATAAGCCGGGCAGAGTCACGCGCGGCAAAGCTCCTGCTCCGCCTTGACGTGCCGAAACAGCCGCGCCAAGGATCCGGGCAACGGCTGCGTTCGGCGCCGCGCCGGAATGCCCGCCTGATTGCGCTCCATTGGTTGCTGCAACAGTCATGCCGGAGTTCATGCAGATGGCGTGCCAAGCCGGACAAGGAAGGGTTAAAGCATTGTCACGAACGGGAAAGAGTTTCCCAATCTACGCCGCCCCAAGAACAGCCTGCGGATTTCCCCTCATGACCTTTCGCTTCCGTTCGACACATCGCCTCTGCCGGGGTCTCCGGCGCTTCCAGCCCCATGGGGTGAAGACGCCGCAGTCTTCAGTTCCGCGCCCGGTCCCGTGCGGTGCAACCGGTTGCGGAACCAGTCATCCAGTCCCTGCTGACTGCGGCGCTCGAAGTCCAGGGCATCGCGCGCCGCAGCTTCTTCAATCAGCGTTCCGGCCTGGCGGCGCTCGACCCGCGCGTCCAGGTACTCGCCGCGCAGGGCGAACACCTCGTCCTCGGCTTCGGCAAGCCGGGGTGTCAACACCGACTCCAGCCGCTCGGCGATCCGTGTTTCCTCAAGGCCGGCCAACCGATCGGGCAACTCGCCGCTACGCGCGCTTGCGGCAACCAACTCCCTTCCGCCGCGCTCGCGCGCTGAGGCTGCGTGGAGCGCCTGATCCAGGCGGTGGCGTTCGACGAGAGCGGCTTCAAGAGCCAGCCGGGCCTGTTCTTCTTCCAGGTCGCGGATGCGCAGCAGGCGCCGCAGGGCGCGCGAGACGGCCACGGCGGGGTCAGATCTCCGCCGCCAGCGCTGCCAGGCGCCGCATGCAGTCCGGGAGACTGACCTGCTCGCGGGAGTCCTGGGTGACGAAGGCGCGCATCGCGCCGCGGGCACGCAGAGCACGGTCCAGATCGGGGTCCGAGCCGGGCTTGTAGGCGCCAATCCGCACCAGGTCTTCCGATTTGGCATAGACAGCCAAAAGCCGGCGGAACAGCGCCGCCTGCTCGCGGTGGGCCGGCTCGGTCACCGCCGGCATGAGCCGGCTGATGGAGTCCAGCACCTCGATGGGGGGATACCACCCCTCGGCCGCCAGGGCCCGCGACAGCACAATATGACCATCCAGGAGCGACCGCACTGCGTCCACCAGCGGGTCCTGCTGGTCGTCGCCTTCCATTAACACGGTGTAGAAGGCCGTGATCGAGCCGACCCTAAACTCGCCAGTGCGCTCCACCAGCTTGGCCAGCCGGGTAAAGACGGAGGGCGTGTAGCCTTTCGAAGTTGGCGGCTCGCCGGCCGCCAGACCAATCTCCCGTGCGGCCATGGCGAAGCGGGTGAGCGAATCGAGCACCAGAAGCACGTGCTTGCCCTGCGCCGCAAAGGCCTCGGCCACAGTCGTTGCGGCCAGCGCTGCGCGCATGCGCATGAGCGGAGACTGGTCCGATGTGGAAACAACGACCACCGAGCGCCGCCGGCCTTCCACGCCCAGCGAATCCTCCATAAACTCGCCCACCTCGCGGCCACGCTCACCGACCAGGCCAACCACGGTCACATCCGCAGCCGTGTTGCGGGTCATCATGCCGATCAGCGTGCTTTTGCCTACGCCCGATCCGCCAAAGATGCCCACCCGCTGCCCGCGGCCCACGGTGAGCAGCGCGTCGAGAACACGAATGCCGGTGCCGAGGGGCATTTTGATTGGCACCCTTTCCAGAGGCGAGCGCACCAACCCGTCCAGGGGCAGCGCGGTTGCGGCAGCCGGCAGGCGGCCTGCGTCGATCGGCTTGCCCATTGCGTCCAACACGCGGCCCATCAGCCCCGGGCCCACCTCGATCTCCGGGCGGATGCCGAGCGCGGACACCGGGTCCCCGAAACGGATGCCTTCTGTCGTTTCAACTGGCATGGAAAGGACATTGGACCCGCGGAAGCCGATCACCTCGGCCAGGTGCGGCGCGCCAAACTGGTCTTGAATCTCGCATACCTCGCCGACCGATGCGAGGGGACCGGAGGACTCAATGGTTTGTCCGATGGACTCAAGGACCTGTCCCCGCCAGCGCCAGGGCTGACCTCGCTCCAGGCGCTGAAAGTAGCGGCCCAGCAAGGCACGCCGTGGCGAAGGCCCTGGAACGGGAATAGGCGCTGTGCTCACGCCGGTCCCTCCCGGCCTGCGGCTGCTGCCGGCGTAGATCCTGCCTGCTCGGCGAGCCGGCGCTGGCCTCCCGCGCGATCAAAGAAGCCGCGCTCGATCTCCCCCAGTTGCGAACGAATCCCGAGATCGACCGATCCCAGCTCGGTCTCAACGACGCAATCGCCCAACCGCATCCCCTCCGCGGCAATGACCGTGGGCTTGATGGCCAGGTTGGGAATGTGAGCCATCGCCTCGGTCCACAGGTCCAGATCGGCCTCGGGCACCCGCAGCCGCACCTCGGTCGACCCCGAGAGCTGTCCTATGGCCACGCGCACCGCGCCGGTCAGCAGCAGTGGGTCCATCTGGGCTTCGCGGCGCAGAATGCGCGCCGCCACGGCCAGGGCCAGCTCGACCACCTCGTGCTCGACCTTGTGGAGAAACCGGTCGCGCTCGGCGGCAAATGCCTCAACCAAAGCGGCCGCCTGGCGGCTGCGCTGCTCATGGGCCCCGGCAAGAGCAGCCGCCTGCGCCCCACGCTCGGCCGCCTGGCCCTCCTGCCTGCCCCGCTCGCGGCCCCCTTCAAAGCTTTTCTGAGTCTCTTCCGCCAGCCGCTGGTCGAACTCCGCGCGCAGCGCCGCCTCAGCCGCATCGCGGCCATGGTCGCGGTCGTGAGCGACTTGTGCAGCCGGCGCGGCGTCCGCCGCCGGATCGTCCCAGCCCTCCCAGAGCGGCATCCCCGCTGCGTCGGGTCCGGCCGGGTACTGGAAAATCTCAAAGTGGGCCGGCTGTTTCATCT
>Ga0302195_10002216_pt1 | contig 15380 bp, 14 predicted proteins | sample II_Bog_N1_2_FD_198778 | JGI IMG/M metagenome (GOLD analysis project Ga0302195, IMG submission 198778) | Peat permafrost microbial communities from Stordalen Mire near Abisko, Sweden - II_Bog_N1_2 | ecosystem: Environmental > Terrestrial > Soil > Wetlands > Peat | place: Sweden: Abisko...
GACGTGTTGATGGGAAATTCTCTATGAACGATCGCTCCAAAAAGGTCAATTTCACGGTTTTACTCACCAATTAAATGGCCAATTTCAAGGTATTCCCCTCAAAAAATCGCAACCTAAGAAGCGAACATTTGCGGGGGCAAGCGACACCGCTTGAGCGAACATTTGGCCGGGTGAACGCACCAAATGAACGAACATCTCTTCTGATTCCATGGGACTTACGATCCTCGCCCACCCCTTCCGCAAAAAATCGCAGAATAGGTGTAGCAATCTGGTCTCTGTTCCTCGCTCCCTTGCTCCCTTGCTCCCTTGCTCCCTTGCTCCCTCGCTCTCTCGTGTTTGACGCTCTCCGACCCGGAACCTATAATCCCCTCTAGTTCCCGGCGATGCCTCCGCGCGTATCATGGACCCACTTGCCGCGTGCGATGGAGCCTCTTCAAGAGAGTCCAAAGGGTATTGTGGAACGGGTCGCTGTGCTAACTGCGTCCGCACACGGGAAGTCCAAGGAGCCGTTGATTCGCATGAAGCGCCTGTCCGTATTCGCTCTTTTCGTAGTCTTTGCATCGTCCCTCGTGGCCGTATCGTCCATCGCAGCCGCCGCTCAGACCTCGGCCGCTCCAAAGCCCGCTGCGCCTGCCGCGCAAAGGCCTGCCGCCGCCGTTCCAGTCCCCATGGCGAAGATCGCGGTCATCACTTTTCAGGCCGCTGTCACGCAGACCAACGAGTTCCAGCGCGACGCTGCCGACCTCGAGAAGAAGTACGATCCCCGGCGCGTACAGATCAAGACCCTGAGCGACGAAATCGACAACCTGACCAAGCAGTTGCAGGCTCAAGGGGCGAGCTTGTCCCAGGCCGAGCAAGCCAGCCGCGCGCGCGTCATCGACGAGAAAAAGAAGAAGCTGGACCGCGATACCCAGGACGCGCAGACCGACTTCCAGACCGACATGCAGGGGATCATCAACGATGTGGCCGGCAAAGTAGGCGGGCTCATGAGCGACTATGCGGAGAAGCACGGCTACACGCTGGTGCTCGACGCCGGAGATCAGCAGACGCAGACCGTCCTCTACGCCGTTCCTGCCATGGACATCACCAAGGAAATCATCGACGCCTATAACACCAAGTCGGGCATCCCCGCGCCGGCCCAGCAAGCGCCAGGCCAGGGCGGAGTGGACGCGCCTCAGCCGCAGCCGACACCTGCACATTGAAAAACAGTGCGAGTGTGAGTGTGAGTGCGCACTGTCCACTCACACTCACACTGTTCCCTTTTCCTTGCTCCCTATTCCCCACTCCCTGCTCTCTGCTCTATAATCCACGTAGTTCCTGCTGACGTCTCCGTATACGTCTTTTTGAGCCTCGCGCCGCTTGGCGCGGAGTTTCCCGCAGCAATTCGTGGTAACAGTCGGGGCAAAGATGAGCCGAGAAGATGCGTGAGGAGACAAAGGCTTGCTTGTGCGTTGAACGACAAGAGCCAGACAGGGATTCCGAAGGAGTTTTCGATTCAGATGAAGCGCACTTTTGCACTCGTTCTCATGCTGGCCTCAGGGATGGTCCTGAGCGCCGCCGCCCAAACACAGGCTGCACCCACTGCCGCCGCGCCTGTCGCGGTACCGGCCAAAATCGCAGTCGTTGCCTTTCAGTTGGCCGTTGCCCAAACCAACGAGGGCCAGCGCGACTTCGGCGACATACAGAAGAAGTACGCTCCCAAGGAAGCCGCCCTCAAGGCCCTGAGTGACGAAATTGACAGCCTGACCAAGCAATTGCAAACTCAGGCCGCCACCTTGTCCCAGGCCGAGCAGGCCAGCAAGGCCAAGGTCATCGACGAAAAGAAGAAGCAGTTGGACCGCGACTCGGAAGACGCGCGCAACGACTTCCAGGCCGATATTCAGGAGATGTACAACGCTCTGGCCTCCAAGGTGTACGACGTGATGTCGTCTTACGCAGAGCAGCAGGGATTCACGCTGGTCCTCGACATTTCGCAGCAGCAGACGCCAGTACTGTTCTCCGCCAATGGCACCAACATCACCAAGCAGGTGATCGACGCCTACAACCTGAAATCGGGCGTGCCCGCGCCGCCGCCGACGGCAGCAGGCCCAGGGAGCCAGTCAGCTCCCAGGCAAGCAGCTCCCAGGCCCGCGGCTCCAAGGCCGACCGGAACACACTAAACAGCAGCAGGTATGTTGCAAAGGCCCCGTCCGCCGGGGCCTTTGCCTTGCCGCAACCTTCCACGCCGGTCCCTTCCTGTGGATAAATTTGTGGAATTCTTTTGGAAAGCGGCTGGGAAGGCTCTATATTTTCCCCTTGTCAGCTACCGTCCTATCCTGATACACGGGTTAACCCGTTCTATTTCAATAGGAAAATGGTCGACTTGTAGAGAATCCCGCGGGGACCTCTCGGTCGTGCTCAAGATTGCACGTCAAGCACCTTTCCACAATCTGTCGTGAAGATTTATTCACAATGCAGGGCAACCCTTAACTAGCCGCGCCGACCAGAACCTTCGGACCCGTGGGCTGGGGCCTGCCTCCCAGCGGCTCCAAAGTGACCGCAAACGCTTTGGGTGCGAGCCCAGGCGTCAGGCGCACAACTACTGCTCCATTCTCCTGATTGGCGTCGACCACTCCGGCATCGACGGGCGCGCCCGACGAGGGAACGAGCCAGAGTTGGTAGCTTTTGCCAGACGGTGCGGGCGCAATTTGGCCGGAGTAGACACCCAAACCCATACGCGCGTTGTAAAGCACATGGCCCTGTCCCGGAGGTCCGTTGGGTTGCTGCAAAAGGGTAATCTGCGCCGAATCGGGCGCGCCGGTTATCTGGCCCATGGCCTGGAGGGCCGCAGCATCCTGCGAAAGCTGTGCCTGAAGCTGCCGGAGTTGCTTGCCGCGATCGAGATCCTGCTTCGCAAATTCATACGTTGCGAAGGCGAGCACAGCCGTAGCCAGCCCAAATCCAAATGAGAAGCGCAGCCCCCAGCGTTTTTTCCCGGTCTTGGATGGGGTTGCTTGCGTAATCGGGGCTCGCTTCTCGGCCCGCACCTTGTCCATCAGCGCGGACTTTACCTGCGGGCGCGGAGCCATCGGAGGCGCAGCCAGTCCAATCAGCGCTGTTCGCTGCCGCGCTGCGGCGAGCTGCTGCTGGCACTGCGGGCAGTCGCGGAGATGAGCATCGAGCGCCTGCTTCTCCTCGCCGTCCAGCGCGCCCAGCGCGTAGAGGTCGAGATCTTCCGGATTGGCGTGCGGCGTCGTCATCCCAGTATCTGTCTCAATGATTGCATCGCGGTTCTCACCCTGGTCTTTACTGTACCCAGCGGGATTCCGGTTTGGCTGGCGATTTCACTTTGCGTCATCCCTTCAAAATAGGCTAGCTCCAAGGCCTGCCTTTGCTCGACTGGCAACTGCTGGAGCGCGACCGATATGTTGCGCGCCAATTGAGCGCGTTGAGCTTCATCTTCAATGTTCTGGCCGGAGGCGAAGGTATTGGCATAATCGCCCGCTTCCTCTTCAAGCACCTCGCGATCTCTGCGGCCGCGCAGGCGCGAGATGGCGCGGTTGCGGCCGATCACCATCAGCCATGCCGGCAGCGAGCCACGCGCGGAATCGAACTGCGCGGCGTTGCGCCAAAGCTGCAGGAAGAGATCCTGCAAGACCTCTTCGGCGGCCTGCTGGTCCCGCAGAATCCGCGTCAGCATGCCAAAGAGCATGGCCGAGTAGCGATCGTAAAGTGTCGAAAGCGCGGCCTCGTCGCCTGTCCTCATTCTGTCCACGAGGGCGGAGTCAGGCGCGGGCTGCATGGTTGCAGTCACTGGGCCACGCTCCGTCCATATTGTGGATACGCGCTGAAGAGTCGCAATGGATTGCACATGGGTCCGGGGTTTTTCATTTCCGGACGCCGCTCCTTTTGCTCTTATACCATTCGTTCCCGGTGCTGAAACCCTGCCTGGCAACTTGTTTTGAGCGGCACTGCACGGCGCGCAGGATTTTTTCCGTTCTACGCAATCCGATTTCCCCCGATCCCGCGTACATCTACCAGGACGCCTTCCCCGACCGGGGGCGGCTGGCAATATCAGCCGCTCCCAAGCGAACGGCTTCCCCACATTCCCCGAAAGGAAACCAACATCATGAAGAAACTTCTCGCTCTATTGTTCGCCGTCGCGCTGGCCAGTTCGGCCTTCACTGCCTTCGCCCAGGAGGACCCAATGGTCGGCGGCGCAGCCATGTTCCCCACCAAGAACATTGTGGAGAACGCGGTCAACTCCCAGGACCACACCACTCTGGTTGCGGCGGTGAAGGCCGCTGGCCTGGTGGACACCCTCGAGGGCGCCGGCCCGTTCACCGTCTTTGCACCCACCAATGAAGCCTTCGCCAAGCTGCCGGCGGGTACCGTCGAAAATCTGCTGAAGCCCGAGAATCTCGACACGCTGAAGAAGGTGCTCACCTATCACGTGGTCGCAGGCCGCATCAGCACTATGGACTTGAAGAAGATGGTTCACGAAGGCGGCGGCAAGGCCACGCTGACAACCGTCGAGGGTGAAACGCTGACGGTGTGGATGAAGGGCGGCAAGTACATGCTGACCGACGAAAAGGGAGGTATGGCTGCCATCACCATTCCGAACGTGTATCAATCGAACGGCGTCATTCAGGTGATCGACACGGTTCTGATGCCGTAAAGGCACGGGACAAGGGAACAAGGGAACTAGGCCCCACCCGAGGCGCGAGAGCAAGTGCCCCGTAGGTGGGGCGCTCGTTTCGTGGTGGAGTTGAAGGAGCTTTATGCGACCGGCGGGGGTCTGGAGACCCCCGCTACAGCCGGTCAGGAGACCGGCGCTACAAGTTCTCGTCACCTGCGCGACAGGTTCTTGCCGCGAGTGAGAAATGCGTTCTACTTCTGTTCTTCGCCGACGCGCAAAACCGCCAGGAACGCCTCCTGCGGAATGTCCACCTTGCCGATCCGCTTCATGCGCTTCTTGCCTTCCTTCTGTTTTTCCAGCAGTTTGCGCTTGCGCGTAATGTCGCCGCCGTAGCACTTGGCGAGCACGTTCTTGCGCAGGGCGGCTACAGTCTCGCGGGAGATAACTTTGGCCCCGATCGCCGCCTGAATCGCCACTTCGAACTGCTGCCGCGGGATCAGCTCGCGCATTTTGGAAACCAGCGCGCGGCCCCGCTCGTAGGCGTGGTCTTTATGCACGATGATGGACAGCGCGTCCACGGGCTCACCGGCAATCAGGATGTCGAGCTTCACCATCGGCGACTCCCACTCGCCGGCCAACTGGTAATCGAGCGACGCGTACCCGCGCGAAATCGACTTCAGCCGGTCGTAAAAATCCAGCACGATTTCATTGAGCGGCAGTTCGTAGCTGAGCATCACTCGCGTCGGCGTCACGTACTCAAAATTGCTCTGTCGCCCGCGCTTTTCTTCCAGCAACTTCAGAATCCCGCCCACATACTCCTCGTTGGTCAGGATCTTGGCCGCAATCACCGGCTCGCGAATGCTATCGATGCTCTGCGGCTCGGGCCAGCGCGAGGGGTTGTCGACCTCGATCTCGCTGCCGTCAGTCATCGTGATGTGGTAGCGTACGCTGGGCGCCGTGGTGATCAGGTCCAGCTCGTACTCGCGCTCCAGCCGCTCTTGAATGATCTCCATGTGCAGCAGGCCCAGAAACCCGCAGCGGAACCCAAAGCCCAGCGCCACCGAACTCTCCGGCTCGAAGAAGAAGGACGAATCGTTGAGGCGCAATTTTTCGAGGGCGTCCCTGAGCAGCGTGTGCTCGTGCGAGTCCACGGTGTAGAGCCCGGAAAATACCATGGGCTTGATGTCTTCAAATCCGGGCAATTGCGCCGCAGCGGGGTGCGCATCGTCGGTCACGGTGTCACCGATCTTGGTGTCGCCTACGTTTTTAATAGTGGCCGCGAAAAATCCTACCTCGCCCGCGGAAAGCAGGCCGATCTCCACTGGCTTCGGCATCAGCACGCCCATGGATTCGACCTCGAACGATTTGCCGTTCGACATCATCCGGATGCGCTGCCCCTTGCGAATGGATCCCTGCATCACGCGTACCAGCACAATCACGCCGCGGTAAGCGTCGAACCAGGAGTCGAAGATCAATGCCTGGAGCGGAGCCTCGGGATCGCCGGTTGGCGGCGGAAGGCGGTGCACCACCGCTTCCAGCACTTCCTCCACGCCCTGTCCGGTCTTGGCGCTCACCGGGAGCGCGTCCGTCGCATCCAGTCCCACGGCCTTTTCAATGGCTTCCTGGGTGTGCAGCACGTCGGCCGAAGGCAGATCGATTTTGTTGATCACGGGGATGATTTCGAGACCGTGATGGATGGCCAGGTAGGCATTGGCCAGGGTCTGCGCCTCCACGCCCTGGGTGGCGTCCACCACCAGCAATGCGCCCTCACAGGAGGACAGGGAACGCGACACTTCGTAGCTGAAATCGACGTGCCCCGGCGTATCGATGAGGTTGAGCTGGTAGGTGTTGCCGTCGTGCGCCTTGTACATCATGCGCACGGCGTGCGCCTTGATGGTGATGCCGCGCTCCCGCTCCAGGTCCATGTCGTCGAGGATCTGGGCCTGCATCTCCCGCCCCGTGACCGAACCGGTGAGCTCCAGCAGCCGGTCGCTTAGCGTCGACTTGCCGTGGTCGATGTGGGCGATGATGGCGAAATTGCGGATAAATTTTGAGTTCATGGTCAGATCAATCGGGGCAATAGGAGAGCAACCCCTAGAATATCAGCGTAGGTTCGCCGCAAGGCTTTCTCCGGGCGATGGCTTATCATCGGCATAGTGCCCAAAGTGACCCCAACGAGACCGCGCCGGACCTGCTTATGCATGCGCGGCGCGCTCCTGGCGCCGGCTTGCATCCTGCTCCTGCTGCCGCTCGTCGGCTGCACGCCGACAGACAAGGCCGCGGGGCCGGGCAGCCAGCCTGCGCAGGCCACCGCGCCGCCTGTTCAGGCTCCCGTTGCGCCACAACCCGCAGCTCCGCCCGCACCCAGGCTCACCGCCCAGCAGCAACGCGTGCGCCAGCTCATTGCGCAGGTTGAAGCCGCATACGCCGCCGGAGACGCCGATTACCGCAAGGGGCAGCTCGTCGAAGCCAAAATACAATTCGATCGCGCCGTCGATCTCATGCTCTCGAGCGGCCTCGACATCAAGGCCGACCCGCAGTTGCAGGACGAGTTCGACAAGATCGTCGACCAGGTCAACGGCCTGGAGATGGAGGCCCTCAAGCAGGGCAACGGCTTTGTGCCCAAAGAGGAAATCACGCCCGCCGAAGCTGCCAGCGATGTGACCTTTGCCGTCGATCCCAACCTGGTGGCCAAGGCCACGGCCGACCTGGCCACCACCAAATCGGACTTGCCGCTGGTGATGAACAACTACGTGGCCACCTTCATCAACTTTTTCGCCTACACGCAAAAAGGCCACAACACACTGCTGCATTCGTTCCAGCGCTCCGGCCGCTACAAGCCGATGATCGAGCGCATACTGGCCGAAGAAGGCGTGCCGCAGGATCTGATCTACCTGGCCGTGGCCGAATCGGGCTTCCAGCCGCGCGCCATCGATCGCAAGTCCAACGCAGGCGGGATGTGGCAATTCATGCCCGGCCCCTATTACGGCTTGACCCGTAATGCCTACGTCGACGAGCGCTTCGATCCCGAGAAATCCACGCGTGCTTACGCCCGCTACATGAAATTCATCTATAGCGAGCTGGGCGACTGGTACCTGTCCATGGCCGCCTACGACCATGGCACGGGCAGTATGCAGCATGCAGTCCAGAGAACCGGCTACGCCGATTTCTGGGAGCTGTACAAACGCGGAGAGCTGCCCAAAGAGACGCAAAACTACGTGCCTGAAATCCTGGCCGCCATCATCATCGCCAATCATCCGCAGCAGTACGGCTTCGACGACGTCACCCTCGATCCCCCAGTCTTGACCGATACCGTCACCATCGATTACTCCATCGATCTCCGCCTCGTATCGGACCTGGTGGGCGCGCCGGTCGACGAGCTCGAGGCGCTGAACCCGAGCCTGCTGCGCATGGTCACGCCTCCCGACGCGTCCTTCGATCTGCATCTGCCTGCGGGTACGGCCACGCTCTTTGCCGAGCGCGTGGCCAGCATTCCTGAGGCTCGCCGCAACTCCTGGCGCTACCACTCCGTGGTCGCCTCAGACACGCTGGCATCTGTGGCGCAGGAATATCGTGTTTCCGTGGCCGAACTGGCCTCGGCCAATCAGCTCACCGCGAGCCAAAGCCTCGCGGGTATCGATGCGCTCGCCGTTCCCGTGCCCCTTGCCGCAGAACCCCTTGCGCACGCCCGTCTTTACACGGTCCGCCGTGGCGATACCCTGGTCACCATTGCCGATCGATTCGGCGTTTCATTGAGCCAGCTACGCCGCTGGAACAGCATCCCCTCCGGCACGAGGGTGGACCCCGGCCGCCGCTTGCGGGTGGCAGAATCCGCGCCCGTGCGCACCTCCTCGACCCGCCGCCGCAAGAGCTCCACCACGCAGACCGGACCCTCGACAGCCAAATCCGGCAACGCGTCAGGAAACGGGTCGGGCAAGGGATCCGGCGCGCCTACGCATCAGCCCGCCAGTTCCCGGCCGAAATCAGCCCATCCCCAGGCCTCTTCGCTCCCCACTCACGCCACCAACGGCGCGACCCACAAATCCAAGCGCCACGCCAAGCCTTCGCAGCACTAAGAAAAACTGCCGCAAATTTCTATTCCGCACTTGTGTTTTTCTTGTCTTTATGTGCAAGCTAAAGCTACAATCGCTTGCGCAAGCAAGATGGCAGCATCTGCTGCGCGAAAATGCTGAACAAATCATGAGCAGCGGCAACCCGCTGGAGGCAATGGGATGGATGAAGTGTTCAAGATGTACGCAATGAGTGACGGCGATCCCTTTGGGAAGCCGGGTGACCTGGACAACGGTCAGGTCGATGCATTTGCCGACGAGGAAGATGAGTTGGAAACCGCCGGCATCCTCACCTCTTCAGACGATGATGAGGTGGTCGCCGAAGAGACCGTGGTGGTGATCGCCGCAACCCCGGCGGCAAAGCCCGCTAAGAAGGCGGCGAAGAAGGCCAAGAAGGCTGCCAAGAAGGCGGCCAAGAAAGCGGAGAAGAAGGCCCCGGCCAAGAAGGCTGCAAAGAAGGCAGCGAAGAAGGCTCCCGCCAAGAAGGCTGCCAAGAAAGCAGCGAAGAAGGCCCCGGCCAAGAAAGCCGCCAAAAAGGCAGCGAAGAAGGCTCCCGCAAAGAAGCTAGCGAAGAAGGCTGGCAAGAAAGCCAAGAAGGCTGCCAAGAAGGCCGCTAAGAAGACCGCAAAAAAGACCGCGAAAAAGAAGTCGAAGAAGTAGTCTCGGCGCCTCCTGTGCAATCGCCCCTGGCGCCGGGCTTGACGTGTCGCGTGCGGAAGGCCGTTTTGCCGCCTCGCGCCATAAGAATCAAAAGGCCCGGTTCATCGCCGGGCCTTTTCTTATGCGCACTCCGCGAGACTCTACGGCAGCGCCGCCAGCACGTCTGAGGCTGCGGTGGCCGGCGTCACCTTGACCCACACCTTGGCGATCTTGCCCTGGGGATCGATGAGGAAGGTGTTGCGGTTGGCAATCGTCATCGGTCCAAACGCGCCCAGCGAGCCATACGCGCTCACTACCTTGTGGTCTGGGTCCGCGAGCAGATGGAAGGTCAGGCTGTCCTTGGTGCAAAACTGCTTGTGACTGTCGACGGTATCCACGCTCACGCCCAGGATCACGGCATTCTTGGCATCGAACTGCGGCAGCGCGTCCTGGAACTTGTGCGCCTCGATGGTGCAGCCGGTGGTCATGTCCTTGGGATAGAAATAAAGCACCACCCACTTGCCCCGGTATTGGTCGAGCGAGATGGGCGAGCCGTCCTGCGAGGGCAGGGTAAAGGCAGGCGCATCCTGGCCCACGGTGGGCATGAGTTCATTGGCCGCGCGGGCCTTGAAAAGGGGTATCGCGGACACCACGGCGACCATCGCCACGATCAGCGAGAGAAGAAGATACTTATTCACGAGAAACCTCCTGAAGACAGGGACTAGGGACTGAGGGACTGGGGATCAACTATCAGTTCACGATTCGCAATTCGCCGTTCACAGTTGGCCGATCAAACTGCGGCCGTTATCACTGTGAGCTGCGAACTAAGAACTGTGAACTCGTCACCGCTCCCAGTATCAGCGCGGAGCCGCCACAATGGCAATGCCTGCTTTGCTGGCGAGTTCCAGCACGGCATCGCGGTCGAACAGCAAAGTCTTTCCGGCTTCGATCGACAGGCAGCTCGCTCCGGCGCGGAGCATCGTTTCCACCGTAGACAGCCCGATCACCGGCACATCGAACCTCATGTCTTGCTTGGGTTTAGCCACCTTCACCACGGTCAGGCGGCGTTCGAGGGTCGAAGCATCAGCTTCCAGGGTCGCCATCAATCGTCCGGCTCGTTCGATGGTGGCGTCAGTGCCCTCCATGGCTTCGACGGCCACGCACGCCTGTGCGGCCACTACCACCGTCTGGCCGATGTCGAAGCTGGCCAGCGCCTGCGCCACGCCCAGGCCGTATTCGATATTTTTGCACTCTTCCTCATCCGGCGCGCGCTCGGTCAGCACGCCCTCCTGTGCCAGCAGCGGCTCCAGAAACGCCGTCGAGCTGATCAACTCGATGCCTTCATCGCTGAGCACCTTGGCGACCGCGCCTAGTAGCGCGTCCGTCGAGCGCGTGCGCAGGTTCAGAAGCAGCTTGGCGAGACGCCAATCGGGCCGGATGCTACTGAATATCTGCTTGTGCTTCACCTGGCCGGCCATCACGGCTTTGACGATGCCTTCTTTCTTGAAAGTCTCGATCAGCCGCGAAAGCTCGCCCAGCGAGAGCCAGTGGACGGTGATGGAAGGATCGGCATCGGCGCGGCGGTCGATTTCCGGATCGGTCTCTTCCTTGATGGCCGCGACCACGACGGAGAGCCCCTCGGCCCGCGCCGCATCGAGGAGCAGGAAAGGGAAGCGGCCATTGCCGGCAATGAGGCCGAGGTTCATGATTACTTGATTACTCCGCGCTCGCTGCGCTCGATGAATCGCACCAGCAGGGCCACGTCTTCGCCTTCCAGCGTGCGCATTTTTTCGAGGGCCTGCGTGGTGTTCAGCTTGGCGGCCAGCAGGTACCGGTAAGCCCTCTGCAATCGCTGCAAACGCTCCGGCGAAAAGCCCTTCCGCTCGAGGCCGATTTTGTTAATGCCGAAGGCCTTGTTCTCGCGCCGCGCCGAGGTGAGCGAAAACGGCAGGACATCCTGAGTAACTATGGTGCCGCCGCCGATGAACGCATGCGCGCCGAGCACGCAGTGCTGGTGCACCGGGCAAAACGCGCCCAGCGTCACATCGTCCTCAATCGTGACATGGCCGGCCAGCGTCGCCGAGTTCGCCAGAATGCAGCGGCTGCCCACATGGCTGTCGTGACCCACGTGCGCGTAGGCCATCAGCAGGTTGCCGGAGCCCAGCCGCGTTACGCCGCCGCCGCCCACTGTGCCGCGGCTGATGGTGACGCACTCGCGAATGGTGTTGTCGTCGCCGATCACGGTCTCAGTGGGCTCGCCTTTGTACTTCAGGTCCTGCGGCGGCACGCCGATGGAGCAAAACGGATAAAACGTGTTGCGCGCCCCGACCTTCGTGCGGCCGTCGATCACCACATGCGAAATGAGCGTGCACTCCTCGCCCAGTTCCACCTCCGGCCCAATGGTGCAATAGGGTCCGATGGTCGAGGACGCCGGAATCCGCGCGCCTTCTGCGACGACCGCGCTGGGATGGATGCTCACACTGTCTCCGATGTTGGGGCCGCGGCGCTTGCGGGGGCAGCCTCAGAAGAACCCGCTTCCGCCTTGGAGTCAGGTTTCGATTCGGGGGCGCGCGGCACGATCATGCAGGTCAGCGTGGCCTCGCAGGCCAGCTTGCCGTCGACGTATGCCTTGCCTGCCATCTTGCCCGCGCGCGAGCGAAAGCTCACCACTTCCACCTCAATGCGAAGCTGATCTCCGGGCGTTACCGAGCGCCGGAACTTAGCGCCATCGATGCCGGTAAAGACCGCCAGCTTCGAGTGCCGGTCCTCCATCTCCGACAGCATCAGCACCGCGCCGGCTTGCGCCATCGCCTCAACAATCAGTACGCCGGGCATGAGCGGATGGCCGGGGAAGTGGCCCTGGAAAAACGGCTCGTTCATGGTCACGTTCTTGATGGCGACCACGCGCTTGGCGCGCTCGAACTCAACAATGCGGTCGATCAGCAAAAACGGGTAGCGGTGGGGCAGGAAATCCATGATTTCCTGGATGGTCAACGTCATTCTGCGACTCCTAGGGAACGGTTCTGTTGGCTGTTTAGTGCTCGTTGGGATTATAAATAAGCGCGCGCATGCATTTCTGGAATCGGCGGCGCGGCGCCAGCCGGGCGCAAGCACTTTTCGCTGCATATTGGGCCAATGGGGTTATATAGTAGCGCTAGCTCGATTCCCCTTCCCTGCATTCGATCGGACAGAATCCATGGCGCACGACGTTTTCATCAGTCATTCCGCGAAGGATAAGGCGACCGCCGATGCGGTCTGCGCCATGCTCGAGTCGAACGGCATCCGCTGCTGGATCGCTCCACGGGACGTGATCCCCAGCATGGAGTGGGGCGAGGCCATCATCGACGCCATTGAGCAGTGCCGAATTATGGTGCTGGTCTTCACGGCCAACGCCAATGCCTCGCCGCAAATCCGCAGAGAAGTGGAGCGCGCCGTCAATCGTGGCGTTGCCATCCTGCCGTTGCGCATGGAGGACGTACTTCCCGGCAAATCCCTCGAGTATTTCATCGGGAACGTGCACTGGCTCGATGCATTGACGCCGCCATTCGAGGCCCATCTCAAGAATCTCGCCGGAACGATTAGGATTCTGCTGGCGCGCAATGAGCAGGGCGCCCCACCACCGATGCCGCAAGAAGTGAGACTGCCGGCAAGCGGCGCTGTCCCTGCCACGGGAAGAGTTCTCGAAGCTGCAGGCGCGCTCGAAAAGGCGCCGGCCCCGCACCGGTTCTGGAGCGCGCAGTCATGGACGTGGGCTGGAGGGGCGGTTGCGGCTTGCCTGTTGGTTGCTGTCTTCGTTAGTGTGCATTTCACTTCGCGTGCGGGTCCGGCAGGTTCGCCGCTGCCCGCCGGTCCAATGCCGCCACAGAGCACGCCCGGTACGGCCGAGCCTGGTGGGGAAGCACCGGCGCCTGGGAGCATTCCGGGCACAGCCGAGCCTCGCGAAATAACTCCGGCAGCGCCGGCGGCCTCACCTCCGCCCGTTCCGTCCAAACCAGCCGCGGCCTCGCTGCGAGATACGATGAAGACCATCCGGAACCAACTGAGCAGCCTGGGAAGCGTGAGCTATATCGCCCATATCGAGAACAGGACCGACGGCAGCACCTCGGGAAAGACCATCGTCAAGCAATTCAGCAACGTGGTTGCTGACCCGGCCCAATGCCGCGTCTCCTACCATTTCAAGGTGACGCAGGGCGGCGCCGTCACGAAGGACAAAGACGGCTGGTTTATGCTGCCTGCGGTGACCAGCGTCCTCATCGAGCCCGAGAGCCAATTACTAACCCAGGAGAACGTTGCACAAGGCCACGCCAACAACGTCGTCACCTCAACCACTCCGCAAGTCACGGCGGTCGTAGTACGTCGGCCCTCCGTTTACAACGCGTTCCCATTCACCGATATTGGTTCCGCGAATCGCTTTGCAAACACTATGAAGCAGGCCGTAAAACTCTGCGGCGGTCACTCCGCGGACTGATCGGCACGCAAACCAACTGCGCCGCTACTTCTTCACCTTCCGCGCTTCGGCATCCGGGTCCCAGAAATCCGCGGGCAGAATCTGGTTGTAGGTCACGTGGGTCACATAGAACTGGCGGACGGTGTCGCCATTCTTGAGCCGCGTGACGGTGAACGGAGTAGGGAAGCCGTCGATGACGTGGTAGTCGTCGTACTCCTCGGTGTCGGTGTTCTTGTCGTGGTACAGCGGATCGCGCCACTCGAAGCTGCGCGCGAGCGGCAGATGAGTCTGCTCGTCCATGAGGATGGTGATGGCGTCATTCTGCGGCGAAATCATTGTCACCTGTACCGCCAGATGCCGCTCGGACATGTGCTCGCCCTCGTAGAGCAGGATGGTATTCGGATCCTTGAGCCATACCCTTACTGCCCGTTCGATGGAGTGGTCGCGGCGCCGCAGAAAGTCGTCCACAATGTCCTTGTCCAGCGGCTTCTTGCCGCGGTAGGTCACTTCCCAGCCCTGCCGGCCCACAAAAAACTCCACCACGTCGCGGTGCTTGGTCACTTCAATGCGGTCGTGGTCGGGCCACTCGTGAAATTCGAAGAGATCCTCGGTTCCCAGGTCAGGATTGCCCTGGAAAAACGCGGCAATGTGCCCCTGCTGCATCTCGTTTTTCATGTCGAGCCACGCCTGCCCTCCCATGGCCTTCACCATGGCGTCCAGCGCCTCGTGCGCCTGGCGTGCGTTCTTCTGCGCCGCGTCGTCGGTGGCTTGCGTCTGCGCCGCATGTGGCGCCAGCAGCGCCATTGCGGTGAGCAGCATCGTTGCCAGTTTCCCGAATCTCATCGTCCCCCTCGAAAAAGTGAATAGTGGTTAGTGATTAGTGGTTAGTTTGGCCGACGAGCCTTTGAGGTTTTTCTGATCACTAACCACTAACCACTAACCACTGTAGTTCACCCCACCAGCACCGCTCCGCCGTTCACGTTTAGCACTTCGCCCGAGATGAATCCGGCCAGCGGCGTGCATAGAAAAACAATCGGGCCGGCAATTTCTCGCGCGGTCGCCACGCGTCCCAGCGGAATCGCCGCGGCAATTTTTTCGCCCGTCGCCGGATCGGCGAGCGTTGCTGCCGTCATGTCCGTGGCCACCCACCCCGGCGCGACGCAATTCACACGGATTCCCTGAGGCGCGAGCTCCGTAGACAAGCTCTTGGTAAGACTGATCAGCGCGCCTTTGGTCACGGCGTAGTCGGCATGGTAGGCCTCGCCGCGCTGGCCGGCCGTGGAGCTGATCAGGACGATATGTCCCCGCGCGGTACCGGGCTCTGCACCGCCGGAAGTTGCAGCGCCGGTCTCCTGACCGGCTGTACTGGCGGCATCCACGCCGCCAGATGTCGGCTGACCCGAAGAACCCTGCCGCTCGAATTGCGCCACCGCCGCCTGCACCAGTCCGAACACCGCATCCAGATTTACCGCGAGCGTCCGCCGCCACTGCGCTTCATCCATACGCGCAATGGACACGTCTTCGGCCTCCCACACGCCATGATTGGCCACCAGAATATCCAGCCGGCCCATCGCGGCCACGGCGTTCTCCACCAATTTCCGACCAT
>Ga0302195_10002217_pt1 | contig 15380 bp, 11 predicted proteins | sample II_Bog_N1_2_FD_198778 | JGI IMG/M metagenome (GOLD analysis project Ga0302195, IMG submission 198778) | Peat permafrost microbial communities from Stordalen Mire near Abisko, Sweden - II_Bog_N1_2 | ecosystem: Environmental > Terrestrial > Soil > Wetlands > Peat | place: Sweden: Abisko...
GCAGCGGTTGATGCAGGATTGCCTGCTGGACGATCGTCGCTGTCTCTCCGCTGAATGCCCGTCGCCCGGTAGCCATCTCGAAAAGAATTAACCCAAACGAGAACAGGTCGGTCCGCGCATCGAGTTTCTCACCGCGCACCTGCTCTGGAGACATGTAACCCGCGGTGCCCATGGTGATTCCGGTGCGGCTCAGGGTCAAATCGATGTTCTCGGGTTTCGATGAACCGAGTCGCGAATCACTTGCGCCGGTTTCTTCAGGCAGATCGGGCACGGTTTCCGCGGCAGCTTTCGCCAGCCCGAAATCCAGAATCTTCACCCTTCCCGAAGGCGTTACGAAGATGTTGGCCGGCTTGATGTCGCGATGGATGATTCCGTTTTGGTGGGCGGCGTTCAACCCCTCGGCAATCTGCGCGGCGATGTCGAGCAACTGCGGGATTGGCAGGCCACGAGGTCCTTCATTGACCGAATCGGCGAATCTCGCAATCAATTCCCGCAGAGTCTGGCCGTCCAGCAGTTCCATTACGATGAAGGGCTGACCGTCGTGCTCATCTACCTCGTAGATCGTGCAGATATTGGGATGATTCAACGAAGAGGCGGTGCGCGCTTCGCGTTCAAAGCGCTGGACGACATGGAGGTCCAAGGCCATTTCATCCGGCAGAAACTTCAGTGCGACAGGCCGGTTCAGCTTAAGGTCTTCGCCCTTGTAAACCAGTCCCATGCCGCCGCCGCCCAGGATTCCAAGCACGCGGTAGTGCGATACTTTCTTGCCAATCAGGTAATTCGTCAGGGGTTCGCGGACGGAAGTTTCTGAGGGGCCGAATTGCGCCCACTCGACCGGAACCATGAATCGATAACCGCGGCGCACCAGGGTCTCGACGAAGCGAGGCTCGTCTCCCGTATCGCCCAACGCGGCGCGAAGCTTCATGATGGCTGCATTGATGCTGCGGTCGAACTCCACCACCGTGTCGTTGGGCCAGAGGCGCTTGCGGATCTCCTCACGCGAAACCACGCCGCCTTCCGCAACCAGGAGCATGTGCAGAATCTGGAATTGCTGCTCAGGCAGGCGCAGGCTTCTTCCATCGGTCCGCAATTCCGCGGCTTCGAGGTCGAGTTCGAACGGTCCGAAGCGAATTAATTCACGCAATCGGCACTCCAGGCTGGAGGGGGATCAGGGGAGACCGGATAAGGACATCCTACTATACCGTCCGTTTTCAATCATTTAGAAAGTGATACAAAAATCATCTCGAAGTGACATCCAGACAATTGCGCCTTCGAGCCATCCCTGCCAAGGTGATCGCAGTCGACCGGTGCTTCCTCCCTTCCTTCATCCCACCGGACGGCCCAAACTCAAGCACTAGTACACGAGGTTCGATATGAAATCTCCGCATCAAAGCATCATTGCCAGGGTCGCGGTTTGCGCCTTGCTCATGGCCGCAACAGTGACGGCAAAAGCCCAGATTGTGGCGGAGGGGCCTTGCATTGGCGCTTGCAAAAGCCAGGTAATCGGAATTCTGGTCGGTATAGCTGCTGGCGGCGCTGCTCTTGGAATCGGCACCTATTACGCCATTCATCATGGTCATTCGCTCACCGGGTGTGCAGTATCGAGCCCCAGCGGCCTCCAGTTGATGAGCCAGGGCGACCTGCAGACCTACAGCCTTGTGGGAGAAGTAGCAGATATTAAGCCCGGGGAGCGCGTTCGGGTCTCGGGCAAGAAGGAAAAGAAGAATACCGCTATCCCCAGGCAGTTCCTCGTAGAAAAGCTGACAAAGGTTTACGGTACCTGCACGGCGGCACCATAGGCCGGAACGCAATTCTTCACGACCCTGATTCAGCAGGAAACGAAGTTCGATATGAAAGCACTGCATCGAAGCATCTTCGCCAGAGCCGCAATTTGCGCATTGCTCAATTCACCTGCCACATGCCGGATTCATCCTCCAGGTCCGAGAAAGGCACGGCCATGATTCGTCCAACTGGAATCGCCTCGATGGTTGCTCTAGCACTTCTTACCACGGGGCCTGGAACACCTATGGTGAGCTGCAACCAGACTCCGCCGCCGAGCCACACGGGCGCGGAGGCGGCCGGTATCGCGATTGTTGCGGGCGTTGTAATTGGCACGGTCGTTCTGGTCGAAATTCACCACGGAAACCATACAGTCAGAGGTTGCGTCTCGCTTGGGCCAAATGGCCCCCAGGTCCTAAATGACGGCGACAAGAAAACCTACACCCTGGTTGGAGTCAAGGTGAATACCAAGGTTGGCGATCGAGTCAAGCTTCATGGATCGAAGGATAAGAAGAAGAAAGACAGCGCCGGAGATTCGACCTTTGTGGTTGAAAGCATAAGCAGGGACTATGGCGCCTGCCCCGCAGTTCCCGCGCCGTCATAGGCCACGACAATAAATACCTCTCGAGAGAGCATAATCCGAATCGTTTTGAGTGGGAGCCCAGTTTCCACGCTGGTTGCCTGCTGGAGGGTTATTTAAATGAAGGATGGCCGCCTGGTGTTGAGATCAATAATTCTCACGTTTGTCGGACTGCCGATCTTCGGCTTTGTGGCGGCGGTCCTGTTCGTGAGTGGGCGTACGCCGCAGACGGCAAAAGCGGGCAGCAGCGCATCGGGCTTTACGACGATCGATGCACCCGGCGCAGGCACGTCAGCGAACGATATGCAAGGCACCACCGTCGTCAGTATCAATGACGCGGGAGAGATTGCGGGCTTCGAGACGGACGCGAATGGTGTGCATCACGGTTTTGTGCGCGCTGCAGACGGCACAATTACGGAATTCGATCCCTCGGGCATTGGCACGGGTCATGGGCAGGGGACGCTCGCACTTGGCATCGACGCCGGCGGGGACGCTGCAGGAGCTTATTTAGACAGCAACGTCGTCTATCACGGCTTCGTCCGCGCCGCCGATGGCACGGTAACAAACTTTGATGTTTCTGGCGCGGGTACGGGTAGAAACCAGGGAACCAATCCCTTCGGCATCAATGCGAGCGGAGAGACGACTGGCTACGATACCGACGCGAGCGGCGTTACGCATGGTTTTGTGCGCGATTCAAGCGGCAATATAACCACGTTTGATGCGACCGGAGCAGGCACAAGCAAGGGCCAGGGCACAAGACCGTTCGGCATCGACGCCAATGGAGACGTCACTGGCATCTACGTGGACACAAAGGGCACGTATCACGGCTTTGTGCGCGATGCGGATGGCACAATCACCGGCTTCGACGCGCCCGGCTCGGCAGCTTTCTTATACCGTGGAACTTTTCCATTCTGCATCGACGCAGGAGGGGACGTTGCGGGAATGTACTTCGACACCAGCGGCATGGCACATGGCTTTGTGCGCGCTGCTAACGGCACCTTTACCGGCTTCGATGCGCCGAACGTGGGCACGGCCAACTTTCAGGGTACCTACTCTCTGGGAATCAACACCGCCGGCGAAATTGTTGGTCTGTATATCGACCAAATTACTGTACTGCATGGCTTCACGCGGACTGCAGGCGGCACAATAATATCCTTCGATGTGCCGGGTGCAGGCGTAAGCATGGGTAGGCTCGGAGGATACGGGGCTCTTGAGGGAAGCGGAGCATTCAGCATCAACAATTCGGGAGTGATCGCGGGATCGTATCTTGACGCAAACTCGGTGAGTCATGGTTTCGTTGAGGCGGCCACTCCTTTGACTCCGAACATCGCCGTAACGCCATCTTCATCAAGCATCACCACCACGCAGGCCATCACCGTAGCGGTTTCGGTAAGCGGCGCCAGCGGCAATCCCCAGCCCACCGGCACGGTTACTCTTACCAGCGGCAGTTACACATCTGCTTCCACGGCACTCACCGACGGCATCGCGACCATCGACATTGCCGCGGGGTCGCTGGCCATCGGCACCGACACACTTACCCTCAGCTACTCCGGCGATGCAAACTATGGCGCGACTACCGCTACAAATACCGTGACCGTCACGGCTGCAGTTCCTCCGAGTTTTGCCATTACCGGCACGGCTGTATCGATCAATCCAGGTGCGTCAACCGGCAACACTTCCACAATTACAGTGACGCCGAGTGGCGGCTTCACGGGCAACGTGACGATGACGGCCGCCGTAACCACCAGCCCATCGGGCGCTCAGGACCCGCCCACAGTCAGCTTCGGTCCAACCGGCACGGTGGATATTACGAGCGCTACCGCGGGTACAGCGACACTCACCATCACCAGCACTGGTGCAACTTCGGGCCGGCTCGAACCTCCGATAAGAGCCCGGACTAACTGGTACAACACCGCCGTCGCAACTCTGGCCTGTGTGCTTCTTCTCGGCTTGCCGGCGCGGCGACGCAGTTGGCGTGCGATGCTGGGCCTGCTCGTCTTGTTCGTGGTCTTTGCCGGCGGTGTGGTGGCCTGCAATGGCGGCAGTAGCGGGTCGGGCAATCCCGGCACAACGGCGGGAAGTTACACCGTAACCGTAACCGGGGTCGCTGGAACGACGACTGAGACAGGAATAGTTGCACTCACCGTGCAGTAGCGGATCCCTGCGTTTCCAGGAGAAGAACGAAACAGATATGAAACGAGCATTGCCATTATTCGTGTGCTGTTCTCTGATGCTGCCGGCCGCATCGGCCTTCGCGGAGCACGAAGAGCTGTCGTTTACCCTAGGGCTCGACTGGAGCATCGTTAGCAGCAGGCAGCAAAGAGGACATGTAACCATCGAGTTTCTTCGTAAAGGAGACGATGTCGAACACCCTAAGGAACGACTTGCATACCAAAACGGAATCCTTCAAAGTAAGAACTCTCCGGAAAAGGAGTTCGAGATCATTGAAGCGGACACCGAAAAGGAATGCCCAGGTGCTATCGAATGGAATGTGATCGCGCAGGATGAAAACAGCATCCTGTTTGAATCTCAATCAAAGCAATGCGGCGGCAACCCTGATAGCCATGTGGTCACCAGGATCGTTCACGGCAGGCACAACTTCTTTGCGCTGATTTATATTTCAATGGGAGACAGCCTGGAACCGGCAACGCGAACTAAGTGGATTGGGATTCTTCAGGACGCGAGCGTAGAGACCGGAGCTCCGGGCGAACGAACAGCGCCTTTGGACGTGGACGAAACCATTCCCTTCCCAATGGATAAAGTGATGGCCGCGGTGAAGCCCGCCATGGAGAGCGTGAGCTGCAACGTCAAGGAATCGTCTGCCGACCACGTGGAATGTAAGCGCCCCCGCGTGGCCACGGATTGGCGCTTCAACGATGTCGGCGGCGAGAGTGTCACCGCGTTATTGGAAGCACAAGGCGACCAGACACGGATTCGCATAACAACAGGCAAGGGGTTCTACGGACGATTGGGAAAAGATAGCTGGTCGATGCCTATCTTTCAGGAAATGATGAAGCGCCTGCAGCAAGCGCAGCCATAAAGCAGGGCTGGGCACTTGCCGCGACATCGACACCACAGATATCACGCCGCGCCACTTTTGTAGGAGCAGTTTTGAAACACTCCCACCCCAGGAATCACGGATAGTTGGCTGCGCGACCAACAACCCGAAACCGAAACACCTGAAACTGGAGAATGGAGAACAACAATGCACAAGAGCACCTGGATTCTGACATCCGTCATGCTTGGCCTGGCATCGATTGCCGCACAGGCCGCAACGCCGATTTACGACAACCTAATTGTCTTTGGAGACAGCTACTGTGACGTTGGCAATCTCTACATCGCGACAGGCGGCGCGGAACCGGCACCGCCGTACTATAACATGCGTTTCTCAAACGGCCCGCTTTGGGTGGACCATGTGGCCGGATTCCTCGGTGTGCCACTTACAGCATACTTAGCCGGAGGCACGGACTATGCTTTCGGAGGCGCGTGGGTAACACAACCAAAGTCCATCACCGGTGTTCCCAGCGTGCCGGAGCAGGTTGAGATTTATCTGGGCCAGCACGGCGGCAAGGCCGACCCGAATGCTCTCTATATTCTCGAGGGCGGTGGGAACGACATTTTGGATACAACCACCGGCACTCCGGAAGAACTCGGAGACCAAATCGCACTTGACATTGAAGAGAGCGAGAAATCGCTTCGGCGAGCAGGCGCCAGGCATTTCGTCGTTCCCGATCTCTTCGATGTTGGTCTACTGCCCGCAGCGGCGGGAAATGTGAATTTTGCCACGGCGGCAAGCATCGCAGCGAACAAGAAGGAGGACGAGCTGCTCGGCTCCGAGGGATTTCTACAAGGAGTCTATATTCTTCGAATGAACGTATTCAGCCTCCTCAATGCAGTGGAAACGGATCCAACGCACTTTGGATTTACTGACATTACGGATCCCTGCCTCACTCCGAGTGTTTGCACTGACCCCGACCATACATTCTTCTGGGATACGCACCATCCGACAGAATTTGGGCATGCGTTCTTTGCGGTGACCCTAGAAAATGCGTTGGCAACTCAACACGACTAGGCATTTCATTGCGGGAAAGGCGGACTGAATCAATCCATAAATGGGGGTGGATTCTTCTTCGGTTGAATTCGCCCCAATTACAGTCGACAGCTCAAAGCACTAATGAAAGTACAGTTATGCGGCGCTCCGAGGATGAGTCCTTAAAAACGCCCCAGGGTCCGGGAATGTCATTGCGCGTATTTCGCTGCTGTAATCCACATGGCCGAAAAGTCGCCGACTCGGACACCTGACCTCCTGCAGATCCCACCCCGGAGCGATGAATAGCCAGTTGTCCCGGTAGCCGGTTCTACGTCCAGGTGGACTCGATTTGTAAATACTGGCCGACTTCACGGCACTGATCCTGGAAATACTCACGAGCCGCAACATGGACAAATGATATGTAGCTCTTGAGCCAATTCTTTAGATCATCCGGCTCTTTACTTCAGCCGCTCGAGACAAATGTCCACCAGCGGATGTCGTGCGAGAAGTAACCGCGAAGGAAGCCACCGCGGTCGCGAAACTGGTGGTGGCTTCAGGAGCCCGCACAAGCCGCCAAGGCGTCATCTTCGTTTTCGAATACGCCGAAGAGATTAAGAACGCCGACCATTTTGAGCGTCTTGGAGATCATGTTGGTAGGTTTGACCAATTGAACGTTGCCTCCAGCCTTGGCGGCCGTTCGGAGCGCGTTAACGAGCGAGCCGATCCCCGACGAATCCATGAAGACCAATGCCTCGAGGTCGATAATCAGGAAGAAGTGTCCATTGGAAATCGCATTGAGATAGGCGCCCTCAAACTGGTTTACCGGCTCGCCCCACACGAGGCGACCCTTCGGTTTCAGCGTGCAGAATACTCCGTTCTCTTTGATGTCCAGATCCACAATATCTCCCTTGAGCAGATTTCACTTTACTACGCAATGCAGGGTTGTTAAGCTCGAGACGAATTTTCTTTTCGATGCAGCGTCTTGTCAAAGGGCGTGAATTTGGTCGCAGTGAGCGGCAAGTGAATGTCGCTCTGAAGTCGCTGGGGCCATAATGGTCGAGTTCGATTCCTCAATGTAATAGAGCTTTGGTTGCCGGCATTTCCCCGATGCCAACGGTTTCATAGTCTGAGATTCAAACTCAACTTTGCTTTTGGCGGAGGAACGCCCGCAAAGCAGAGCCGTACTTTGCCAGTACTATCAAGGTGGCGCGAGAATGCTTATTCGCGAGCCGTGACATGCCCAAACGAACCCTTTCGGAGATGCGCTGCCAATGACTGATGTGAAGAGCGCAGTCCCATCCATGGACGAGGCCGTTATTGAGACGGCAGCGCAACTACTTAGCACTTTAGATGGCGCATCGCGGGCGACCATTATCGCGTCCACGGTTGCCGGCCTGATTCCCGATAGCGCCTGTATTGTCCATCTGCATCGCCCGCAAAATGAACCTGCACCATGGACAATTGCGGGCATCGCGGGAGAGATTTCGCTCGTCGATGCGCAACACGCCGGCGATTGGCTGTTTGCGGTCGCGGACTCGTTTTCGGCCGAAGGGCAGATCTACGATAAGACCCACCTGAATCGCGAAGACTATGCGCACTTCAATGTATCGCGCTCGGTAGGCGCAATCGCCTATCTGCCTGTCGGGCATGAAGGGCAACTTGCGGCGGTTATCGAGATCATTCTCTTTTCAGGAGACCTCACGCAGCGGCAACTGGAAGATCTTGCCCCTATATCGCGTCTCGCTGCGCCCGCTCTCTGGTCGGGCGAACTATTCGAGCAGCAGCACCATGATCTTCTCGATTCCATCCACCGCATGTCGCAACTGTACGACCTTGAGAAATCGCTGAATGCCACGCTCGATATGGATGCGGTTATTGCGATGGTCCCCGCGAAAGCAATAGCAATGCTTCCGTGCCAGGCAGTGAATTTGTGGCTCTTTGACGGCTCCGATCTGCGCATGGTTGCAGGCGAAGGCGCCGATAACACGGTGGAATTGGGCATGATCGAGGCTCCCGGCGAGGGTTATGTGGCCGATATGGCCGAAGAAGGCGAGCCGCTGCTGATTGACAACCCGGACGACGAACGCTTGCTGGCCCGCAATGCACGGCGAAGCGAGGAGAGCACGGCCCCGCCCGTGAGCAACGCGCTCGTTGTGCCCCTCATGCAGGATGACGCGGAGGTCGGCGTTCTTGAAGCGATCAACCGCGAGGGCCGGCCATTTGACGAGGATGACGAGTTCCTTTTTTCGTCGATGGCTGAGACGGTTTCAAACGCGTTGAAAAATGCCAGCCTGATGATGGCTGAGCGCAAGCTGGAGATTCTGAAAGTCCTGGTGCAGGTTAGCTCGGAGATAACAACGACGCTGCGACTTGATCGGCTGCTTCAGATTATCGTTAACAGCCCGCAAAGCGTATTGCCTTTCGAACTGTGCGCGATTGCGCTGGACAACCGCGGAAAGCTGCAATTGAAGGCAGTTTCAGGCATGGCCCGGCTGCCCATGGGAGATCCGGCGGTGAAGCGGGTGGAGCAGCTGGTGAATTGGCTGTCGTCAGAGACCGACGCTTTGAACATCAGCTGGCACGAGGGGTCGGAACGCGATGAACGCGCGGACCTAGCGCCGGAGGTGCGGCATCATTTTGAGCAGACGGGCTACCGCGCGCTGTACGCTCTGCCGCTGAAAGACGACCAGGGGAGGGTGGGCGTGCTCATCTTTGAGAGCAGCGAACCAGATTTCCTCGGCGTGGCCCAGATTGAAATGATGAAGGTACTGGCCGGGCAGGCAACCGTAGCGCTGCGCAATGCGCTCCTCTACCGCGAGGTGCCGCTCATAAGCTTGCTGGAACCGCTGATGCAAAAGCGGAAGGCCCTGATGCGGACCACGGGCCGGCGCAGCCTTGCATACGCCGCCGCTGCCGTCGCCTTGTATCTCTTTCTCGCGTTTTGTCCGCTGCCTATGCGCGTGGCGGGCGATGCGGTGGTCGAGGCACAGCACCTCGCTACCGTGGCCGCCCCAGTCGACGGTAACGTGGACAAGGTCTATGTTCACGAGGGACAGAGGGTGGCAGCCGGTGAAGTTTTAGGCGTTCTGAATGACTGGCAATGGCGTGCCAACTTGGCCGCTGCCGAAGCAAAATATCAGCAGGCGTTGCTCGAAATGGAAGACGACCTGGCCCACGGAAGCGCCCGTGCCGGCACTGACCGCGCCAACGTGAACTACCTGCGCTCGGAAGCCGCCCAGGCGCACGCACGCCTCGACAGTGCGCAACTGCGCTCGCCGATCGCGGGCATTGTGGTGACGCCGAACCTGGAGAACGCTGCTGGCGAGCATCTGGACGCGGGCTCCCCGTTTGCGCAGGTTCTCGACCTCAACTCGGCAGTGGTTCGGATTGCAGTACCAGAGCGGGACGCCGAGCTGCTGCGTTCCGGTCAGTCGGCATCCATCAAGCTCGACAGCTACCCGCAGCGGACCTGGCATGATGCGGTCGCGGTGGTAAGCCCATTGGCAGTGGCTGGAGACGGAGAGCGTACTTTCTCTGTGAAAGTTCCAGTGCCCAATGCCGATGCCGCTCTTCATGCCGGCATGAGCGGAAAAGGAAAGATCTCCGTCGGCTGGCGTCCGGCAGGCTATGTACTGCTGCGCCAGCCGGCTTTGTGGATTTGGCAAACGCTTTGGAACTGGATTGGGTGGTAACAGATGCAGCTTCGCTTGAATGGCCGGAACTCTCTTCATGTCGCGATGGCGGCCGCACTGCTGATCACAGGTTGCGAGGCGAATCCTGCTCCGCCGACTGTCTCCGCATCGGTGTCGCCCCCGAGTACTTCTACATCCACTCCTGCGCCCGAGCCGGTACCCATCGCGCCGGATGCAAAATCGTTCACTACCAGCGGCCCTCTTGTCGCCGAGCAGCAGGCCGATGTGGGTGCCGAGCGTGACGGCCGGATCGTCGAAATAGCCGTACAGATTGGCGATCATGTGAAAGCCGGCCAGCTTCTGGCCCGGCTGGACGACCGCTTGCTGCAGGCGGCTTGTGCCGCGCAAAAAGCCCGCATGGCCGCGATGCAGGCTGAAGTTCGCAATTGGAAGGCCGAGCAGGAAAGCGCCCGCGCCGATTTACGCCGTGCCGACGCACTTCTCAAAGACCACATCCTGAGTCCGGAGAACTGGGAAGTTTCAAAGTACAAAGTGGATGAGACCACTGCCGAAGTGGAGCGCTATGAGAGCGAGCAGACAGCCGCCGAGGCCGATCTAAATGCGACGCAAATCCAATTGGATCAATCGCGAATTGTGGCCCGGTTCGCCGGCGTGGTGGGCCGCAGTTCAGTGCGTGCTGACCAGCAGGTAAAGGCCGGGGATGCGCCTTTCTGGATTACCGCGGAGGCGCCATTGCATGTGTTGTTCACCGTGCCTGAAACGCTGATGGCCTCATTTACTGTCGGCAAGTCGCTGGAACTGACTACCGCGGATTATCCGGACCTGCATCAGAAAGGCCGCATCTTTCGCGTCAGCCCGGTAGTGGATCCGGCGAGCGGAAGCTTACAGGTGATCGGCGAGGTCGACCACCCGTCTCCGTCGCTAAGGCCCGGGATGACCATGCAGGTGCGGCTGGCGCCATGAATCTGAGTGAAGCTCTCGACGCGGCCCTTCCGGAAATACCCCAGGCGCGCCTGATCCGCGCCCATCCGCCGTGCCTCGACCCGCAGCTTGTTACTCGCGAGGACGTGGTTGACGGGGAGCCTATCGTCGCCGTAATTCAGCGCGAAAAGGGCACGTTCTTCCGCTTCCCGGCTTACCAGTGGAACTTGGCAATTCTGTTTGATGGGGTGCGCTCGTTCGAAGAGATTGCCGAAATCTACAGCGAACAGACTGGCGCGCCAACCACTGTTGAAGACCTGCGGGCATTCGCCGACGCGTTGGAGGAATCCGATTTCTGGTACAAGTCGCCGCAGGAGAGAAACCTTGCCCTGAGCCAGAAGCTGAAGGCGCAGCGAGGACGCCGCGCACAACGCAAATCCAAGTTCAACCTGGTGCACATCAGCTTTTCCGCATGGGATCCTGATCGCTACCTGAGTTGGCTCGACGGCGCAATCGGGAAGTACGTGTACAGCCGCTGGTGCGTGCTGGCCATGGTTCTGCTTTTCCTGTTTGAGGCGACTGTTTTCATTTCCCAGTGGCACATCATCGCCCCCGATGCCGTGCTGTATTACAACTTCACGAAGAAGAGCTTTATCGACCTGGTCGGGTTCTGGTCGCTAATGCTGTTCATCGGCTTCATTCACGAGTCGGCGCATGGGCTCACTTGCAAGCACTACGGGGGTGAGGTGCACGGCATGGGACTGCTTCTCATCTACCTCATGCCGGCCTTTTTTTGCGATGTGACTGAAGCATGGGTCACAGCGGATCGCAAGCAGCGGCTGGCCACTATCATTGCCGGCATCTGGATTGAGATGGTGGTCTGCGGTCTGGGCATGATTGTATGGCTGAATACATCGCCCGGAGATTGGCTGCACAATCTGGCCTACCAGTTGATCCTGATTACCGGCCTCGCGGTCATCGTCATCAATCTCAACCCTCTCATCAAACTGGACGGATATTTTTTTCTGACCGAGCTGATTGGAGTAGCCGACCTGAAAGAACGCTCCACTTCGTTTCTTTCGGGATGGTTTCAGAGCCGGATCCTGGGCTTGCCGACAGAAACACCTGTGGTGCCGCGCCGGCGCGTTCCGCTCTTCGTGCTCTACGCTTTTATTTCCGGGCTCTACAGCTATGTGATTCTTTTCCTCATGATTCGCTTTGCGTACAACGTGACATCGAAGTTGATGGCCGAGTTTGCAGTGATTCCTGCCGGAGCGATGGCCTTCATGGTGTTCCGGTCGCGGTTGCGTTCGCTACGAGGCGTACTGGGGCGGCTGTGGGCCGCCAAGTTCGGCTCCGGCCGCACGATCAGGCCCAGAGCCATTGCAGGAGTTATGGCTCTCGCTGTGGTGCTCTTCGTTCCATTGTTGCGCCGCAGCGAAGACGCCTTCTACTTAATCGAGCCACTACGCACCATCACGCTCCATTCCACGACGCCGGGGCGGGTGAATAACGTGCTGGTTCGCGAGGGAGAAACCGTGCGCGCCGGGGCAGCACTGCTCACCATGAACAGTCCGGCGACCGATTCCATGTCCGAAGGAGCCGTGGCACAAACGCACAATGCCAGCTTCCGTGCGTTCAACGCCGAAGTACAGGGGCGAAGCTTAGGACCGGCAGCCGCCGAGCAAGACGCGGCGCAGCGGTCAAACCTGCTGGCAAGCGAGGCTCGAGCGTCACTGGAAGTGAAAGCGCCTGAAGACGCCATCGTGCTTACCGGTGATCCAGGCGCGCTCCTCGGCCAGAGCGTTGGTTCCGGCCAGGCTCTGCTCGAGCTCGCCGATGACGGGCCGCGCGCGGTGAGGGTCTACGTTCCCACTGCGGCTCTCCAGCGCGTCCACGCCGGCGCTGAAGTGACCATGGCGTTCCCCGGCCGATTCAGCATGATTCACCTTTTGCTTACCCAGCCCAGCGGAGATGCTGTGAATCTTCCGGCAGGCCTGCTGGAATCGCAAAACTACAAAGGCGTCAAGCTCCCAGTATTCTATTGCTCGCGCATGGTGCTGCCCGCGTCTGCCGGCGATATTAGTTTCGGTGTCGCTGGGCGCGCCAAAATCTACGGGGCCAGGCGCAGCTTCGCCGAGCGCATAGTCACCATGGTTGTGAACCTGGTAAGAGCCCACGTTTGGTAAAGCAAAAGCCGCAGGTACATAAGCACCTGCGGCTCGCATTAACGGGAGATTGCGAATCGTCGGACGGCGGCGAGGCCGCCCGGGGTCTGTCGTTGCCAGGCCGGCAAAGCTTAGAAAGCGACCTTGGGGGCAGCAACGCGGGGGGCAGCAACGCGAGGTGCAGCAACGCGAGGTGCAGCAACGCGGGGTGCAGCAACGCGGGGTGCAGCAACACGAGGTGCGGCTACGCGAGGTGCCGCAACACGGGGGGCAGCTACGCGGGGAGCGGCTACGCGAGGTGCAGCAACGCGAGGAGCAGCAACCCGAGGCGCGATCACCTTGGCGGCGGTTAACTTGGCGGCTGTCAGGCTTGGGTAATTGATTCCCTTTGCTGAACCGGTGGTTGCGGCAGAACTGTTGTTCATCAGCGACTTCTTGTTAACTGTCATGGGAAAGCCTCCTCAGGATGTTTGGGAAATTCTTGGGACGCTATGTATATTGCAAGCCGCGTGCCAAACTAAATCCACAACCGCGCTTTTCCTTAACCTGTTGATTCGATTGCGCAGCCTTGCCCGGGCGCAAAACCGGCCGGCGCGAATCTTTGATGGTCCGGGTGAAAAATTACCCCATGATGGGTTAATTATTCACCCATGCGCACTCTAAAGAGAGTATTTGCGACAAAGGTACTTTATGCGTTGTCCATCAATGTTCAACAAGCGCGCTGCGGCTGCTTTGCTGCCCCCGGTGCGGCGCAGAGCGGTAGTAAGCAAGGCAACTTCGAGCCGGCAAATCTCGCGGTCGAAGTCGGTGCCCTCGGCCGGAACCAGAATGGCTTCCTGGGCCGTGACGCTTTCGCGCACAACGCGCGGCGGCAAATCTTTGGCGTCAATCACCTCTCCGCGCACCGTTACCACCAGGCGCTGAATCAGGTTGTCTAGCTCGCGCACGTTGCCCGGCCAGGTGTGTTCCTCGAATGCAGCCAACGCTTCCTCGGTGAGGTACTTCACTCCCTTCCCATTGGCCGCGCAATGGACTTCGAGAAAATGCCGGCAGAGCAGGGGAATGTCGCCCTCGCGTTCGCGCAAGGCAGGCAACTGAATGGGGACGACATTAACCCGGTAGTACAGATCTTCGCGAAATCGCCCGGCACGCACCATGTCTTCAAGGGGCTCATGAGTCGCACAAATCAGGCGAAAATCGATCTTGCGGTGAGTGCGTCCGCCCAGCCGCTGCACCTGGCGATCTTCAAGAACACGCAGCAGTTTGGTTTGCAGATCCACGGCCAGCGTGGCAATCTCATCGAGAAACAGGGTGCCACCGTCAGCAAGCTCGATCTGGCCAGGCCGGGATTCCGAGGCGCCTGTAAATGCGCCGCGCTCGCTGCCAAACAACTCCGACTCGATCAGGCTTTCAGGCAGGGCGGCGCAATTGAGACGCACAAAAGGCTTCTCAGACCGGTTGCTGAGCGCCACGATGGCCCGCGCGGCCAGCTCTTTTCCGGTTCCGCTCTCGCCGCGGATGAGCACGTTGACGTTGCTGCCGGCCACTTGCCGAATTGCGTCGTAGGCATGGCGCATTGGTTCACTTGAGCCCACGAAGTCCTGAAAGCGGCTGGATTCCAAAGCCTGGTCGCGCATGGCCATTTCCGCGCGGGCGTGGAGCAACTCCACCAACGCGGTTCGCAACTCGCCCACGTTTACCGGAACATGGAAATGCGCGTCCACTCCAGCTTCGAGCGCCTGCTTTTCTACTGAACGGGCCGCGGCGCGACTAATGGAAATGAGTGTCAGATTGGGGTCGAGCCGCCGCAACTCATCCACCACATGCAGGCCGCCAAGGGTGTCTTTCCCCGTGGTGTCGATGTCGAGGACAATTGCGGAGAGGGCTCCCTGGCGCTGAGTCCAGCGCGCCAACCCATCATATTCGCCGCGCTGAGTCACGCTGCACCAGGGTTCAATTTCGAGAGTCAGCAGCTTAAGGAAATCGACATCGGCCGAAACCAGGCACACGGGCGGCAAATTCCGTTGCCGGTTGTTGGCCGATTCCCGCGGCGTTCCTGTCTGAGCCATATGTATACAGTTCCCGTAGCAGAAATTCTGTTCAAGGTTTGCCAGCGGAAGGCTGGGCTGGCACGTTTCCCAGAGGCAATCTACGAGGATTCAGTGTCCCCATTCAACCTTCGCTCAGCAGGCGAGATCAAAGGTGATGGTCGGATTCATCAACAAAACAGGCAGCGATGGGAAGAAATT
>Ga0302195_10002230_pt1 | contig 15341 bp, 8 predicted proteins | sample II_Bog_N1_2_FD_198778 | JGI IMG/M metagenome (GOLD analysis project Ga0302195, IMG submission 198778) | Peat permafrost microbial communities from Stordalen Mire near Abisko, Sweden - II_Bog_N1_2 | ecosystem: Environmental > Terrestrial > Soil > Wetlands > Peat | place: Sweden: Abisko, Stordalen...
GGCTTTGACGGCTGCGATGGCGATTGCAGCATCGGCGCAGCAATCAGCGCCGACGAAGGTGATCGGGTTCATGACGGACTTCGATGTGAAGGACGACGCGGTGGGGATTTGCAAGGCGGTGATGGATGGGGTTGCGCCGGGGGTGCGCGTCATCGACATTACGCACCAGTCGGAGCCCTACAACATTGCCATGGGGGCGCGGTTTCTTGCTGGGTCGGCGCCTTACTATCCCAAAGATGCGGTGTTTGTAGTGGTCATCGATCCCGGCGTTGGTTCAAAGCGGAAGGCGATCATTGCCAAGTCGCGCGTGGGGCAGTTCTTTGTGCTGCCGGACAACGGGCTGCTGACATTGGTGCAGGATCGCGACGGGATTGTGGAGGCGCATGAGATTACCAATCCGGCATGGATGATTGGCTCGGGGATCTCTTCGACGTTTCACGGGCGCGATATTTTTTCTCCGGCAGGTGCGCACCTTGCGCGGGGCGACGATTGGACGACGGCCGGGCCGGCACTGGATGTGACGAAGCTGGTTCGGCTGGACCTGAAGACCGCGACAATCGATGCGGCCGGACTACATGGAGAAGTGATTGGAACGGATGGGCCGTATGGGAATCTGGTGCTGAATGTCCCGCGGGAGATTTTCATGCAGCTCGGCTACAAGATTGGCGACCAGGTTCCGGTTACGCTGGACGGCAAGAAATTCACGTTCCCGTTTGTGAAGACGTTCAGCGATGTGCCGGTTGGCAAGGAGCTGTTCTATATCGACTCGCGGGGGCGGTTGTCGCTGGGGATTAACCAGCGTGATTTCGCAGAGACGTATAAGGTTGGCGAGGGCGCAGAGTTGTCGATACCGAGGAAGTGAGTGGGGTAGCGGAGTTAGCGGCGCTAGCCGCGCTTCGCGCGTGTTAGCGGATTTGGGGATTAATCGGCCGGAGGAATTGAGGCGATGAGAAGCGTGTGGCGACTTTGTATGTTGGCCGGTTTGGCTGCTGGACTGAGTTTGATCGCCTGGGCGCAGCAGCCTGTGGCGCCGCGGCCTGCGGCGCATCCATGGAGCCTTGTGGTACATGGCGGGGCGGGGGTGATTGAACGGTCGGCGCTGGGGCCCGAGGGCGACGCGGCATATCGCGCATCGCTGAAGACCGCGACGGAAGCCGGCGCGAAAGTTCTGGACACGGGCGGGTCGGCGCTGGACGCGGTTGAAGCAGTGTTGAATATTCTGGAGGACGATCCGCTGTTTAATGCGGGGCGCGGGGCGGTGTTTACTTCAGAGGGCAAGAACGAGCTGGATTCATCGATCATGGACGGGTCGAATCTGAAGGCGGGCGCGGTGGCGGGAGTGACGCATACGCGGCATCCCATCAGCCTGGCGCGGGCGGTGATGGAGAAGTCGCCGTACGTGATGATGATTGGACCGGGTGCGGATGCATTTGGCGCGAGGGTGGGACTGGAGCAGGTGGACCCGAGTTTCTTTTTCACGGAAGCGCGGTGGGAGAGCCTGGTGAAGCAACTGCAGAAGGACGGCAAGCCGGTTCCGCCACGGCCTGCGGGCGCACCGCCTCCGAGTGCAGGCGTGCCGGTGGCGTTCTATGACGAGGGCGCCGATCCGCATAGCCACGGGACCACGGGTGTGGTGGCGCTGGATCGCGCGGGCAACATTGCCGCTGGGACTTCAACGGGCGGATTGCAGGGCAAGATGCCAGGGCGTGTGGGCGACTCGCCGATACTTGGCGCGGGGACCTACGCGTCGAATCAGTCTTGCGCGGTTTCCGCCACTGGGACGGGCGAGTACTTTATCCGGCTGGGCGTGGCGCGCGAGATTTGCAACCTGGTTCGGTTCAGGGGCATGGCGCTGCAGCAGGCTGCCGATGAGGTGATCCACAAGGAACTGGAGGCGCTGCATGGCGATGGCGGCGTGATTGCGATTACGCCCGATGGGCAAACTGCATTCAGCTTCAACACGCCGGGGATGTTCCGCGCGCGGATTGCGGAGGGCGGCAAGCTCGAAGTGCATATCTATAAGGATGAGCAGTAGAGCAGGATACTCATCTCGTGTCGTGTCTCTAAAGTTCCTTGTGAAAATCGCGAAGGACAAAAGCAGATCCTTCGACTCACCACCCCCGACCTCCACCCCACAGACGAAGACCTGTCTGTGGGGACCCCGGAACTGAAAAGCGTTTGGGGCCCCTTTCGCTCAGGATGACAGGTCATTTTTGTTGTGGACTCTAGAGAGATGACATTAGACTCGTTCCGCTGAATTTTGCAGTTGCCACTTGGTGCGCGTGTAGGCAATGCGGAAGCCTTTGCGTTCGGCGTTGCGCTGGGAGTCGGTGCCGGGCCAGGCGACCATCATGGCGAGGTCGCAGCCGATCTCATAGGCGTAGCCCATGCGCGCTTCAAGCAGAGCTGACTGCATGCCGCGGCGGCGCATTTCAGGAACGGTGGACGAGCCGCCAAGAAGCGCGACTCCATCATGGATGCACAGGACTCCGGCGGCGCCGGGATGGCCATCGGCTTCGGCGAGGAAGCAGACGGTGTGCTCGCGGGCGGCGGTGACAGCCCCGAAGTTGAGCATGATGTCCATCAATTCGGGATGATCGTGCGTCCAGCCCTTGGCGCTGACGCGGCTCCACAGGCCGGCTTCCTCAGGGCCGGTGATGCGGACGGAGACGCTGCTGCCGGCGAAGGGCGCGGATTCAGCGGACGGCTCGACGGTGCGATAGAGGACGCTGCTCAATTCGATGGGCGCGTAGCCTCGTTTGCATAACAGCCGCAGGGCGTCGACCCCGGCGAACGGGCTTACCTCATGTTGGACGGGAGCTTTGTGTTCTCGGAAAAAGTTCTCGATGGTATCGAGGGTGGACTCGCTCAGCTCCTCAAAGATGCCAAGGCCGAAGGTTTGCGTGCAGGGGGAATCGACTCCATCGAAGACGGCGACTGCGCCGCCGCACTCGATCCAGGCGGCACCGCTCTCGGGGAATTGGAGGATGCGGGTCTCGGCGTACTGGGCGCAGGCAAAGCCTTCCGCGCGTTCGAGGCGTCTTGAGAGGGTTAGGTCAGAGAAGGGCATGGGGATGAGTGTAGGACAGTTTTGCGGATTTTGGCCCGGTGATGAAAAAGGCCATCCCAATTGGGATGGCCTTCTGGCTTGAATGAGGGTGAGTGGTTTACGGCTGGACGGGAACGCCGATCGACCCAGCTCCGGTGTTCCGCGCCTGCGCCTTTTCGGTCTGCACCTTGTGTGCGTTGTCTTCGAGGGCCTGCGCCTCGGGGATAAAGGTCAAGGCCTTGGCGATCATAGGATCCCAGTCGGCAAGGGTGTGCAATCCCTGCAACTGACCGAACTGGATGGTGACGATCTTCTCCTTGACGCGCGCCTTGATCCAATCCTTCACACCATTCAGATCGTTGTCGGTGTAGTCGACGCTCTGGCTGGTGAGGTACTTTTTGAATTCGCCCATGACGGCGTCGTCCACCTGGAAGTTGTTGTCGACGGGGTGGGCGGCGATGTAGACAGGCGCGAAGTGGAAGAAGACATCTTTCTCAATCAGCGTGTCCTGGAAGTGATTGCTCTTGGGCGTCTCGATTTTTTCGTCGGGAGTGATACCGCCGCCGCCGTAGACGGTGCGGCCCGCGTCGGTGAGCTTGACTTCCTGGTTGGTGGAGTTGGCCGCGAGCGCGCCGGCATGGTTGTAGTAGTAGTCGTAAAGCGAAACACCGGTGTAGTTGCGCTGGATGAGGCGGCCCGACGGCGTGTAGTAGTGATAGGTGGTGAGCGCGAGGCCGGTGTTCTCGCTGAGGTTGTAGACGGTCTGCACAAGGCCCTTGCCGAAGGTGGTTTCGCCGACAATCAGGGCGCGATCATGGTCCTGCAATGCGCCAGAGACGATTTCGGCTGCCGATGCGGTGTTGCGGTTAACGAGGATCACGATGGGGAAGGTTTTGCCGTCGTTGCCGCGCGTGGCAGTGTAGACCTGGTCAGGATAGGCGCGGCCGCGCTGCGAGACGATGGTCTGTCCCTTGGCGAGCAGGTGGTCGCAAACTTCTACTGCCTGGCTGAGCAGACCGCCGGGATTGTTGCGCAGGTCGAGCACCAGGCCCTTGAGGTTCTGGAAGCCGTCAACGGCCTCAATCACTTCCTGGGCAGTGGTCTCCTGGAACATGACGAGGTGGACGTAGCCGATGCCGGGACGAATTTCGTAGGCAATGTCGACGGAGGGGTTGGGGATTTCGTCGCGCACCAGGTCAAAGGAGAGCGGCTTGGACTGGCCCTCGCGAATGGTGGTGAGTTGGACGTGGGTACCCTTGGGTCCCTTGAGGCCTTTGGCTACCTGGTCGGATGTCCAGCCGTCGGTGCTTTTGCCATCGACCGAGGCGATGATGTCGCCGGGGTGGATGCCGGCGCGGAAGGAGGGCGTGTTTTCGCGGGGCGCGATGACATACACCTTATTATTCTGCTGCTGGATGACCATGCCGACGCCGTAATAGCGGCCGTGCTGCTCCTCCCGCATTTTGGCGTAGGCTTTGGGGTCATAGAAGTTGGAATGGGGGTCGAGGCCGCGTAACATGCCGGGGATGGCGCCGTCGTAGATGGCGGCGTCAGCCTTGTCGCCGTCAATAGGCTCGGCGTAGTTCTGCTCCACCACGGCATAGACATTGGCGAAGGATTTGAGGTTGTCGCGGAGCTGGCTTTCATCGGCTGAGGACTGCGCACCGACCTTGCGCTGCAGAACGCTGCCCACGGTGGCGCAGACGGCAAAGAAGACGACGACGGTAAAGAGTGCGCGGCGTGCGCGGGGAGTCATAAGCAGGGAAATCCTCCGGACAGCAACTGCGGCAGACGGCGAAAAACCGCGATCTCCCAGGGTATTCGAGGGTCAATCCGACGGGCTGATGCGGACCGAATCCCCAATAAAAATTAACCTTGCCTGGAAACCGATTCCGGTTCGGGCAAGGTTCGTGGACCTGGGAAACCGCTCAATCGTCCCGTGCAGAGCGGTCTTAGCGAAAAGTATATCACTGCGGTGTTTGACGGGGGATGGGGGATTCGGGAAGCCCGTGGTGCCGGGGACTCCCGTGGTACCAAGGCGGATTGGTAACCATCTTATTGATTATTAAGATATTAATGACCCATATAGTAACTGCCCTGAACCGCGCAAAATGTGGTCTTTAGTAATTTGCCTTCTAGAAAATTGGCAGCATAATTGGGTCCACAACCACTCCTCGCAAGGCAGGTGTCGATGCGTACGCTTTCGGGAAACTGTGGGGGTCTGACCCCCGCGCTGCTATTTCTTCGCTTCGTTCCGCTGCTCCTCGTGCTCTCGGCCGCGTTCTGCCGCGCGGAAAGCTGCGAGCCCGGCGGGTCATTCCCAGTGGAAACGGTCACCTCCATCACTCCCAGCACCATGTATGCGGGCCAAACGTATAACGTTGTCATCATGGGAAGCTTCCCTTACGACATCCCTGCATATCCCGGCTGCAATTTGGACGAAGATTTTGTCTCTTCCGACTTGGGAGATCTTTTATACCAGGACGTGAGCATTTTGATGGAGCCAGACAGCGAGTTCTATAGTCAGGGAACCTTCAGCGCAACGGAGATCACCCTGACAATCACGATTGGGCCCGACGCCCCGCCGGGAACAGCCTACCTGTTTCTAACGAGCGATGGCGGCGCAGGCACCTACGTGACGTTCCAGATTGCCTGCCCCGAGCCAACCATCACTTCCGTGATGCCCAACGTATGGTTTACGGGGCAATCCTACCCCATCACCATCACGGGAACCGGTTTCATCACACAGGATTCGTCTGCTGCGTCGGGATGCCCTGTCAGCACGGTCGGCGTATCCACTGGTTCCAATTTATCTGTTGGTTTGAAAGTGCCCGTCTCCAATACGAATGTCGTCAGCGCTACCGAGATTACCGCAACGGTAACGCCCAACGGCGTTGGCATTCTTAACCGTATAGTTCCTTACTATGACGCTGCCGCCGTGACAGTCGTGGTGACGAACGTTCGTGCGACCGGACCTATTCCGGGGGTTGCTAACGCTCTTGGTACTCCGGCGGTCAGCGCGTCCGCTCCGGCGGATGTGGTTGGAACCACTGCCATCGAATGGACGAGCGATCCGGATGGGACGAGCCCCATCATCAGCGGCCCCAGTGCCAAGTTGCCCAATCCCACCGCGGTAGTGGGCCAGCAAATCGTTCTGACCGGTACTCCGACAGAGGCGCAGATCAGCGGCCTCCCAATCGAACTGACCATCTCGCCGTCCACATGGACAATTGGAGACACTGATGGCCCCAACATCGGCGGGTATGACATCACGCCAACCTCTGGAAGTGTGACTCCGACAACACTGACGGGACCCACCCTGACCACCTATTGGGTCTACCCTGGAACCTATCCGGTGACTTATGAGGGTTGTGTTGATAGTCAGAGCGCCACCCCCGCGCTTTACGATTGCACCACGGTGACGGCAACTTTCACGGTTACCGGGCCTAACGGGCCACAATCAGTTGGAACAATGAGCGTCACGTCCGACGTTCCGGCCCTTACCATCGCCGATTGGGCCGCGTGCACTGATGATAAAGGCTTCCAGTGGCCTGCGGGGCCCTACCTGATTTATGCCCAAGGCGTCACGGGGAGTTACTGTAAACCAAACGGTACGGCCGGCATCAACTTCAATGCTCCGACCGGGTTTGAGAACGCGTCTGACGGCAGTTTTGTTCTGGTCCAAATGATCAACAGCGACGTCGTTACGGGAGGGTGTTGTAGTTGGGGCCCCGGCCTTGACACACAGTACCCGTATGGATCACCTCCTGACACTGACAGCCCCCCTTCTTACCTTCCGCCTACCGCCATCAGCGCGAGCCGGGTCTTCGATGCATTTATGTTCCTGATGTGGCTGCCCAGCGCGACAGGCTCCGTCCCAGTTCCCCTTGGGTACCAGGAGTGGGGATTCTCCGCGACCGCCGCGTGCAGCGGGTCCTGTGGGACAGCGAGTAATTGGACTGCGGCTACAGTCGGGACGCCAGGCCCGGTAGGCGGATTCATAAATAGCTCGTCGGCTCAACCAAGCCCGGGCAGAATTTCGCTCATGTATGGGTATCCAACATGGACCAGCGTCTCAAAATGATCCATGCAGCAACATCGCATTCATTCGTGCGGAGCCGCAATGATTGCGGCGTCGAAGCTCAACCTCGGGTCGTTGCCTTCAAAAAGAAGCCGAGCCGACACTTGGGTAAACCAGTACACATGGGAGGGTTTATGAGAATTGTCTTCGCGTCCGTATTATTGGCCGGTACATTCGCCCTGGTCGGGGGCCAACCTGTGGTCTCTCAACAAGCCGGAGCCGTCAAACCGCCGTTCTCACTCACGATCAGCTACAATCCCAAAAACCCCGCCCAAGAAACCTCTGCCGACCAGATCGTGAAGGCCGGCTCATGGTTGACTTTCCTGATCCGGAAGACAAACATCGCCGATCACGAGATACCTGTACGGCCGCATGGATGCCTGCTTCAGTATGACGTGCGCGACAGCAGCGGCAGCCCAGTTGCGCACAGGAAATCGAAAGACCCTTCCGGTATTGTCAGGATGGAGCCGGCGGGTCAGCCTAGAATGCTGCAACCTGGCGAGAGCAAAGTCATTTTCGAGGATGTGGGTAATTGGTACGAGATGGACAAACCCGGAATATATGCGGTCCAGGTATCGCAATGCCTTTCGGATGATCCGGCCTCGGATGTCGTGAAATCCAATGCCCTCACTATCACCGTGTTGCCTGCGGATAGCCCGCAGCCGACGCAGTAGCAAGGGGAACAACTGGGATGAAGAACGTCTGCACGGTACTTCTGCTTTCCGGCGCCGTCGTCGCGGCCTTCAGCCAACAGGCTTCGGGCGGGTGGCGCACCCTAAGCTTTTGAAACCCTGACCATCCCCCAAAGGCGGGTGCCCCATCCTTCGCGGCCTTTTGCGAAGGGTGGGCTCGCACACATTTCGAGCGTCCAATCGGGTGCAGGATCTTCGCCTCATCGGCGAAATCGGGGGGACATGGGAACAATCATGGACGCGACCATGGACGCGACGATGCCACGCCCAAAGCTGTCTGCCGCGCCAACCGCACCACTCACGGGGGAATATTCAACAGCCGAATCAGCCCGCATCCGTCTTTGCGACGGAACGAATGCTTCAACCGAGCCGACCTCATCGCAACCGCAACCGCACAGTGCGCTAAATCGCAATAAGCATATATTTATCAATGGCGTAGGAGGATTTCCAGTCCACATTCAGCGTGTTTTCCCAAGAACGGGTTGTCCATCTACAACCCTTTACCCCGATTAGTTCATACCTGCGGTTACGAAAACTCCGGTTAGGTTGCCCCCACGGTTACAGTCTCAAAGAAAAACAACCCTATAGGGTTACATTTCAACTGTTTTGTAACCTTCCAGACCACCTGATCGACTATGTAGTACAACCCTCCGATTGAACCTTTGATCCTGGAAGTTAGACACTGCTGCGCTATAGCACCGGCCCCTCGGCGGGCTGTCTCTCCTCGGGATTCCGCTCGCTTTACGCCGGTAAATCGCGCCATTCCTGTCCTCCCTGCTGCCCAGGCATTTACAATGACGTCTATGCCTCAGGTGGAAACGAATTTGCTGCCAGGCGTGCCCAATCTTATGACATTGAAACCAATTCGCATTCCCGCGGCGATCGTGTTCGGCTCGATGCTGCTTGCAAGTTCCTCTTTCGCGCAAAACCGGCCGGTGGCTCCGGAGAGCCCCTATGGCGGCATGACGGTGGAGGAGATTGTTGCGCGCGTCAACGACCAGATCATCACGCGCTCCGACTTTGAGCGGGCCCAAAAAGAGTTGGACGACGAAGCGCGGCAGCATGGGGCGACGATGCAGCAGATCTCGGAGGGGCACAAGGACCTTCTGCGCGGACTGATCGATCAGCAACTTTGGCTCTCCAAGGGCAAGGAACTGGGGATCAACGGCGAGACCGAACTGATTCAAAAGCTCAACGAGTACCGCAAACAGTACAACCTGGACACGATAGAAGACCTGGAAAAGGCCGCCAAGGAACAGGGCGTCTCGTATGAGGACTTCAAGGCGAACATCCGCAACCAGATTGTTACTCAGCAGGTGATGCGCGACGAGGTAGGGCGCAAGATCCAGTTCACGCCGGGCGAGGTGCAGCGGTACTTTGACGAGCACAAGAAGGATTATGCGCAGCCGGAGAGCGTGCGGCTGAGCGAGATTCTGGTTGCAAGCAGCCCGAGTGACGATGACGCGAAGCAGGCCACCGCCAAGGCGAAAGCCAACGACATTGAGGCGAAACTGCACCAGGGCGGGGACTTCAGCCAACTGGCGAAGTCGTTCAGCGACGGTTCGACGGCAGGCGAGGGCGGTGACCTGGGCCAGTTCAAGCGGGGCACCCTGGCGCCGGTGCTGGAAACTCAGACCTTCGCGCTGAAGGCGGGCCAGTACACAGACCCGATCCTGACCAAGCAAGGTTTGGTGATTTTCAAAGTGACGCAACACGCTCCAGGCGGCGTTCCGGAGTTCAAGGACGTGGAACAGGACGTGGAGCAGAACTTCTACGAGACGCGGATGATGCCCGCGATTCGCGAGTATCTGACGCAGATGCGCGAAGAAGCGGCGATTGACATCAAGCCGGGCTATACGGATACGGGCGCGAGCACGAAAGAGACCAAGCTGACCTATAGCGCCTATACGCCGCCGGTGGCCAAGAAGAAGAAGAAGGTGGAGCGGACGCGGTTCCGTGAGACGACGCGGACCTTCCGGCAGAAGTCGACCCAGGCCGCAGCACCCGCCCCAGCCGCCGGCGCAACTGCGGCGACAAAGAAGAATGCCTCTTTGACTACGGAGAAGCCGGGCAAGAAAGAAAAGATTCGATTCGGCCAGGCGCCATCGAAGACGCTTCCCACCGCAGCCGGGACCAAGGTGGAGGATGCGGGCGGCGGCGATCAAACGGCGAGCGCCGACACACCTGCAAATCCGCTGGAAACCAAGGAAAAGCCGACGGAAAAGACCCGCTTCAGCGCGCGCGCGAAAACGGCGAAGCAGCCGAAGGCCGCACCTGGATCGAAGACAGATAAACTCGCGCCTGCCGCCGCCGATTCGGCCGAAGTTGCGGACCGGCAGACCCAGTCCGCGCCACTTGGTCTGGCCGGCGATACAACGAAAAAGAAAAAGAAGAAAGACAATGCGACTACGGGGGACAAGACGCGGCTGACCGACAAGAAGAAGACTCCGGCTGCCCCGGCGCCGGAAGCAACTCCCGCGCCCGCAGTTCCCGGCGCGCCGGCTCCGGCCGCCCCAGCGCCCGCCCCGCCACAGTAATACAAGCTGACGATCCACGCCGCCGGACCTGAGGAATGAAACTCGGGTCCGGTTGGTTTTTTGGGGTCACCGGTGTACTTGGGCTGGCCCGATTGCCCTCCCGAGGACAGCAACTGCCGTCTCGCTATAATAAGGAGAGCTTGTTTCGGCACCCAATGCGGGTTGAATCCTGGCCGCCGAGATTTTTCCCACTTGCCGGATGTTTGCGAGAAACTCAGGAAACCAAAAACTCCGGGTGACGTCCGGCATATCCGGCCCAGACCCCCTGAAGGCGATCAGAGAGTTATGACAAAGAACCAAAAACACCCTCTTCAGACGGTACTCGAGAACCGCATCGCCATTATCGATGGAGCGATGGGCACCACGATCCGCACCTACGGGATGACGGAAACGGATATCCGCGGAGAGCGGTTCAAGAACTCGAAGAAGGATTTGAAGAACAACGGCGACCTTTTCTCGCTTACGCAGCCGCAGATGATTTGCGACATCCATCGCCGGTTTCTTGAAGCGGGCGCGGACATTATTGAGACCAACACGTTTGGGGCGACGAGCATTACGCAGAGCGAGTTCTTTGTGGACGATCCGCGGGAGCATGGCGGCCGGAAAGATCCGGAGTTTTACCAGAAGATTATCGACGACAAGTTCCTTGGCGATTTGGCGTGGGAGATCAATGAGCAGTCCGCGCGGCAGTGCCGGGAGTGGGCCGACCGCGTGGCGAATGCGACCGGGAGACAGAGGTTTGTGGCGGGGGCGATTGGGCCGCTGACTGTCTCGCTGTCGAACTCGCCGGATGCCGACGATGCGGGGTTTCGCGTGGTGACGTTCGACCAGGTGAAGACTGCATACGCGCAGGAGGTGCGGGCGCTGATTGCGGGCGGCGTGGATCTGCTGCTGGTGGAGACGATTTTCGATTCACTGAATGCGAAGGCGGCGCTGGTGGCCATCCGCGAGGTGTTTGATGAAGACGGGCTTGCGGCAAGCCACAAGGAATTGCCGGTGATGATTTCGGCGGCGGTGGGACGCGGCGGGGAGACGATGATTTCCGCGCAGACAATTGAGGCGTTCTGGAACGCGGTGAAGCACGTGAAGCCTCTGTCGATCGGGCTGAACTGCTCTCTTGGGCCGGACCTGATGTATCCATTTTTGAGCGAGCTTTCAGAGAAGGCGGACGTGGCGATTTCGTGCTACCCGAATGCGGGGCTGCCGAATCCGTTGTCGGAGACGGGCTTTGACCTGGGACCGGCGGACATGGCGAGGTACCTGGGCGAGTTTGCACGGGGCGGGCTCATCAATATTGCGGGCGGGTGCTGCGGCAATACGCCGGAGCATATTGCGGCTATCGCGAAGGCGCTCGAGGGCAAGGCTCCGCGCAGGCTCGGGTTCAGCGAGGCCGCTGCGTGAGCACAGATGCAAGCGTGATAAAGGGAATCAAGCCGCTCCGGTTGTCGGGCTCTCAGCCATTCACACAGCAGCCGGGTGTCTACATCATGATCGGCGAGCGGACCAATGTGGCCGGGTCGCCGAAGTTTGCCAGGTTGGTGAAGGACGGCAAGTACGAGGAAGCGGTCAGCGTCGCCCGGCAGCAGGTTGAGAACGGCGCGAACGTGATCGACATCTGCATGGATGAGGGGATGATCGACGGCGTGGCGGCCATGACGCGCTTTCTGCTGTTGCTGGCCAGCGAGCCCGAGGTTGCCAAGGTCCCCTTCATGGTGGACTCGTCGAAGTGGGAAGTGATTGAAGCGGGTCTGAAGTGCCTGCAGGGCAAGGGGATTGTGAACTCCATCTCGCTGAAGGAAGGCGAGGAGAAGTTCAGAAAAAACGCGGCAACGGTGCTGAAGTATGGCGCGGCCGTGGTGGTGATGGCCTTTGATGAACAGGGGCAGGCGGCGAGCTATGCGGAGAAGATCCGCATCTGCGAGCGGGCCTATCGCATCCTGGTGGACGAGGTAGGGTTCCCGCCGGAAGACATCATCTTCGATCCGAATATCCTTACCGTGGCTACCGGCATGGAGGAGCACAACAATTACGCAGTTGACTTCATCCGCGCTACGAGATGGATCAAGGCCAATTTGCCGCATGCCAAGGTGAGCGGCGGGGTTTCGAATATTTCCTTCAGCTTCCGCGGCAACAACAAGGTGCGCGAAGCCATGCATTCGGCATTCCTCTATCACGCGATTGCGGCCGGCATGGACATGGGTATTGTGAACGCGGGCATGCTGGAGGTCTATGAAGAGATTGAGCCTGAGCTGAAAGAGCTGGTAGAGGACGTGCTGCTGAATCGCCGAGCAGATGCGACGGAACGCCTGGTGGATTTTGGCGAAGCGCTGAAGAGCGCAGGCGGCGTGGTTGTCAGCGAGAAGAAGGCCGAGGAATGGCGCAACGGGACGGTGGAGGAGCGGCTCTCGCACGCGCTTGTGAAGGGGATTGACGCGTATATCGAGATCGATGCCGAGGAAGCGCGGGTGAAGCTGGGGCGTCCTCTGCTGGTGATAGAAGGCCCGCTGATGGCGGGGATGAGCGTGGTGGGCGACCTGTTTGGCGCAGGCAAAATGTTCCTGCCGCAGGTGGTGAAGTCGGCCCGCGTGATGAAGAAGGCGGTAGCGCACCTGACGCCGTTCATGGAAGCGGAGAAGATTGCAATGGCTGCGGCCGGACAGGCGGTGAAGGCGCAAGGCAAAATTGTGCTGGCGACCGTGAAGGGCGATGTACACGACATTGGCAAGAACATTGTGGGCGTGGTGCTGTCCTGCAACAATTACGAGGTCATCGACATGGGCGTGATGGTCTCCTGCGAAAAGATTCTGGAACGCGCCAGGGCGGAAAAGGCGGACATCATCGGCCTCAGCGGCTTGATTACGCCGTCGCTCGATGAGATGGTGCATGTGGCGCGCGAGATGGAGCGGCAGGGGTTCAAGCTGCCGCTGCTGATTGGCGGGGCGACCACGAGCCGGGCGCATACAGCTGTGAAAATTGCACCGCACTATAGCGAGCCGGTGGTGCATGTGCTGGATGCAAGCCGCGCGGTGCCGGTGACTACGAGCCTGCTGAGCGACGAAGGCAAGGCGGAGTTTGTTGCGCTGCATCGGGCGGACTACGAGAAGCTGCGCAAGCAGCATGCTGCGCCACGACCGAAGCTGGTATCGCTTGAAGCGGCGCGGACACGGCGCACGCCGATTGAGTGGCGCCAAGAAGACCTTACGAGGCCTGAATTCATTGGCGTGCGCGCGCTCGACGACTTTCCTCTTGCGACGCTGCGCGAGTACATTGACTGGACGCCGTTCTTCCACACGTGGGAGTTGAAGGGCGTTTATCCGCGCATCTTTGAGCATCCGGAGCAGGGCGCGCAGGCGCGGCAGTTGTTCGACGAAGCGAATGCGTTGCTGGATACGATCATTGAGAAGAAGCTGATCCGGGCGCGAGGCGTCTATGGACTCTTTCCGTCGAATGCGGTGGGCGACGATTTGGATTTGTATGCAGATGGTTCGCGGACCGAGGTGCTGGAGCGCTTCCACTTTTTGCGCCAGCAGGCCAGCACCGAAAGCACTCAGCCATGCCGGTCGCTTTCCGACTTTATTGCGCCGAAGGAGACAGGGCTGGGCGATCATATTGGCGCGTTTGCGGTGACCAGCGGAATCGGACTGAAAGAGTTGTGCGACGGATTCAGAGCGAAGCATGACGACTACAACGCGATTATGGCGGAGGCGCTTGCGGACCGGCTCGCGGAGGCGTTTGCCGAGTGCCTTCACAAGCAGGTCCGCGACGAATGGGGTTATGGCCGTGCGGAAGCGCTGAGCGTGGACGAGCTGATTCACGAGAAGTATCGGGGCATCCGGCCTGCCGCGGGTTACCCAGCCTGCCCGGATCATACCGAGAAGGGCACGCTGTGGCGGCTGCTGAATGTCGAGGCGAACACAGGCATGCTGCTTACGGAGTCGTTTGCCATGTGGCCGGGATCGAGTGTGAGCGGACTGTACTTTGCGCATCCAGAGTCAAAATACTTTTCGCTGGGGAAGATTGAGCGCGACCAGGTGGCGGATTACGCCGTTCGCAAGGGGATGAGCGTGGCGGAGGTCGAACGGTGGCTTGGGCCTAACCTGAATTACGATCCCGCAGCATAACGAATAACACGGAGAGCAAATGTCGGACCGCGTGCGGTTCGCCGGGGAGCAGGGCCGTGGTATTCTTGACCCGCATTTCAAGAGCAACATGCGGCCGGTGTCCGCGCAAACTTCTATGAAAGACATTTATATTGCCGATCTGGCAAACTTCGACGAAGGCAGGCCCTTCGACAGCTTCTTTCTGGTCCTGATGAAACAACAGCGGACCACCAAAACAAACAAGCCTTACTGGAATCTGATTCTGGGCGATAAGACCGGACAGATTGAGGGCCGCATCTGGGACCCATCCGACCCGCGTATTGCGAAAGTGTTCGAGCGCGGCGACATTGTGAAGGCGCGTGGCTGCGCATCGAAGTTTGACGACCGGCTGCAGATGAAGGTGGACCAGCTTCGACTGGCTTTGCCCGGCGAGGCGGATAAGACTGACCTGCTGCCGTCGACCACCTACGATGTTGCGGCGCTCTGGACCCAACTGCTGGGGTTCGTGGAGAGCCTGACCAACCCGGAGTTGAAGCGCCTGTTGAACGCGGTGCTCGGCGACCCAGTGTTGGCGCAGGCATACCGGGAAGCTCCCGCGGCCAAGCAACTGCATCATGCCTGGCTCGGTGGGCTGCTGGAGCACGTCGTAAGTCTATGTACCCTTGCAGACCGCGTGGTTCCACATTACCCGCTGCTGGATCGCGACCTGGTGCTGACCGGCGTGATTCTGCACGATATTGGCAAGGTGCGGGAACTGAGCTGGGAGATCGGCTTTGAGTACACCGTGGAGGGCACGCTGCTGGGGCACATCCAGATGGGTGTCGCGCTGGCGGAAAAGACCATGGATAGCCTGCCGAATTTCCCGCCGAAACTTAAGACGCT
>Ga0302195_10002242_pt1 | contig 15303 bp, 18 predicted proteins | sample II_Bog_N1_2_FD_198778 | JGI IMG/M metagenome (GOLD analysis project Ga0302195, IMG submission 198778) | Peat permafrost microbial communities from Stordalen Mire near Abisko, Sweden - II_Bog_N1_2 | ecosystem: Environmental > Terrestrial > Soil > Wetlands > Peat | place: Sweden: Abisko...
GAACGGGTGTATCTCCTATGGTTGGATTGGGAGGAAGAGCCGGAACTCTGGGTTTACGACTCCAACGGGGAACTTCGTTTTGCCGATCTTGCGGAATACCTGACGGGAGAGGTCAACAATACCGGGCATACCTACTCTCGGCCATGGAAGCTGAAGAAGCAGTGAAGTGACGGGTTCTATAGAAGGGGATGCCGGGAGGAAACACTTCACATGGACATGCAAGAAACCGCAAAGTATCTTTGGCCAACAACCTGCGTTCACAGCGATTGCCTCTCCGAAATACGCATGCTGTTTCCAACAAGGGGTTTCGGGTGTTCGAGCTCGACGGCGTAAACGTATCTGATCTTTCGAGTTTCTTCCGGGAGATAATCCATGTCCTGCCGAACAATCCGCCGTTAAGCGGAGGACCCAATCTCGACGCATTTCTTGATTCGGTATGGGAAGGCCTGCATGAACTAGGTGAAGACAATGTGGCGCTGCTGTGGACTCATGCAGACAACATGTTAGGTGGAAGTCTCCAGGAACTATTCGTCGTCAGCGACTGCTTGCAGGAAATTGCTCGTTCTCTTCGGACATCGCCGAGCAGGAACTCCAAGCGATTCTCTCTTCAGGTATTTCTCTTCAGCGACGGACCTGATTTTCCTACAATTCACCTAAGATGGACAGAAAATCAATTCTTGCGAGAAGCTTGACAACGGTGTGCCTCAGACGGGATGCCCATGCATCGACCTGGCACACCCCAGAGTCCGTTCACGCCACTATCTAAATCGGTGGAGGCGCGTGTTGCAAGTCCCAAGAGTAACGACTGAGCTTGTCGAGTGTCTGGATTCTCGGACCGGGCGTAACACAAGCCAGAATCCGCCGCCCTCCCGTCATCCTGTGCCGAAATTTACCTCAAGGCAGCGCACAATCATCCCATGGGATACCTCCACCCCCCTCGATATATTTCGCTTTGACCGCTAAATTTTGCTCATATTTTTAACCCACATGGAATCAGAGACCTTGAAGCACCGTCGCCGGGACAAAATTGAACTTCATCGAATCCAAATGCCGTGTTCCTACTTTTTCTTCCTGCTGATGTCGCAGAGCAGATCCGAATGAATGTTCAAACCGATATTGGTCATGTTGTAGAAATGCTCGCTCGCAACCAGCCAGACGATCTCGCAGATCGCGCGTTCGGAGTAATAACTCGCCATCAGCGCAAAGGTCTTCGGATCGACTTGTTTATCCTTTGTCAGCTCAGTTACATAGTCGAGCGCCGCTCGTTCCGCATCGGTAAACAAGAAACTGGTCTTGTATTCCTCCAGCGCATCGAACTTGGCTTCGTTCATCGCACTCTTGATCACGAACGAGCGCCCGATATCGATACAGAAAAGGCAGATATTGATCCGCGCCACCTGTTCGCGGACCAGCATGACGGTCTCCGGCGGCAGCTCCAGCTTCTTGTCCAGCTCGCTGATCTTGGAATAGAAGAGACCGAATCCGAACGGCAACCGCGCGCAAAACACCTTCAATGGCGTAACCACTTTGCCAAACCGGCGGCGCGTCAAAACATAGGCCAGTTTCATGGCCAGCCCGCTTGGCCGTTCGATGGGTGTGAGGAATGTCTCCATCGTACCTCCGATTGATCTCTTCCAGGATTGAGGAAGACGATCCTATTCTCGCTCCGCCGCCCGCGCCCGTGCCACAAACTCATGCACCTTGTCCGCGTCCTTGCGCCCCGGCGCGGCTTCCACGCCGCTCACCGCATCCACGCCCCACGGCCGCAGCGCAGCAATCGCCTCAGCCACGTTGCTCGGATTCAGCCCGCCGGCTGCAATCAGCTTCAAACCGCCTTCAGCCCCAAAGACCGTCTTCCGCGCGTCAGCCCAGTCGAACGCAACTCCCGTCCCGCCAACAGCCCCAGCCGTTCGCGAGTCCACCAGCACCGCACCCACGTGCGGATTCCCGGCGTGCTGGGCAATCTGCTCCGCGATCCGCCCGGCGGCGTCCACCCCAAAATGGACCACGCGTAAGATGCGCAGCTCCGGTCCCAGCCGCTCGCGCAGCCTGCCCGGCAGCTCAAGGTCCGCATCAAAGTGCAGTTGCGCCCCCGTCAGCCCGCACGCCTCAACCGTAGCGACAATCTCGCCCAACCCGGCATCCACAAAAACGCCGATCTTCTCCACCGTTGCCGGCAAATGCGGCACAATCGCAGCCGCCTCAGCCACCGTCACACGCCGCGGACTGGGTGCAAACACAAACCCCACCGCATCGGCCCCCGCCTCAACAGCCAGCTGCGCATCCGCGAGCGAAGTGTTTCCGCAAATCTTGATCCAGATGGGCATCAGGCTCACCGTGCAATCGCCGTTCCCGCCAGCAAATCCGCCAACGCCGCTCCGGGGTCGGCTTGCCGCATCAGGCTCTCGCCAATCAGGAACGCGTCAAACCCCGCCGCCCGTAGCCGCGTCAAATCCTCCGTCGTCGCAAGGCCGCTCTCCGCCACCCGCACCACGCTGGCCGGTATCCGCGCTGCCAGCTCCAGCGAGGTTTCCAGGCTCACCTCAAAGGTCTTCAGGTTGCGGTTGTTCACGCCGATGGCGTCCGCACCGGTCTCGCCCAGCGCGCCGAGCACCCGGTCCAGCTCTTCCGCCGTATGCACCTCAACCAGCACATCCAGTGCCATCCCCCGCGCCAACGCCGCAAAGCGCTTCAGTTCAACATCGGTCAGCGCGGCGGCAATCAGCAAAATAGCATCCGCACGGTGAGCGCGCGCCTCCACAAACTGGTACTCGTCCACCATGAAATCCTTGCGCAGGCATGGCAGCCCCACCGCCGCCGACGCCAGCTCCAAATTGCGCAAGCTGCCCTGGAAATACGGCTCATCGGTCAGCACAGACAACGCCGCCGCCCCGCCCTCCTGGTAGCTCCGCGCCAGCCACTCCACATCGAAATCCGCGCGAATCAACCCCTTCGAGGGCGATGCCTTCTTGATCTCCGCAATGACCGCCGGCCCCATCGCCGCCTGCCGCCGCAACGCTGCCGCCCAGCCGCGCGGCTGGTGCGCCGCCGCCCGCCGCTCCAACTCGGCCACCGGCACACGCGCCCGCGCCGCGGCTACACCTGCCCGCGTCGTGGCCAAAATCCGTTCAAGATGAGTGGAACGATCAGTGGACATGCTCTGGCTAGAGTATAAGGGCGATCGCCGCGCGTCCTTTGTCTTGTGATCGTCGGTAAAAAATCAGCGTAACTCGCCCTATACAACCAACAGAGAGTGTATAATCGTGCCGCAACCACATTCGACCGGTCATTTGATGCGGAGGTTTGCCAAACAGGAGGAGAGTATGTCAGACGACGATCTTCGGGATCAAACGCCAGTCTACACGTTCCTGGGTGAGGAGCCAGCCGGAGTATTCCGCGAACTTGCCGATATGCACCACCGCGAGGCTCAGCAACTCCTTGACCACGCAATGCAGGCCGAGGCAGAGGACCGCCAGGAAGAGGCCAAGTTGTTGATGGATATCATGGTCGCTCGGGAGCAAAGGGCGGCTGAGCTCGAGCAGGCGGCGCGAGGCGAGGGCGAAGATCCGAGTGTGGTCGAAGTGCTCGATGGCCAGCAGGAGATTCTGAGCGCCTACACCCCCAATACTATGACATTCTTCAAGGAAGACGAACTGCCCCCCGCGACCGTCCCGGAGCACATGCGGCCACGCCAACCAGGCCGAATCGCCCTCACGATGGCCAAAATATCGAACTGGTGGAACGAGTAATGCGCCCCACATGGGGCCCACATCTAGCCGGTGACCAATGAGGGTGCCCCGGGTCCGCAGCGGAGCGGGCTTGGGATTCCACGTAACTGAGGAGACCCAAACCGTCGCAATTCCCATCCGCCGCTAACCTGCCAACTCGCTGAATAACCCCGCGTCAGCGGGGTAAACTCGCTAAAAGCATTCCTTCGTTCTCCGCGTTCTTTTCTTTTAGATTGTTAAACTTGCGGGACAAGAAGAATCTTGTTTCTACCAGGATCAGCGGTCAAAACTTATTTATGCCATTCTCTCGGCACGTCTTTGCTTATGCGCCTGTGGGATCCACCAGATCAATAGCGCCCAAGCTCCCTATTCCCTACTCCCTAGGCCGGACCTCTGATCTCTGTAGAATGGAACCATGGGATTTGAAAGCGTGAAGAAGGTCGCTGAGGCGGATTTCCCCACCCGCTGGGGAGCTTTCCGCATCTTTGGCTTTGAGGGCCTGTTAGCGGCGCTGCCTCCCTGCGACGAGGCCGGCAACGCGGAAAAGGGCGAGGTCGAGGGACTGGTTGCCCTCGTTATGGGCGACATTCACTCCGCGCCGCCGCTGGTCCGCATTCACTCCCAGTGCCTCACCGGCGACGTTTTTGGCTCGCTGCGCTGCGATTGCCGTCTGCAACTGGAACTCGCTTTGGGCAAAATTGCCGAATCCGGCGCGGGCATCCTGCTATACGAGCAGCAGGAGGGCCGTGGAATCGGCTTGATGGCCAAATTGAAGGCCTATGAGCTACAGGATCAAGGGATGGACACGGTCGAGGCCAACGTTGAGCTGGGATTCGCCGCCGACTACCGCGCCTACGAACTGCCCGCCGAAGTCCTCAAGCTGCTCGGTATCTCCCGGGTCCGCCTCATCACCAACAACCCTGAAAAAGTAGCGGCTCTTGAATCAGCCGGCATCGCCGTCGTTGAGCGCGTCTCCGCCGAGGTCGAGCCCCTGGAATCCTTCGAGCGCTACCTCCGCACCAAGCATGAGAAGATGGGCCACATTGTTGAGTCCTCCCTGTGATTCCTGAAGACCCAGGCCACTACGCTAGCCCAGTGAGCGCTCTAATCGGCAGCGAGAAAAGTAACAGCTGTTCTCCCCGCTGGAGAAGATGGGCCAGCCAGACCAAAGAGCGTTTCGCTACTTTTTCCCCAATGGATTGTTCGTGGGGACGTAAGCGTGTGGTGATTCCATCTGATCATTGGGTGGGCTTTTTGTGACCATGAGGATATGGGATCGGAGAACGCGCGGGTATAGCGGAGGGTCGCGGAGAAGCGCCCGATTGTGGAGCTAGCGCTGCAGCCTGGGATGAGCGTGGCGCGGGTAGCGCAGGCCGAGGGTGTGAACTCGCATCAGGTTTTTCAGTGGCGGCAGGCCTACTGGCAAGGAGCATTGGGGGATTCCGCCACTGGCGCCGCGGCCTTGTTGCCGGTGGTGGTTTCAGAGAGTGGCAGACAGACTCAAGAACCCTGTGGGGAGTCCGCGCCTGCGGCCTCCTCGGGCGCGATTCATATCGATCTGCCAGGACGCGCCATGATCACGGCGGAGAACGGCGCGAACGTGGTTCTGTTGCGCGTGGTGTTGGATAGCCTGCTGCCGTGATCGGTCTGCGCACTGGCGCGAAGATCTGGATTGCTGCAGGCGTGACGGACATGCGGCGCGGCTTTCACGAGTTGAGTGCGCAGGTGCAGGCAGTTCTCGACAAGCAGCCCTTCTCTGGCCATGTGTTTGTTTTTTCGCGGGCATCGCGGCGATATGATCAAGTTGCTGTGGTTCGATGGAGACGGGCTCTGCCTGTTCGTCAAGCGGTTGGAGCGGGGGCGCCCAGCCAAGTCGCAAGATGAATACCGCAGGGGATATGGGCTGCATCTTTTTGGGGATCGCCGCTCCGGTATCCTGGGGTATCTGCCAGGAAAGGCCAATACGAGGGAGGAAGACGCTGCGAGATGGAAGCAGAAGCCAACCGCCGTGCTCTTCGCGAGCGCGCCTATGTTATGAAAAAGCATCATGCAACGCGCCTCCATTACGACCTCAGACTGGCGTGGAACGGAGTGCTGTTGAGCTGGGCCCTTCCGGAGGGGCCCAGTTGCTGTGCCGGAGTAATTCGTAAAGCCATCGAGATGGAGGATCACCGCAGGGCGAACCTACTATTCGAGGGCATGCATGAGACGGGTCCCATCATGCTCTGGGATCGCGGAACGTGGGAGCCAAATCTGGAATCTGACGATATCGAGAACTGCCTGCGCAGGGGCATCTTGCGATTTACGCTGCGTGGAGAAAAGCTGAAAGGTGGCTGGACGCTCGCCAGGATGAACAGCGCGAGAAATGCGCCACGGCCTATCTGGACACTTTGCAAGCACGCCGATTCGTTTGCCGAAAGCCGCGCCGACAAGTGCGTCTTGGAAGAACGGCCGAACAGTGTCAGCACAGGAAAAACTATGGAAGAAATTGTTCGAGATTGGACAGGACGCAAGGACAAACACGAGCGGCAAACAAGGCTTTTCGACGTGATATAGGTCATGAGAACTATTTCTTCGCAGAATTAAACGCTGACGCCGGCCAAGCTGGCGCGACTGCAAGGGGCGACGGCCTTGCGACACATATGTGGACACACCATTGCTTAGGGCGATCTAACTCTTATTTCTCCAGTCTTCACTTTATGTGGACACTTCCCAAATCTTCAAGCGTTCAGCAAATACGCCCTGAGGTGGCAGGGACGCGGCAAACGCGGAGTCCGGACCAAATCCGTGGTGGTCGTGGCGGTGGAGCGGCGCGGTGCTGGAGGTGATTCCCGACGCGGCTACGGCGACGCTGGAGAAGTTTCTCGCCGATAAGGTCAAGCCCGGCGGTCACGTCCTCTCCGACGGCTGGCAAGGCTATCGTCGCCTTAAACAGAAGGGCTTTGAACACACGGCAACGGTCCTTTTCAGGCAGGACGAACCAGCCCACTGTCTTTTTCCCTGGGTTCACATCACCCTATCGAACTTGAAGAGGTTTCTGCTCGGCACTCACCACAAAGTGAAGCAAAAACATCTTCCGAGCTATGTCGCAGAATTCAACTACAGGCTCAACCGCCGCTCCATGGAACCAGACTTGATGGACCGCCTGCGCCGCGCCTGCATCAGCACACAAACCATCACCTACAAGCAACTTACTGCCACGCCATCGGCGAGCGATGGATTGAACACAGTGCCAGCAGCCTGGCCGAGTTGGTTGACTGGCTGCGGCAACAAGCGCTGGCCTCGCCGCAGGCGTTGGCCGCAGCCATCGAGGTTCCGCGCGGGGCCATCGTGGAAACTTTGCTGGAGCACGGTTTTGCCGTGTTCTCTATCAACCCCAAACAGCTGGACCGGTTCCGCGATCGCTACTCGCCGGCCGGAGCCAAGGATGACCGCCGCGATGCTTTCGTGCTGGCCGACGCGCTGCGCACCGACATGCACTGCTTCCGCGCTGTACGGCTCGACGAGCCAGCCATGATCCGTCTGCGCGAGTTGTCACGCCTGGAGGACGAGTTGAGCCAGGAGCAGACGCGCGCCATCAACCGGCTGCGCGAGCATCGCATCCGCCGCCGCGACGCCTCGCAGGTGCAAGCGACACTGAAAAGCAAACCCCTCACCCTGGCGCCCGGAGCTGCCGACGCTGCCCAAGAGCATACTCTGCTGCTGCTGCCGCGATTGCGGCTCCTGCATCGCCAGCGCACCGATCTGACCCGGCGCATCAGCGCCATCCTGGAAGAACTGGCCTCCGCTGCAGAGGGGCAATCGGAGCATCATGACGCCGCCATCCTTCTGTCCTTGCCGGGGCTGGGAAGAAAAGTCGCCGCCATGATGCTCAGCGAGGCCTCGCAGGCCATCGCAGAGCGAGATTATCACGCCCTGCGTTGCTATAGCGGCGCCGCGCCCCACCCAGAGGGTACACGCCACCAGAGCGGCAAAAAGAAGGTCGTGCTCATGCGCCGCGGATGCAATGAACGGCTCCGAAACGCGCTCTACCACTGCTCACGCACAAGTATCGTCTGGGATCCGGCGAGCAAAGCGGCCTATGCCCAATTGCGCGTCCGCGGCCACTCCCACGGAAGAGCCTTGCGCGGAATGGCAGACCGCTGGTTCAAGGTTCTCATCGCCATGCTCCGCAACAATACCCTCTACGACATCGAACGAAGGACTGCATGACGCAGAGGTTCATTGGCTCCCTGGCGGGCGAGCGAGTCCCTACTGGTTAACGCTTGACAAAGGGTAGGGAGTCCTCCCCCTTAATTTATTTTCAAAATATTGCAGATGATTTCCGCGCATCGGCGCGCGATCAATTCAATTCTCGACCCCAATGGACTGCGCCTTGGACTTTTGTTCTCTCCTCATCGGCCTCGGAATCGCGCAGGCGGAATGAGGTAAAACGGGAGCGGCGATCCTGCATGACGTCTTCGTCATCGGACCAGGAGCTTTGCCGGAGGTCGTCGTCGTACTCGAAGAAGAAATAATTCTTGAACGGCGCCGGCTTCTTTCTGAAGCGCTCTAGTTCCGTCCTATGACCAACAATGCGCGGTCGAAATCGATGAATCCATCCTGATACCTTGCTCCCTACGGGTTGTCGCTTGAGCGTGTGACTCAAACAGATAATTTTGACGCTGCGCTTGGTTCAGAAGTCGGCTTCTGCATACTGATCGCCGATACAGTTGAATCTCGACTGGTGCTAACAGCCCAAAGTGCACATCGAGACGAGCAGCAGGCCAATTTCCGAGCTTCAGGAGGTCCGTTGACCATCACGAAAACGGCCCTTAGTCGGTACGATGGGGAATGTTGCGGACGTTAGGCCGCGTCATCCAGTTCTTCAGTGTCTTCAACCGGCTCGTCATCTTCAATTGCTATGAAGGGCTTATCGTCCTCTTCCGATTCGTCAGGCGTATCGGTGGGTACGACCGCAGGCGTGGGCAGCCTTTGAAGCTGCATCCATCTCGGCCTTCGCCTTTTCCAGAGTGTTCTTCATCTGGAGATGGGAGCCGACGAAGCTGATGATGGTCGGGGACAACTCGGCGTCGAGATCCTCGGCAGTGCCGGTGACGCTGAGCGGGGTGGTGAGAGCAGGGCAACCTCTTGATTACGACTCCTGGATGGATGCTGGTGGAACACCCGCTCCCGTTCTCTCTCTAGTTCGCGCCACATTTGATCTGCACTTGCCCCGACTCCAGCCTTCTCGACCAACTCGCGCGCCATGGCGCTCATCAGGTCTTCGTCGGTGTCGAGCGATTGCAACCCCTCGCCTGCCTGAGCACAGTCTCCAGCCGCAGCGTGACATCCTTCTCGCCCGTGTAGGTCGCATACACCTGGCAGCGGCGCCCCTGACGCAGTTCTTCCCAGATGTCAGCGACGAGCGCACGTTCCTTCGCGTAGAGACTGTCCTCCTTCAGGTTCTGAGGCGTCGTCACCAGAAATCGCACGAACTCTTTGGTCTGCGGGTCAAAGGCGCGCGCCCAGATGTGAACGATCTCGCACTGCGTTACTCGCAGGACCGGGTAAAGCAGGCGAGATCCTATCTGAAGTCCATCTTCGACGAAGCCATTGAGCAAGAGTTCCTGGTCAAAGACCCGACTCGGAAGCTGAAGATTCCCAAAAACCTTCGGCCCAAGGACAAGTCGATTCTGAGTTGGGAACAGATGTGGTGATCTTGGCAAAAACAGTCAGGCGAGACCGCATTTTGCTACCGCTGGATATGACTGAGGCGCTTCGCCCAAGCGAATTGCTTGCTCTTCGCTGGCGTTCCTTCGATGATCAGAACACCTTGTCCATTACCGAGACCGTTTTCCGGAGACAGGTTCGTCCCTTTGGGAAGACGCCTGGGAGTCTCAGCAAGGTCCATCTTCCCGATGGCATGGCGAGCGAACTCCGGCGATGGAAACTGGAGTGCAATGACCGCTCGGCAGAGGCTTTTATCTTTCCAAACGCCGACGGCGGATTTATCGACACCGCCAACTACCGGTTCCGGGGCCTCAAACCGTTGGCAGAGAAACTGGGAATCGAAAAGCTGAATTTCCAGATTCTGCGCCGGACGATGGCGACCCAGGCGCAGAGGATGGGGTCGGTGAAAGACATCCAGGCTCATCTACGACACGCGAGACCGGACACGACCGCCTACGAGTACATGCAGGAACTGCCGGAGAGCGTGCAGGAAATGGTCGGATCGATGTACGCCATGCTCAAGAAAGGAGGGGTCTCCAAAAAGGGAGTTGTGCGTTTGCTACCAAATGCTACCAAGGCTCACAAAGAGCAAGCCGCAAGTTGTTGATCTTATGGTGGGCGCTGCAGGATTTGAACCTGCGACTTCCACCGTGTGAAGGTGGCACTCTACCGCTGAGTTAAGCGCCCCAAAGAGGGCTGGCAAAAGCCGCGCCAGCAGGGCATCCCGTAGGTTAGAGTAACACCAGCGGGGCTTTGCGGCCAACCCTTGCGTTCGCCTGGGAACAGCCGGAACCCGCGTGAAGCCGACGATGCTCTTTAGATCCCGATCAATCCGTCCTGCCGCTGAATTCCCCTTAGACCGGGAAGCGGCACTGCGTCCGGTTGCGGACCTCGCTGGTTTTGATCTGACGAATCCTGATCCGCCGAGGCAAAATCCGCCTGATGCGAGCCGCGGCAGCGCGGGATTCCAGTTTTCGAAGGCCAACTCTTCAGGGTCCAGGCCGGGCTTGCAGCCGGGAGGAACAGCAACCGGGGGTTCGAGCCCAGAAACCGAGCATGAAATCGCTGGCAAGACGCAACCTTCCGCTGCGGATGGGGTTCCAGAAGATATGGCTACCTTGGTGCTGGACAACTCGGCCCTGGGAGCGGGCGCGGCTTCAAGGCCGGTCTCAACACCAGACTCGGATGCGGGCTCGAATGCCGCTCTGGACCCTGCCAGCGACGCGGCCGTCATGTTACGCGTGGCCGCGGGCGATGAAGGCGGCTTCAACTATCTGGTGGGGAAGTACCACCGGGCCATGATTCATTTCCTGTTCCGGATGGTCCGCAACCAGGCAGTTGCCGAGGAACTGGCGCAGGAGGTGTTTCTGCGCGTCTACCGCTCCAGGGAAAGCTATCGGGCCGAGGCCAAGTTCACTACTTGGCTTTACCGGATCGCGACCAACCTGGCTGTGAATAATGCGCGCGATACCCGGCACGAGCGGGCGGCGCAGACCGTCTATCTGGATGAGCCGGATGGTGAGACGGGCAGCACACCAGATGTGGCCGACGATGAACCGACGGTGGAGCAGCGGCTGATGCGCGATGAGCGCATGGCCGCTATTCGCACGCATGTGATGGCCCTGCCGGAGCGGCAGCGGATGGCGGTGCTGATGCACAAGTATCAGGGGATGGACTACCGGCAGATCGGGGAGGTGCTCAAGTTGAGCGAGTCGGCGACAAAGTCGCTGCTCTTTCGCGCCTACCAGACGCTGCGGGATAAGTTGAAGGATTTTGTGTAAGAGAAAACAAGCCGGGTGTCACCGGCGGAAGTGGGGGACAACATGGAAAAGATGAAGAACAATTGCACCGGAATGGACTCGAAGCTGGCGGACCTGCTGCTGGAGCCCGAAAAGGCGCCTGCCAAGGTTCAAGCTCACGTGGCGGAGTGCGACCACTGCCGCAAGGAACTTGCGGAGCTGCGGGCGACCCTCGCCTTGCTCGATACCTGGGAGGCTCCGGAGCCAAATCCCTACTTCATGACCCGCATGGAAGCGCGGCTGCGCGAAGAGCGCGCGGCTGCGCCTGCCGGCTGGCTGGCCAGGCTGCGCGCCCGTCTGGCTTACGGGCCCTCAATGCATGTGCGCCCGCTGGCGGCCATGGCGCTGTCGGTCTTGCTGCTGCTAGGCGGCGGAACCTATGTGGGCGTTACGAATGGGAATCAGGCGAACACCCAGTCCACACAACCGGCCGTAGTACACGACTTGCAAACGCTGGATAGCAATGCGCAGCTTCTGGATCAGATGGAGGCGCTCTCCACCACCAACGACAACAACAACGGAAACTAAAAGTGTATTCGGCGTAGGTACGGCGGGAGCGGGAAGAGATGAAGACCGGGGAACACAATGCAGTAGGAACAATCCGCGCGGCTTTGGCTGCGGGGATACTGGTTCTTTGCGTCTCCCCTGTTTCGGCGCGCGGCCAGCATGCCAGTGCGCCAGCGCCCCGTGGCGGCGCGCAAACCGCTCATCCTCAGATCACGCGGCGTCCACCGAACAGGCCTCTCAACCAGAACCGGTATATTATCCAGCAATCTCCGCGCCGGCTTCAGGGAAACGGGATGCAGCGTTCAGCGCCCGGCTACGCCGCGCCAGCACTTAGGCCCGGCAATCCTGGGAATGTCATTGTCAGGCCGGGCTACGCGGCTTCGCCGAACGCAGGTCTCAATCGACCGGCTTACACCTATCCCGGCGCAGCGCCGCCCGGTCATCTGGGCGACTGGCTCAATCAGCACAGGGGACTGCCAGTTCAGGAGCAGGAGCGGATGCTGCGCAATGACCCCAGCTTTTACCGGCTTCCCCCCGCCGACCAGCAGCGGCTGATACAACAGTTGCACCAGGTGAATCAGTTGCCCGAGGACCAGCGGGAGCGTCGGCTGGCCCGTGCCGAGGCTCTCGAACACATGTCTTCCCAGGACCGCATGAACTTGAACCTCTCTGGCCGCCGCCTTGCCGCGCTGCCGCCAGACCGCCAGGCGCTGGTGAGCCATGCCTTCCGGGATTTGCGTTCGGTTCCCCCGGAGCAGCGCCAGATGGTGCTCAACTCCGCTCGCTATCAGGGCGTCTTCAGCCCCGAAGAGCGCGGCATCCTCTCCGATTTTCTGCGTGTTGAGCCATACGAGCCGGCACGGTAAGAGCTTTGGCCCGTGGCTCACCCGGCCGGCGGCACGCATTAACTTTCAGTGAATGATGATGTTTAGCCGTTGACCGTGCCCATGACCTACCTTACTATCCACCATTATGGACACTTCGGACGTCGATCAACTGCGCCTCGCCTATAAACAAGCCGTTGACGAATGGGTACTCGCCGTTCGTGCGGAGGAAGCTCTCGCCACGCCCGACCACTCCGAAGTCGCGTGGGAGCATTGGGACGATGCAGGCTTTGCTGAGCAGGAAGCACAGAGCAACGCCAAACTTGCGAGAGATGCATACAAGGATGCTCTGCGCGAAGTGAATCTCGGCTTTTGAAGAGCCGAGGTGCTCTCCCGGGCTTTCCAGGAGAGCGCCCCATGGTGCTCGATTCCGCCCGCTATCAAGGCGCCTTCAGCCCCGAAGAGAGCGGCATTCTCTCCGATTTCCTGCGCGTCGAGCCTTACGAGCCGGCGCGATAGCCGAGCCGAAATGTGCCACAGAAAGCCAGTACATTCAAAAAGCACTTGCGCACCGATGCAATGCTCTGCTAATCCATGATTGAGAGAGTCGGGAGCCTTCCCCTCTCCTCCCCTCTTTCCCTGAGGTTTCGCGGTCTTCCATCCAATCTTTCCCACCATCTGTGTCGTCGCTGGCGGCAGGTCAATTCGCCGTGAGTACATCTCAGGCGAAGAGATCAAGAGATGCGTATTGCCGGTAGTTGCGCGCTGTTTCCGGGCGCATAAGTGTGCCCACCCTTAACCGTTTCCCGGAGGTATCAATGCCGTCTCTGAAGTTTCGAGGATTGTTTGCTGTATTGCTTTTTGCGGGAACTGCTGCCTTGGCCGCGCCCGTGTCGACAATGGTCAGTGCCTGCGTCAATACATCCACCGGAGCCGTTCGCATTGTCGCATCGACCTCCCTCTGCGTCGCAGGTGAGACCGGCATGACCTGGGCGCTGGTCGGCGCAACCGGTGCTACAGGAACTCCTGGCACACCCGGAGCCACGGGCCCCGCTGGGCCTGCGGGTCCCACCGGCCCAACCGGAGCAACCGGCCCGGCGGGGGGAGCGAGCACCACCGGCTTCTCCACTCTCACGACGATTCAAAGCGGCTTTGGAGCAACAAACACTGTTTATTACTTCTCTCCGTCTCCCGTCTACAACGGTCTTCCCACCAGTGCCACCAATAACGCCAACCCCGGCTTTCCGCCTTCTGTAGCACCCCCCGATGTCAACCCTATCAATTTCATCATGGCGCCAACTGCTTGCACCCTGAAAGCCCTCAACGTCGGAGTCGTCAACAACGACGTTGAGGGGTTTGGCATCACTCCTGACACCATTACCATCACTGTGCAGAGAGCCATCTCCGGCGGTCCTGCGATTGAATCTGGATTTGCTCCCACCACTATGACCTGTAGCGCCACGGTTGCCCCGCAATTTCTGGGAGTCCTGGCCGTTTGCTCCGACACAACCCACACCTTCAGCGCCAATCAGGGTGACCTTCTGTCCATCGGCTTTCGAGAGTCCGATCTCAGCGCCCCGCCCAATATTGTCACGGTGGGTTTGGTCTGCCAATAGGGGCTGGCATCCGGCTGCGTGACATCTGAACCGAGGGAAGGGCGGCAGTGGAGGTCTCTTCGCTGCCGCCTTTTCTGTTGAAAAAACTGGCACACTCAAAGTTGGCGTGCGGGCCACGCAGTAGAAGCGTTTTTGATGGGAAGAAGAGCCTTGTCATCAAAAAAATGGCCTGCGCTCCAAAAATCACTTGCGCTCGGGTGCAATTCTCTGTTAATCAAATGGTTAGCAGTCGGGAGCCTTCCCAACTCTCTCCGCTTCCCCGTAGGTTTTTTCCGGTTTTCATCCTACGTCTTACCTCGTACTCGTAGCCCCATGCGGCATCCTGCAGCGCGCAAGCCGTGTGTGCAGCCAAACCCTAACTCGCAGCTCCGCATTGCTTTCTGTCACAATAGCGTGCCCAATCACCACTTTTCCCCGGAGGTACCAATGTCTTCTCTGCAGTTTCGAGTATTGTCTGCCGCTTTGCTCTTTGCCGGGACAGCCGCCATGGCTGCACCCACATCGAGCAACGTTTCTGCCTGTGTCAACACCACGACGGGCGCCGTTCGCATCGTCACATCCACTTCGCTCTGTATCGCCGGTGAGACCGGCATTACATGGGCAGAGGTCGGCCCAACCGGCCTGACTGGTCCGGCCGGACCTGCTGGCATGCCTGGAGCTCCTGGGACGCCCGGTGCGACTGGCCCCGCAGGTCCTGCTGGCCCGACCGGCCTGACTGGAGCCACAGGAGCGACCGGTCCGGCTGGCTCACCCGGATCAACCGGTCCTGCCGGCCCTGCTGGCGCGACCGGCTCCGCTGGCCCTGTTGGACCTCCCGGAATACCCGGTAGTGAGGGCCCTCCAGGAGCACCCGGCTCGACCGGACCCGCTGGACCGACAGGCCCTCAGGGACCGAAAGGCGATACCGGCGCAACTGGCCCTTCCGGCACGACGGGCATTTTTGGCTCGAACGCATTGAGCTTTATCTCGGGCTCGGGAGGGTCGGAATGTACCCTAGGCACCGTTGTACTCAATGTTTCCTTCCTGTATCCAGATAACTATCTCCCGGCAGACGGCAGATCGCTTCCGATTTCACAATGGGCGGCGATCTTCGATCTGATCGGGACAAACTACGGCG
>Ga0302195_10002247_pt1 | contig 15293 bp, 9 predicted proteins | sample II_Bog_N1_2_FD_198778 | JGI IMG/M metagenome (GOLD analysis project Ga0302195, IMG submission 198778) | Peat permafrost microbial communities from Stordalen Mire near Abisko, Sweden - II_Bog_N1_2 | ecosystem: Environmental > Terrestrial > Soil > Wetlands > Peat | place: Sweden: Abisko, Stordalen...
CTTTGCTATACTTGTAGAGTTCACCTCTGTGCGGAGGTGGTGAAATTGGCAGACACACCAGCTTGAGGTGCTGACGCCGCGAGGCATAGGGGTTCAAGTCCCCTCCTCCGCACCAGGAATCTCCTGCCCCAAAATTGGTGGGCAGACATGGAAAGCAGCTTAAGAAATGCAGATTTTTCTCGTTTTTGTCGTCGTACTTCACGTTATTGTGAGCCTGTTTCTCATTGGCGTAGTGCTCCTTCAGCAAGGCCGCTCGGCCGACCTCGCAGGCGCCTTCGGCGGCCAGGGCTCGCAAACAGCCTTCGGCCCCCGCGCAGCGGCAAACGTGCTCACGCGGCTTACTACCTGGTCGGCGGTCATCTTCATGATCACCTCGATCACCCTCACCGTTCTTTATCAACGGTCCAACGGCCCTCATTCTGTGCTCGACGGCAGCAGGACAGCGCCAGCTTCAGCACCCGCCAAGCCCGGAAAGTAGCTCGCTTCAAGACTTCAATCGCTCAATTTCTCTAAAGGCGGCAGGCCTTAATGTCTGCCGCTTTTTCTCGTCCGCGGAAACTTACGCCCTTCCAGATTCCATGAATAATTCTCTTGACATTTATATCTGACAGATATATCTTCTAGATATATGCAGCGCAACCAAACCACTTATGTCATTCTCGGCATCCTCGCCATCCATCCGCATCAGTCCGGTTACGAGATCCGCCAGACCATTCAGCAGACCGTCGGATTCTTCTGGGGAGAGAGCTTCGGTCAAATCTACCCCGCCCTCAAGCGTCTCGCCGTCGACGGCCTGATTGTCCGCTCCAGCTCCAGCGCTTCATCCCGCTCAAATCGTCAGGAATACTCGCTGACACCCGCCGGCCATACCTGCCTCCAGGGTTGGCTTGCCCTTCCCTACCGAGAAGACCCGCCCCGCGACGAATTTCTCCTCAAGCTCTTCTTTGGCAACGACGCCGCGCCAGGAGTCTCCATCTCCCATCTTCGTCATTTCCAGGAAAAACATCGTTACATCCTCGCCACGCTCGAACGATTGGAGCCCATGGCCCGCGCCTACAGCTCTCAAAACTCAGGATTCCCCTACTGGATGCTCACCCTCAGCTTCGGCAAGGCGCAGCTCCGCTCCGCGCTCGAATGGAGCGAGTCTGCCCTTGCCATGCTCTCCTCGATTGAAGTGCCCACCTCCGCCCAACCCGCCGACGGCATCCCCGCCGCCATAAACGCCTGAACGTCTTCTTGGGGGTCCCCAACCAGCGCGTACGAACCATGTACGCAAAGGAGTACAGCAAGATGTCCACCGCCGCCCATCCCGCTCCCGCAATTCAAGACGTCAAGTCCAGCCGCTCGTCGCTCATCGCAGCCTGGACTTTCGGGACCCTATTCACTCTCGGCTTTTTCTTTCCTCTCATCGGCGCGTGGACCGGCGCCATCATGGCTGCCTGGTTCGTCGGCACGCAAAAGCCCTTGCGCGGCTTTGTCTGGATGATGGGCTTCGTCATCGTTCCCGGCCTGTTATTCGGCTGGCGCAACTTTCCGTTGACCGGACCGCGGCAAGCGCTCGACTATCTGGGCTGGATGCTGGTTGGGGCAGTTCTCAGCACTCTGCCGTTTACTTTTCACCGCCTCATCAAGCCGCGTCTTCCGGGATTCCTTTCCACACTTGCTTTGCCGCTGGCGGGAGTGGCCATCCCATCGCTCGCAATTGCGCTGCACATTGGCCGGGTTTCAACGACTGGAATTCCTGCTTTCCTCATTCTTTGGTTTGCGGCCACGGTTGTTTGGTTCTGGAATCGTGAATCCCGCGCCACCAGCCTCGTCTTTGGCGCTGGCCTGGTTCTTGCGGTGGCGGTCGAACTCACAAGATCGTTCAGCGTTTCTCTGCTGCATTCAGACCCACGTTTTGGCACAATCCTCGGCTCGATATCCCTTGGCGGAGCCCTGCTTCTATCCATCTGGGCTCTGTTTCACCCGATCAAAGCCAGGACCTGGATCGACCACCCGCAGACCGTTGCATTGCAAAGTCCCTTCACCGGCGACCCGCTGCATGTGGTCAGCGAAAATGGAAGCGAATCATTGGGCAGCAACTCCGGCGAGCGATTTCCCATCCGCAACGGAGTCCCGGTCTTCCTCACACCCGAAGACCTCACCGGCGACAACGGCAAATATAACCACCTTTACGAGACCATCGGCGGTTTTTACGACGATGTTCAGCGTGTAGTCGGCGCCTTCCGAGGCCTGGAACTGGACTCGTATTTCGAGAACTACATGAGCTTGCTGGACGTAAAACCAGGCGACTCGGTTCTGGAGACCTGTGTCGGCACCGGTCTTAACTTCAAATATCTGCCTCATGGGACAAAACTCTCCGGCATCGATCTCTCGCCGGAGATGCTGGCAAACGGCCAGAACAATCTGCGCCGCTGGCAGATGGATGCCGACCTTTACCTGGGCAACGCCGAATCTCTGCCCTTTGCCGACTCGAGCTTCGATGTGGTCTACTCCGCCGGCGGCTTCAACTTCTTCAGCAACCGCGCAAAGGCTGTCTGCGAGATGATCCGCGTAGTCAAGCCGGGCGGCCATCTGATGATCGAGGACGAGACTGAAGAGTACGTGAAAAGCACCTACGAAAAGAGTCCAATCGCCGGCGGTTTCTATTCGAACCGCAAAGAAGCCGTGACGGTACCGATCGACCTGGTGCCTCCGGAGATGGAAGACATCCGCGTTGAAATGCTGAAGGAAGGCAAGTTCTACGCGATCACATTCCGCAAGCCGGCAGCTGCATAAAAGCGTCGGCATGAAATGGGGCAGCACGCACAATCTCTTGCTGCGGGCGGCCCCCTGCCAGCCGGGCCTAAAATAGGAGCTATGATTCTCGAAACCTTCCCGGTCGGCCCGCTGCAATGCAACTGCACCATCCTGGGCGACGAGGAGACTCACGAAGCCATCGTCATCGACCCCGGGGACGAAGTCGGCCGCATTGCCCGGCGCCTCAACGCCAACGGCCTCAAGCTCAAGCAGATCCTCGTCACCCATGCCCACATCGACCACGTGGGAGGCGCGCTGAAACTCAAACGGCTTACGGGCGCGCCAATCCTTTTCAACGAGAACGATCTGGAGCAAATCAAGATGATGGAGACGCAGGCCGGCTGGCTGGGGATTGCCACGCCTGAAACCGCACCGCCCGATGACTCGCTTGCCGACGGTCAGCTCGTCGGGCTCGATAGCTATCCAGCCCGGGTGATCCACACTCCTGGCCACACTCAGGGTTCTGTATGCCTCCACTTTGCCCCGCTCAACATGCTCATTGCAGGCGATACGTTGTTTGCGGGCAGCATTGGCCGCACCGACCTGCCCGGCGGCAATACTCCACAGATTCTCGATTCGATTCACACCCGCCTGCTCGCGCTTCCAAACGAGACAAAGGTTGTGCCCGGCCACGGGCCAGCTACAACAATCGGCGCAGAACGCAGGAGCAATCCATTTCTGCGCGGAATGCGATGACGCTCACAAGACAGGCAAGCCATTTACTTTTCAATTGATTACAGACATTACTTCAAGCGATGATTAAGGTTGGGTTCCAGTAATATTACTCCCCTGATTCTTGGCTAAGTAGTTAATGAGAATGGTCACTCCGTTGTTGAATTCAGCAACCGGAGCCAGCAGGCTAATCACCAGCCAGCCTGATTCCGCCATCCCGAAAAAGTACCCCGGATGGACCCAGACCCCTCGTTCCAGAAGCGCCAGAACCGTCTGTTCGTCCGGTTTCAGGGCCGGAATCCGGAGCACTGCGTACCAGCCTCCCTCCAGTTCCAACCGCCGGACTGCGGGCAGTTCTGCCAGTTCCCTGTCCAACCTGGCCAGGTTCGCCTCAACCCGGCTATGAATTTGCCTTTGGATGCCGGCGCGTCCGTTGAGCCATGCAGGCAGCGCACACTGCACCGCCGCGTTCATTGAGAGAAACGTATCGGCAATCACTTCCAGGCGTTCCATGGCCCCATTGGCCTCCGGGCCGGTAGCCACAATCCAGGCCGCCTTCATCTGCGGTAGTCCTGCAATCTTGCTCAGTCCGCTGACAACATATACCGGAACCTCATCCAGCCCGGCCGCAAAGCTCCCGCTTTCTCCACCAGGCCGTCGCGCAAAGCCATAATCCAGAAAAACCTCATCCACAATCAGCGACAGATCGTGCTCCCGGCAAAGCCGCGCCAGCTCCTGAGCCTCCCACGGCTTGGTAAAGTGGCCCGTGGGATTGTTGGGGTGAACCAGCATGATGGCCCGCGTCTGGGGGGAAATCGCTCGACGAAATCCCTCTGGGTCGATCTGCCACCCGTAGTCGTAGACCAGCGGCGCGGCCTTGAGGCGTACGTCGTCCAGCACGGCCAGAAAATCGAACAGCGGATAGCCCGGCTGAACGGCAAGAACCTCGCTTCCCGGATCGCAAAGCAACTTGAACAAGTAACCGTAAGCCTCACTTGTGCTTGTAGTTAGTACAATCTGTTCCGGCCTCACCGCAACGCCGTGGTCCGCGTAGTACCGGCAAATCGCATCGCGTGCTTGCAGGCTGCCACGGGGCTGTGGATCGTAATCAAGCGCCAGTGGGTCGCTGAGCGCCGCAAGCAATTCGAGGGCGTAGACAAAACCGCAACGAGTGGGGTTCGAAGCTGTGAGATCGGCGATCGGCAGGCCGGCATTGACGCGGAGACGGTGAGCCCGCGCCAGGTCGCTCTCTTCTGTATTCCAGCCCGTCCTTTGCGAAAACCGCATAAGTCCATCCCTGAGAACAATGTCCGGCACTACCATCGACCGCCGCGTTCCGCTCGTGCACAATAAGAATTGCCGTCCTTTTCAACCATACACGGGCTTCACAGGAGGGAAGATTGGCTCTGCGCGCAGTGGTCTTCGATTATGGAATGGTACTGACCGGTCCGCAGGACCCCGAGGCCCATGCAGCCCTGCAGCGCATCACCGGCCTCACCCTCGAGAGGTTCGAGAGCCACTACTGGGCCAACCGCCACGCTTATGACGAAGGCAAGCTGACGGGGCTCGCCTTCTGGCGGAAGTTTATTGAGGAAGCTGCCCTGGACATGCCCGCGGGCGCCGCCGAAGAGCTGAACCTGTGGGACGCCCGTATGTGGACCACACAGAATCCCGCCATGCTGGCGTGGCAACTCAAGCTCAAACAGCGGGGACTGCTCACAGCAATCCTCTCCAACATGGGAGACAACGTGCTGGAGAACATGAAGCGGGAGTTCGATTGGCTCCCCCGCTTTGACGTGCTGGTATGGAGTTATCAACTGCGCATGGCCAAGCCTGATCCAGCCATCTATCGCCACGTCCTCAAGGATCTCGGCACACGCCCGGAAGAAACGCTTTTCCTCGACGACAGGCTGGTCAATGTAGAAGCCGCGCAGGCGCTGGACATGGTTGCCATCCAATTTTCGACCGTGGATCGGCTTCGCGACGACCTGATCGCCGGTGGATTGGATCGCGAGCTTCCGCTTCCTTGATAGAGCCTTTGGCTTCTTTCTAAAGTCTCTGACCCTATTTCTTAAAGTGGTAGGTCAATCCAAGATTCGCGTTCATGACGTCGATACCTGGGTTCACAGGAACGATAAAGTCGTTTGAAAAATGAAAGTCGCTGAACAATCCCAGGCGAAGATCGAATTGCGTCGTGAGCCGGACTTCAAGTCCCCCGGCCGACTGCAAGCTGAAGTTCGCATAGGTCGCCTTCTGCGAGAGCACCTTCTGAGAGAAAATTAGCATCCCTCCCTTGGCGGTCAGGTAGGGTTTAATTGCCCGGTTCCTCCGCCACAAAAAGCGATACCCTATCGGCGAAAACCCGACCCCGGGCACGACATGGTGGTAGGGGCTGGTCGGGGAGCCCCAAATATCCTGCGTAAGCGGTGCGTCGAGAAGGACCAACGGAAGCAACTCCGCAACGTAATCCACCTGCGCCCCCAGCAGATTACCCCAGGAATTGCGGTCGTACTCGACGCCTCCCGTGTAGAGATGGCAGTCTGACCCGCTGGCGAAGATCTTGTAGTGACCGTAAGAGGCCAGCCCCTCAATGGTGGCCTCGCTCTCCACCGGCTGCGCGGTATGTGGCGATGCCGCCACCGTTGCCCCACCATCTCCCGGAGTGTCTGCATCCTGAGCGCACGCTGCGCGCTGCGCAATCAGCAGGAGCGTGGCTGAAAGCAGGAGCAGGTTCAGGAAACAACCACCTGCCAGGGAGCTCTGATTCCGGTGCCGGGTGCGAGGAAGCGCACAAACAGGATGGTTAAGCAACGGGCCTCCGAGACAATTGAAATCGATAGTTAAGACTCTTGTTATGAAGAAAAAAGGAGTGTTCACTGGCTGTGAATATATCACGATTCTCAAGCCATGCAGAACGCCCATTTCCCTACCAGAACCCCCTCGGGCAACCGAACAGGCGAACGTTGCATGTACTACACTTCTTGGCAGGGGAATGCGGACTGCTGAACCGTTTTGTAGCTCGGTGCCCACACCGCCAATAAATGCCGACATCCTGCATCTCTACGCAGGGCTGAACCGTCAAGAAAATCAGGAGTACTAAAGTTGAATCCCTTCAAATCAGAAATCTACTCGATTGCGGCCAAATGTGCCGCGACAACATGCGCCGGGATGGCATTTCTTGCTCTTGGGCTTGTCTCAACCAGTTCCTTTTCCCAGACTGTGCCGGTAGTCACTGGCGACGCGCGCGTCGACAAGTTGCTCAGTCAGATGACCCTCGAAGAGAAACTCACGCTGATCCATGGCACTGCCGAGGATCCCGCCGTTTACCAGGGGCAGGCGGGGTACCTGGCCGGCGTTCCTCGGCTGGGCATTCCTGGGTTGCGCTTTGCCGATGGCCCACCGGGCGTCCTCACCCGGCATCCGTCGCAGGGCGAAACCGCAACCATGGGAGTCGCCGCCACCTTCAGCGTCAAGACCGCTGAGGAAAACGGTGTCGTGATTGGCCGCGAAGACCGCGCGCTGGGCATTGACGTGTCACTCCAGCCGTTTGTGAATATCGACCGCGACCTGGAGTTTGGACGCGGATACAACACCTTCGGCGAAGACCCATTCCTTACCGCACAGATGGGAGTTGCCGAGGTCAAGGGCATCCAGTCGCAGCATGTGATGGCTCAAATCAAGCACTATGTGGCGTACGACAGCGATTCCTTCAACACGTTTGTGGACGACCAGACATTGCACGAGGTTTACGTTGCCCCGTTCGATGCTGCCATCAAAGCCGGCGTCTCGTCGATCATGTGCTCTTATAACCGCATCAACAGCGCGTTTGCGTGCGGCAACAGTTCGACCCTGACGAAAATTCTGCGGGACGAGATTGGATTCAAGGGATTCGTCACCTCCGACTGGGGCGCGGTGCACGGCGTCGCCTTTATCAACGCCGGCCTGGATATGGAAATGCCCGGCGATGCCGATCACGGCCTGCCCTATTTCTTTAGCGGAAAGCCCGTGCCTCCCCCGGCACCCCGCAGAGGGGACGTTGGCGGGGGTGACATGTTTGGCGGACACATTCCTGAGGAGCCAACTCCGCACTGGGGCGGAGGCGGGCCCGCTCCCTGGGGCTTGAAACTCGACGCGAAGAAAATGCCGGATGCGATCAAGGATGGCACTGTATCCGAAGCAGCCATCACCCGCGCCGCCGGGAGGGTCCTGTATGAAATTGTCAAATTTGGCTACATGGATGGCCAGCAGAAGCACGATGTGACCGCACAGTCTATTGAAGCCAACGCCAAGATCATGGAGAAGACCGGCGAAGAGGCCGCGGTGCTGCTGAAGAATGAGGGCGGCGCACTGCCGTTGAAAGCCGCCGAGCTTGATTCCGTGGTTCTGATCGGCCCCACCGCTCTGCAGGTTGACTCGATCGGCATTAACGGCGAGCGTTCCGTTGGCCTGCCTAGCCGGCAGGTTGGCCCGATTGAAGCGCTCAGAAAAATCTCGGGCAATGCGAATGTGAAGCTCGCGGTAGAGGACGACATGACCGGCACAACCGTTCCGGCAAGCGCGTTCAGCCACGACGGCAAGCCCGGCCTGCTGAGAACCGGCAGCGGGGAACCACAGACCGATGCTCAACTCAACTTCACCAGCAAGGGCGGCAATGCGCTCGAACCCAACTCCGTGGTTACTTGGAAGGGCACGCTCACGCCGCCCCATGCAGGCACCTACTGGCTCTATTTGCAGGCTCTCGGCACCAATGCAGGCGTCTCGCTTGACGGCAAGCGGCTCGCCGGGACCGGCGCCAATCAGGGTGGCGTGCATGGCGACATCCTGCAGGCCAACCAGGACAACGCCATCCCTACGGTCGACGGCCTGGACAACGTGCGCCGCGCGGTTGAACTGAGCGCCGGTCCGCACGAAATCGAGGTCAGGACCAGCCCGGACAGTTCCAGCGCCCCGGTACAGGTTCGCCTGAACTGGTACACGCCAGAGCAGCGCCAGGCCGACCACGACGCTGCTATCGCCGCCGCAAAAAGCGCCAAGACAGCGGTGGTCTTCGTCTGGACGCGCCTCCAACCCGTCTTCGGCCTGCCCGGCGACCAGGACAAGCTGGTTGAAGAGATCGCCGCCGTGAACCCCAACACGGTTGTGGTTCTCAATACCAGCCAACCCGTTTCCCTGCCCTGGGTTAACAAGGTAAAGGCCGTGCTGGAGATGTGGTGGCCGGGCGATGAAGGCGGCTGGTCCACAGCCAACCTGTTGCTGGGCAAGACCAGCCCCGCAGGACGCTTGCCGGTGACCTGGGGCAAGAAGCTTGAAGACTATCCGGCCACCGATCCAAAGCACCCAGAGCGCTCCATGAAGGGAGTGGACAACAAGACGACCTACTCTGAAGGCGTCAACGTTGGCTACCGCTGGTTCGACAAGGAAAATGTTGCGCCCCTGTTCGCTTTCGGTCACGGCCTGAGCTACGCCACATTTGAATACTCCGGCCTGAAGGTCGCAAAAACCTCTGACGGCGGCCTCGACGTCAAAGTCCGCATCAAGAACACGGGCAGCGTGGACTCGGACGAGGTGCCGCAAGTCTACATCGGGGCGCCCAGCGCAATTCCCCCGGGCGTGGATTTTCCGGTGCGGGCTCTGGTTGCCTTCGACCGCATTCATCTGGCCGCGGGCGAAGCCAAAACAGTAACCCTCCGCGTTGAGCCGCGCCAGTTGCAATACTGGTCAACCAAGGACGGCAAGTGGGGCGCGGCCGCGGGCAAGCGCACCGTTAGCGTCGGCGCATCTTCCCGCGACCTCCGCGTGGAGCAGGCGATCGACTAAGCGGCGGCAACGCGAACAGGCATCGGGAGGAGGGTCACTTCTGCTCTCGATGCCGCTCTTCTACCCTGCGCCGCGAATCTCCGTAGCATTTGTTTCAGAAGGAATCAGGGGCATTCATGCCTCTGAGAAGAGCAACATAGTGGCTGGCCTTCAGGCTGGGGCTTTTCTCTCTACCAGAAATGAGAACGGCCCGGGGCTGAAGCCCTATCGCATCGGACCAGGTTTCAGGGGCATAAATGCACCTGCTCCCTCCGTTTAAATGCCCGTGCTCCCGGCGAAGACACAGATAGCAACCGTTCGCAGCACAAAACGCATTGGCCCTTCCCGAAGGAAGGGCCAATCGCGCCGCGCTCGTTGAACAGGTTAATTCACAGTGACTGTAAACGTAGCTGAGACAGTCGGGGTCACCGAGGGGGTCGTAACTGCCTGCACATTGAAGGTGTATGTGCCGGCCGAAGTCCCGGGATCGGTTTCAGTGGTCGTCGTAGTTCCGCTGCCACTTCCGCCGCAGCCACCCAGGCCAGCTAAGGCGCCTAGCGCTACCATCGCCAACAACACGCCCAGCATTTGCCGCCAGCCGCGCCGCCGCGCCGGAATTCCCAGGAACACCAGCAGGGCCAGAACCGCGCCGCCAGCAGAGGTCCAAAGGCTGTGCTTGTCGGCACTGGCCCGCTTGCGATTGCGGGTCGCCTCAGTAACCGTGGTGGTACTGGACGCCGTTGTGCTCACAGAGAAGTTCAGCACCTGTGCTGCGCTGTTGGGAAGCGTGACAATCAATGTGGGCCCTCCGCCGGTGCAGTTGGGGGCATCCGTGGCCGAGTTAGCCGGAGACGAACTGGTGACCTCCGAGCAGGTTACAGTAACAGTTCCCGCAAAGCCCGCTGCTGCAGACACAGTGACTGCCGCGTTAGCTGTCGTTCCAGGGGCGATGCCTCCAACCGGCGTAACCGCAATCGCAGGGGTGGTCAGACTAATTGTGGATTCTGTTACGGTCACCGGTGCGTTGCCCGAAGCCGACCCGTAGTTTCCATCTCCTGTGTACGTAGCAGTCAGTGTGACGCTTCCGCTGCTCAAAGTGTTGGCCGGAATCGTGAAGGTGTAGCTTCCGCTGGAAGAAAGGGTTTCAGATGCTGAAGTATAGCCTCCGCCCGACAGCGTCACCGATCCGGTAGGCGTTGGTCCACTGCCGGTCACCGTCACCGGCACGCTGAGGCTTGCATTCGAGTTCAGCGTGCTTGAGGCAGGGGCAACTGTCACGGTTGGAGTAAGCAAGGCCGGCGCCGTCACCGTCACCGTAGCCGAACCGCTCGACGCAGCGTAGTTGGTGTCTCCGGCGTAGCTAACGGATACAGTGTCGGTTCCCGCAGTCATCGAATAGCCGGGAATGGTGAAGGAGTAACCGCCGCTGCTGGAAAGCGCCGACGACACAGTGTACGTGCCGGCGGTCAGTGTCACGGTTCCAGTCGGCGCTACATTCACGCTGGTCGAAGTGGTCAGCGTGCCGGTCACAGTGCCCGTGACGCCCAGGCTCTGGCTGGAAGTCACGCTGGATTGCGCCGGCGTCACGGTGACCGTAGCCGTTCCGGTCCCGACCACCGCAGGCCAGGCGTTGACCACGTTGGCTACGTTGAGCGAACCCAGGCCCGTTGCCAGGTCGAATCCGACGCCTGCATTGTAGCCAATCTCCGCACTTGTGCCGCTGATGCCAACTCCGTTGTTTGAGTCTGAAGTTCCCTCCGTCGAGTACTTCGCGACGCAGTCGGGAGAAACCTGATAGTTTGCTCCATAGTCACAAGGCTGGGCGATTGTTCCGGGGGAATTGAAAGTGGAGGGGCCAGCGTCAATATCGTTGAAGAAGCAAGTGCTGGAAGTGGTGACCGTTTCCGCGCTGCAATTGGAGTATGTCTGCTGCGCAGCCAATTTGTAAAGCTCGGGGTTGGCAAACCCCTGCGCCGAGCCAGCCTTCTGGTTGATCAGCGCCATTACGGCGGCCATGGGCGGAGTGGAAGCCGATGTGCCGCCAACCTCCGACGCAAATGGTTCCGCATCGGCGGAATAGGTGCATGGCTCTCCACCATTTTCTTCAACGCAGATCAGATACGCACTTTCAGATACGAAACCGTCAGCGGAAAAGAAGGAGACGTCCGGAAGGTCACGGAAGGCGTCGCTGGGAATGCCCTGCACGCCTGCTTGCCAACTGGGCTTGAGGTAGCCGCCCGAGCAGCTTGCAACGGTGGTCCCGTCACTGGTGGTACAGTTGCTGACGCCACCGCCTCCGCCGGTCACATCGAGCATGTCGACGCCGAATGGGTACTCCGAATCAAGCTGATTGATGTTATCGGCGATCAGGTTGCAGCTTTGCTCGGTGTTTTCCACTCCGGAGACGTCCAGCGCCTCGGCAAGCCCAATAAGAAGCGGCAACATAAACGGGTTGGTGCAGGTTTCATTCCATGGCATCTCGGGCACATAACCCATTGCGCTGACGGAAGCATTGCCTGCTCCCGCGGGGGCAGTGTTGGACGACGCCCAATATGGTGTGGACGGGCATGTCCCGCCATTGAACAGCGTCAGCGGCGGGCACCAGTTGAAGTCGGTGCCACCGACCGCGGTGTTCCATGGGGTAGAAGCAAGGCCGCTGACCGAAAGGCCATACTCGGCCACATAAGGCGGGCCATTTACATCCTGGCCGGCCTCGCAAGTGGTAGAACCCGAGTCTCCCGCAGCAACAAAGACGGCAATTCCTTCCGACGCCGCATCTTGCCACAGAGTGTTGTATTCGGCGTTGCCCGAAGTTCCGTTGAACAACTCGCATTCGCCATAACTCACGCTTAGAATGTGGGCCGTTACATTGTTTACGATGTAACTCTCCGCGTCATACAGCGTATCGTCGGATGCCGATTGAGATGCCGCAGTAACCAATATGAGTTGCGCATTCTTAGCAACCGCACCCGACCACTCCACATCCAGCGAATTCTCAACCAGGTCGTCGATGGTGCAGGTGGCCGTGGTGAGAGTCGAGGTGCAGATTCCAGGATCGTCGCCGCCGGGCAGGTTGGGGTTGGGGTGAACAATCTGGGGCGTGTTGGCCGGCAGATTGGTGGGCAGCCCGAAGAAGGTGCGGAAGGTCGCGATATCGTTCTGGCTGATATCGCTGGTTCCGGCAATGGCAATGGTCTGTCCGGTCCCGTCGATGCCCTTATTCCACAATGGAAGCACGTTGTATATCGTGGCAAAATCGTAGGGCGAAACGTCTTCCTCGGTGTAGGCGGCGCCGCTGCTCCCATTTGCAGGAACATTGATGGTGAAATCCGGATGAGCCGTTCTCGCATTTGCAGAGGGCTTGGCCGCGGCCGTAAGATTCTGAGTTTCTGCCATGGGATTGGCCCGCTGCCATCCACCCCCCGCGGAGCTCAGCGTAACCTCATGGCCCATCCTGTGTTGCGGACGCGGGAAGAAGTTATGCAGAGCCTTGACACCCACCACGACAGGCGCAAGCGCCGAGGGAATCTGCGGGTCGCTCATGTTGCCGATGTGAGGCACGCCTTTGACTTCAAGGTTGTGAACCTCGGTATGGAATGTGCTCTGGACCTGGGCAGCCGTGCCACTGAACCGGATCGAGAGATGGTCCTTGGTCACCTCTTGAATCGAGAATCCATGCCCCGTCAGCCAGCTTGAAATGGTGGCAATATCCGTCTCGGACGCACCGTAGTTCTCACCTACCTGCTCAGGAGTGAGCCAATGGTGGAAGTTGGGGGAGGACGAATCGTACTGGCTGGCCACGAACTTGTCGAAGGCAGCCTGCTGCTCCGCTCCACGATTCAATACCAAAATCAGATCGGTCATGGGGAGGGTCGGATCGACCAACCCACGATCGTTTTTTGCGTTCGCAAACGGGTGGGTGTTGCCCTTCAGCTTCGCCAGATCGCTTTCGTCAAGCCGATTTACGATCCTGACAGTGGGAGTCGCGTTCTGGGCCATCGCTGCTGCGCCGCTTAACAATGCAATGGGAAATGCAAGTGTCAATGCGAGGAGGGGGAGAGTACGCATCGCTCTGATCATGATTTTCCTGACTTCCTTTACGGGGGTTAGACCCCCGATAAACTCAAAAGTTGCCGCTACCAGAAGAAAAACAAGCTGGTTGAACACACTGGCCGTTCGACAAAACGCGGGAAGCATCTACCATCCTGATTCCGCGGACTGCATGCAAACTGAGCAAAAGCGAACGCCATCTGCCTGCGGATCGCACCGCTGAACCCTGACTCTCACAGTCCGGGCTCCACTCGCCCGACAACCTCGTTAGACGGGTTCCAGCGCGGCGGGTTGACCTTGGCTGGCGATCGATGACGCCGGTTGAGCGGGCTGCGGTTCTCTGAGAGGGACGCAGCCCGCTGCTCGGATTTCGACAATCGGTTGCCCGCGCGCGTTGCCAGCTCGCAATTGCCGCCCGCTTTCGGTTACGGCTTAACAGGCAGAACGATTGGCTTGGCCAACTCGATTTTGCCATCCAGTTGGGGATCGGCCGAAGAGCGGCTGACATGCACCGTAAAGCTTCCGGCGTCGGCATGCCACGCCGCGGCTTTCTCGTCGAACCAGGTGAAGCTTCGCGCATCGAGCGGCACCACAACCTGACGGGTCTGGCCCGGATCGAGCACGACGCGGGCAAACCCTTTCAACTCCTGCGGAGGCCGCGCAACCTGCGGATGATCTTCGGCCACGTATACCTCGGCCACCTCTGCGCCGGCCCGATCTCCGGTGTTGGTCACATTGAAACTCACAAGGTAGGCAACCGGCGTTCCCTTCGCCTCAACCGGTTCGATCTTCAGCCCAGCATACTTGAAGCTGGTGTACGAAAGCCCGAATCCAAACGGGAACAGCGGTTTGACGCCGTTATGCTCATAGCCTCGGTAGCCCACAAACACATCGTCCTTGTAAGGAATGGTCAGTGTGCCAGCGGTTGGGTAATACCAGGCGTAGGATGGGTTGTCCTTCAGGCTGCGCTCCCAACTGATGGGCAGACGCCCGGAGGGGTTCACGTCGCCGAACAGGACCTCCGCCAGCGCTGTTCCGCCCTCCTGGCCGGAATACCAGTTCTGGAGCAGGCCGGCCACCTTGTCAACCCAGCCGGCTGCATCCACGCTGCCGCCGGCGGTTACCGTCACAATCGTCTTGGGATTCGCCGCGGCAATCTTCTCGATCAGCTCCACCTGTCCCGGAGGCAACTGGAACTCGCGATCCGCGCCTTCGGTTTCTATATCAGCGTCGTAGCCCACAACCACAATCACCGCGTCGGCTTTCTTTGCGAGGTCGATGGCCGACTGGTTCACCAGCGTTCCTTCCTGCGCGATGCCTATCTTGATTTGCCCTTCGCCGAACTGCGGTCCGCTCAGCATTTCAAGAACTACCTTGTGAGGGCCTGGGTTGAGCGGAACAACTCTCTGTGCCAGCGCAAACTTCGGAATCTCCGAATGGTCGATCACAACCTGCTCGTCAATCTTCAGCCGGTACTGGCCCTGGTTCTCTACAAACACCACGAAGTTGCCCGGCGCGCGCGCAAAGTAGTAGCCCGTCCAGCGATCGAAGTGGGGTGATCCGCCCATGTTCATGAACGCCATCATCTGGTCGGCGGTGACGGTGTTGATCATCTCCGCCATGTCCGGGTTGTCGAGCACGTTCTGTCCGGAGTTGGCCGTCATCTCGGTCCGCGTAGCCACCGGCTTGCCGGTGAACTGCGGGTTGTCAAACGTCTCCACCGTCAAGCCGGGGACGAACTTGTCCGGCGCCAGCATGAAGCCCGAGCGCATGGCCAGAACCGAAAGTTTGGGAACTCCACGGTCGTAGAGAACGGTGCCGTTCAAGCCCAGCTTGTCGCTGATACCCTTCAGCGCGCTTACATCGGAATAGGTTGGAACCATGCCGCTGCCGCCGGCTGTGGGAATGGCCGGAAAGGCGTCGGGGCCGATTACCGCGATGGTCTTCACTTTGGCGGGGTCGAAGGGAAGGAT